>Ga0070741_10005641_pt1 | contig 27575 bp, 22 predicted proteins | sample Coa_R1_4_FD_66440 | JGI IMG/M metagenome (GOLD analysis project Ga0070741, IMG submission 66440) | Surface soil microbial communities from Centralia Pennsylvania, which are recovering from an underground coalmine fire - Coalmine... | ecosystem: Environmental > Terrestrial > Soil > Unclassified ...
GCGAGCCGCGCCGCGGCGGACGCAATGCGCTCGTCGGTCGCGGTAAGTGCCACCCGGACGTGGTGCTCGCCGCCGGGACCGTAGAACTCGCCGGGGGCGGCCAGGATGCCCAAGTCCGCCAAGTGCGCGACGGTGTCCCAACACGCTTCGGGCTCACCGCTGACGATGCGTGAGGCCCACAGGTAGAGGCCTGCCTCGGAGTGGTCGATGCGGAATCCCGCATCCTGCAACGCGTTACGCAGCACCGTGCGGCGGGAGCGATAGCGCTCCTTCTGCGCGGCCGCGTGCTCATCGTCGTCGAGCGCAGCGGCAGTAGCCGCCTGAACCGGGCCCGGCATCATCATCCCGGCGTGCTTGCGCACTTCGAGCAGCTCCGCGACGAGCGCCGGATCTCCGGCCACGAACGCGGACCGGTAGCCGGCCAGGTTCGAGCGCTTGGACAGCGAGTGCACGGCGAGCAGCCCTTCGTGCGAGCCACCGCACACCTCCGGATGCAGGACCGACACCGGTTCGGTGCCTTCCCAGCCGAGCGAGATGTAGCACTCGTCAGAGACCACGGTGACGCCCCGGGCCCGCGCCCAGGCGACGACCTGCCGAAGCAGGTCAGGCGAGTGGACCCGGCCGTGCGGATTGCCCGGCGAGTTCAGCCAGAGCAGTCGGAGATTCTCCGGCGCCCCGCTGACTTTCCCCGAGGCGTCATCCGGCGCGATCCACTGCTCCCGCAGCTCGCCGTCGGACACCGGGACCGGCGTCGCGCCGGAGAGCAGCGCGCCGATCTCGTAGGTCGGATAGGCCGGGGTCGGGTACGCCACGGCGTCGCCCGCGCCGAGCCCCAGCAACGCGGGCAGCCCGGCGACGAGTTCCTTGGAGCCGAGCAGCGGCAGTACCGACACGGGGTCTACCGCCACACCGAGCGCGCGCAGCATCCAGCCGGAGGCCGCCTCACGCAGCCTGGCGGTGCCGTGCGTGGTCGGGTAACCCGGCGAATCGGCGGCCGCAGACAGCGCACGACGCACACTCTCGGGCGTCGCGTCGACCGGCGTCCCGACGGAAAGGTCCACCCGTCCGCCGGGATGGGCGTCCGCCTTGGCCGCGTACGGCTTCAGGCGGTCCCACGGGAACTGCGGCAGACGGGCGGACACGTGCGGCATCGGTGCTTTCCTCGCGCGGGTCGCTAGGTGCGGGGTGCTCGCGCCTTCGGCCGGCGCGGGCGGCAGGGGGCGGCGCTCAGTGCGCCTCCTCCTTGCGCGGGATCGCCGTGATCACCGGGTGGTCCTTGGGGATCAGGCCGAGCTTCGAGGCGCCGCCGGGCGAGCCGAGGTCCTCGAAGAACTCGACGTTCGCCTTGTAGAAGTCCTTCCACTGCTCCGGGGTGTCGTCCTCGTAGAAGATCGCCTCGACCGGGCAGACCGGCTCGCAGGCACCACAGTCGACGCACTCGTCCGGGTGGATGTAGAGCGAGCGCTCGCCTTCATAGATGCAGTCGACCGGGCACTCCTCGATGCATGCCTTGTCCTTGACATCCACACAGGGCTGCGCGATGACGTAGGTCACGTCCGGGTCCTCCTGGCCTCGGACCGGGTCGCTAATCCCGGCCCATCATCGTCAATCGATATGGTGCGACACCTAGTATCGCGCTTAGCAAAGCTGCAACGCACAAAGGGGCGCTGAAGTGGACGGTACATCACCGAGTGGGGCGCTCCGCATCAGCGCACAGGATGTGGGATCACGGGTCGTGCTGCGTTACCGGCTGGACCCGCCGGATCACGGTCAGTTCGGCGAGACGCTAAGCGACCTGGTGGGCGAATTGCTGGAGTGGACCGAGGGCGCACAGGGACAGGCCACGGTCCGCAGGCGCTCCGGCGAGCAGGTCTCGGTGAAACTCGCACGCGTCGTCGCCGGGAAGGTGATCCCGCCGCCGCGTCAGAAACCGGCCGGCTGAAGGCTTCCGCCGCGGATCGCGCTCGCTCCCTCGCTACCTCACTGCACGGTCGGGGCGTACCCGGCGGCGCTGAGCCGCGCCACCACCGCATCGGCGTGGTCCGGGCCGCGCGTCTCCAGCGTCACCGCCACCTCCACCTCGGCGATGCCCAGCCCGGCCGAGGTGCGGCCGTGCTCCACGTCGACGACGTTCGCGTCGACCGCGGCCAGCTCGGCCAGCAGTTGGGCGAGCGCGCCGGGCCGGTCGGTGAGCCGCAGCCGCAGCGAGAGGAACCGTCCCGCGGCGGCGAGCCCGTGACGGATGAGCCGCAGCAGCAGCAGCGGATCGACGTTGCCGCCGGAGAGCACCGCGACGACCGGGGGCTCGAACCGCGGCTCGCCGGAACCGAGCTGTCCCGAGGCCGCTTCCTGGGCGGCTTCGAGCAGCGCGGCGACGCCTACCGCGCCCGCGGGCTCGACCACCAGCTTGTTGCGCTCCAGCAGGAGCAGCAGGGCCTGGGAGATCAGCTCCTCGGACACGGTCACGATCTCGGTGCCGAGCCCGCGGATGATACCGAACGGCAGCTGGCCGGGGCAGCCGACCGCGATGCCGTCGGCCATGGTCGTCATCGAGGCGATCGGGGTCGGCGATCCGGCGAGCAGCGAACCGGGATAGGCGGCGGCCGCCGCTGCCTGTACGCCGACGACGCGCACGTCCGGGCGCATCGCGCGCAGCGTCGTGGCGAGGCCGGCGAGCAGCCCTCCCCCGCCTGTGGCCGCGACCACGGTCTTCACCTGCGGGCACTGCTCCAGGATCTCCAGCGCGACGGTGCCCTGACCCGCGATCACATCGGGGTGGTCAAAAGGATGAATGAGCGCCGCGCCGGTCTGCTGCGCGAAGGCCCGCGCCGCGATCAGCGCCTCGTCGACGGTGGTTCCGGCGAAGCGGACCCGCGCGCCGTAGGACTCGGTGGCGGCGACTTTCGGCAGCGGCGCGCCTTCCGGCATGAACACCGTGGACTCGATGCCGTGCAGGGTCGCCGCGAGCGCGACGCCTTGGGCGTGATTGCCGGCGCTGGCGGCCACGACGCCTCGGGCGCGCTCGTGCGGAGGCAGGTTGTGGATGCGTACGTAAGCGCCGCGGATCTTGAACGAGCCGGCGCGTTGCACGTTCTCGCACTTGAACCAGACCTCGCCGCCGAGCTGCTCGGACAGCGGCCGGGACCAGGCCAGCGGGGTCGGACGCACGACGTCGGCGAGCAGCTTGCGCGCGGCGAGCACGTCGTCGAGGGTCACCGCGGGGGTGTCGCCGGTAGTAGTGGTGGTGGCCTGCGGTTTGTCTCCCGGCGTGGTGTCGCCTTCGACCGCGGCCCGCTCCTTGTGGGTAGCCATGGGGTCAGGCTACGCGGATCGCGATCTCGGTTCGACGGTCAAGCGGTCCGGCGGCCGGTGAGCGGAACCGCAGGTCAAAAACTACTTGCATGCCGCAAGCAACTAGGCATATAGTTGCAAGGTACAAGCAACTTCCTGGAAGCCCTATCCGCGGATGGTCTACATGTCGGTCCACACTCACGAGCGGCCCCCGCAGCCGACCGCCGGCGACGCGGCGCTCGACGCGCAGGCCGTGACGGCGCCGACAGTCGCGGACGTGCGCGCCCTGAGCGATGCCATGCGGGCGCTGTTCATGCAGGCCAAGAACCGGCACCGGGCGATGGAGAAGACTCCGGAGCACGGCCGGATCTCGGTGCTGTTCGTGCTGGGCAAGGTGGGTCCGATGCGCGCCTCCGCACTCGCGAAGGAAGCACAGCTGGACCTGTCCACGGTCAGCCGGCACCTGCGCGTCCTCGAGGAGGAGGGGTACGTGGTCAAGACGGCCGACCCGGACGACAAGCGGGCTTTCCAGGTGGGGGTCACCGAACGGGGACACGACTTCGTGGAGCGGTTCTGGTGCGAACGCGCGACCGCGATTCGCGACGCGCTGGCCGCGTGGCCGGCCGACGACGTGCACGCCCTGACAAAACTGCTCGACAGATTCGTACGCGACACCGAAGGATGCTTTTAATGAACGCACCCGCGACGGCGGCCGACGGCCGTCCCATGATGTCGCACCGGCAGATCATGGTGGTCTTCAGCGGCCTGATGCTGGGCATGCTGCTGGCCGCCCTGGACCAGACCATCGTGTCCACCGCGCTGTGGACCATCGTCCAGGATCTGGACCCGGTGCACGGGCTGGCCCACCAGTCCTGGGTGGTGACCGCGTACCTGCTCGCGTCCACGGTCGTCACGCCGATCTACGGCAAGCTGGCGGACCTGTACGGTCCCAAGAAGATATTCATGTTCGCGATCAGCCTGTTCCTGGTCGGCTCCGCGCTGTGCGGGATGTCGCAGAACATGGGCGAGCTGATCGCGTTCCGCGCGCTGCAGGGCCTGGGCGGCGGCGGCCTGATGGCGCTGGTGTTCACGATCATCGGCGTCGTGGTCCCGCCCCGCGAGCGCGGCAAGTACCAGGGCTACTTCGGCGGCGTGTTCATGCTCGCCATGGTGCTCGGCCCGCTGATCGGCGGCTTCTTCACCGACCGCAGCCACCTGTTCGGGACCACCGGCTGGCGCTGGATCTTCTACGTCAACCTGCCGATCGGCATCCTGGCGCTGATCGTCGTCTCGATCGTGCTGCACGTGCGCAACAACCAGATCAAGCACAAGATCGACTACACCGGCGCGGCACTCGTGGCCGCCGGGGCCTCGGCCCTGCTGCTGGTCACCGTGTGGGGCGGCACCACCTACGCCTGGGGCTCCAGCACGATCATCGCCCTGATCGCGGTCGGCGCGGCGCTGCTGGTCGGCTTCGCGCTCTGGGAGGCCAAGGTGGCCACCGAGCCGATCCTGCCGATGCACCTGTTCCGCAACTCGATCTTCACGGTCTCGAACCTGATCGCGCTGGTGCTCGGCATGGCGATGATGGGCTCGCTGATCTACGTCTCGACCTACCTGCAGCTGGTGGTCGGCTACAGCCCGACGATGGCGGGCCTGGCGATCCTGCCGATGATGGCCGGCATCATGCCCGCCTCGATCATCGGCGGGCGGATCATCTCGAAGATCGGCAAGTACAAGGCGTTCCCGATCGCCGGCACCGCGATCGCCGCGGTCGGCATGTACCTGATGTCCCGGCTGACCGAGACCACCGGCGCGGCCGAGCGCGGCGTGTACATGTTCGTCCTCGGCCTCGGCATGGGCCTGGTGATGCCGGTGCTCACGCTGGCCGTGCAGAACTCGCTGCCGTTCAAGGACATCGGCACCGGCACCTCGGCGAACCTGTTCTTCCGCAACATGGGCGGCTCCTTCGGCACCGCGATCTTCGGCGCGGTCCTGATCAACCGGTTCAACCACTACGCCGCGATCGACCTGCCGAAGGGCGCGGGCCTGAGCGGCGGCGGCAGCCCGAACGGCCTGAGCCGCAAGGCGCTGGACGCGCTCAACGTGCAGCACCCGGGAGTCGAGGCGGCCATCCTGCACGTGTTCGTGCAGGCCATGTCGGTGGTCTTCCTGGTCGCCGCGGCGACGATGCTGGTCGCGTGGGTGCTCAGCCTGTTCCTGAAGCAGGTCCCGCTGCGCGCGATGGGCGCACCGGCGCCTGAGGGCGCGGTGGAAGGCGGCGCGCCGCAGGACGCGGTCGAAGGCGCGACCACGGGAACGGCTGCGGGCACGACCGGGGACGCGGCGGGCGACGAGGCCTCCGCCACAAGCGATGCGGCACCAGTGATGCACTAGCACTGGCGGCGCACGAGACGGCATCGATCCGGGTGCGTGACACGCATCCGGACCGGCCGGATCCACCCTCAGCCGGGGGCGCACCGGGCCACTACGCTGGCCGGGTGCGCCCCCGTCGTCTACTGTCCCCGCTCTCGCTGCTCGCGCTGCTCGCACTGCTCGGTGCCGCGCTGGCGAGCGTGATCGTGGCGGGCGCCGCAGCGGCACAGGCCGCGGAGCGCACGGCCAGCGGACCACCTGCGGGGCGCGTCGTCGTTATCGGGATCGACGGTTTGCAGTGGAGCGACGTAACGCAGACCGGGATGCCCACACTCTTCAATCTGGCGCGGCGCGGCAGCATCGCCTCGCTCGTGACGCGCGCGGTGATCAACGACACGTGTCCGGCAGACGGCTGGCTGACCCTCAACAGCGGCACTCGGTCGTTTTCCGGAAGGGTGATGCAGTACCCTGCCGGGACGAGTTCCGCGACGTCCCTGGTCACGCTCCCGCAGACGTACTGCACGCCGTTGCCCGACGCCCCGCAGAGCGCGGGTTCGTACGACATTCCGAACTTCTCTGCGTTCACGGCGCCGAACAACGCCTACAGCTACGCCCCGGTGTTCGGGTCGCTCGCTGCACCGATCACGGCGGCGGGTGGTTGTGTCGCGGCGTCAGGTCCCGGCGCCCTGCTCGGAGCAGCCGACGCACACGGGCACGTCGCGAACTACTTGGGTGCGCCGGATGCCCTTACAAAGAGCGATCTCTCACAATGCGCGCTGACTCTCGTCGATCTCGGCGGCGTCACCGCCTTACCGGCGCCTGCCGCTACTATCCAGCCGCAGCCGCCGATCGACCGCGTGTACCCGTATGCGGCGCTCGACTCCGAACTCGGGTCGCTCATCTCACGGCTGCCTACGGGCACGATCGTGGTCGTGGCCGGTCTCGATGACTCCACGACCGAACCGCAGCTGCACGCGCTGCTCGTGTCAGGCACGGCTCAGACGACTGCGACGAGCGGGGCGGCAAGCACCACGACCTTCGACGGCAAGCACTGGCTCTACGCTTCTTCGACGCGGCACGCCGGCCTCGTGCAGACCCTGGACCTGACGCCTTCGCTGTTGCACTGGGTCGGCCTGACGCCGCAGCAGATCTCCGCCGTCGACTCGAAGTCGTTCATCGGAGCGCAGATCAGCACGCGGGGCAACGCCCCGTCAGATCCGGCCGGGGCGATCGTCACCCAGGCCTGGCTCAACACCGCCAACCAGACCTTCGCCCAGACCAACGGCCGATTCATCACCTGGATGGCGCACGCGATCACCATCCTGGCCTGGGCCGCCGGCCTGGCCTTCGCCGCGGTGCGCTGGCTGCCGCAGCGGTACTCCCCCGGCCGATTCGCCCGCCGCTTCCCGCGCCTGCGCCGCTGGCGGACCGGCTTGACCGGGGCCGTCGTCATCTGGGCCACGGTGCTGGGCGCGGTCGCCCCGGCGTCTTTCCTCGCGAACCTGGTGAACTGGTCGGCCACCTTCGCCCCCGGCCCGATCCTTTACGGGACGATCGCGGGGATCAGCGTGCTGCTGGCGGCAGCCGCGTTCGCGGCCTGCCGGCTGGCGCCGTCGTTGCGCGGGCAGCCGCTCGCCCCGGCCGGGCTGCTCGGCCTGCTGACGCTTCTGATCATCGCGGCGGATGTGGCGACCGGATCGCGGCTCCAGGCCCAGACCCCGTTCGGTCTCTCGTATGTGATCGCTGGACGCTTCTACGGGATCGGTAACAGCGCGGTCGGTGTGTATTGCGCCGCGGCGATGATCGGGTCCGCCTGGCTCGCCTCGCTGCTGATGCCGCGTCAGGGGTCAGGTGAAATCCCGGCGCACGCCTGGCCGCACACCTTCCGCGCGGCCGCGGAGGGTTGGCTGCGTCGGGCGGTGCCGGGGCGGCTCGGCTTGAGCCGGTTGCCGGACGCGACGCGTACCGAGCGGCGGCGTGCGCTGCTCGTCGTGGGGGCGGTCGCTCTGGTGGCGGTGGCTGCCTGTGGCTATCCCGGATGGGGCGCGAAGTTCGGCGGCACGATCGCGATGGTGCCCGGGTTCGTGCTGCTGCTGTTCCTGATCGCGGGCCTGCGGATCACCTGGCGCAAGGTCCTGGTGGTCGCGATCAGCGGCGTGGTGGTGGTCTCCGGCTTCGCGGTGCTCAACTACCTGCAGCCGGCCGGGCAGCGCTCGCACTTCGGCAACTTCGTGGCCTCGATCTTCGACGGCGGCTGGACCGGCACGATCCACCGGAAGATCGACACGAACCTGGCCTCGATCGACAACGACTGGTTCAGCCACTACGTGCCGTGGATCCTGTTCTGGACCCTGCTGGCGATCGTGGCCCCGCGCCTGGTCGGCGCGCGCGCGCTCGCCTTGGCCTACGCCCGCGAACCGTTCGTGCGCTGCGCGTTGTGGCTGGCGCTGATCACGGTCGCGATCGGCTGGTTCGTCGACGACTCGGGGATCCTGGTGCCGAAGATGGCACTGTTCCTAGCCGCGCCGCTGGGCGTGCTGAGCGTCGCGTTGACACTGCGGCCGAACGCCGTCGAAGCCGACGGCGCGTCAGCTGACGCACCGGCAGACGGTCCGGCCCGTCGGGTGAACGACCCGGTGGCCGGCGGTCAGTCCTTGGGCGACCAGTAGCACTCCGGATGCACGATCAGCGCCGCCGCGCCGACCAGTCCCGCCTCCTGGCCGAGCGCGGCCGGGACAACGCGCACCGGACGGGCGAAGTCCAGGCGCAGCCGCTCGCGTAGCGTCGCCTCCAGCGGGTCGAACAGCAGCGGTCCGGCCTGCGAGAGCCCGCCGCCGATCGCCACCACTTGCAGGTCGCCAAGGACGGTCGCCGCAGCGATCGCGAGCCCGAGCGCCCGGCCCGCGCGGGCCAGCGCCTTGAGCGCGATCGGGTGCGAGCGGCGCGCGTCGTCGACCAGATCGCGGCCGGTGCGCTGGTCGGCCGGCACGCCCGGTCGCCAGCCCTGCTCGGCCGCCCAGCCGGTCAGCCGCGGACCGGACGCGATCGCCTCCAGGCAGCCGATCCCCCCGCACGCGCACCGCGGCTCGTCGGCGTGCACGATGACGTGGCCGATGTGCCCGGCGTTGCCGCTGTGCCCGTCGATCAGCCGGCCGCCGAGGATCAGGCCGCCGCCGACTCCGGTGGACACGACCATGCCGAGCATGTCCTCGGTGTGCATCCCGGCGCCGCGCCAGTGTTCGGCGACCGCGAGGCAGATCGCGTCGTTGTGCACACGCACCGGCAGGCCGGGAAACGCCTCGGCGAACCGCGCCCGCAGCGGGAAGCCGCGCCATGCCTCGATGTTGAGCGGTGAGACCTCGCCCTGCGGCCATCGCATCGGGCCGCCGCAGCCCACTCCGACGCCGACGAACTCGGCCGGGTCCGTCTTCAGCTCGGCGACCAGGCCGAGCAGGGTGCGGAAGATCATCTCGCCGCTGTCGGTGACGCCGGGCTGCGGGGTGGCGGTCCGCAGGTTCTCCAGGACCCGGCCCTCGCCGTCGACGACGCCGACGGCGAGCTTCGTTCCGCCGACGTCGATGGCCAGGACTCGCTGCTCGGTCGTCTCCACGGCGTGCGTTCCCTCCGGCGTTCGCCTGAAATCGATGACGCTGTGGTCACGATGGCACTGTGCTCACGATGGCACTGTGCTCACGATGTTGCTGTGTTCAGTGCCTCAGCGTCGCTCCGACCGTACCCAAGCGGGCAGCGCCTTAGACGATCAGACGATCTTCGCGTCCGGATCCGCGAAGGCGAGCACGGAGGCCGTGTAGCCGTGCAGGTGGTTTCGCCCGCCGACCGGCCCGATCTCGCCGGCGCCGAAGAACCCGGAGACCGCGTTCGTGCCGAGCCCCGCGCGCACCGCCAGAATGTCGTGTCCTGCGCCGAGTGGCTGCGGGAAGAGGTCCCCGGCCCGGCCGTTGCAGGACACGACGAGCGCGCCGCCGATCGTGGCGTAGCCGGGCCGGTCGCGACAGGCCGTCAGCACCGTGTCCAACTCCCGGCCGGCGCTGGCGGCGTCACGCAGCTGGAAGCGCACGGTACGGCCCACGCCGATCACGTCGCCGACCGCGACGCCGCCTCGCTCCGGATCGGTGCCGAGCACGCCGCGGATCAGGAAGTCGCCGCTCTCGTGCTGGTCCGCGTATTCGTCCATGGCGAGGCCGAGGTGCAGGCCGGTTGAGACGGCGTGGCGCTCTCGCTCGTCGAGCTCGTCGAGGATCTCGCGCAGCTTGTCCAGCGCGGGCTTACCGGCCAGGCCGAGCAGCATGTTGCCCTCGGCCGCGGTGACAGTCATCGTCGGGCCGATCGGGCGGCAGCCCTGGCTGACCGCTATCGCCGCGTCCACAGGACCGCCGAGCATCACGCCGACCGCGCCCTCGTCATAGGTGGCCGAGCCGCGGATCAGCCGGGCGGAGCCGCGTCCGGCCAGTCCCGGCACCAGGCCGCCGACGAACGGCAGGCCGGGCAGCGCCTCGTTGGAGCGCTCGACGAAGCCGTCCGCGGGGAAGCTGTGCGGATCGGCCAGCACCAGCACGACGCGGTCGTCCGGCCAGGGTTCGGGCAGTCCGCCGACGGCGATCGAGTCGGCCTCGCGGGTCGCGCGAAGGTGGAAGGGCCGCACCCGCACCCCGGGCAGCCGGCCCGCCCACACGGCCACCGCGGGCTCGCCGCCGAGCAGCGGTCCGACCGCGCGGGCGTCGCCCATGACGCCGGGGGTCAGCGCCCCGACGACGACGCAGCGTTCGTTGCCGGTGGCGGCGACCATGGCGTGCACCGTGGCGGCGACCCGGTCGGCGTCTTCCGGATCCGTCACCCCGGCGAACACGGTGACCAGGTCGGGCGCGCCCTCCACGGTGGAGAGCGCGCCGTAGGTGGCGCGCCGCGCGGCGCGCTCTACGTCCGTGTCCACCGCGAGGCCCTCACCGAAGCGCGACATGTCATCCATGATTCCATCACCGGCCGCACCGGGTTACTCCCGTTGCCGGGCATTGGGTGCCGAACCGGGTGATACTTCCCTCCCGGTGGCACTCGCAGGCCGAAAATCTCCGCGAACCTTAAAGTTCCCTGCAACGCGAAGGCTGGATGAAGCGTCCTTAGTCGCAACCGAACGCATACGGGTGGATCGGGTTCGGGGCCGGCGAAATGAGGGGTGTATGCGCGGCTGGGCGGTCACACGGATAAGTCGGCACGGGCCGACTCGGCACCGGCCGAAGCGGCGCGCATTGACTCGGGGCGCCTTGAATCGACACAGGCCGGGCCGGCTGCTGGCGGTGCTGCTGAGCGCGGGGGCACTCTGCGCGTCGGCCGCCTGCTCGGTCACCACCGCACCGGCCGACCCGCAGCAGGTCGCCAACGGGGTCGGCCACACGGGCGGCGGCGTGATCGTCCACATCGGGGCACCGAGCCCGTCGCCGACGCTGCGCGGGCCCAAGAACTGGCCGCGCCCATGGGACCATCTCGACGACCCCTGCGCGGCGCCCCCGGTGATAGCGCACCGCGGCGAGGGCGGCATCAACGCGCCGCTGCCGGAGAACACCGCCACCGCTGAACTGGCCGCCGTCGCGCAGGGCGCCTCGATGCTCAACGCGGACGTGCGCTGGACCAAGGACAACGTGCCGGTCGCCATCCACGACGCGACGCTCAACCGCACCACGACCGGCACCGGCCCCGTGCTTTCGGTCACCGCCGCCCAGTTCACCGCGCTCGGCTTGAAGTCCAACGACGGCAAGCACCGGTTGCCACACAATCAGCACCCGCAGACGCTCGCGCAGTTGCTCGCCGCGGTGAAGCACACCGGCCGGCCGATAGTGCTGCAGATGGAGGCCGATCCGTTCGCGGCCGGAGGGGCGGGTCAGGCCTCGATCAACGCGCTGGCCGCAGTCATCTCAGCGTCCGGTTACGCGAACCGGGTGGTAGTCGGCGGCTGGGAGGCCGACGACGTGAGTGCGTTCTCCGCGGCCGCGCCGGACGTGATGACGGCGTACATCCAGGAGTCGGGGAACCCGTCAGCGTCGTCGATCACTGCGACAGGTGCGCGGATTCTGTACATCGACTTCGCGCGGATCACTCGCGCGCAGGTCGTTGCGTGGCGCGCGGCCGGATTGGCCGTTTGGGTGTGGACACCGCCGTTCTCCACGCAATGGGTACACCTGCGCGGGCTCGGGGTGGACGCGATCGCGACGAACTGGGTGCCGGCTTATACACACTGGGCGCCCCCGTGCGCGGCAGTGCCGTTCTCTGACTGAGCAGAACTGTTCTCTCGACAGGGCGGCAGAAACGTGCGCGCCGAGCCTGCTCCTACGCCGGCTTGCGTGCTAGTCCGAGCACGTGCGACGCGGTCGGGTCCGGCAAGTAGAGCCGCGGCGGGAAGCGGAACCGGCTCAGCGTGCTGATCTCGAATCCGGCGGCCGAGACGGCCTCGCCGGTTTCCCGCGAGCAGTGGCAGCCGGCGCCGAGCAACGGCCAGACCGTCGCATCGAGCGCGCGCTGCCCCCACGCCGCCGCGCGGCCCTGTGAGCGCACGTGCTCCATGAAGCGGAACTCCCCGCCTGGCCGCAGGACCCGGCGGACCTCGTCGAAAGCGGCCTGCTGATCCGGCACGGAGCACAGCACGAGCGAGACGACCACGGCGTCGCAGGAGGCGTCGGCCAGCGGCATCCGCTCGGCCACGCCGCCGATCACCTCGATCCGGACGTTCCGCGCGACCTCTTCCGCGGCTTGCCGCGCCTTCGCCCGCAGGGTCGGCTCCGGCTCCACGGCGACCAGCCGGGTCACCTCGGCCGGATAGTGCCGGAAGTTCAGGCCGTTGCCGGGGCCGATCTCGACGACCTCGCCGCTGAGCCCCTCCAGCAGCCGCCTGCGGTACTGCGCCAGGCCGCCGCGGTCCATCGCCACCGAGATCCGCGAGTAGTACTTGGCGAACCACGGATGTGCCCGCCTGCCGCTCGCTGCCGGACTCGGCGGCGTCTGCGTCACTACTTCTTCACCCATACCTGATAGGTAGTCGGTCCGTACGAGGTCTGCACGTTGTATTCAGACACTATGCGATACGGGCTGATCGGCGAGTGCAGGCCCTTGAGGATCGCCTGGTCGACCTCGGGCGTAGTGGTTCCGTCGATCGCGACGACCTGGAAGTAGCCCTGCTCGACCGCCGTCTGGTAAGCGATGTCCCCGGTCAGCCACTGGCCCTGCCAGTCGAGGTAGAGGAAGGCGAAGGTCGAGGTGAACTGGGAGGGCTCGGCGTCGGTGTCGCCGCGCAGGTAGTAGATCGGTACCTCGTCGATCTCCACCAGGTATTTCCCGCCCGGCTTCTGGTACTGCTTGATCGTGGCCACCAGACGGGTCGCGTCCGGCCAGCCGCGGAACATGATGTGCGATTGCGACATGCCGAACGCGAAGGCCACCACCGCGGCGCCGATGCCCAGTTGCAGCCGGCCGAAGTGCCCGCCGACCAGCCGTACGAGTCCGTAGCCGGCCAGCGGCGCGGCGAACATGAGGCCGAAGCCGATGTGCTTCTGCAGCGCGACGTCGGTGTGGATGCGCAGCTGGTTCGCCGGGGCGAGCAGCGCGGTGCCCAGCATCAGCGCGACCAGCGCCACCCGGCCCCACTTGCCGAGGGTGAGCCGGGAGTCGACGTCCGGTCGGTGCCGGAAGATGTAGTAAAGGCCGCCGACCACCGCCACGGCGAAGACCGGGGCGCCCCACTTGCCGATCTCGGTGAGCAGCGTCTGGGTGGAGGTGCCGCCTTGCGCTCGCGCCGTCGTGGTCTGCTGGATGCCGTGCACGTACGTCGGTCCGGCGAGCTTCAAGGCGCCGTACGCCATGGAGCCGATCATGGCCGTGAGCGATATCGGACGCAGTAACGCCCAGCGCCAACCGTGGTAAGGGATGGCCGTGATGCACGACAGCACGATGATCGTCGGTATGAACAGCAGCGATGCGTACTTCGTGCCCACCGCGAGCAGCATCGGTACAACGGCCAGTGCGTAGTACGGCCAACTCGACAAGGCCCCGCGCACTACGATCCACGCCGCGAGCGCGAGCAGGAAGACGCAGGGCGCGTCATAGGTGGCGAACCCGCCCATGAAGATCGCGGAAGCCGTGGTCCCGAACAGCCCCGCGCCGCACAGCGCCGAGCGCACGCCGAACAGCCGGCGCCCGATCAGGTAGACCAGGCAGGTAGCGCCGAGCATGAACGCCAGGCTGAGCAGGCGGGCCGCGAACACCCCGCCGATCTGGTCGGCGATCGCGCCGACGATCGGGTAGAGCACCGGGGCGCCGGAGAAGTACGCGGCGAAGTTGTCGATGGGCTGGCCGTTGAGCAGATGCGCGAGTTCGAGGTGCCCCGAGTAGAGGTACAGCGCCTCGTCTTCGAACGCCGTGTTGCTGTTGCGCAGCGAGAGGAAGGCCTGGACGAAGAGGATGGCGAGCAGCAGCCCGCGGCGCGGCGTCGGGATCAGCCGGGAGAGGCCGGTGCGGCGCTTGCCCGCCAGCGAGGCGTCCGCCTTGCGCTCGGCCTCGCGCAGCGCGCCGACGTTGATCAGCGCGGTCTCGATCCGGTCCGTCGACCAGTCGGCCGGGCGGATCAGGATGCCGGTCTCCTCGAACGGGACCGTGTCGCGCCAGGAGACCTTGTCCCCGAACCGCTTGGGCGCGGGCATGTCGACCGCAGGAGCCAGCTGTGTGCCGGGAGAGTCGGACTCCGCCGGCATCGGCTGCGGCGGCTGGACCGGCGGCGGAGCCTGTCGGGGCAGCGCGACCGGCTGTGTGTCCGACTCCTCGGTCCCCTCTGCGGGCGCGTCCGGGGCGATCGGGTGCGGTGGAGCGACGGGCTCCGACAGCACCGCCATCGCGTCCGGGGCGATCAGTAGGTCGGGCGGAGTGGCCGCGTCCGGGGCGACTTGTCCGGGTATTCGGACTCCGCCGGCCGGATAGACGACCGTGAACTCGGGTTCCCCGTCCAGCTCTTCGAACCCTGCTTCGACGGGTTCCGGCATGCGCTCGCTGAGCCGATCCAGCGCCTTGTGCGACTGGAACAGTTCGAACAGCAGGTCGCGGCGCTCCTGCGCGGTCCGGTCCGCCGCACCGGGCTCCTGCCGGTCGGTGCCCGGTGTGCGGCCGCCGTCGTTCATCGTGCTGCTCATCGGGCGGCGCCCACGTTGAAGCCGAACTCGGTGGCCGCCACGTCCGACCTGAACGCGGCCTGCACCGTGGGCCGGTTCTCCAGTCGCCAGTCGCCCTGGCGGTTGTAGTCGTACCAGACGAAGCCGAGTATGTCGTCGTGCGTGGCCACGGCGTTGAACAGGGCATTGACTGAGGCGACCTGGTTGGATCCGGCTTGGACGCCGGTCTCGGCGATGATGAACGGCTTGGCGGTGAACTTGCGGATGTCCAGCAGGGTCGGCAGGAACAGCGAGGAATAGGTGTGCGGGCCGTTGACCGTCCAGTATCCGGTCACGCCGATCCAGTCCACGTACTGGTCTCCCGGGTAGAGCGGCTGAAGTTGGATGTTGGGCACCGGGTAGATGTCGTTGGGGTCCCAGATCCAGATGACGTTGGTCGCGCCGACCTTGGCGAACAGGTCGTGCACATGCCGCCAGGCGGCCACGAAGTCGGCGGGGGCCGTCTGCTTGGTGCCCCAGGGGTACCAGTCGCCGTTCATCTCGTGCCCGAAGCTGAGCGCGATCGGCAGGTTCAGCGAGCGCACCGAGGCGGCGAACCGGCTGATGTAGTCGTCTGAGGCGCCGGCCGCGATCTGCTGCATGGTGGCCCCGAAGGGTTCCCAGACCTGGAAGTAGAGCGCGCCGTAGGCCCAGGCGTTCTTCACCGCCTGGGTGTCCAGGCCGGTGTTCCAGCCGACGTACGCGCCGAGCAGGTTCGGCTTCTTGCCCACCCAGGAGGCAAACTGCTCGGCCGGGGCGATCGACGCGGGGGCGCCCGGCATCTCCAGGCCGATGTACTTGTGCGCCGGCTTGATCAGGGGTTTGACGTCGAACGCGGGCTGGGTCAGGTTCGGAGCGGCGGAAGGTCCCGCGCTCGCGCCTGCCGCGGCGGGGCCCGCGGACGGGGTCATCTTCCAGGTCGCGGCGTCGCGCACCACGGAGCAGCCGGAAATCGAGCCCACGGCGAGGCACAGCGCGAGCAGCGGGACCGGGAAGCGGCGCCGACGGATCATGCCGCGGCAGGGTTCGGTCGGGCCAGCACGCGTGCGGCGGTGGCCGCGTAGAAGAGCCCTGAGGCGAGCAGCACCATGAAGTTGAACGGGTCCATCGTGTACATCCGCCACAGACACAGGCCGACCCACACGGCGGCGGTGACCGCGGTCCAGCCGATCATCCCGATCCAGAACCGCTTGTTGCGCCCCTGCTTCTTCGAGGACGAGCCGGAGGGCTGCCAGCCCATCCGGTTGTTACGCAGCACGTCCCAGATCGTGAAGACGTGCGCCCAACCGTAGACCATGCGGCAGGCATACGCCTCCAGCCGGTACGGCGCGCGATGCCACAGGGGGAAGATCACTCCGGCGTAGATGAGGCCGGGCACCACGTAGATCAGGTTCGTGATCTGCAGGTCCTGCGGCAGCCCGATCAGCAGCGCGATCGGCACGATCGGCAGGACGAACGTCATCAGGGCCGTGTGCACGTAATAGAAGAACCCGGACAAATAACTCAGCCGGACCCGGAACGGCAGCTTGGCGTGCCAGAACTTGCGGCTGCCGAGCATGCTCATGTTCCCGGAGCACCAGCGGTACTGCTGGTTCACGTAGGCGGCCAGGTTGTCCGGGCACACGCCGGTGGACAGCGCGATCGGCAGGTACTTCAGCCGCCAGCCGCGCAGGTAGAGGTCGAACCCGGTGTGCACGTCCTCGGAGTGCTCGATCAGGGTCATGCCGCCGTTGTCGTCGAGGGCGGCGCGCCGGTAGACCGCGCAGGTGCCCACGCAGATGGCGCCGTCGTAGCGGGAGAGCGAGGTCTGCACGGAGCGGTAGAAGAGCTCCTGCACGGCTCCCGCGCCGCGCTCCAGCCAGTTCTGCGAGTCGAGCACCCGGAAGAACTGCGGCGTCTGCACGATCCCGACGCTCGGATCCTGCATGTGCGGCAACGTCTCGTCCAGCATGTCCGGCCGCGGCGCGAAGTCGGCGTCGAGCAGCAGGATGAATTCGCCGCGCGATATTCGGTAGCCGTAAAGCAGGTTCCCGGCCTTCTTGTACCAGCCGCGATTAGAGCGCCCCGCATATACATAGCCGAATTCCTGCGCCATGCGGCGCAACTGCGGACTGTCCGAATCGTCCAGTACGTACACGTTGACTTCGCCGCGGTAATGCGCGGCCATCAACGCGACGTGGGTCCACGTGTTGCGCAACACCTCGACCGGCTCGCCGCACACCGGCAGCAGCACATCCACCGAGGGATAGACCGCCGGCCGCCAGCTGTCGACCACGGCCCGGTGCGCGACCAGGTCGAAGTCCTTCGCGGCCGCGTTGACCACGAGGGACACTGCGAAATAGCCGATGGTGAAGGTCAGGAAGGGCAGGTAGGCCCAGAACCAGGCGGAGACCTCGATCATCCGCACCTGGCTGTAGATGAGGAAGCCGAAGCTGACCACCGAGGCCCAGATCAGCAGCATCGCCCTGCGGTTGACGTACGAGTATTTCTCCACGTCGTCAGGGGGCTGCGGAAGCGACGGATCGGGCGCCGGGGGCCGTCCGACCCGGGGGATCCGGCTGGTCCCGGCCGAGGCGGCGTGCTGCGGCATCCGTTCGATGCGAGCGCCCTCGACGACGTCGGTCACGTCGAGCCACCCCTCCCGGACCAGAGGTCGAACCATCACGAGCCCGGCAATGCTATCCCCTATCGCGCGCCGCACAACAGCGCGTGCGGTGCAGGTAACTTTCAGCCGACTTTTCATGAGGATCTCTTGAAGTCCGTGCGCTACCGGTGGGTAGAATCCCCAATCACCCCGGCCGCAGCGTGGCGACCTCCACGGTCGGCGGGGTTCAAGCACCGCCGCTCAGCACGTAAGGGGTCGCATGGAAAGCGCCGCATCCATTCTCGACGGCATGCGCGCGGCGATCCCGCAGGGGCGGGTGAAACTTGACCAGTCAGAGGTAAGGCTGCTCTCGGAGCTGACCGAACGCCTCGTGGCCGCGCGCCCCGACGCCCTCGCCGAATATCAGCGCTTCCAGGCGATACGCGAGCGCGGAATCTGCCTGCCGCGGGACGCGACGACGCAATGGCTGGCCGGGCGCACGGTGCTGGTCACCGGGGGCACCGGCTGCATCGGCTCGATGCTGATGGAGCAGCTCGCGGCGCTCGGCCCGGGCCGGCTGGTGAGCGTGAGCCGCGGAACGGTGCAGCCCTGGCGGCTGCCGCCAGGCACAGAATATCGCGAAGCGGACATACGTGACCGAACCGCGATATCAGAGCTTTTCGCCGAGCTCAAGCCCGAATTGGTGTTCCATGTGGCGGCCCAGCGGGAACCGGGCCGCGCCGAGGTCGAAGTGCACCGCACGGTGACCACGAACATCTTCGGAACCCGCAACCTCCTGGACGTGGCCGCCGAGCACGGGGTGCAGCACGTGGTGTGCGCATCGACCGGAAAGGCGCTGCGGCCCTACTCCCCGGACATTTACGCCGAATCCAAGCGCGTGGCGGAATGGCTCATGGCGCGCGCCGCGGCGCGGTCGCAGCTGCTGATCACGGCCGCGCGGTTCACGCACGTCGTGGACAACTCGATCATCGCCGACCGGCTGCGCAGCTGGTGCAAAGCCGGCGTGATCCGCCTGCACAGCGCGGAAATCGACTTCTACGCGCAGTCCGCGCTCGAATCGGCGCAGCTGCTGCTCGCCTCGGGCCTGAGCCCGCGGCGCGGCGTGGTGCGGATGCACGCGCTGCGCAATCTGGACTGGCCGGTCAACCTGCTGGACCTGGCGATCGGCATGATCGTGGAAACCCGCTCCAGCTCGCCGATCTACATCGCCGGGTACGAGAGCGGATACGAGCCGGAGGCATTCCCCGGCCTCTACGACCCGCGCACGGCCGGCTGTCTCAGTCCCCTCATCAACGCCTTCGAGGCGGCTTCTGTGGTGGCCGGAGACTGTACGGACACCGACGCCTTCGAGCTGCGCGCACCGAGCGACGACGCGGCCGCGCTGGAGGCGCTCACAGTGCTCGAAGAAACCTGCGAGAAGTCCGACGACTCGGCGGATCTGCGCGGACCGTTCGAGGCGCTGTCCCTGGCGCTGCTCGACAGTACTCTGCGAGACGTGCCCAAGCCCGCGCTGCAGCGCTCGATCCAGCTCGCCACGGCGCGTGGCGCGGCGAGCCGGGCTCACGACCGCCTGCTCGACGCGCTGCGCCGCTGGGCCGCCTAGTAAGCCGCGCCCGAGTCGCTATCCCGACAAGGGCAAAAGAGTCGGGCGGCAGGCCCCAAGCCCGCCGCCCGACCTTTCAGCCGATCCTCGCCGCTAGCTCCCCTGTCCCATGGACAGGTACGGAATCAGCTGGTTGATCTGCTGGCGGAATCCGGCCGGCACGCCGCTCTGGTTCAACGCGGAGCGCAGTTGGCTGACGCCGGGCTGAACCGAGGACTTGGAGCCGATTTCCTGCTGAAGGGTGCCGACCGCCTGATTAAGCGGACCCTGCGCCTGCTGCGGGATCTGCCCGGCGGCTTCAGCCTGGGAGACGGTCTGCTGGATCTGCTGGAGTGCTTGACCGGGGCTGGCCGGTGCGGTGGCCAGCGGAGTGACCGAGTAGCTGGGTGCCGCGGTGACGCCGCCGCCGGCCCCTGGGCTCGCCGAATTCGACCCCTGAGTCGGCGACGCCGCGGAACTCGGCCCCGGCGAGGTCCCTGCGCCACCCGCCTGACTCGAGATGGCGCTCGGCGAAGCACCGGCCCCGCCCTGTCCACCGGTGGCCTGCCCGGCCGTGGACGGCGAGCCGGTCGGTTTCGCAGACGGCGATGAGCCGCCTGCGCTGCATCCCCAGACGATGGCGCCGACGACCAGCACCACGATGGTGAGGGCGACGTAGAGCGCTGACTTAGGTCGTTGCGGCGGCGAGCCGTGCCGGCCAGACGGTGACGCGGTCGGCGTCAACGGCGCGGACGCCAGCCCGCTCGCACCGGCCCGCCCGGATCCGCCGCGTCCGCCTCGGCCGCGATTCGCGCCGCCACTCCCGCCGATCGCCTCGGCTCCGACGCCGACCGCGACTCCCGCGCCGACCAGCTCTCCGGCTGCCGCACTTTCCTCGACGACCTCGGCGTATCCGACCTCTTCCGCCGCTTCTACTACTTCCGCCGCCGCGGCCTCTTCTGCCTCTGCAGCTGCCACCTCTGCAGCTGCCACCTCCGCCGCAACTATCGCCCCCGCGACGACTGCGGCCGCTGCCACCTCGACCGCCACCGCGGCCTCTTCCTCCACTGCTGACGCTTCGGCGGCGTTCTCCCGGACCCGCAGCGCGGCGGTCAACGCGCCGACCGTCGGGCGCGCGCCGGCCTCGCCGAGCGCCGCGACCAGCAGGGCCGCGAGCTGCGCACGCAACCCGTAGGTCGCCACCAGGTTCGCCTCGGCCCACGCGCGACGCCGCTCGACCAGGTCCAGCGTCAGCAACTGTGGCGCGGCCGCGCTCTCAGGGCTCGAAGCCGCGTCGAATCCGACCCCGAATTCCGCCTCCACGGCCTCCACGCCGGCGAGCGCGATGCATGCCAGCCAGGCCAGCGCGTAGACGTCGGCGGCGCTGGTCAGCTCGCTCGCCGACGCGACTTCGAGCGCAGCGGCCGCGGCCAGGTCGATCAGCAGCACGCCGTTTTCGGCGAGCAGGAACGAATAAGCGGACAGATGCCCGTGGACGATCTGCACCTCGTGCAGCACCTTGAGCACGTCGGCGATCCCGACGAGCACCGCGAGGATCTCCGCTTCGGTCAGCGCGCCGCGCAGCAGCACGGTGGCCAGGCTCTCCGCCTCCACCGGCTCCAAGACCACGTATCCGACGCGCTCGACCACCGCATCCGCAGTGCCTTCCGCATCTTCGCCCGCTGCCTCAGCTACCTGCTCAACCTCAACCTCGACCTCAATCTCGCCGAAGTCCAGCACCACCGGCAGCGCCGGGTGATTGAGCCTGCGCAGCGTGGAGACCACGCCGGCCAGGTCGGCCCCGGAGGCGTAGGTGTCGCGAGCGGCCGCGACCTGAAGCCAGACCTCGACGTCACGGGTCTCGTCGAGGGCGAGCCAGTACTCGTATTCAACGCCGGTCAGCGTACTGTCGGCGACGGCGAAGCGGGTCAGCCGCTCGACCACGCGGTAGCGGTCGGCGACGAAGGCGCCCTGCTCGATTGCGGAAATCCCCACCACGCGCGGCACTGTACACCAGAACACGGCGGGCGCCACAAGGCTTGATCCCGCCGTGTTCGGACCGTGATTTTGCAGGTCCGCCCGCGTATCAGCCGAGCGCCCTCGCGAGGTCCGCGAGCAGGTCGGCGCGGTCCTCGATGCCCACGGACAGCCGGACCAGGTCGGCCGGCACCTCCAGCGGCGAGCCCGCGGCCGACATGTGCGTCATCCGGCCGGGATGCTCGATCAGCGACTCGACGCCGCCCAGCGACTCGCCGAGGGTGAACAGCCGGGTGCGGCCGCACATCTCGACCGCCGCCTCCTCGCCGTCGGCGTGCCGGAAGGAGACCATGCCGCCGAAGGCGCGCATCTGCTTCACCGCGATCTCATGGCCCTGATGCCCCGGCAGGCCCGGGTAGCGCACCTCGCTCACCTTCGGGTGCGCGGCCAGCATCTCGGCGACCGCCGCAGCGTTCTGACAATGCCGGTCCATCCGGACCGCCAAGGTCTTGATGCCCCGCAGCGTGAGCCAGGCGTCGAACGGTCCCGCGACCGCTCCCAGCGAGTTCTGGTGGAACGCCAACCGCTCCCCCAGCCCGGCGTCGGCCACGACGAGCGCGCCGCCGACCACGTCCGAGTGCCCGCCGATGTACTTCGTCGTGGAGTGCACGACCACGTCCGCGCCAAGCGCGAGCGGCTGCTGTAGATAAGGAGTGGCGAACGTGTTGTCCACGACGAGCAGCGCCCCGGCCTCCCGCGCGATGCCCGCGAGCGCGGCGATGTCCGAGACGCCGAGCAGCGGGTTCGACGGGGTCTCGACCCACACCGCGCGGGTGCGCCCCGGTTGTACGGCCGCCCGCACCGCGTCGAGGTCGCCGAGGTCGACCGCGGTCCACTGCACGCCCCACCGCTCGTAGACCTTGGAGAACAGCCGGTAGGTGCCGCCGTAGGCGTCGTTCGGGATCACGACGTGGTCCCCCGGCGCCACGACCGTCCGCAGCAGGCAGTCCTCCGCCGCCAACCCGGACGCGAAGGCCAGTCCGCGCGTGCCGCCCTCGATCGCGGCCAGGCACTCCTCCAGCGCGGTCCGGGTCGGGTTCGCCGACCGGGAGTATTCGTAGCCGCCGCGCAGGCCGCCGACACCGTCCTGCTTGTAGGTGGAGACCTGGTAGATCGGCGGGACGACCGCGCCGGTCAGCGGGTCCGGCTCCTGTCCCGCGTGGATGGCCAGCGACGAGAAACCCAGCCGCTCGTCGTGCCCGGCGTGCTCGCCGTATGTGTCGTGCCCGCTGCGCTCACCGTGATCCCGGCGGGCCCGGTTTTCCCGGCCGGCCGGTTGATCCGCGTCATGTTTCGACTCAGTCATGCCGCCAGGCTATTGGACCGTCCGCGCGATCGCGCACCGCCACTCAGGCCACCATCCGGGTCGAACCGCCCCGGGCCGAGCGCCGGGCCCGCCGCCGCGCGACCAGCCGCTCGTGCCCCAAGCAGGTCGCCACGAGTATCGCGGCGCCGACCACCGCGATCGCGACGAGCGTCAGCACGAGCGCGGCCCACTCACCGGGCAATGCCTGCTCCAGCGTCCCGCGCGCCCGCGGCCCCGCCGCCGCAAGCCGTGCCACCCCGTCCCCGGCACTCCAGATCATCACAGCTCCTCGCCTCTCCAAGCTGGAAGATCCCCCGGTACCCCATCCTCGCCCGAGCACCCGCCCCTCGCACTCGGAAGCGCCATCAGGCGGAATCCAGGCGGCGTCCCGGACGTTAACCAGACAGTCAATAAAGGAGGCCCCCGGCCGTGTTCCGCTTCACCAACCCGTTCAAGGACCGCCTCCCCGGCCCCGGCGAGGCGCTCCCCGGCAGGTCGTCCCGCCCGTTCCACCTGGCCGGCCGGCACACGGTCCTCGGCACCCCGATCGAGGAGCTGCCCGAAGGCTACGAGCAGGCGGTCTTCGGCCTCGGCTGCTTCTGGGGCGCCGAGCGCAAGTTCTGGTGGCACGACGACGTGTACTCGACCGCGGTCGGCTACGCGGGCGGCAGCACCCCGAATCCCACGTACGAAGAGGTCTGCTCCGGTGCCACCGGCCACGCCGAGGTCGTCCGCGTCGTCTACGACCCGAACATGGTCTCGTACGAGTCGCTGCTCAAGCTGTTCTGGGAATCCCACAACCCGACGCAGGGCAACCGCCAGGGCAACGACGTCGGTACCCAGTACCGCTCGCTGATCCAGTACTTCACCGAGGCCCAGCGCACCGCCGCCGAGGCCAGCCGCGCCGCCTACCAGCAGGTACTCACCGCCGCCGGCCACGGCCGCATCACGACCGCCATCGAGCCCGCCACCGAGTTCTACTACGCCGAGGACTACCACCAGCAGTACCTCTCGGACGCCAAGAACCCGGACGGCTACTGCGGCCTCGGCGGTACCGGCGTCGCCTGCCCGGTCGGATTGGCCACGGCTGAGTAACCCGTCGCCGACGCCTGCGCTCCCGCCCGACTGGCATGATCACCACCGACGGCACGGCCTCCGCCGCAAGCTAATCGCGTCTGGGTAAGTTCACAACTGCCCTCGGCCCGTCACGTGGCCGAGGGCAGCTGCGTCGTGCCTGGTCAAGGCACTGGTGGGACGAGTCCGCGCGGATCAACCGCTCCCGACTCCAGACGGATCAACATCAGCGCGAGGCTCGACTACCGAGCCTTACTCAGACCACTCGCTGCCGTCGAGCGATGCAGGAAGTCACTCGGCGAACTGCAGTAGTCCGGCAGCAATGCCAGGGACTTCCAGCTTGCCGGTAACGACATCGATCACGAACTGCTCCGCCGCGTCCTCGTCCAGGGGGTCGCGAAGTTCGTGTCCGTTGAGCCCGAGGAACAGCCAGGTCGCGTTCCACGCAAGCCGCTTGTTCCCGTCGATGAGGCAGTGGTTGCGGCCGAGGGACTCCATCAGCGCGGCTGCCTTTTCCCAGATCCCCGGGTATGCGTCTTGCCCGAACACAGTCGTCTTCGGGCGAGCGGCGGCGGACGCCAGCAACCCAGCGTCACGAAGGCGCACTTCCCCGTCCACGACTCGCCGCGCGACTTCGATCAGGTCGTCGATCGTCAAGTAATCGATCACTGCGCAAGCCGCTTGTTCAGTCCCTCGCTCACGCGCAGCACGCGGTCCAGCACCTCAACGCGCCGCTTGGCCCGCGCGTCGACTGCGCTCATGACCAGGTCGTGCACGTAGTCCTGCAGGCTGCGATCTTCAAGCGCCGCCTGCGCACGAATCTGCTCGATCTCCGATTCCTCGAACCGAGCTGGGAGCATCTTCTTTGCCATGACACTTATGATAGCAGCTGCTATCACATGCATGCACGGATCGGCCGGGCCACGTCCCGCTACGTTGACGCACCCGGCGAGTCGAGCCCCTGCTCGATGGCGTAGCGGGTCAGTTCGACCCGGTTGTGCAGCTGCAGCTTGCCGAGGATGTTCTGCACGTGGTTTTGCACGGTCCGGTGCGATACGACAAGCCGCTCTGCGATCTGCCGGTACGACAGGCCTTTGGCGACGAGGCGCAGCACCTCGGTCTCGCGTTCGGTGAGGCGGGGCGTGTCGACGGGCGCGTCGGGGGCGGCGGCCAAGCGGCGGTATTCGCCGAGCACGAGGCCCGCTAGGCCGACCGTGAAGACGGGGTCGCCCGCGGCGGTGCGTGCGACCGCTTCGATGAGCTCCGCTGCCTTCGCGGATTTGACCAGGTAGCCGAGGGCGCCTGCCTTCAGCGCGTCGAGCACGTCCTGCTGCTCGCCGCTGGCCGAGAGCATCAGCACACGAATCGCCGGGTCGGTGGCGATCAACCTGCGGACGACCTCCACTCCGGACAGGTCCGGCAGCTGGAGGTCGAGGACGACGACGTCTGGTCGGGCGGCGGGCGCGACACGGATCGCCTGGGCGCCCTCGCCGACCACGGCCGTCACGTCATATCCCGCCTCGGCTAGGTCTCGGGCGACCGCGTTGCCCCAGATGGGATGGTCGTCGACCACCATCACGCGCACCGGCGTGGTCGGCGCGCCGTCCTCGTCCTCGACCATTGCTTTCACCTTCTTGCCTGACGTGCGCGGGGTATCCAGAACTCCACCTCGGTGCCTTCGCCCGGTCGGCTTTCGATGGTCGTCGTGCCGCCGCAGTCGGCGATCCGTCCGCGCATCGACTGTGCGATTCCCAACCGTCCGGCCGCGGCCGCCTCGCCCGGGCGCTCGGGCGGGAATCCGACGCCGTCGTCGCGGACCGTGACCCGGACTCCGTCTTGTTCGTCCTCAAGCAGGATCCAGGCTCGAGCGTCCGCGCCAGCGTGTTTGCGCACGTTGTCCAGGGCGGCGCGGACCGCCGCGACGACCTCCGCCGCGATGCCGGACGGCAGCTCCACGGCCTGCGCCGGAGTGGCGACCTCGACGTCGGGGGCGGCCAACGCCTGCACCAGCCCGCGCAGGTCCTCAGCCGCACCTGGGTCGGTGTTCGCTGCCCCGGCCAGCAAGCCGCGCAACGCCACCTCCTGTTCTCCGGCGAGCGCGGCCAACTCGCTGCCCTCGGCTCCGAGTTCGGAGCCTTGCCGCTGCACGAGCGCCAGTACCTGCAGCACGCCGTCGTGGATCGAGCGGCCCAGCCGGTCTCGCTCTGCGGCGGCTGCTTCCCGTCTGATCTGCTCAGCGTGTTTACGCTCCGCGCGCCGGGCGGCTAGCAGTTGCGCGAAGCCCAGGCCGCCTATGGACGCTCCGGCCACCAGCATCAGGATGCCTGACGTGGTCAGGTGCGAAGCCGGGCTGAGGATGGAGGGCTCCGGTTCACCGTCTCTCAGGTAGGTGACCTGGATGGTCTGAAGTCCGCCGACGGCGAGGGTGCCGGCCAGCGGGCCGACCACGGCCGGCAGCGCGCCACGGATGGCCAACGCCGGGGCCGCGGCACCGATGACCGCACCGGCGGCGGAGGCGCTGAGGACGAGAATCAGCACCGAGGGAATCACGATGCGCTGGTCGGCCAGCTTTTCCGGGTCTCCGGTGGTCGCACCGTACGCGATGAACAGGGCCATCGCGGCGAGTATCGCGAGCGTGGCGGCCAGCGGAACACGCAGCCTGCTGCCCGCGACGGCCGCCCCGAGCGCTGCTCCCGCCAGCGGTACTAGCCAGCGCAGCGGATCGTTGTAGCTGAGCGCGGTGATCGTGAGAATGGCCGGGGCGATCACGGCCATCTGCGCCACTGCGACAGTCATCGCCCCGGCGAGCGGCCAGAGCCCCGCGAGCGCCGCGAGCAGCGTGACGGTCACCAGGGTGATCGCGCCAATGACCGCAGTCTGCGCAAAGGCGTGCCGATCGAGCGCGGACCAGGTGACCCCGAGCAGGTTCGCCAGGCTTTGGGTGGTGAGAAACGACAGCGGGATCGACAGGGACGCCGCCAAGGTTCCGGCTACGACCAGCCGGGCGCGCTGCCACGACCGCTTGCCGGCAGGCGAGGCTGCGGCCGGGTCACCCCGCCGGTGAATCCACGCCGCGGGAACGAGCCCGGCGAGACTCACCCCGATCAGCGCGCTGTGCCAGGCGGCCGGCCTGTGGCTCGAAAGCAGCCAGCCGACCCCGTCCGTCATCGCGGCGCCGACCAGGCGCGAGCCCAGAGTCAGCGCCGCGATGCAAGCTCCCCAGCCGATCGCGGTGCGGGTAAGTCCCTGGGCACAGGCCAGCAATGCGACGATCGCCAGGGCGTACCCGGCGGGCGGCAGCAGCGCGAGCGCCCAGGGGTAGGCCGCAGTGAAATTCCACTCCATCACAACGCCCGGCACGGCCATCAGCGCTGCCGCCGCAAGCAGGTACGGCCACCAGCGCAGAAGAGCAAGCCCGAGTGCTGTCGCAATCACCGGCGCCAACAGGAACAGCCAGTCGCGCAGGTTGGCAGGGCCACCGCTGCCGTTGTCGATGGGCGTGTCGAGGAAGGGCGGCAGCCCCGCAACGGCCGGAGGCGAAGTGGCCACGACGAGGAGCAGGCATCCAGCCACGCCGGCCAGCGCGGCCGGCAACCACCGCGAGGCCGGCGCGGCGACAACGGCGGGCGACGGCCGGGCGGTCGTTGCGTCCATGCCCGAGATCATGGCTGATCCTCGGGAACTGCGCATAGGCTCGCCGCGACCGACAGGATCGGCGGGACCGACAGGATCGGCGGGACCGATGCGACTGAAGCTTCCGACACGACTGAAGCAACCGATGCCACCGACGCGCTCGGATGCGGAAGTCGGGGCGGGCGGCCGTCCGGCCGGTACTCGAAGTGCCACCATTCGTTGTCATAGACCTGATACAGCTGGTGGCGGGAGCCGTAACGGTCCAACCAGCGGGCGCCCTCGATCGGCCGCACGTCCAGAGCGGTGCCGATGACGTGGCGCGACTCGTGCGGCGGCAGTGTCCACTGCAGTGCGAGCGAAAGCGAGCCGGTACGGCGCACCGTGTCGGCGAACAGCTGCGCCTGAGCGTGCGCATCCCGGTAGCCGTCGGTCAGCCCGATCAGCACGCCGTGGCGCCACAAGGCCTCC
>Ga0070741_10005642_pt1 | contig 27575 bp, 27 predicted proteins | sample Coa_R1_4_FD_66440 | JGI IMG/M metagenome (GOLD analysis project Ga0070741, IMG submission 66440) | Surface soil microbial communities from Centralia Pennsylvania, which are recovering from an underground coalmine fire - Coalmine... | ecosystem: Environmental > Terrestrial > Soil > Unclassified ...
CGGCTCCCAGAAGGCCAGGTGGCCGGGGGAGTGGCCGGGAGTCCAGATCGCCTGGATGTCCCAGCCGGGGACCTCGGGCTTGTCCCCGTCCTCCAACAGGACGTCGGGCTTGACCAGCGACACGAACTGGCGGACGGGCATGGAGGCGTAGGTCAGGCCCTCGATCTCGTCGGCCGGCGCCCCCCACTGGCGGAGGATGGCGGCCACCCGGGTGAGCAGCTCGTCGGGATGCTCGTAGCGGTCGGGGATGAGGGCGGCGTCGGCCGGGTGGAGGCCGACCCAGGCCCCCGACGCCTCCCGCACCCGTCCGGCGAGGCCGTAGTGGTCGGGGTGGATGTGGGTGACCATGACGCCCCGCACGTCGCCGATCGACGCCCCGACCGCACTCAGCCCGGCCACCAGCGTCTCGTAGGCGTCGTCGGTGTTCCAGCCGGCGTCGACGAGGTACACCCCGGCGTCGGTCTCGAAGGCGTAGACGAGGACGTAGCGCAGCGGGTTGTTGGGGATGGGGACGGGGATGCTCCAGAGCCCCGGCCGCACCCGCTCGACCGGCGGGAGGGGAGCGGCGGCGCGCACCTCAGCCATCAGCGGGCCCGCCCTCGCTCGAACCCTTCGGACCGGGATCGCTTCGGCGCTCGGACATGGGCCAGAGCGTGCCACAATCCCCGGCCGTGACCCCGACCGGCGGCGACCGCTACATCCACGGCCACTCCGACTCGGTGCTGCGGTCGCACCGGTGGCGGACGGCGGCGAACTCGGCCGCCTACCTGCTGGCCCACCTCGAGCCGGGCATGCGCCTGCTCGACGTCGGCTGCGGGCCCGGGACGCTGACCGTCGACCTGGCCCGCCGGGTCGGGCCGGCCGGTGACGTCGTCGGGATCGACCTGTCGGAGACCGTGGTGGCCGAGGCCGCCGCCCACGCCGGAGCCGAGGGCGTGGCCAACGTGTCGTTCCGGGCCGGTGACTTCCGGGGCGGCGACCTCCCCGACCGGTCGTTCGACGTCGTCCACGCCCACCAGGTGCTCCAGCACCTGTCCGACCCGGTCGGGGCGCTGGCGGCCATGGGCCGCCTGGCCCGCCCCGGCGGCCTCGTGGCCGCCCGGGACAGCGACTACCCGTCGTTCTTCTGGACGCCGCCCGACCCCCGGCTCGACCGCTGGCGGGAGATCTACGTCGCCGTCAGCGATCACAACCGGGTGCACGCCGACGCCGGCCGGTGGCTGCTGCGCTGGGCCACCGACGCCGGGCTGACGGGCGCCGCCTACTCCACCTCGACGTGGACGTTCGCCAGCCCGGCCGACCGGGCCTGGTGGGGCGACCTGTGGGCCGAGCGGGTGGTGGCGTCGAACCTGGCCGACCAGGCGGTGGAGTACGGCGTGGCCGGACGGGCCGAACTGGAGGAGGTGGCCGGGGGCTGGCGGGCCTGGGCGACGACGCCGGAGGCCACCTTCGTCCTCGTCCACGGCGAGGTCCTGGCCCGGGCCCCCGGCTAGGGGCGGCGGTCAGGCGGTCTTGGGCCGGGGCACGCCGCCCTCGCCGTCCCGCCGGGCGGGCGGGAGGCGACGCGACCAGTAGGGCGCGGTCGTGGCCTTCATGTCCAACAGCGTGGCCGACGCGACGAGACGCCGCAGCCGGTCCACCGCGGGGTGGATCCGGGCGACGTCGTCGAGGGCGTCTCCCGATTCGTCAGTTCTCGACATGCTGGGCGCCTGCCTCTTGAAGCGCGGTACATGGTCGTGTCCGGGGCTCGTACCCAGCCGGGTCGGCGCCTCAAACACCCCAAAGCGATCGAATTCATCACCTTCTGAGGAGTACCTTTCCGCCGGTGCCGTGGCCCCCCGCTCGGCCCGGAAGGAGAGGGCGATGCCCAAGGTCGACCACATCGGAATGTTCACCACTGTCGACGCTCTGGACGACCCCGGCGTCTTCATCAGCCTCATGGACCGGGTCCAGACCGCCCCCGACGTGATCGCCGCCCGGGCCGACCTGCTGGCCCGGCTGGAGCTGGGCCCCGGCGACGCCGTCCTCGACCTCGGCTGCGGCACCGGCGACCACACCCGGGAGGTGGCGGCCCTCGTCGTCCCCGGCGGCCGGGCCGTGGGCGTGGACTTCAGCACCTCGATGATCGGCGAGGCCACGAGCCGGCAGGCGGCCAGCCCGCTGCCGGCCACGTTCGAGCAGGGCGATGCCCAGCGGCTGCGCTTCGAGACCGGCACGTTCGACGCCTGCCGCACCGAGCGCATGCTGTGCCACGTGCCCGACTGCCGGGCCGCCATCCGGGAGATGGCCCGGGTCGTCCGGCCCGGCGGGCGGGTCGGCATCCTCGACGTCGACTGCGCCGGGACGTTCATCGACAGCTCCGACCGGGCGATCACCGCCGCCTTCGTGACCACCCTCACCGACGTCATCCGCAACCCCTGGATCGGCCGGATGCTGCGGCGGGAGATGGGCGAGGCCGGCCTGGTCGACGTCGACGTCCGGCCCCGGGTCATCGAGATCAACTACGGCCAGGCCGAACCCATGATCGCCATGCACGGCGCCCTCATGGAGGAGACGGGCATCGGGGCCGGGGCGGTCGAGGCCTGGCGGCAGGAGCTGGAGTACGCCAACCTCAAGGGCACGTTCTTCATGGGCATGACGATGTTCTCGGCCGTCGGCCGCAAGCCCGCGTAGACCCTCAGCGCCGCCGCCGGCGTCGCCACCACAGGCCGGCCGGCGCGGCCGCGACCGGGGCGGCCCACAGCCAGCGCCGGCCGGCGCCGTCCGGGCCATGGTCCGGGCGGCCCGGCGGGGCGGACGCGGCGCCGCCCGGCGGGGCCGGCGCGGTGCCGCCGGGCGGCGACGTCGTCGTGGCCGGCGCCGGCTCCGGTGCCGGTGTCGCCGGGACCGGCGGCGGTGTCGTGGTGGCCGGTGCCCCCGCCGTCCCGCCGGTCGCGGGGGCGGCGGTGGTCGTCGTCGCGCCCGGGCGGCTGGTCGTCGTCGGCGCCGGCGGCCGCGTCGTCGTCGTCGGACGGGCGGTGGCCGGCGGGGCGGGGGGCGCGGTGGCGGTCGGAGACGGCGCCGCTCCCGACGCCACCCGGCCGGAGTTGGGGTCGGCCATGAGCGACGAGGCGTCGACGGCCTCGAAGGCCCCGGCCGGGATCGTCTTCAGCTGGTCGAGGAGGGCGTTGTCCCAGCCCGGTTCCGACGTCCCGGTGAAGTACCAGTTGGAGCCGTTGTCGGCCACGATCAGGCCGTGGCGCTGCATGGCCCGCAGCACCACCTGCGTGTCGGGCCGGAAGCGGGAGATGTCGAACGACGCCTTCAGCCGGAACCACGCCCCCATCGGCGGCAGGGTGGGGTCGGTGGCCGAGCCGGCCTGGTGGCGGGCGGGCCAGACGAACGACCGGTCGGTCCGGGCGGCGGTGAGGCGGATGGCGTGGTCGACGTCGCCCGCCGCCACCTCGTCCCGCCGCAGCAGCCCGGGCAGGATCGGCAGGCCGGCGGCGTCGGCCGAGGTCCAGCCCGAGGGGCGCAGGGCGTCGCTGCGGAGGTCCCAGATGGCCCCCGACCCGGCCGTCGGATGGCCGCCGTTCCAGTTGGCGGCGTAGAGCTCGTAGAGCCGGCAGGCGTCCTTGTCGACGACGAGGGCGTGGGCGTCGGACCCGTCCTCGACGGGGGTCGACGGCCCGAACGGGTACGGCCCGGCGTCGCTCTCGTCGGCGTAGTCGAACGACACGGCCACCTTCTGGGTCGACCCGGCCACCACCGAGTAGGGAATGCCGTAAGGCTGCCCGCCGGTGTCGTTGGGCCCGAAGTCGGGGTGGAGCAGGCGGGCGGGCCCGCCCATGGAGGCGATCCAGTCCGCCGACCGGGGATGCACCGGCAGCTTCGACACGTCGGCGTGCCACACGTTGTCGGCCGGGAACAGCGTGCACCCCCCGGCCAGTCCCGGGAGGTTGGCCGCCGCCGGCCCGGCGCCGCCGAGCAGCGGCCCGGCGACGATGGCGCCGAGGAGGAGGGCGGCGGCAGGACGCCTCATCCCCGGATCATCGGCCCGGGCCCGGCCCCGCTGAAGCCACCCCCACCAACCGGCGTTCGTCTGCCCGGATACAGCGGCGGATGAACGCCGGAATGGGAGGGTCAGCGGCCCTTCCACTGCGGTTTGCGCTTCTCCCGGAAGGCCCTCGGGCCTTCCTGGGCGTCCTCGCTCAGGTAGGCCGGTTCGAAGAGGCGGTCGCCTTCGGCCAGGGCGGCCGTCCAGCCGACCTCGGCGGCGGCGTAGACCATGGCCTTGCCGGCCCGGACCGACAGGGGGGCGTTGGCGGCGATGCCGGCCGCCATGGCCTGGGCGGCGTCGTGCAGCTCGGCGGCCGGCACGACCCGGTTGACGAGGCCGACCTCGTAGGCCCGCCGGGCCGAGATCGGCTCGGCGGTCATCAGCATCTCCAGCGCCACCCGGGGCGGGATCAGCCACGGCAGCGGGGCGCCCCACGGCGCCCCCCGGCCCCAGCGGGCCTCGGTGATCCCGAACCGGGCGTGCTCCGCCGCCAGGCACAGGTCGCACATCTGGGCCAAGAGGAACCCGCCGCCGAAGGCCACGCCGTTGACGGCGGCGATCACCGGCTTGTCGAGCTCGAACGTGCGGTTGAGATAGGGCAGGAAGTCGGGCGGCGGCACCTTGAGCGACGTCTCGGCCATCTCCTTCAGGTCGCCCCCGGCGGAGAAGGCCTTCTCGCCCGCGCCGGTCAGCACCAGCACCATGGCGTCGGGATCGTCGCGGAAGCGGGTGAATCCTTCGCGGATCCCGTCCCGCAGGTCTTTGGACAGGGCGTTGAGGGCCTCCGGCCGGTTCATCGTCAGCCAGGCGACGCCGTCGACGACCTCGTACGGTGCGATATCGGTCGTGCTCATGCTGACATCCTGGTACGGATGAAGATGCTCTCGCGGATTCTCGTGCTCGTCGGGGCGGCGGCCGTGCTCGGCTCCGTCACCGTGCCGTGGGTGAAGATCGAGGGGGCGCTGCCGGCCAAGCTCCATCTCGGGCTGCTCGGCGCCAACGCTCTGCCCACCAGCCGGACCGTGTCGGGCACCGACACCAAGGTGTGGCCGATCGTGGCCGGCCTCGGGGCGGTGATGGCGGCGCTGGCCCTCCTGGGCCTGGCCCGCAAGCTCCTGCTGCTCCTCGGCCTGGCCACGACCCTGGCCGGCGGGGGTCTCCTCTACTACGCCCTCCACGCCGTCGACCTGGCCACGCAGGGCGACACCCTCAAGCACACGCTGGCCATCGCCGCACTCGACAACTCGGTCGGCGCCGGGCCGATCCTGCTGCTGGCCGGCGGGTTGTGCGTCCTGGTCGGCGCGCTCATTCCGTGAACGGGCCCTCGTCGAGCCCGGCGGCCAGCCAGCCCAGCAGTCCCCGCAGCTCCTCGTAGGCGGCCAGCCGGGCGGCGTCGGTGCCGGCCGCCTCGGCCCGGGCCACCGGCTCGGCCAGCCGCCGGACCCACGTCGGCCCGACCTCCAGCAGGGCGTCGCTGCCGGCGCTGACCCACTTCACCAGGGCGTGGCGGGCCACCGCCCCCACCGGCAGGCCGACGTAGGCGGCCAGGTTCTCCAGCGTCGGCCGGGGGTCGACCAGGGCCGAGGCGGCCACGTCCCGCTTGAAGTTGCCGTGGGGATCCCCGGCGTCCACCGGCCCGGTCCACCGTTCCAGGATGAGCTCGTCCACCGACGTATCCTGACATCGGTGCCACGAAAAGGGAGAGCCCGGTGAAGAAGCGGGAGCGCGTGCTCCAGGTGGCCTCCGTCCTCGGGGAGCTGATGGCCGGCGAGGCCCGGCTCCGCTGGCAGCGCAGCCGCGAGGGCTTCGCCGATCCCGACGACTTCGAGCGGGCCCGGGCGGCGGCGTTGCGCCAGACGCTGGAGCAGCTCGGGCCGCTGTACATCAAGGTCGGCCAGATGCTCTCCACCCGGCCCGACCTCGTGTCGCAGACGACGATCGAGGCGCTCCAGGACCTCCACGAGCAGGTCATGGTCCGGCCGTTCTCGGAGTTCGAACCGGTGCTGTCGAAGAACCTCGGCGCCCACTGGCGCTACCGGTTCAAGGAGATCGACACCGACGTGCCCCTCGGGGCGGCGTCGATCGCCCAGGTCTACCGGGCGGTGCAGACCGACGGGGAGGAGGTCGTGCTCAAGGTGCAGCGGCCGGGCGTGGCCGCCTCCACCAAGCTCGACATGGAGATCCTGGCCCAGGCGGTGAAGCTGGCCACCCGGCGGGCGCCGACGATCAGCGAGATCTTCCAGCCCGAGGCGATGCTCGAGGTCGTCTTCGGGGCCATGAAGCCGGAGATCGACTTCACCGTCGAGGCCTCGAACATGGAGGAGTTCCGGGAGATGCTCGAACAGTTCGAGCACCTCGTCGTCCCCGAGGTCCTCCACGTCACCAAGGAAGTCCTGATCATGACCAAGGCGCCCGGGGTGTCGATCCGGGAGATGGTCATCGACGACTTCACCGCCAAGGAACGGGAGCTCATCGGCCGCGACCTGTGCGGCATGCTCTTCCACGGCTTCATGGTCGACGGGCTGTTCCACGCCGACCCCCATCCCGGCAACGTGTTCGTGGCCCCCGGCGAGCCGGCCACCGTCATCGACTTCGGCATGGTCGGCCGTATCGACCGGCGCATGGCGCTGGGCTACACCCGGTTCATGATGGCCACCGCCCTCAACGACGGGGAGGCGGCCGGCCGGGCGGCGCTGGAGATGGGGACGCTGACGTCGCGGGCCAACGTCCCCGGCTTCCTGTCCGACATGCAGCGCTACATCCCGACGATGGCCAACCAGTCGCTGCAGAACATGGAGTTCGGCAACGACTTCAACCAGTTCCTCGTCTTCTGCACCAACCGGGGGATCGCCGTCAACCCCGGCATCGCCCTGTTCGGCAAGGCCACCGCCAACCTCGAGGGGTCGCTGCGCCGGCTGGCGCCGGAGCTGACACCGTTCGACGTCTTCCGCGACTCGATGGGCGACATCATCCGCGACCAGGCCAAGCAGCTGGTGAAGGAGGAGGAGATCCTCCGCATCGCCAACGAGGCCTTCTTCGCCAGCCGGTCGCTGCCCGAACAGCTGCGCTATCTGGCCCAGGCGGTGGTCAACGGCCAGTACGTCCTGCGCACCCGCGACGACTCGGCCGCCCTCCACGAGGACCGGGAGGACATCCGGGCCCGCAAGCTGCGCCGCACGCTGATCGGCATCGCCGGCGCGGCGCTGTGGCTCGACCACAAACGGCGCCAGGCGCCGTAGCGGCCCGCCCGGCTGCGCCGTTCAGCGGCCCAGCCAGCGCACGTTCTGGCCGTGGAACCCCGCCCAGGCCAGCGTCGTCTCCTCCCCGCCGGGCCAGGTGGTCAGGCGCAGCGCCGCCTCGTCGCCGACCGGTTCGAGGCGGAGCCAGGCCAGCGGGGCGTCGGGCCGGGCCTCGGCCGGGCCCCGGGCCCGGACCAGCTGCTTGAACACGGCCCGGCGCTCGTCGGGCAGGTACTGCATGACGATCGAGTGGTACAGCACCGTCGCCGTTCCCGCCTCGGGCCGCCAGCGCTGCTCCGTCCAGGCGATGGCCTCCGCCCGTTCGACCGGCGCCGGCGTCTCGGCCGCCACCGCCAGGGCGGCCCGCAGCAGCCGGATCCGGTGGGCCTGGTCGGGCCACACGTAGGACAGCAGCGTGAGGCGCCCGTCCTCGGTGGTGGGGTCGACGGGGGCGGCGTCGCACCCGGCCCGCTCCACGACCTCGGCCTTGACGTCGAAGGGCAGCGCCCGGTCGCTGTTGTAGGAGCAGAGCCGGACGGGCGACTCCGGCGGGCCCCACGTGGCGCCCCGGGCCTCGTAGAGAAACCGGTCCCAGCGCAGGTTCAGGCCGGCGCTGGCGCCGACCTCGAACGTGCGCAGGGGAAGGCCGGTGTGGCGGGCCACCTCCAGGAACCCGCCGACGAGAGCCGCCGAGCGCCCCACCTCGTTGGTCTGCACCGGGCGGTCGAGCCCGGCGGCGACGGCCTCGAAGCGCGACTCGACCAGCGCCCGGAAGGCCGGCCAGGCGGCGGCGGGATCGGCCTGGCCGCCGGCCGACGGATAGGTGCGGGCCAGGTCGGGGGCCTCGCCCCGGAGCACGAGGCGGTGCACCGTTCCCAGGAGGCGCAGCGCCAGGGCCGAGGCGTTGGTGGCCGGCCGGTCACCGACGACCCGGGCGATGACACCGCCCGCCTCGGCGTCGGCCGCCGCTTCGGTGAGGAGGTGGGCGTAGAGCGCCGAACCCAGCCGGCCGCAGGCGTCGGCCTGCCACCGGAGATGCTCCGGGAGCGTCTGGTGGATGATCACGGCCCACTGTGTAGCGGAGTGGGCCGGATCACCCCGGATGGCGGCGGGCTACTTCCGCTCGGCGACGAGCCGGTCGAGCTTGGCGTTGAGGTCGGCGACGGCCTTCTTCAGCTCGGAGATGTCGTCCGACAGCTCGCGGTCGTCGTCGTCGTCCCGGATGCGGTCGATGCTGTCGTCGACGAGATCCTTGGTCTCGTCGAGGACGGTCTGCCACCAGTCGAGCACGCCCTTCTTGGCGCTGCGGCGCTTGGCCATCGGTTCGTGGTCCTTTCGTCTCGGCGCCGTCAGGGCGTGGTCTTGGCGACCGGCTTGGCCTGCTGGGCGGCGAGGGCGTCGAGCTTGGCCGACAGGTCGACGATCGAGCGGCGCAGGTCGGAGACCTCCTTGGCCAGCTCCTCGTCGTCGTCGTCATCGCGGAGGCGGTCGAGGCCGTCGTCGATGAGGTCCTTGGTCTCGTCGAGCACGTTCTGCCACCAGTCGAGAACGTTCTTGCGCTTGGACCTACGGGCCATCTGTCCCCCTTCGGGTTCGGTGTACTGTTTTCAACAGATGATGAAGTTTGTGCTCAACATATGTTGAAACCGGAGCAGCCGTCAAGCTCGGGCGGCCGCCGGGGCCGCCGGCCCGAGGGCGACGCCCGCAAGGCCCTCATCGAGGCGGCCCAGGCGATCATGGCCGCCCGCCCGGCCGGGAAGCTCACCGTCCGGGAGGTGGCGGCGCGGGCCGGCTGCGACGTCGCCCTGGTGAACTACTACTTCGGCAGCAAGGAGGGGCTGCTGGAAGCGGCGCTGGAGGACGCCCTGGCCGAGCTCCGGGCGGTGCTCGAGAGCAACACGCGCCGGGAGGGCACCTTCGAGGAGCAGGTGCGGCGCATGGTCACCGAGCCGATCCTGGCCCTCGGGGAGCGGCGCCACCTGCCCCGCATGATCATCGGCCAGATCCTCCTCGAGCGCGGCCCGCAGGCCGACCGGTGGATCGCCGCCCTCGGCATGTCCCAGCTCCAGGCGGTGGGCGGTGTGGTGGAGGACGGGATCCGCTCCGGGGCCTTCCGGGCCGTCGACGCCCGTGCGCTGGTCTATTCCTTTTCGGCTATTCCGGCCTTTTTCTTCCTCATGGCGCCGGTGATCGAGCGCATTCTCGGGGAGGAGGCCGTCAGCCAGGAAGCGGTCGAGAGCTTCGCCGATGCGGTCGCGGGCCTTGTCCTGTATGGGCTTTTGGCTCCCCCGAGGGCGACAGAATTACCCGAATGAAGCAGGGATGGGCTGCGGTGAAACGGAACTGACAGTTCACGTTTTGATGTACCGCGGTTTCTGCTGGGGGGATTCATGTCGAAGGGGAAGCGTCGCTTCCGCGGCTCCGCCGTCCTGCTCGGCGTGGCCGTGGCCGCCACCGTCCTGTCGTCGATCGCCGGGGCCACCGCCACCACCGTCGGCGCCTCGGCCGACATGTCGCTGTCGTCGGCCAACCCGACGGGCACCGGCAACGGGCCGTCGCTCACGGTCGACGGTGCGCCCGTCGCCGACAGCTACCTGCGCTTCTCCGTCTCGAACCTCGGCGGCCCGGTGCAGCGGGCCACCCTGAACCTCTTCGCCACCGACGGCAGCGCCGACGGGCCGGCCGTCTACCCGGCGGCGACGTCGTGGAACGAGCGCAAGGCGACGTGGGCCACCCGCCCCGCCCGGACGGGCGCGGCCGTCGCCGACGCCGGGGCGGTGGCGGCCGGCACGTGGGTGTCGTACGACGTCACCGCCCTCGTGACCGGCAACGGGACGTACGCCTTCGATCTGGCCACGTCGTCGGCCGACGAGACGGTCTTCTCGTCCCGGGAGGCCAAGGCCAAGTCGCAGCGGCCGCAGCTGGTGGTCGAGACGACCCCGGCCACGACCGCCACCACCACGACCACGTCGACGACGATCACGACCACCACCACGACCACCCGCCCGTCGGTGGGGAACCCCCGCTCGGCGCCCCTCGCCCCCGCCACCGGCGCCCTGTTCGGCGTGCACGTCCAGGTCGACGACGCCGCCCCGGCCGCCGACCAGCAGTCGGCGATCCTGGGGTTCGAGTCGGCCCTCGGCCGCACGATGGCCGTCGACCACCGCTACGAACCCTGGGGCAACGTCTTCCCGAACTGGCGTGACACGTTCGACCTGGCCGGCGGGCGCATCCCGATGATCTCGTGGGGCAAGGTGCTGACCACCGACGTCACCGCCGGCCGCTACGACAGCTACATCGCCGACCGGGCCGACGGCATCCGGGCCCTGGGCGGTCAGGTGTTCGTCCGCTGGCTGTGGGAGATGGACGGCAACGCCAAGGCCAGCTACGTCGTTTCGCCGGCCGACTACATCGCCGCCTGGAAGCACATCCGGGCCATCTTCGCCGCCCGCGGCGCCACCAACGCCGTGTGGGTGTGGTGCCCCAACGCCTCGGCCTTCGGGACGGGAGAGGCCCAGCAGTACTACCCGGGGGACGACCAGGTCGACTGGGTGTGCGGCGACGGATACAACTGGTACCCCGACCCGGGTCGCTCCTACGAGACCTTCGAGCAGAAGTTCACCGCCATGAACGACTGGGCCGTGGCGCACGGCAAGCCGGCCATGGCCGGCGAGTACGCCGCCCAGCAGATGGAGCCCGGCCGGCGGGCCCAGTGGATCGCCGACGCCCGCCACTCGCTCGAGACGCGCCTCACCGGGATCCTGGCCGTCAACTGGTTCCACTCGCTGACGTCGACCCACGACTGGCGGCTCACCCCCGAACCCGACGCCTTCGACGCCTTCCGCCAGATGGGCTTCGACCCGTTCTTCGATTCCTGAGCCGGGCGGGGCGCGAACACCGCGAAGGCCACACTCGGGGCAGGTCTGACGCGCCGCGGCGTCCCGGTGGCGCCCCGGCCGTCACGCGGTCCTTGACCGTGCGTTAGGGGAGCGACGGCAGTCCTCCGGGGGTGGTTCTCCCCCGATCCCTTCCCCGGACGGCCGCCGTTGTGACACCGTCCCCTGCTCATCCGAACAGAAGACAGAGCGCTGTTCTCCCCCCCCAGTCCCGGGTGACCGGCTCGATGCCTCCGGCCGGTCACCCGGGACCCCGCTCTCTTCTGGGCCTCCACCAGGAGTTCCGTGTTGCGCGCTCGTGGCCTTGCTCTCGCTCTTGCCGTCGCGGCCGCCGCGGCGGCTTTCGTCGTTCCCGGCCCGCCCGCCCAGGCGTCGGCGTCGACCACCCCCACCCCGACGTGGGTGACCAACGGCGACGTCCACGCCGTGCTCACCACCGGCGGCCGCACCTACCTGGCCGGCTCCTTCGACCAGGTCGGGCCCAGCACCGGCTTCGGCGTCCAGCTCGACGCCGCCACCGGGGCGCTGTCGTCGATCGCCGCCAAGGTCGACGGCCACGTCTACGCCGCCGTCCCCAACGGCAGCGGCGGCTGGTACATCGGCGGCGACTTCGTCCACGTCACCGCGGCCGACGGCCTGAAGTCCCGCCACAACGGCGCCGAGATCAAGGCCGACGGGACGATCGGCAACTGGAACCCCAACACCGACCTCCCGATCCACACGATCGTGACCGCCCCCGGCCGGGTCTACGCCGGCGGCGAGTTCACCAGCGCCAAGAACGGCACGGTGGCCGTCAACGGGCTGCTGGTCACCAACACCAGCGGGTCGGGGGCGGTCCTGCCGTTCGCCGCCACCGGCCTCGCCCAGCGGGTCGACTCGCTGGCCCTGTCGCCCGACGGCAGCCGCCTCTACGTCGGCGGCACGTTCGCCACCCTGGGCGGCGTGGCCCGCTCCGGGCTGGCCGCCGTCGACACCGCCACCGGCGCCGTCGACCCCACCTGGAACCCGGCGCCCGACACCGTCGCCGCCACCGACACCACCGCCGCCCGGTCGGTCGACGCCCTGGCCACCGACGCCGCCGGCCGGGTCTTCGCCGGCGGCGACTTCACCCAGATCGCCGGCGGCGCCTCCACCGGCTTCGCCGTCCTCAGCCCGGCCGGCACCGGGGGGCTCGACGGCACCTGGTCGGTCACGGCCGACGGGCCCGTCCACAGCCTGACGATGACGGCGGACCGGTCCCGCCTCTACGTGGGCGGCATGTTCGCCACCATCGGCGGGCAGGGCCGCAGCGCCCTGGCGGCGCTGTCGACGGCCGGGGCCGGGGCCGTCGACCCGACCTTCAACCCCGGCGCCGACGGCGACGTGCTGGCCTTCGGCCTGTCGGCCGACGGCGGCCGCCTCTACGCCGCCGGCGCCTTCCGGGCCATCGGCGGGCAGAGCCGCCGGTTCCTGGCCGCCCTCGACGCCGGCTCGGGCGCCGTCGACCCCACCTTCGACCCCCGGCCGGGCGCCGTCGTCCACGCCGTGGCCACCTCGCCGGCCGTGGGCCAGGTGTTCGCCGGCGGCGAGTTCACCAGCGTCAACGGCGTACCCCGGCAGAACATCGCCGCCCTCGACGCCAGCGGCGTCCTCGACCCGAACTTCGTGGCCGACACCGAGACCCGCGACGCCAACCCCAACGTCGAGGTCGACGCCATCGCCACCGACGGAGCCGGCCGGCTCTACGTGGGCGGCACGTTCCTGCGGCTCAACGGCGTCTCGGAGGTCCGCCTGGCCCGCATCGACGCCGCCTCCGGGGCCGTCGACCGGTCGTTCCGGGCCTCGCCCAGCGCCGCCGTCAACGCCCTGGCCGTGTCGGGCAGCCGCCTCTTCGTCGGCGGCGCCTTCACCTCGGTCAGCGGCACGCCCCGCAACAACCTGGCCAGCGTGAACACCGCCGTCGGGGCGGTCGAGGGCTGGGACCCCAACGTCAACAGCAACGTCGCCGACCTCGGGCTGTCGCCCGACCAGTCGACCGTCTACATCGCCGGCGACTTCACCAGGGTCGGCACCGCCACCCGGTCGATGGCGGCGGCGGTCGACGCCGCCTCCGGTGCCCCGACGCCCTGGCGGCCGACCCCGGCCGCCCTGGTGGTCAAGCTGGCGGTGGCCGGCGACGGTTCCCGGGTGTTCCTGGCCGAGCGGGGCAGCTTCAAGGACGGCAACCGCCTCCAGGCCTACAACACCGCCGGGACCGGCTCGCTGGCCTGGGAGCACCGGGCCGACGGCGACTTCCAGGCGGTGGCCCTCAGCTCGACCTACGTCTACGCCGGCGGCCACTTCACCGCCGTGGAGAACCAGGCCCACGTCCACCTCGTGGCCTTCGACGCCGGGACCGGCGCCATCCAGGCCTGGAACCCGTCGGTGTCGGGCGGGTACGGCCACGGCGTGTTCGACATCGAGGTGACCCCGACGGCCATCAACGTCGGTGGCGACTTCGAGCGGGCCGCCGACGCCACCACCACCGTCGTGGCCCAGGGCCTGGCCACGTTCCCCAACAGCGCCGACCCGCCGCCCACCACCACCACGACGACGCCGCCGACCACCACCACGACCACCCCGCCGGCCGCCGGCGGCGGTGACCCGCCGGTCGGCCCGGCCGGGGTCCGCAGCGGCTACTGGATGGTGGGCTCCGACGGCGCCGTCTACGCCTTCGGCGACGCCGGCCCCTACGGCGGCGCCGCGCCCGCCCCCGGGACGACGGCCGTCGACCTCGAACCCACCCCCTCGGGGCGGGGCTACTGGATCGTGACCAGCACCGGCGCCGTGACCACCCGGGGCGACGCCGCCCCCTTCGGCCAGCCGGCCGCCGGCAGCCTGGCCCGGGGCGAGACCGTGACCAGCCTCTCGGCCACCCCCACCGGCCAGGGCTACTGGATCTTCACCAGCCGGGGCCGGGTCCTGCCGTTCGGCGACGCCGCCTTCTTCGGCGACATGTCGAAGGTGGCGCTCAACGGGCCCGTCCTCGACTCGATCCCGACGCCCTCGGGCCAGGGCTACTACATGGTGGCCAGCGACGGCGGCATCTTCGCCTTCGGCGACGCCAGGTTCTACGGCTCGATGGGCGGCGCCCGGCTCAACGCCCCGGTCCAGTCGCTCGTCCCGACCACCACCGGCAAGGGCTACTGGCTGGTGGCCTCCGACGGCGGCATCTTCGCCTTCGGCGACGCCGGCTTCAAGGGCTCGATGGGCGGCACGAAGCTCAACAAGCCCGTCACCGGCATGGTCCGCTTCGCCGACGGCTACCTCATGGTCGGCGAGGACGGCGGGATCTTCGACTTCTCCTCCCGGCCCTTCCTCGGCTCGCTGGGAGGAAACCCGCCGGCTCACCCGATCGTATCTGTGGCGGCCCTGGGCTGAGCGCGAAGCTGAAGTCATGGACTTCAGCTGGAGTGAAGAAGACGAACTGTTGCGGGAGACGGTCCGGCGCTACGCCACCGAGCGGCTGGCGCCGGACTACTCCCGGTGGGAACGGGAGCCCTTTCCCCGGGAGCGGGTGAAGGAACTCGGCGACCTCGGCGTCCTCGGAATGCTGATCCCCGAGGAGTACGGCGGCAGCGGCGGCCCGGGGCCGGGGGGTGGCCCCCGGAAGCAGTACGTCAGCTTCGGCATCGCCGCCGAGGAGATCGGCCGGGCCGACTTCAACGTCACCTCCTACCTCCAGCTGGCCGGGATCACCGCCGGCCTGCTGGCCCAGGGCTCCGACGACATCCGCAAGGAGTGGCTCCCCGGCGTGGCCACCGGCGACCTGGTGATGGCCTTCGCCCTGACCGAACCGGGCGTCGGCTCCGACGCCGCCCGCCTGTCGGTCACCGCCCGGCGTGACGGCGGCGACCTCGTGGTCTCCGGTGAGAAGGCGTCGTGCACCTTCGCCGGCTCGGCCGACGGCTGCGTGGTCTTCGCCCGGACCGGCGGGCCGGGGGCGGCCGGCATCAGCATGGTGCTCGTGCCCCTCGACCGGCCCGGCGTGACGCGCCGGGTCTACGACAGCGTCGGCGGCAAGCTGACCCAGCGGGGTTCGCTGTTCTTCGACGACGTCCGGGTCCCGGCGGCCAACCAGCTCGGCGCCGAGGGGGCCGGCTTCGTCGGCGCCATGCAGGGCTTCGACTTCAACCGGTCGATCATCGCCCTGGCCTGCATCGGCACCGCCCTGCAGTCGCTGGAGGAGACGATCGCCTACGCCAAGGAGCGCACCACCTTCGGCAAGCCGCTGGCCCGGCACGAGGGCGTGGCCTTCCCGATCGCCGAGCACCTCGCCCTCCTCCACGCCACCCGGCTCCTGGCCTACGAGGCGCTGGCCCGGGCCGACGCCGGGCTGCCCCACACCGCCGAGGCGGCCATGGCCAAGTGGCTGGGCCCGAAGCAGGCGGCCGACGCCATCCACTCCTGCCTGCTGTTCCACGGCTGGACGGGCTACGGCAACGACCTGCCCTTCGCCCAGCGCCACCGCGACATCATCGGCTTCGAGATCGGCGACGGCACGGCCGAGATCATGAAGGCGATCATCGCCCGGGAGGCCTTCGGCCGGGAGTTCACCGCCTACCGCTGACGCTCAGGCGGCCACGACCGTCACGTCGTAGGGGCGGTGGCGCAGGGCGCCGGCCACGGCCTCCAGCGGATCCTCGGGCCCGATCTCGCCGCCGACGAGGGCCCCGATGGCCCGCAGCCGTTCCCGGGCCCGGGCCAGCCGCCGGCGGGCGTGGTCGACGGCCTCCTCCTCCGCCCACCGGATCCGGCCCTCGGAGCGGGCCGGCGGCACGACGAGGTGGATGTGGACGGCCTCCTCGGCCAGCCGCTCCGCCACCCACGACTCGAAGGCGGGGTCGTCGAGGGTCCGGTTGGCGACGACGAGGTAGTGACGCATGCGGTGATGATCGCCCCGCCACCTCAGACGGCCCCCGGAGAAACCTGGGAACTTCATGACCTCCGGCCGACGGTCAGGACGAGCGGGGCCACCCGGCGGAAGCGCCACGGAACGGGGATCTGGGCCACCACCTCGAAGCCGGCCTCGGTGGCCATCCGGTGCAGCTCCGGGGCGGTGGGGAAGCGGACCGGTGTCGTGGCCGTCCGGGCCGCCAGCCGGGCGAAGCGGGCGCTGCCCTCGGCCGTCTTCGGGTTGATCATCCCGACCATGGCGTGGCCACCGGGGGCCAGGACCCGGTGGAACTCGGCCCAGGCCGCCGGCTGGTCGAAGAAGTGGAAGGCCTGCGTGCAGACCACGGCGTCGACCGCCCCCCGGCGCACCGGGAGGTGGGCGGAGTTCCCCTGCAGCCACCCGACCCGCCGGCTGCGGGCGGCGGCCTGGGCCAGCATCCCGGCCGAGAGGTCGCAGCCGGCCACGGCCGCCGGGGCCAGCTCCCTCGCCAGCCGGTCGGCGAAGATGCCCGTCCCGCAACCGATGTCGAGCACCGAGCCCGGTCTCCGGGCCCGCAGCTCGGCCAGGGCCCGGTCCTGGACGGCCAGGTACAGCGCCCGCTGGAGCCAGCCGGCGTCGTAGAGGTGGGCGACGCGGTCGAAGAGGGCGTGAACGTCGAGCCGGCCCATGCGGTTAGTCTGCCTCTCGGTGTCGATCGAAGAGACGGACCCCTTTGCCGAGGCGGTCGGCCGGCTGTCCGACGAGGGCCTGGCCCTGGAGATCTCGGGCCGGACGTTCCGGCTGGTGGACCCGGTCCGGGGCGACGCCGGAGCGGCCGCCCTGCGGTACCTCGGAATGGTGCAGGGGGCGGCGCCGGTGGGGATCGCCACCCACGGCGCCACCCAGGTGGCGGCGGCGGTGTGGACGCCGCCCCGCCTCTACGTGGCCCGCTGGGCCCGCAACCGCTGGATCGTGGGCTACCGCCTGACGCCGGGGTCGCGACCCAACGACTACGTCCGCAGCGAGGGCCGCATCCCCGGTCACCTGGAGACCGGCAACTGGTACGAGTCGGCCCCCGAGGAGGTGGCCGGGGCCTTCGAGGCCGTGGGCCTGTCGCTGGCCTCGGCGCCGTTCCCGGTGCCGGCCCAGCCGATGCCCGAGGCCCCGCCGCCGTCCCGGCGCCCCGGCGGCACCGGCTCGGGCGGCTCCGGCGGGCGGGTGTCGCCGGCCGAGAAGGCGCCGCCGGCCCGCCCGGCCCCCCGCCGGGTGGCCACGCCGAAGCCGCCGCCGGGGCCGAAGCCTCCGCCGGCCCCGACCAGCCGGGTCTGCCCCGGCTGCAACATGCGCCGGACGCTGACGCAGTTCGCCCCCGGCTCCGATCTCTGCGTCGACTGCCGGGAGTAGCGCGTCAGCCGGCCGCCAGGTCCCGCAGCCAGGCCGGGACCCGGGTCGGCCGTCCCTGCCCGTCGACCACGCCGTGGACGGTCACCCCGGTGGCGCTGACCTGGCCGCCGCAGCCGACCCGGTAGCTCATCTGGAACGTGGCGCCTCCCGCCGAGGCGACGACCACGCCGACGTCGACCTCGTCGTCGAAGCGCAGCGGGCGGCGGTAGGCCAGGGCCGCCTCCACCACCGGGAACTCGACGCCGCCGGCCCGCAGCCGGTCATAGGGCCGGCCGAGGGCCCGGAGGTATTCGACCCGGGTCTCCTCCAGGTAGGCCAGGTAGGAGGCGTGGTGGACGACGCCCATGGCGTCGGTCTCGCAGAACCGGACCCGCAGCCGGTGGGTGAACGGGTAGGCGCCGGGGTCGGCCGGCACGTCGAACGTCATCCGCATCGGCGGCCGACCTTACGCCGCCGGCGGCCGTGCGCTCTGCACGCCGCCGTCGAGACAGGCCTGCACCGGACTCGGGTGGATGATCGGGCGGACGGGAGTGGTGCGCCGCACCATCAGCCCGGCGATGATCCCGCCGGCGGCGCAGGCGGCGGCGGCGATCCGCATCGCCGGGGCGTAGCCGTGGTCGAGGCCCGCCGCCACGCCGGTGCCGCTGCCGCGGCCGATGCCGGCCGCGGCGGGAATGACGGCGATCCCGAGCAGGCCGGCCAGGCGGGCGGCGGCGTTGTTGACGCCGGAGGCCACCCCGGCCCGGCGGGGGTCGACGGCGGCGAGGACGGCGGCGGTGAGCGGCGCCACCGTGATCGTCTGGCCCAGTCCCCAGACGAGGGCGGCCGGGAGCACCGTGGCCAGGTAGCGGTCACCGGGGCCGATGCGGGCGAACAGCCCCAGCCCGACCGCGGCCAGGAGGGGGCCGGCGGTCATCGGCAGGCCGGGCCCGATCCGTTGCGCCAGCGCCCCGATCCGGGCCGACAGCGCCAGCATCAGCAGCGTGAACGGCAGCAGCGACAGGCCGGCCTCCAGCGCCGAGTAGCCCAGGCTGACCTGGAGGCGCAGCACGACCAGGAACAGGGCCGCGCTCATGGCGCCGTACACCGCGAACGTCGTGAGGTTGGCCCCGGTGAACTGCGGGGAACGGAACAGCGACAGCGGCAGCATCGGCTGGCGGCCGCGGCGCTCGACGATCACGAAGGCGGCCAGGGCGGCGACGCCGGCCAGCCCGGCGGCCCGGCTCGTCGTGCCCGGCTCGATCAGGGCGTAGGCCACCAGGGCGGTGCCGGCGCTGCCCAGCGCCGCCCCGGTGACGTCGAGGGGGCCGGCGTCGCCGCCGCGGGTCTCGGGCACGTGGCGCCGGGCGATGGCCACGGCCGCCGCGGCCAGCGGCACGTTGAGGAAGAAGATGAGCCGCCACGACGCGGCGTCGACCAGCCACCCGCCGAGCAGCGGGCCGGCGGCGCCGGCCACGGCCGCCAGGCCCGACCAGGCCCCGATGGCCCGGCCCCGGTCGTCGGGGTCGAAGCCCGACGAGATGATCGACAGGCTGGCCGGCACGAGCAGCGCCCCGGCCACGCCCTGCACCGCCCGGGCGGCGATGAGGAACCCGACGCCGGGCGCCAGCCCGCACAGCACGGAGGCGGCGGTGAAGCCGGTCAGCCCGGCCACGAACACCCGCCGCCGCCCCCAGCGGTCGCCGGCACTGCCCCCCAGCAGCAGCAGCGACGACAGCGTGACGAGGTAGCCGTCGAGGATCCACTGCAGCCCCCGCACCGAGGCACCGAGGTCGCGGCTGAGGGCCGGGAGGGCGACGTTGACGACGGTGCCGTCGACGAAGACCACGCCCGAGCCGAGCACGGCGGCGACGATCACCCACCGGCCCTCGGGCGTGCCGTAGCGGATCGAGCCCTCGCCGCCGGCCATGGGGCACCATCATCACAGGCCCGCCGCCCGCCGGTGGCACACTCACAGGCGTGCCGGGGGAACTGGATCTGGAGGAGCAGGTGCTCGAGGTCCTGGCCCGCTGGGACCGCCGCCTGGAGATCGCCACCGCCGCCTGGGCCGAGCTGACCGGCGGCGAGCAGCGCCGCCGGGAGGAAGAGCTCGACGCCGCCGGCGAGGTCGACGAGTGGGTCGTCGTCCTGTGGAACTGGTGGAACGAGGCCCGCCTGACCGACCAGGAACAGCTGCGGGCCGACGTGGCGGTGCTGGCCCGGGCGTTGTGGGCGGCGGCGGCCGACGGCCGCCTCGACGGCCCGTCGGAGGAGGCGGCCTCGGCCCGCCACCTGCTGCGGGCCCTCGACCGGATGGGAGAGATCTTGGCGGCTCCGTGACGGCGGTGTGACAGGTGCATGACAGTGGGGGCGCGAACGACGTCATCCCGACAAGCCTGCGCCTGTCAGACATTTCCCGGGTGGGGATCGGGCCGTGGCGCGCCGAAACAAGTGATCGATGCACCCCCCACGGCAACGGCGAATCCGCAGCGGCGCCGGCGTGGCGGCGCTGGTGGCCGCCACGCTGTGGATGGCCGTGCCCGGAGCGACGGCGGCCTGGGCCGACGGCCTGCCGATCCCGGCCGGCTACACCGTGGCCGCCCACGATGCGCCGGCCGACGGCGTCGAGCACTACACGCTCACCCGGACCGACCCGGCCATGGTGGTCAACGTGGCCCGCGTCGCCGCCGGGGCTCCGGTGTCGCTGCGGGCGGTGCTGTCCAACGAGACGGTGGCCGGCGATGTGCCCAACGCCGAGACGACCAGCGGCATGTGCGCCCGGGTCCACTGCGTGGTCGGGATCAACGGCGACTTCTTCAACGAGACCAGCCAGCAGCCGCTCGGCGCCTTCGTCACCGACGGCGCGCTGCTCCGCACGCCGAGCAACACCCACCACCAGCTGTCGCTGACCGCCGGCGGGACGCTGACCGACCAGCCGTTCAGCTGGACGGGCCGCCTGCTCCCCACCGACCTGCAGCCCGTCGACATCGGCGGCGTCAACGTCGACCGTCCGGCCGGGAAGGTCGTGCTCTACACGCCGGCCTACGGCCGGACCACCGGGACCACGGCCCCGGGCGTCGACCTCGTCGTGCGGGTCGTCGAGCCGGCCGGCGAGTTCCGCCTCGGCCAGACGGCCCGGGTCGAACTGGTGGCGCTCGACGACGGGGCACAGGACGGGCCGATCCCGCCCGACGGCGCCGTCCTGTCGGGCGACGGGCCGGCCGGCGACGCCCTGCGCTCGCTGTGGGCCCGGGTCGGCAGCGGGGCGGCGTCGCACCAGGCGCTGCTGCGCCTGTCGGCCGACGAGGACGTGCGGGAGAGCCTGGGCGGCAGCCCCATCCTGGTGCGGGACGGGAAGCGCTGGTTCGGCGATCCCGGCGACGACTTCACCGATGGCCGCCACCCCCGGACGCTGGTGGGCTGGAAGCCGGGCGGCGACACGCTGCTGGTCACGGTGGACGGCCGCCAGCCGGGAGTGTCGGTCGGGATGTCGCTGTTCGAGGCCACCGACCTCCTCATCGCCCTCGGCGCCACGGACGGCATCAACCTCGACGGCGGCGGGTCGACCACGTTCGTCCAGGGCGGGGCGGTGGTGAACCACCCGAGCGACGTCCAGGTCCGCAACGGCGGCAAGACGCTGGTGCGCCACTCGGTCCAGAAGGGCGACACGCTCCTCGGCCACGTGGAACGGCCGGTGGCCACGGCCCTGGTCGTCATGCCGAGCATCGCCGTGTCGGTGCCGCCCGTCGACCCTCTGGCCGGCGTGGCCCTCGGCCTCCACGAGCAGGCCCTGGCCGCCCCCGCCCCCTCCGTCGCCGACGGCACGGTGGCCGGCCCGGCCGGCACTGCGCTCCTGGCGGCCGGCGATCCCGCCTCGGTGCCCGACGGCCGCCTTCCGGCGCTGGTCGGTCCCCGCCCGGACGTCGGCTCGCCGCTGGTCCATGCGGCCATCGTGTTCGACGTCCTGGCCCTCGTGGCCGTGGCCGCCGCCGGGCTGACGTTCCGCCGCCGCCGGGGCGCTTCGGGGGCCTAGCCACCCCGGCGCCTATCATGCGCCGTGGCCACGTTGTCGGAGGCGGAGTCGAAGGCGTTGCTGGGCCGGCACGGCGTACCGGTGCCGGCCGAGGAACTGGTGGCGACGGCCGACGAGGCCGCCGCGGCGGCGGAGCGGATCGGGTTTCCCGTCGCCGTCAAGCTGTGCGGGGCGGGCATCGCCCACAAGACCGAGCGGGGGCTCGTGAAGCTCGGGCTGCCCGACGCCGCCGCGGTGCGGGCGGCGGCCGGCGCGCTGCTCGGTGCCGCCCGTCCGGAGGACGGCGACGTCGGGCTGCTGGTCGGCGCCATGGTGGCCGGGGCCCGGGAGCTGATCGCCGGCTACGTGCGCGACGACGAGTTCGGGCCCTGCGTCATGCTCGGCGTCGGCGGCGTGCTGGCCGAGGCCGTGGCCGACGTCGCCTTCCGGCTGGCCCCTCTGGCGCCGGTCGACGCCGAGGACCTGATCGACGATCTGCGCAGCCAGGCGCTGCTCGGCCCGGTGCGGGGCGAGCCGGCCGTCGACCGGGCCGCGCTGGCCACGATCCTCCTCGGGCTGGCCGCCGTGGGCGAGGGCGACGAGCGCATCCGGTCGATCGACCTGAACCCCCTCATCGTCTCCGGCGGCGTGCCGACCGCCGTCGACGCCCTCGTCGAGATCGACGGGTGAGCCCCTCCGGCGGCGGGGCCGATCCCCGGCTGGCCCATCTCTTCGATCCCCGGGGCGTCATCGTGGTCGGGGCGTCGAGCCATCCGGCCAAGTTCGGCTTCACCGCGCTGCACAACGTGCTGGCCCACGGGTTCACCGGGCCGGTCTTCGCCACCAACCGCGACGGCGGCTCGATTCTCGGGATCGAAACGCTGACCGGTGTCGACGCCGTGCCGGCCGGCCAGGCCGACCTGGCCCTCGTCTGCACCCCGGCGGCGGCCAACCCCGACATCCTGCGGGCCTGCGCCGCCAAGGGGGTCAAGGCGGTCTACGTCGTCTCCGGCGGCTACCGGGAGACCGGCGCCGAAGGCCGGGCCGGGGAGGCCGACCTCGTCGCCCTGGCCGACAAGCTCGACATCGTGCTGGCCGGCCCCAACGGGCAGGGCCTGGTGTCGACGCCGGCCCGGCTCTGCGCCCAGATCGTCGGACCCTGGCCGGTGCCCGGCGCCATCTCGGTGGCCAGCCAGTCGGGCAACACGGTGTCGTCGTTCATGAACTACGCCAACCACAGCGGCGTCGGCATCGCCCGGGCGGTCAGCGCCGGCAACGCCGCCGCCGTCACCCTCACCGACTACCTGCGGTTCTTCGCCGCCGATCCCGCCACCCGCGTCTCGTTCGCCTACCTGGAGCACTCGGCCGACGGCCGGGCCACCTACGACGGGATGCGGGCGGTGACGGCGCAGAAACCGGTGGTGCTGGTCAAGGGCGGCACCACCGCCGCCGGCCAGAGCGCGGCGGCGTCCCACACCGGGGCGCTGGCCGGCGAGCAGCGGATCTTCACCGGCGCCATGCGCCAGGCCGGCGTCTGCCTGGTGCCGACGGTGGAGGAGGCGTTCGACGCCGCCGCCACGTTCGCCACCCAGCCGCTGCCGGCCGGCCCCAACACGGTGGTCGTCACCACGGCCGGCGGCTGGGGCGTGATGACGGCCGACGCCCTGGCCCCGACGTCGTTGCGGTTGATCCCGTTGCCCGACGACCTGCGGGCGGCCATCGACACCCGGCTCCCGCCCCGCTGGAGCCGGGCCAACCCCATCGACATGGCCGGCGGCGAGAGCCGCGACACCGTCCCCGAGGTCCTCCACCTCGTGGCCGCCCATCCCGACGTCCACGCCGTGATCTTCCTCGGCCTCGGGATCCAGTCCAACACCGCCCGCCTGCTGCGGGAGGGGCGCTTCTACCCCGATCACGGTCTCGAGCGCATCGTCGCCTTCCACGAACGCCAGGACCGCCGCTTCGCCGAAGCGGCCGCCGAGGCCTCGGCGGCGTCGGGCAAGCCGGTGCTGGTGGCCACCGAGCTCGGCGTCACCGATCCGGCCAACCCCGGCCCGGCGGCCGTGCGGGACAGCGGCCGCTACTGCTACCCCTCGGCCAACCGGGCGGTGGCGGCGCTGGAGCACCTCTGGCGCTACGCCCGCCACCGCCGGCGCCGCGGCGCCTGAAGGATCCGGCCCTCGACCCCTCAGCCGGGCGGCGGCAGGGCCGTCCAGGAGGCGCCGCTGTCGGCCGTCCGCAGGAGTTGCCGGCCGCCCGCCGGGCCGGCGGTCAGGATCCCGTGCTCGCCGTCGGTGAACGTCACGGTGGGATCGGAGCCGGTGTGGAGGACGGGCGTGAAGCGCATCCCGTTGTCGGTCGAGCGGAGCACGTCGCCGTTCTCCAGCGCCACCACGGCGGCCTGGCCGGTGACGGCCAGCGACACCACCGGGCCGGCGAAGGTGTACTGCCACACCACGGCCCACGTCCGCCCGCCGTCGGACGACGTCTGCAGCTCGACCGGCCCGCCCGGGGTGGCGGGCCGGCAGGCGGCCACCAGCCCGTCGCCGTCGCTGATGGGGGCGACGATCGACCGGAGGCAGGGGGGCGTGCGCCGTTCCCAGCGGCCGGCGGCGGTGCGGGCCAGCAGCAGCTCGTCGACGCCGCCGCCGCTGATGACGGCGTAGACCGATGACCGGTTGACGATCAGCGCGCCGGCGTCGGTGGCCGGCAGGTCGAACCCGGCGCTGGCGTAGCGCCAGCGGCCGGTGGCCATCGTCCCCTCGGCCAGCCGGAGGGGGGCCGTGCACGTCCCGGCGGCGCCGGGACAGCTGCCGACGAGGGCGTAGGCCGAGCTCCCGCTGACCTCGACGGCGATCACGGGGTCGCCGAGGTCGACCGGCTGCCAGCGCCGCCCGCCGTTGAAGGTGGCCAGGAGGCCGCGGTTGAACAGCCATCCGTGCTGGGCGTCGCCGACCCGGACGGCGCTGACGCCGTCGGGGCCGGCGTCGGGCCCCACCGGCACGTCGAGGCCGGCCAGGCGGGTCCACGACCTGCCGCCGTCGGTGGTCCGCCAGACGGCACCGCAGCCGGCCTGGTGGTCCGGGGGGGCGGGGCAGCGCTCCTCCGACAGCGCCCAGCCGTCCTGATCGGTGGTGAACGAGACGCTGTGGAGGCCCGACGGCGGGGGCGGCGCCGTCGACGTCGTGGGGCCCTCCGACCCGGCCGTGCGGGTGGTGGGCGGGGCGCTGCCCCCCGACGAATGGTGCGGGCAACCGGTCAGAAGCGCGCTCAGAAGCGCCACAAAGACCAGCGTCCGTCGCCGCACGGCGCCCATTACAGTCCGTTTCGGCCCCCGGGGCGCGCCGGCGGGGTTGCCCGGCCGTCGGGCCGGGTACGCGCCCGGTTGAGGGACCGCGTAGCGAGAGGAGTCGATCATGGCCGCGGAGATTGCGCTGCCGGCGAACGACGACGTCGTCGCCGTCCTCACCAGCCAGCACGAGCGGGCCCGGGCGCTGCTGGCCGAGCTGCACGAGACCGTGGCCGCCGTGGCCGACATCACGGCCGACATGGCCGAGCCCTTCGGCGAGCTGGTGCGGCTCCTGGTGGGCCACGAGGCCGCCGAGGAGATGGTGGTGTACCCGGCCCTGCGCACCGCGCTGGAGGAGGGCGTGCTGGCCGAGCGGCGCGTGGCCGAGGAGCACGAGGCCAAGCAGCAGCTGGCCCGGCTGGAGAAGCTGGCCACGGGATTCTTCGCCTTCCCCGCCGCCCTGGCCGAGTTCGAGGCCGGCATCCTGGCCCACGCCGAGGAGGAGGAGCGGACGGTCTTCCCCCGGCTGGAGCGGGGCCTGCCGGCCGAGGAGCGGCGCCGGCTCGGCGCCGACGTCCGCTACGCCGCCGCCCGGGCGCCGTCCCACGCCCACGCCCACAGCCCCGAGAGCGCCGTGGGCAACGCCATGCTCGGCCCGGTCCTGGCCACCATCGACCGCGTCCGCGACGCCGCCCACCGCTGACCGCCGGCCGGCCCGGGGCGGCGGAGCCCCTTACGACGAGAAGGCGTGGAGGAGCTGGGAGACGTCGTCCTCGACCTGGCGGGCGATGGCCAGGGCGTCGGTGACCTCGAGGCCGAGGGCCCGCAGGCCGGCGTTCTGGCCGTGCTCCAGCTCGGCGCCGGGGGTCTTGAACAGGCGGGAGGCCACCGACTCCGCCGCCACCACCAGCAGCGAGTGCGGCTCCGACAGCGTGGCCGGATGGGCGTGGTGGGCGGCCACCGCCTCGATGAAGGTCTCGGGGAAGCGCCAGGCGGAGAACACCCGGGCGGCGGCCTCGTCGTGGGGCATGCCGTAGACCGCCTTCTCCACCGACCGCAGGGGCCGGCCGTTGCGGGCTTCGGCCTGCACCTCGGCGAAGCGCTCGGGGTCGGCCCGGAACAGCAGGGCGCTGCCGAGGTCGTGGAGGAGGCCGAGGGGGAAGGCCTGGTTGGGCCGCACGCCGGCCCGGGGCGCCAGCACCGAGCAGACCGTGGCCGTGGCCACCGAGTGCTCCCAGTACCCGTCGGGGACGGTGTGCTCCCCGGGCTCGAACAGGCCGCTGGCGTGGACGGCGGCCATGGCCCGCACGGTCGGGAATCCGACCACGGTCACGGCGAAGGCCACGTCGGCCACCCGGCGGGACAGGCCGTAGTAGGCCGAGTTGGCCAGCCGCAGCACCCGGGCGGTGAGCGCCGGGTCGGCGGTCAGGGCGGCGGCCAGGTCCTTCGACGAGGAGTGGGGCTGGTCGGCGACCCACACCGTGCGCACGGCCACCGACGGCTGGGCCGGGAGCCGTTCCAGCTCCTCGATGAGGGCGTCGACGAGGGCGCCCCGGGCGGCGTCCTCCTCCGGCAGTTCCTCGTCGTCGACGGCCAGCGAAGCGTCACTCATCGTCACCGCACCCCCATCTCGGAACCGATGTCCATTCCCCGCAGCCAGGCCGTGATGTCGTCTTCGGGCATGGGCCGGGCGTAGAGGTAGCCCTGGGCGAAGCGACAGCCCAGCGCCTGGAGCAGGCGGGCGTCGTCCGGCGTCTCGACGCCCTCGGCCACCGGCGACAGCCCGAGGGCCTCCGACAGCGACACGACGGCGGCCACGATGGCCGGGGCGGTCGGGTCGGTCCGCAGTCCGGCCACGAACGAGCGGTCGATCTTGAGGAACTCCCCGGGGAAGCGGCGCAGCGACGACAGCGACGAGTAGCCCGTCCCGAAGTCGTCCATGGCCAGCCGCACGCCGACCGAGCACAGGTCCCGCAGCTGCCCGACGGCGCCCTCGATCTGGTCCATGAACACGCTCTCGGTCAGCTCCAGGCACAGGCGCCGGGGCGCCAGGCCGGCCGACTCCAGCTCCGACAGCACCGTCTCCACCAGGCCGGGCGCGGCCAGCTGGCGGGCCGACAGGTTGACGCTGAGGTAGGCGGGGGCGAGGTCGCCGAGGTCCTCCTGCCACCGGGCGAACTGGCGGCAGGCGGCCCGCAGGACCCACCGGCCGAGCCGGTCGATGATGCCCATCTCCTCGGCCAGGGCCACGAACACCGCCGGCGAGACCGTGCCGAACTCGGCGTCGTGCCAGCGCGACAGCGCCTCCACGCCCACCGCCCGGCCGGTCACCTGGTCGACGATCGGCTGGTAGTGCACCTTCAGCTGGTCGTGGTCGATGGCCCGGCGCAGCCCGTTGGCCATGGCCAGCCGGGTGGTGACCCCCTGGCGCACCCGCTCGTCGAACAGCGCCCAGCGGGCCTTGCCCGACGCCTTCGCCTGGTACAGCGCCGTGTCGGCGTCGCGCAGCACGGTCTCGGGGTCGAGGCCGGGGTCCGTCGACAGGACGAGGCCCATGCTGGCCGACACGTTGATCTCCCGCCCGGCGATGGTGAAGGCGGGGCTGAGGGAGTCGACCAGGCGGTGGGCGATCCGCTCGGCCTGGGCCGGGTCGCGCACGTCGGCGCAGACCACGACGAACTCGTCGCCGCCGAAGCGGGTCACGAGGTCGTGGGGGCGCACGGCGTCGCTGAGGCGGGCGGCCACGGCCAGCAGCAGCTCGTCGCCGGTCTCGTGGCCGAAGGAGTCGTTGACGAACTTGAAGTCGTCGAGGTCGACGAACAG
>Ga0070741_10005643_pt1 | contig 27574 bp, 24 predicted proteins | sample Coa_R1_4_FD_66440 | JGI IMG/M metagenome (GOLD analysis project Ga0070741, IMG submission 66440) | Surface soil microbial communities from Centralia Pennsylvania, which are recovering from an underground coalmine fire - Coalmine... | ecosystem: Environmental > Terrestrial > Soil > Unclassified ...
GGCGGTTGTTACGTCGGAGACCCGCCGCCCGTGTATCAGCCTCCACCGCCGCCGCCGCCGATCGTCGAGCAACCGCCGCCGCCGGTGTATCAGCCGCCGCCGGTGGTGGAGTACCAGCCGCCGCCGCAGCAACCGCCGCCGCAGCAGCCGTACTATCCGCCGCCGGACACGCAGTACCAGCCGCCGCCGGATCAGCAGCCGTATCAGGACGCGGTCGACACCAACACGTGGGTCGAGCCGGACGCCGAGCCGCAGCCGGTGTTCGTCGAGTCGACGCCGCCGCCGATCATCTACGAGGACCAGGGCGTCGCGCCGTATTGGGGCGCGGTGTGGATCCCCGGGTTCTGGAACTGGGACGGCGGATGGGCGTGGCGTCGCGGCCACTGGAGCTCGCCGCCGCACTCGGGCTGGGGCTGGTGCGAGCCGTACTATGAAAATCGCGGCGGCGTGGTGGTGTACGTGAGCGGGCACTGGCGCGAGCCGGGCCGCGTGTTCGTGCCGCCGCCGCGGACGTACGTGGGGCCGATCTCGCGGCCGATTCCGCGGCCGGGCGTCGTGATCGGGCCGCCGCCGTCGGGGCCGCGCGGCGCGTTCGTGCCGCCGCCGCCGGGCTCGCGGCCGGGCGTGATCGTGCCCGCGCCGTCGGCGCAGCCGCGCTTCGTCGCGCCGCCGCCGGGAGCGCCGACGGCGCCGCCGGGTGGCAATCGCGTGGTACCGCCGCCGACGAGGCCGGGCGGGTTCGTGCCGGGCAATCGCGTTCCGCCGCCGGGCGGGAACGTTCCGCCGGGCGGAAATCGCCCGTACGCGCCGACGCCGTATCAGCCGCACGGCGAGACCAACGTGCCGCCCGCGCGCTACACGCCGCCGCCGCAAAATCCGGCGCAGCCGCCGCAGCACTACAATCCGCCGCCCGCGCAGCCGGCGCAGCACTACAATCCGCCGCCGCAAAATCCGGCGCAGCCGCCGCAGCACTACAACCCGCCGCCCGCGCAGCCGGCGCAGCACTACAACCCGCCGCCCGCGCAACCGGCGCAGCACTACAATCCGCCGCCCGCGCAACCGGCGCAGCACTACAATCCGCCGCCCGCGCAGCCGGCGCAGCACTACAACCCGCCGCCCGCGGCTCCGCCTCAGCACTACAATCCGCCGCCCGCGCAGCCGGCGCAGCACTACAATCCGCCGCCCGCGCAGCCGGCGCAGCACTACAACCCGCCGCCCGCGCAGCCGGCGCAGCATTACAATCCGCCGCCCGCGCAGCCGGCGCAGCACTACAACCCGCCGCCCGCGCAGCCGACGCAGCACTACACGCCGCCCGCGCGCCCGGCGACGCCGGTTCAGCCGCCGCGCAAGCCGCCGGTCCCCGCCCGCAACCCCGCGCAGCACTGATCGCCGCGCGGCGCGTCCGCGCTACTCGCGAGCGTTCGTCAAACCGTGCCGCTTGAGCAGCTCACGCAAATGATAGCGCGTGAGCCCCGCCTCTTGCGCCGAGCGCGTGATGTTGCCCTCGTGCCGCTCGAGCAGCGCCTTCAGATACTGCAGCTCGAACGCGTCGACGATGCGCTGCTTGGCCTCCTTGAAATCGAGGCCCGGCTCGAGCGGCTGCACGCTCACCGCCTCGCCGCCGCCCGCGCGCGCGGGCGTTCCCCCGTCGCGGTTGAACATCAGCTCCTTGCGCGTGACCACCGCGCCCTCCGACAGCGACGCCGCGCGCTCGACGACGTTCTTCAGCTCGCGCACGTTCCCCGGCCACGAATGTCCCTGTAGGAGCTGCACAGCGTCGGCGGCGAACGCCATCGCCATGTTGCGCCGCCCGCCGATCTCGCGCAGGAACACGTCGGCCAGCGCCGCGATGTCCTCCTTGCGCTCGCGCAGCGGCGGCAGCTCGACGTGAATCACCGAGAGACGAAAGTACAGGTCCTCGCGAAACGTGCCGGTGTTCACCATCGCGCGCAGATCGCGGTTGGTCGCCGCGATCACGCGCACGTCGATCTTGATCAGCCGATCGCCGCCGACGCGCTTGAGCTCGCGGTTCTCGAGCACGCGCAAGAGCTTCGGCTGCAAATTGATGTCGAGCTCGCCGATCTCGTCGAGAAAAATCGTCCCGCCGTGCGCCTGCTCGAAGCAGCCGTGGTGCTGCCCGACCGCGCCGGTGAACGATCCCTTCTCGTGTCCGAACAGCGTCGACTCGATCAGGTCCTTCGGGATCGCGCCGCAGTCGAGCACCACGAACGGCTTCGACTTGCGCGTCGACGCCTGGTGGATGCCGCGCGCGATCATCTCCTTGCCCGTGCCGGTCTCGCCGGTGACCATCACCGTCAGCTCCGACGGCGCGACCTTCTCGAGCGTGGCGAAGATCTCGCGCATGTTCACCGACGCGCCGATCACCTCCTCGAAGCTGTCGCGCTTCGACAGCGCGATCTCGACGATCTCCGACGTCGGCTGAAAGCGCAGCTCCGAGTGCCCGACGCGAAATTGCAGACCGGGCTTCAGGTAGATGTCGCGCACGCGCAGATCGCCGCAGTAGAGCCCGTTGGTCGAGTCGAGATCGCGCAGCCGGTAGCCGTCGTCGGCGGCGACGATCTCGAAGTGCGTCCCCGAGATCGCCTTGTCCGAGAGCACCAGGTCGTTGATCATCGAGCGCCCGCCGGTGACGCGCGGCTTGCCGATCTCCACCTCGCGTCCGCTCTCGGGTCCGCTCAGCACCACGATCTTGCTCTTGCGCAGGTGGCGAACGGTGGGCCGCCCGCCATCGAAGATGGTGGTCAGCGCCGGATCGTCGGGAGGCGGGGCTGGACGGTTCACGCGGGTATCTTAGTTCAAGATACGGCCGCGCGGGCGCGCTTCTTTTTTGAACATGTTCAAATCGGCGGCGTCGCGGCGCGGTGATTTTTGAACGTGTTCAATTCTGGAAGCGGCGCGTGTCGCGGCCGCCGGGGATCACGCGGTAGCGGCGGCGGATGCGCCAGCGGCGGAGCTTGGCCAGCGGCTGGCGCAGAAACGCGATGTCGATCTTGAGCGTCGACGCCGCGCCCACCGCCGCGCCCGCCGCCGCGCCGGCCAGCCCGAGCAGATCGCCGCTCATTAGATAGAGCACGCCGCTGAGGATCAGGAACGCGATCGCGCACGTCGACGCCTTGAGCTCGGAGACGCCGAACAGGCGCACCGGCGAGCTGCCGTAAACCGCGCCGAAACCGGCGATCGCGGCCATCGTAGCGGGAGCGGCGCCGACCAGCACCGCGTTGGGCGCCAGCTTGAACGCGAGCAGCGCCGAGGCGAGCGAGCCCGCCACCGTCGCGCCGATGAGCACCACCAGGAGGCGCCGCGCGCCGACCCCGTCGCCGAGCGGCCCGCCGAAGAACCACAGGCCGAGCGCGCTCGACACCAGCGCGCCGAAGCTCGCGTGCAAAAACGCGCTCGACAAGACGGTCCACGGCTGCCGCGCCAGCCGCCCCGGCACGAGCGCCAGGTGCGCGCGCGCGAAGCCGCCGAGCGGCCCGACGGTGAACAACACGTAGCTGGCGACCAGGGCCACCAGGATTCCCGCCACCACCGGCGACGGTCTCAACCCGATCCACGCTCGACGCCGCGCTTTCACCACAACGTGTAAATAGCGCCCGGCGCGCGCGCTTCAAGGCTGCCGCCGTCGAGTACCGTCGCTGCTACGGGATGGAATGGACGCCGATCTCGACCACGTCGAGGTTGACGATCTCGGCCTGCTTGATGGTGCGCACCGTCGGCGCCGGCGTGGCGCCGGTGCGCGTCTCGACGCCGCCGGCGACGGTGAACGACGCCAGCGACAGCGCGTACCGTCCCGGCTTGATCTGGAACGGCGTCGTCGCCTCGCGCTGGTTGCACAAAAATTTCGCCTTCTCCGGATCGATCGGGACCACGGTCGGATCTTCCGGATCGACGATCAGCAGCCGCACCAGATCGATCTCCCAACCCGGCCCCGAGCCCGCGCAGCCGCCCGGCGTGCCGTCGGCCAGGCAGCCGCACGAGCCGGGCGGAAACGGCACGCCCGCGGCGTCGAGCGCGCCGGCGGGAAACACCTGCAAGCGCGGATCGTAGTTGGCGCCGGTGGTGAGATCGACGATGCGCCAGCGCACGCTGATCGCGCCGTCGGTGCCGTCCGAGCACCCGGCGCACGCGAGCGCGCACGCGAACATCGACGCCGCGCCGGACGCGAGCAACCTCCGCCTCACGTGAGCGACGGTAACACGCGCGCCGCGCTTTGCAACACGGGCGCTTGTAACACCGACGGGAGCGTGCTACCCAATTCGCACGATGGCCGCTCTCATCGCCGCTCCCGACGCCGGCAACTTCGACCTGCTGCAGCTCCTCCTCGGCGCGTCGGGCATGGTGCGCGGAGTCCTGTTCCTGCTCGTGTGCCTGTCGATCATCGGCTGGTACGTGATCGGCTACAAATGGTTCTACCTGTCGCGCGCGCAGAACGAGTCGATCAAGTTCCTCGAGCAGTTCTGGCAGGCCAAGCGGCTCGACGAGGTCTATCAAGACGCCGAGCGCCGCCGCCGCTCGCCGATCGCGTACATGTTCAAGGCCGGCTACGTCGAGCTGTCGAAGCTGCAGAAGGCGAAGGATCAGCAGCAGCAGGACGGCGCGTACCGCTCGGGCAGCATCCACGAGACCGGGGGCGATCTCGAGAATATCGAGCGCGCGCTGCACCGCGCGGCCACCAGCGAGAACACGCACCTCGAGTCGATGGTGCCGTTCCTCGCCACCGTCGGAAGCGCGGCGCCGTTCATCGGCCTGTTCGGCACCGTCGTCGGCATCATCGACGCGTTCCACCACATCGCCAACCAGGGCTCGGCCAACCTCGCCACCGTCGCGCCGGGCATCGCCGAGGCGCTCGGCACCACCGCCATCGGCCTGATCGCCGCGGTGCCGGCCGTCATGGCGTACAACTTTTTTGCGCGCAAGATAAAGGTGCTGTCGGCGGAGATGGACTCCTTCGCCAACGACTTTCTCAACATCGTGAAGCGCCACTTCTTGAGGTAACGCCGATGGGGATGTCGACGGGAGGCGGCAGCGGTGGGATGCTCTCGGAGATCAACGTCACGCCGATGGTCGACGTGATGCTGGTGCTGCTGATCATCTTCATGGTCGCCGCGCCGATGCTGCAGACCGGCGTGCCGGTGACGCTGCCCAAGGCCGACGCGCCGGCGATCCAGACCGCCGAGGGAAAGTTGATCGTGACCGTGCCGCTCGACTTTCACGCGAACGGCATCGTCTACATCGTCAAGACGCCGTTCCACTTCGGCGACGAGTTCGTGGCCGCGCTCAAGGGCAACGCCAAATTGCAGGCGGAGAACGAGGTCTACGTGCACGCCGATCAGTCGCTCCCCTACGCCGACGTGGTGAAGGTGATGGCGGCCCTGTCGCAAAACGGCGGGACGAAGATCGGCCTGGTGACCGATCCGTTGAAGTGATCATGTCGCTCTCGCCGCACGCGCCGCGCCGCAACTCCACCCCGTTCGTCGTCGGGGGAATCGTGCTGACCGCGGCGCTCCACTTCGGCGTGCTGCTGTTTTTCTGGATCGCGCGCGCGCAGGCCAACAGCGCGCCGCCGCTCGGGCCGGGCGCGTTCGTCGACGCGCAGCTGGTGAAATTCGGCAAGCCGCGCGACCTGTCGTTTCTGCCGCACAAGATCGGCCAGGTGAAATCGGTCGGCCCACCGACGGGGCTGAAGATCGCCACCGACGCGAAGGCGCTGCCGCATCTCGACAAAGAAGAGAAGCCGCCGGATAAAACCGATCCGCTGAAGAACACGCACGCGGAGATGTTCAAGAACCTCACCGATCAGCCGGAGGGCGTGGACACGACGGGCGAAGGCTCGCCGACCGGCTCGAAGGCGGGCACGGCGACGGAGGCGAAGGGCGATCCGTACATCCTGTCGCTGATCGATCAGATCGGCACCGCGTGGCAGGTGCCGACGACGATCAAGGACTCCGAGCTGGCGAAATTGTCGGCGGAGGTCTGCCTCACCATCGACGCGTCGGGCGCGCTCACGCACTACGAGTTCACGCAGAAGAGCGGCAACAGCCAGTTCGACTCGTCGCTGGAGGCCACGCTCTCGACGACAAAAAAAGTTCCGCCGCCGCCCGATCGCTTCGCCAAGGCGGCGGCGCGCGGGCGGCTGTGCCCGGTCTTCTCGAAACAATAAATTGCGAACGTAAAGGGGTGCCATGCTGCACCGCACGAAAAAGATCATCGTCACCGTCGGAGGCGCGGCGTTCGGCTGCGCGCTCATCCTGGCGTCGGCCTGGCCCTCGCGCGCGCAGGCCCCCGGCCCGGCATCCGGCGACGACGCGATCAAGTTCCGCATCAACGCCGGCGGCCGCGATCTCTACAAGCTGGCGGTGCCGGTGCCGCTCGGCGAGCCGCGCGACACCACGCAGATGGCCGCCGACGTCGCGGGAAACGATCTCGCGATGTCGGGCTACTTCAAGGTGGTCGATCCCAAGGCGTACCTGGCGAACCTCGCCGCCGAGGGGCTGACCATCAACGCGCAGGACTGGCGCAACGTCGGCGCCGAGGGCGTCATCAAGGGGCGCGTCACGCCGTACGGCGACGACGTGAAGTTCGAGTTCCGCCTGTTCGAGGTCACCAAGGGCGACGCGCCGGTGCTGTCGAAAGACTATCGCGGCTCGCGCGACATGGCGCGGCTGTTCGTGCACCAGTGGGCGGGCGAGGTGGTGCGCTACTTCACCGGCGAGGATTCGTTCTTCAACTCGCGCATCGCCTTCTCGTCGCCGGCGGGCCCGCGGCGGCGCGACCTGTTCGTGATGGATTGGGACGGCGGCGGCGCGCACGCGCTCACGCACTCGTCGCAAAATCTCTTGCCCGCGTGGTCGCCGACGGGCGCGGAGCTGGCGTTCACCAGCTTCCTCGCCGGCAAGCCCGACATCTACCTGATGCCGTCGTCGGGCGGGCGCCCGCGCGCGATCTCGACGCGGCCCGGCCTCAACATGGGCGCCTCGTTCTCGCCCGACGGCTCGCGCATCGCCGCGACGCTGTCGCAAGACGGCAACTCGGAAATTTATCTACTCGATCGCGCGGGCGCGATCTTGAAGCGGCTCACCAACACGCCCGGCTTCATCGACACCTCGCCGTCGTGGTCGCCCGACGGCTCGCGCATCGCGTTCGTCAGCGACCGCCACGGCTCGCCGCAGATCTGGGTGATGGGCGCCGACGGCAGCGGCCAGCAAAAAGTCACGCGCCGCGGAAACTACAACCAGACGCCGAAGTGGATCCCGCGCAAGGACTCGCCGCCGCTGGTCGCCTTCACCGCGCGCGACGAGAAGCTGGCCTACGACATCTTCACTGTCAACGTCGACTCGGGCGAGATGGTGCGCATCACCGAGGGCCACGGCTCGAACCAGAGCCCGACGTGGGCGCCGAACGGCCGCGCGATCGCCTACGAGTCGTCGCGCGGCGGCCTGTGGATCTCGACCGCCGACGGGCGCACCGAGAAGCAGGTGTACCGCGGCCAGGCGTCGTCGCCGGCGTGGAGCCCGTCGCTCGGCGGCAAGTGATGCGCCTCGCGGCGATCGACTGCGGCACCAACACGCTGCTGCTGCTGGTCGCCGATTTCGAAGACGGGCAAATTGCCGCAGTCGAGGATCGCGCGGAGATCGTGCGGCTCGGCGAAGGACTCGACGCCAGCGGCGCGCTCCAGCCGCGGGCGATCGCGCGCGCGCTCGCCACGCTCGACGGGTACGTGGCGCGCATCGGCGAGCTCGGCTGCGCGCACGTGATGGCGGTCGGCACCGAGGCGATCCGCCGCGCGTCGAACGGCCACCTGTTCGTCAACGAGGCGACCGCTCGGCTGGGACGCGTCGGCGGGCGGTTTCAGGTAATCGACGGCGAGCGCGAGGCGCGGCTCTCGTGGCGCGCGGTCAACGCGTCGTTCCCCGAGCTGCGCGGCGCGCGCACGGTGCTCGACATCGGCGGCGGCTCGACGGAGCTGCTGGTCGGCGAGCGCGAGGTCGAGCGCGTGGTCAGCCTGCCGATCGGCTCGGTGCGGCTCACCGAGCGGCTCTTGCACCACGACCCGCCGCTCGCCGACGAGCGCGCCGCGCTGCACGCGGCGATCGAGCGCGCGCTCGACGAGGCGCCGCCGCCGCGCGGCACGCTGGTCGGCATCGCCGGCACGGTCACCACGCTCGCGGCCATGGCGCAGCGGCTCACTACCTACGACGGCGATCGCGTCCACGGCTCGATCCTCGACGGGAAATGGCTGGCCGAGACGGTGCGCGCGCTGGGCGAGACGCCAGTCGCCGATCGCAAGCGCACGCCCGGCCTCGACCCCAAGCGCGCCGACGTCATCTACGCCGGCGCGGTGATCCTCGAGCGCGTGCTCGCGCGCGCCGGTGCGAGCGGCTGCCTGGTGTCCGATCGGGGGATCCGCTGGGGGCTGATCTACGAGGCGATCGGGCTCGGTTGATTCCGGTACGCGCGCTGCATCGATCTTGGCGCATGAAACGGATCATCGAAATCTTCGGATTGGCGGCGGCGACGGCGATCGCCGCGCCGGTGTTCGCGCAGACGGCGTCGCCGGGGGCGAGCTCCGCGCCCGGCTCGACGGGCGGGCTCTCGACGGGCGGCGGCACCGTCGGTGGGCTGCCGAGCGGCTCGACGCTGCCCGGCTCCTCGACTGGGACGCTGCCCGGCTCCTCGACGAATCAGTCGGGACTGCCGAGCCAGAACGTGCCCGGCTCGACGGGGACGAGCGGCCTCGGCACCAGCACGAGCCCGAGCGGCACGAGCGGCGCGATGGGCACCGAGGCCACGCCGCCGCTCGGCGGCACGACCTCGAGCGGCACCATCAACCCGCTCGGCCCGTCGACGCCCAGCTCGTCCAGCTCGAGCTCGAGCCCGTTCTCATCGACGCCGGGCGCGCTGCCGGGCGGCACCTCGACGCTGCCGGGCGCGGGCACGTCGACCACCGGCGAGGTCCCGTCGACCACCGGCAATTTGCCGTCGACGACGAGCGGCATTCCGTCGACGACGACCGGCGTTCCCTCGAGCGGCAATTTGCCGTCGACCGCCACCGGCGTTCCCGGCACCGGCTCGTCCACGTCGCCGGCCGCGCCGATTCCCGGCGGCCCGCTGCACTGACCAGCGGGTAGCCGGCCGCCGGAGCGTCAGTCGTCGATCGAGCCTTCGGGCACGGCGCCGAAGAAGCGCTCGTCGAGCGCGCCGCTCTCGAGCGCCGACAGCCCGGCGGCCACGTAGCGGCGCGAGCGCTCGACGGCGCCGGCGTACTCGCGCTCGAACGCCACGTCCTCGTACAGCGCCGCGCGCTCGCGCGCCTTGGCCGCCGGCGGCGCGGGCAGCTTGCCGAGCGGCGAGCCGAGCACGCGCGTGTACTGCCGGTAGCCCGCCGCCCACGCGCGCCAGCGTCCCTCGCGCGGCGACTCGCCGGTGGCGGCGCGCAGCACGCCGTCGAGCGCGCGGCGCAGCTCCTCGTCGGCGAGCAGCTCGCCCGCGCCGACGTCGATGTAGCGCACCAGCGGCTCCGAGCCCATGAGGTCGCGCCCGAAGCGCCGCTCGTGAAACAGGATGCTCTGGAATTTCTCCACCTCGCGATGCTCGGCGCCGTCGGTCGAGCCGCGCGTCGCTGCGCGCGCGCGCGCCAGCCGATTGACCAGCGGATGCAGCGCGCCGTCGACGGCGACGTGCGAGAGGTAGCCGAGCGCCAGCGCGATCCACGAGTCGCGCCGCGACGCGCGCGCCATGCGCAAAAGCTCGAGCCCGACGCGCGCCGGCGCCGCGCGGTGCAGGCGATCGCCCCACGCCGACGCGCGCGGCGGCCGTCGCGCCACGTAGCGCACCAGCTCGACGGGAAATCGCTCGAAGTACGGCAGATCGATCAGCACCGCGCCGAGCCGCGCCTCGCGATCGTGCACCGTGAGCAGCCGCGCGATCGCGCCGTCCGCCCCCGCGCGCGTGTCGGCGAGCGCGCTCAAATGAATCGCTTCGGCGGGCACGGCGAGAGCCTAGCACGCGTTCGCCGCGACGACCGCGCGCCAGCGACCGTCACCGGCGACGATCGCAGAGAATGAACCGCCATGCCGCCGCAGACGCCAAATAGACAGATCAGAAATTCGTAATTCTGATCTTTTTGGCGTCTGCGGCGGCATGGCGGTTCATCTCCGGAGGCAGTCAGCGGGCGATGAAGTCCTCGACGACGACCTCGGCGGCGGCGAGCGAGCGGGCGGTGGCGAGGCCGGTGCGGCCGTCGCGCAGGGGCAGCTCGAGGTCGCTCGCCGGGCGAATCGCGGTGCGGCCGCCCGGCGGCGACGCGGCCACCGCCAGCGGATCGGCCAGCGCGTGGCGCGCCACCACCAGCGTGAAGCGATCGTGCGCCGCGCCGTCGAGCCGCCAGGTCAGGTGGCGCGCCGGCAGCGAGTACTGCCAGCCGGCGCGCGCCCGCGCCAGCGACGGCGCCGCGTCCGCCGGCGGGAACAGCACGCGGCGCGCGCCCTCCGACTCCGCCAGCACGTAGACGTACGCCTCCTCGTCGGCGCGCACCACCAGCTGCAGCTCGTCGCCCGAGCGCAGCGGCGGCGCCACCGACTGCCAGTCGCCCATCGCGCTCTCGCGCTGCGCCAGCCACGCCGCGTGCACCGTGAGCCCGCCGTCGCCGTCGAGCGCCGCCGCTCGCGCCGGCTCGCCGCGCCGCGCGCGCAACCCCGGCCACGCCACCGCGAGCAGCGCGCCCAGCGACGACGCGAACACCACGTTCTTGAGCGTCACGACGCCATCTCCTCGGCGAGCGCGTGGCGCAGCGTCGCCAGGCGCGACTCGATCTCCGACGGAGAATCGCCGCCCGCGGCGCCCGCCTCGCCGGTCGCGGCCAGGAGGCGCAGGTGGCGCACCGACGGGCCGATGGTGACCAGCGCGCGCCGCAGCGACTCCAGCTCGGCGTCGAGACGCTTGACCTCGGTGCGCGACTCCAGCTCGAGCGCGGTCGGCTCGGGCTCGAGCGCGATGCGCGCCAGCGTCGCTTCGTGGCCGGCGCGGATGCGGCCGAGCGCGAGCGCGCGCTGCGCCAGCCCGATCGCGTCGCGCTCGATCGGCGCGAGCGCGCGGCGGAACTCGCGGCCGTCGAGCGCGATGGCCCTGAGCGCGTCCTCCGCCGAGTCGAGCAGCGGCCACAGCCGCTCGTCCGAGACGCGCGACGCCGCGCGCGCGTGACGGGTGAGCCGCGGCCAGCGCCGCTCGCGCCCGCCGAGCCAGACCGTCAGCGCCACGCCCGCCGCGCCCACCGCCGCCGCCGCCGCCGCGCGCGTGGTCGCGCCCGCGCTCACCAGCGCCACCGCCAGCGCCAGCGCCACCACCGCCAGCACCGCCTCGCGAATCCGCTCGATCATCGTCTCGCCTCCAGCTTGCTCATCACCACGCGCGCCAACCCGCCGCGCGTGCCCACCCAAAGCTCGCCGTCGCTCGCGGCGAACGACGTGACGTCGGCCGACGGCAGCCCCGCCGCCACGTCGAGCGTCGTCCACGCCGCGCCGAGAACGCCGAGCCCGCGATCGTTCGAGCCGACGAACAGCCGCCCGCTCCACGACGCCAGCGCGCCCGGGTTCACCCAGTTCGACGGCAATCCGTCGCGCTCGCGCGTGATGCTCCACGCGCCCGAGAGATCGCGGCGCGCCACGCCGGACGAGTACGTGCCGGCCCACAGCGCGCCGCTGCCGTCGGCGGCAAGCGCGGTCACGAAGTCGTCGGGCAGCGCGCCGGTGTGCGCGCGCGCCAGCGTCCAGTCGCCGCCGGCGAGCCGCGCCACGCCGTGCGCGGTGCCGACCCACAGCGCGCCGTCGGGGCCGCGCGCGAGCGAGCTGAGCCGCGTGGCCGGCAGGCCGCTCTCGGCGGTGATCTTGCGGACGCCGGCGTCGTCGATTCGCGCCAGCCCGCGCGTGGTGGCGAGCCAGACCGCGTCGCGCTCGACGAGGATCGCGTTGACGTGATCGTCGGGCAGTCCGTCGGCGGCGGTGAAGTTGGTGATCGCGGCGCCGCGGATGCGCGTGGCGCCGCGCGCGGTGCCGATCCACAGCTCGCCCGTGCGCGCGCCGAGCGCGTTGACGCGCTCGTCGATGACGCCGTCGACGCGCGCGAGCTCCAGCGAGCCGCCGGCACGGCGCACGCGCACCACGCCGCGGTCGAACGTGCCGGCGTAGAGCGTGTCGCCGTCGAGCGCCAGCGCGGTGACGTCGGGCGACGGCAGGCCGAGCGGGTGCAGCGACGCGCGCTGGGTGCCGTCGGGCCAGACCAGCGCGGCGCCGTCTTCGCCGCAGACGATCGCGCCGCGCCCGAACGCCACGATCGCGCGTGCGCGTTTGATCTCGCCCGCGAGCGGCGCGCCGTCGCGCGCGAGCCCTTCGCCGTGGCGGCCGATCACGACGCGGCCGTCGACGAGCCCGAGCGCGCGAAGATCGCCGCGCGTCTGCTCGCGCGCGGCCGGCGTTGTCGCGCGATCGCCGTCGATCGCCGCCAGCCCGCCGATGGTCGCCACCAGCGCGCCCGCGCCCGACGGCAAGAGATCCCACACCACGTCGTCGGTGAGCCCGTCGCGCCGCGTGAACCAGCGCGTCTTCGGCGTGCAGCCGCGCGCCGCGCACAGGTCGACGCGCAGGATCCCCATCCCCGCCGTCGCCACCCACAGCCGCTCGCCGTCGGCGCGCATGCGCGTCACCTGCGCGCTGCCGCCGAACGCCAGCCCCTCGAGCTTGCCGCCGTCGAGCCGCGCCAGTCCGCCGCCCCAGCTTCCGGCGTAGAGCACGCCGTCGACGAGCGCCAGCGCGCGCGCGCGCGGCAGGCCGAGCGTCTCGATCGCCGCCAGCCGCCCGTTTTCGACGCGCGCGCGCACCACGCCAGCGCTGGTGGCGGCGAACAGCGCGCCGTTCTCCGACGCCAGCGCCCACACGTCATTCGACGGTAGCCCGTCGAGCGTGGTGAAGCGCGCCTCCTCCGCCAGCTCGCTCGACGCGCGCAGGATCCCGCCCGAGGTCGCCAGCCACACGGCGCCGTCGAGCGGCAGCGCGTCGCGTACGTCGCCCGCCGCGCTGATCACCTCGGCGACGCGCGGACCCGAAAGTGAATCCGTTTTCACTTTTTCGCCAGAAGGTGAAATCGGTTTCACTTTTTCGTCCGTCCCGTCGCTGCGCGGCGGTTTCGCCGGCGGCGCCGGGCGCGAGCACGCGGAGAGCGCGAGCGACAGCGCGAACGCACACGCGGACGAGTGCGCGAGCGAAAGCGCGCAACGCCGGCGAGACGCGGCGCTCATCGAGCGCCCATCCGCGCGTCCTCCACCTCGACGGTCGCGACCTGCTCGCCGGCGTTATCCGCCACGTCCACCGCGCGCACGCGGATCGCCAGCCGCCCGTGCGCCGCCGCCGGAATGCGGTACGTCGCGTGCCAGCGCCCGGCGTTGTCCTCGGTGAAGCTCACCGTCTTGCCGTCCGGCCCGACGGCGAACAGGTACTTCACGTCGGGCCGCACCTCCGCCTTGCCGCGCGCGCGCCCGGTCTGCGTGCGCACCTCCGCCTCGGTGATCACCTGCCGCGCGATCAGCTCGACGGTGCGGCCGGGCCGCGCCTTGCCTTTGACCGCCACCTTGACGATCGGCGCGGTGGTGTCGACCACGTAGTCGAGCGCCAGCCGCTCGAGGCTGCCGTCGGCGAGCGTCACCAGCACGCGCACGCTGTACGCGCCGTCGGGCGTATCGCGCGGCACCAGGAAGCGGCAGGTCCACGCCGCGCGCTTCGGCTCCCACTCGGCGGACTTGGTGAGGCCGAACGGAAAGATCAGCGTCACGCTCTTCGCGTTCGCCGGCGCGTGGATGTCGATCTCGGGATCGCCCGGCTGCACGCGATCGGGCACCAGCGACGCCACCTCCTTGCGCGCGTCGGCGACGAAGCTGGTGTACGGCGTGGCGATGTTGTAGCGCTCGGCCAGCTCGATCAGCTCCGCTTTGCGCTGCGGCGTCTCGCCCTCGAGGCGCACCTCGCCGAGCAGCGCCTCGACGCGCCGCCGCGCCCACACGCGCGCGACGAACGGGTTCTGCTCCTCCACCGTCGGGAAATCGACCTTGGCGCGGAACTCCTTGCGCGCGCCGTTGAGCTCGCCCTTGAGCACCAGCTCCTGCGGCGCCGGCGCCGTACCGCTATAACGGCCTGAAACCACCAATTCGAGCCCTTTATAGAGATCGGGCAGCGCGTGCGGGTAGAGCAGCTTCACGTCGCGGCCGCCGAAGTCGATGCTCAAATTGGCGAGCACCGGCTGCGCGATGCGCGAGTAGAACGCGCCCACGCGCGCGTCGATGCCCTCGTTCGACGCGATGTACTCGACGGCGCCGCGGTTGCCGGTGGCGAGGCGCTCCAGCAGATCGCGGTTGACCTGATCGCCGACGCCGAAGGTGAAGATGCGCGTGGCGGCGAAGGCGTTGGCCTTGCGCACGTCGTCGACGATGGCGTCGGTGGAGGTCACGCCCGACGTGGCTTCGCCGTCGGTGAGGAACACGATCGCGCGCGGGCGCGACGTGCGCTCGGCGGGGCCGAACGTGGCCAGCGCGCGGGTGAGCGCGCCGTCGATGTCGGTGCCGCCGCGATCGCGCAGATCGCCGACCCAGGTGCGCGCCGCCTGCAGCGCGTCGGCGGTCACCGGCACCACCTGAGGACGGAACACGTCGGTGCGATCGTCGAACGCCACCACGTCGAAGCGATCGCCGGCGTGCAGGTTGGCGAGGCACAGGAGCAGCGCGCGGCGCGCCTGCTCGATCTTCGTGCCGCTCATCGAGCCGGAGATGTCGAACACGAACACCACGTCGCGGTTGACGATGTCGCTCTCGACGGTGAGCTCCTGCGGCGCGAACATCAGGAGGAAGTAGCCGTCGTCGGCTTTCGGGCGGTGCGCGACGAAGCGCACGGCGACGTCCTTGGAGCGAAGCTGGTAGTCGATGCGCAGGTCGCTCTTCGGCTGAAGGCGCGACGCCTGCGCGCGCACGCGCACCTCGTGCGGCGACACGCGCGTGACGGTGACGCCGGCGAGCGGCGACGTGACCTCGCCGATCTCTTTTTGATCGCGCAGCGTGACGTCGACGGTGAGCTCGCCGATCTCGTCGGCGTCATCGCAACCCACCCTGCGCTCCGCGCAGGGGCCCAGGCCCGGCGTGGTGAGCGGCAAGAGGTAGCTCACCTTGCCCGAGTCGTAGCGCAGCACCTCGTCGTAGCGCAGCTCGAGCCGGCGCACGCCGCCGGGCGCGACGTTGGCCACGCGCGAGGTGAAGCGGTTGGTGCCGCCGACCTCGAGCAGCGACGCGGCGCGGCCCTGCTTCTCGGCGTCGGCGAAGGCCTCCTCGGCGGCGTGCTTCTCCTTCATCACGCTCTCGACGCGGCGGCCGTCGATCCACGACGCGAAGCCGGAGACGCCGGCGCCGTCGGGGATGGGGAACGCGTAGGTGCCGTCGACGGGGCGATCGGTGCGGTTCTCGAACACCTGGTCGAGCGTGGTGCGCGCGAGCTGGTTGTCGACCTCGACCGACGCGACTTCGCGGCGCAGCGCGAGCGGCGGGCCGCCGCGATCGGGGACGATGACGCCGGCGGCGGCGACGCGGGGCAGAGCGGCGAGGAGCGAGAGCGCGGCGAGCGGGAGCCGAGTACGCATGGGCGGGAGCCTCCTGCCACCCGGCGTCTTGCAACCGCGCGGCCGTCCCGGCGACGCAGGCGGCGCGCGCCGATCGCCCGCTCACCGACGGCCGAGCGTTTCGCGAGACACGTGCCACGCGGCGCCGCGGACACGCCGCCGGCTCGCCCGTCCGGCTCAGTCGCCGCGCATCAGTCGCAGCGGGTCAGTCGCTGAGCGGCGGGCCGGGCGCGAGCAGGCGGGTGAGCCGCCGCGGATCGCGGATCTTGCGCTCGCGCATCCACGCGTCGCACTCCGCCAGCACCTGCGAATCGCCGGCGAGCTGCCCCGCGCGCCGCCGCGCCGCTTGCGCGTGCAGCGCCAGGTCCGCCGCCTGCGCCGCCTGCGCCGCGCGCCGATAGCCGTCGCGCGCGGTGCGCTCGTCGCCGTCGCGCGCCGCCGCGCCCGCGCGCAGGATCAACGCCAGCGCGTCGGCCCACGGCGCCTTCTCGCGCTCGAGCGCGCGCGCCTGTTCGAGCGCCGTGGCGCGCTCGCCCGCGCCGAGCGCCGCGCGCCCGCGCAGATCGACCGCGGTGATGCGCTGGAGCTGCACCTGCAGGAGCTGCGACTCGACCAGCTTCGGCCAGGCGCCGCTCATGCGCGCGTGCGCCGCTTCGCCGTCGCCGAGATACAAATCGAGCTGCGCCTGCGCGAACGCGAAGTAGTAGTGCTGCGCGTGGAAGCCGCTCTGCGCCCACCACTTGGTCGCGCGCTCCGACTCGCGGCGCGCGCCGTCGGGATCGTCGTGCACCAGCCAACGCAGGTTGGGGATCCCCTCGCGCAGATCGGTGCCGGCGAAAAGATCGCCGCGCTGCTCGGCTTCGCGCAACCCCTCGTCGACGCGGCGCGCGAGCTCGGCCGGCTCGCCGAGGAACCACAGCGCCCAAAGCTCGAACAGCTGCAAGCTGCACAGCTCCCACTCGACGCCGGAGCAGTCGGCGCGAAACATCTTCTGCGCCTCGCGCACCAGCTCGACGCCGCGCTTGAAGCGCCCGCCGACGATGTCGGCGATCGCCGCCGCCGAGACGGCCAGCGCCCGCGCGTGCGGGCTCTCGATGCGATCGGCGAGCGCGCGCGTCGACTCCAAAAGTTTTCGCGTGCGGCGCGACAGCGGTCCGCCCCAGCTCGCCGAGAAGCACGCCTCCATCGCCAGCGCGCGCGCCACGCGGTACGGCTCGCCCGCCTCGAGCGACAGGAGCAGGTTGCGCGTCTGGAACGCGGCGCCGCGGATCGGATCCACCATCGCCAGGCCGATCGACGCCGACCACAGCGCGTCGATGCGCTGAAGGCTGCGCGGCTCGATCTGATCCTCGGCGCGCTCGCGGAAGCCGAGCCCGCGCAGGCGGAGCTGCGCGCGCCTCCATATTAATGATGCGAGCGCGCGGCGCGGCGTGGGCGCGAACTCCACGCCGACGCGCGCCAGCACCTTGCGCAAGACCGCGCTGCCCTCGTCGATGCGGCCCGAGCGCATGAGCTGCTCGGCTGCGCGGCGCTCGTACTCGGCGGCGTCCGACGCGCTCGCGCCCGACGCGGCGGCGAAGTACGCGTCGGCGGAGTCGGCGCTGCGCCCGGCGTGCGCCAGCGCCAGGCCGAGCTTGGGCAGCACCTCCGCGCGGCGCGCGCCGTCGTCCTCGAGATCGAGCGCCTGGCGATAGAGCTGCGCCGCGCGGTCGAACGCCAGCCCGCGAAACGACTGATCGGCGGCGCGCGTCGCCGCTTCGGCCGCCTTGGCCAATTGGCCGGCGCCGATCCAGTGCGCGAGCAGCGTCCACGGATCGTCGCGGCCGGAGCGCGTGATCGCCTCGGCGAGGCGGTGGTGCAGCGCCTCGAGATCGTCGCCCTCGCGGTTCGACAGCACCGCGCGGCGGATCTGATCGTGATACGGCTCGATCGGATCGGTGCCGCGCGCGCCGCCGGTGCGCACCAGGTGCGCCGAGCGAAGCTGCGCGCTCAGCCGCGTGAACTCGCCGCCGTCGAGCTCCGCCGCCGACGCCGCGAGCTGCTGCTCGATCGGCGTGGCGGCGATCGAGACCACTTCGAGCAGGCGGCGCGCGGGCGGCTCGAGGCGCCGGATGTTGGCCCACAGCGCCTCTTGCAGCCGCGAGCCGCCTTCGCGCGCGCCGCTCTCGACGCCGTGGCGCACCAGGTGATCGATGAACAGCGGGTGGCCCTCCGCCTCGGCGGCGATCGCCTCGACGCGATCGGGATCGTCGCCGCCCGCGTCGCGCAGCCGCGCGGCGATCAGCGCGCGCGCCTCGTCGGGCGAGAAGCGCTCGAGCCGCAGGTGGCGCGCGTCGGCGACCCGCTCGGTCCACGCCTCGCCGCCGGCGTCGGTGCGCAGGCTGGCGATCAAGAGGCGCCCGGGCACGTCGCCCTGCAGCGTCACCTCGCGGCGCAGCATCAAGCTGTCGGGATCGGCCCACTGAAAATCGTCGATGAACGTCACCAGCGGCGCGCGGCTCGCCAGCGCCGTCATCAGCTCGCGAAACGCGGTGAACGCGCGCGCGCGCAGCTCGCTCGGATCGTGATCGGCCGCGGCGCCCGCCGCGCGTCTCGACACCGTGTCGGCGCGATATAAGACCGGGAACACCTGCGCGAGCGCGCCGATCCCCGCCGGCAACAGCGCGGCCGCGTCGTCGGCGGGCAGCGCCGCGAGATGCCGGCTGAGCGCGTCGATCACGCCATCGAACGCCTTGTACGGCACCGTCTCGCGCTCGTAGCAGCGCCCCTCGAAGATCACCGCGTTCGGCACCGACTGGCGCAGCCCGTCGAGGAAGCGGCGCACCAGCGCGCTCTTGCCGATGCCCGACTCGCCGTGCACGAACACCGCCACCGCTTCGCCGCGCCGCGCGTCCTCGAACGCCGCCTCCAGTTGATCCAGCTCGCGCGCGCGGCCGACGAAGCGCGCCGACGCCGAGCCGAACGTCACCGTCGGCGGCGCCTCCGAGCGCACGCCGATGCGCCGGCACAGCTCGCGATCGGTCGGCCGCCGCGACGGCTCGCGCGCGAGCAGCTCGACGCACAGCCGATCGAGATCGCGCGGCACGCCCGGCACCATCACCTGCGGCGGCAGCGGATCGAACTGCTGCTTGTTCTGCAGCACCACCAGCGACGGGCCGTCGAACGGCAGCCGCCCGGTGAGCGCCTCGTAGAGCACCACGCCCACCGAGTACCAATCGGCCTCGGGCCCGAACGCGCGCACGCCCGCCTGCTCGGGCGACATGTAATCGGCGGTGCCGACGACCAGGCCATCGGTCCAGCCGTCGTCGCGGTTGACGCTGGTGATGAGCCCGAAGTCGAGCAGCACCACGCGGCCGTCGCGCTCGACCAGCACGTTCGACGGCTTGACGTCGCGGTGCACCTTGCCGACCCGGTGCAGCGCCACCAGCCCCTCGACCAACTGCGCGAGGCCGGCGCGCAGGCGCGGCTCGTCGAAGCGCGGCGGCGACGGCGCCACTTCCCCGACGGGGAGCGTGGCCGCGGCGGCGAAGTCGGCGAGCGCGGGGCGCGGCGTCGGTGAGCGCTCGATGGTGACCGCGTCCGAGGGCTTGAGCTCGCGCCCGTCGCTGCTCGGCGCCACGCGCACGTGGCGCAGGAAGTTGACGCCCTCGATCAGCTCCATGGTGAAGAACCACGTGCCGCCGTCTTCGATCAGCTCGCCGAGCGTGACCAGGTTGCGGTGGTGCAGCTCCTGGAGCGCGCGGAACTCGTTCTTGAAGCGCATCAGGCTCTCGGCGTTGGTGGTGCGCAGCGTCTTGAGCGCCGCGCGCACGCCGCGCTCGCGGTCGAGCACCTCGTACACCACGCCGGTGCCGCCCTCGCCGAGCTGGCGAATCACCTGGAAGCGGCGATTGCCCGAGAAGTCGAGAGCCTGGCTCGGCACGTCCGCCAGTCTAGCAGGCCTGCGACAATTCGTCGCACCCCGTCAAAACGGCGATCGGCGCAGTTATACGTGATCGGGCGGCAGTTGGCGGAAACGCGGCAGGCCGCGCGGCTGGAGCGGCGGGCGCGCGGGCGTGCGCTCGCCGGCGATCGGCGGCAGCTCGTTGAGGATCTCCAGGCGGTCGCCGGAGCGGATCAGGTACTCCTCGCCGTCGGTGAAGCGAAACGGATCCAATTCGAGCGCCTGCGGAAACGGCACCGGGTACAGCTCCTTGAGGTAGCGGATGCCGTTGCGGCGGATCCCCGACGGGAAGCCGGGCCGCTCGGCCTCGAGGCGTATGCGGCCGGCGGGCACCAGCACCACGCTGCCCTCGTCGAGCCGCAGCGCGAAGCCCGAGGTGACGGCGTCGCGCAGCACCACCGTGCCGGCCTGCAGCGTCAGCGGATCGCGGAAGAAGACCAGCGCCGCCGACCAGCCGCAGCAGCGCTCCTGCAGCAGCGGCGAGGTGAGCGGCTCCTCGGCGATCACCCGGCCGCGCGCGCCGCCGCCGCTCCACGCGCCCACCGAGGTGAAGGGATCGGCCACCGGGCGCCGCTGCGCCTCGACCAGCCGGCGCCGCCCGTCGTCGTCGGTGAGCGAGACGGCGGTGTGCTCGGGCGAGGCGTCGCACGGCTCGCCCTCGACGAGCAGCGTGCGGCAATCGAGGCAGATGGCGGTGCGGCGCGGGATCACGTCTCCAACATATAAGGCCCCTCTTGACAGCTTGCACGCGGCCAGTTAATAAGTGAGTACTCACTCACTAATGAGCGTCCAATGCCGCGAACCCCGTCCATCCCCGACCGGCAGATCCTCGAGGCGGCGCGCGCCACCTTCCTCGAGCTGGGCATCCGCGCCACGACCGCCGAGGTGGCGCGCCGCGCCGGCGTCGCCGAGGGCACGCTGTTCAAGCGCTTCAAGAACAAGGACGACCTGTTCGTCGCCTGCATGGAGCCGGGCGCCATCGACGACCTGCCGTGGATCCGCACGCTGATCGCCGGCTCCACCCGCAGCGACGTGCGCGCGGTGCTCTACAAGGCGGGGCTGGAGTGCATCGCGTTCTTCCGCAAGCTGCTGCCGCTGATGATGATGAGCTGGTCGAACAGCGCGCAGTCGGGCATGCCGCCGCACCTGCGCGGGTCCAACCCGCCGCCGCTGCGCGCGCTCAAGACGGTGGCCAGCTTCTTCGAGTCGCAGATCCGCGGCGGGCGGCTGCGGCGGCACGATCCGGAGATCCTGGCGCGCATGTTCATCTCCAGCATGCAGAACTACGCCTTCACCGAGCTGCTGCTCAAGGAGAGCGACCAGGAGCCGCTCCCCGTCGAGCGCTACGTGCGCGGCGTGATGAACCTCTTGTGGTCGGGCGCGGCGCCGGCGGCGGGCGCGCGCAAACGGCGGAGCGCCTGATGGGCCGCCGGCGATTGGTGAGTGAGCGCTCACTTATGAGAGTGGCCCGGACGATGGCGGCGATCGCGGCGCTGGCGGGAACGCCGGCGGCCGCGCACGCGCAGGCGGGCGCGCGGGCGATCTCGCTCGACGAGGCGCTGGCGATGGCGCGGCTGCACAACCGCGATCTGCGGGCGGCGCGCGCGCGGCTCGCCCAGTCGGCGACCAACATCGAGCAGGCGTGGGTGGCGCTCCTGCCGCAGGTGACGGCGCAGGGCAAGTACACGCACAACTACAAAGAGATCGACGTCAACCTGGCGCAGGCCACGCAGCCGGTGTTCGGCCTGGCCAACGTCATCAAGGCGACCAGCGGCAACCCGGCGCAGAACGGCGCCATCAACCAGTTCACGCAGGACGTCGCAGCGGGGATTCAGGCGCAGCCGGTGCCGATCATCAACAAGCTCGATCAGCTCGACTTCGCGCTCAACGCGCAGATCCCGCTGATCGTGCCGTCGGCGTATTCGGCGCTGACCGGCGCCAAGCGCACGCACGGCGCCAACCAGGCCAACTACGACGTGACCGAGGCGTCGCTGCTCTACTCCGTCGCGCAGGCCTACTTCGCGGCCGCGGGCGCCGACGAGCTGGTGGTGGCGCGCAAGAACGCGATCCAGGTGGCGCGCGAGACGTACGACAACGCGCGGGCGCGCTTCGACGCGGGCGTGGTCAACCGCGTCGAGGTGACGCGCGCCGAGGTGGCGCTGGTGCGCGCCGAGCAGACCGAGGCGGAGGCGGAGGACTCGGCGGCGCAGGCGTACCGCGGCCTCGGCACGCTCATCGGCACGCACGAAGAATTCCGCGCGGTGCCGAGCGAGCTGCCCACCGCCGAGGCGCCGCCCGCCGCGGTGCTGGTCGATCGCGCGCTGGCGCTGCGCCCCGACTTTCTCGTGCTCACGCGCTCGATCGCCGCCGCCGACGACAACGCGCGCGCGGGCGGCCTGCGCTGGCTGCCGTCGCTGTCGGCGTTCGGCAACGTGCGCGCGTTCAACTACCAGGGCTTCTCCGGCGACTTCTACTCGTGGGCCATCGGCGCGCAGCTCGACTGGACGCTCTACGACGGCGGCGCGCGCGACGCCCAGCGGCACCTGGCGTGGGCGCAGCGGCAGGAGAACGAGGCGCGCCTCGAGCTGTTGCGCGACTCGATCACCGACGACGTGGTGAACACGCGGCGCGCGCTCACCACCAAGCGCCGCGCCCTCGACGCCGCGCGCCGCTCGCTCGAGCTGTCGCGCGAGACGCTGGTGCTGGTGCGCGCGCAGCACGACGCCGGCACCGCCAAGCAGCTCGACCTGCTCACCGCGCAGGATCAGCTGGTCGACGCCGAGGTGGCGATGGCGCAGGCGCGCTTCGATCTCGCGCTCGCCGCGCTCTTGCTGGAGCGAAACGCCGGAACCTTTCCCGCCAAACTCTCGACGAGGAACGAGCGATGACCGAGCCGACGACGCCGCCGAAGAAGAAGAGCCCGCGCCGCTTTTTGCCGCTGATCCTGATCGCCGTGGTCGGCGCGCTCTACGGCGCCTATCGGCTGTACCTGTGGCGGCAGCCGTACGAGTGGAGCGGCACCGTCGAGGCGCGCACCATCTCGGTCGGCTCGCGCGCCGGCGGACGCGTGAAGGAGATCCTGGTGCGCGAGGGCGATCGCGCCAAGGCGGGCGATCCGCTGCTGGTGCTCGAGCCGGGCGATCTCGAGGCGCAGCGGCTGCAAGCGCAGGGCTCGCTCGCGCAGGCGCAGGCGAACCTCGAGAAGTTGGAGAAGGGCGCGCGTCCCGAGGAGCTGCAGGAGGCGCGCGCGCGGGCGATGACGGCCAACGCGGCGCTCGAGCAGACGCGCACCGGCGCGCGGCGCGAGCAGATCGCGGCGGCGCAGGCGCGGCTGGCGGCGCAGGAGGTGATCGTCGAGAAGGCCAAGCTCGACTCGGATCGCATGCACAAGCTCTTGACGTCGGGCGCGGCGGCGCAGGCGGAGGTCGACAACGCCGACGCGGCGCTGCACTCGGCGGTGGCGACGCGCGACGCGCTCCGCGAGCAGCTCGACGAGCTGAAGAACGGCTCGCGCCGCGAAGAGGTCGCGCAGGCGTCGGCGCGCGCGCTCGAGGCCAACGCGTCGGAGAAGCTGGTGCGCGCCGGCTCGCGCGTCGAGGACATCAAGGCGGCGCGCGGGCAGGTCGACGCCGCGCAGGGACGCCTCGATCAGATCAAGACGCTGCTCGACGAGCTGATCGTACGCGCGCCCCGCGCCTCGCGCGTCGAGGCGCTCGACCTGCGGCCGGGCGACATCGTGGCGCCCAACGCCACCTGCGCCACGCTGCTCGAGGACGATCAGCTCTACGTGCGCATCTACGTGCCCGAGACGCTGATCGGCCACCTCAAGATCGGCGCCGAGGTGCCGGTCACGGTCGACTCGTTCCCCGGCAAGACGTTCGCCGGCACCGTCGAGCACATCAACAGCGTCGGCGAATATTCGCCGCGCAACCTGCAGACCGCCGACGAGCGCGCCGACCAGGTGTTCGCGTGCCGCATCGGGCTCAAGAGCGGCATCGATCAGCTGCGCGCCGGAATGGCGGCGTTCATCCAGGTGCCGAAATGAGCGGCGCGGCGACGACGGCAGCAACGACGGCGGACGCGACGGCGGCGGCGGGCGGCGAGGCCGACGTGGCGATCCACGTCGACCACGTGACGCGTCGCTTCGGCGACTTCGTGGCGCTCGACGACGTCAACCTCGAGGTGCGGCGCGGCATGGTCTACGGGCTGCTCGGCCCGAACGGCTCGGGTAAATCGACGCTGATCCGCATTCTGTGCGGGCTGCTCGCGCCGTCGGGCGGCCACGCCAGCGTGCTCGATCTCGACGTGGTCGCCAAGGGCGAGGAGATTCGAAAACAGATCGGCTACATGAGCCAGAAGTTCGCGCTCTACGAAGATCTCACGGTGCAGGAGAACCTCGACTTCTACGCGCGCATCTACGGGCTGCGCGGCGAGCGGCTCCGGCGGCGGCGCGACGCGGCCATCGAGCTGACGCACATCGGGCCCTACATTAATAGACGCGCGGGCCAGCTCTCCGGCGGCTGGAAGCAGCGGCTGGCGCTCGGCTCGGCGCTGATGCACGAGCCGCGCGTGGTGTTCCTCGACGAGCCGACCGCCGGCATCGATCCGGTGGCGCGGCGCGAGCTGTGGGATCTCCTGTTCCAGCTCGCGGCCGAGGGCATCACGCTGCTCGTCACCACGCACTACATGGACGAGGCCGAGCGCTGCGGCGAGGTCGGCTACCTCTACATGTCCAAGCTGCTGGTGTCGGGCACGCCCGAGCGCTTGAAGCAGCTCCCGTCGGTGAATCGCCCCGAGACCCGCCGCGTCGAGGTGACGACGCGCCAGACCGCGCGCGCGCTGGCGTGGCTCAGGTCGCAGGACTTCTGCCCGACCGCCACCATCTTCGGCCAGTCGGTGCACGCGGTGGTGGCGCGCTCGCTCGACGATCACGAGCTGGCCGATCGCATGCACCAGGCCGGCTTTCCCAACGCGCAGATCCGCCAGATCGCGCCGTCGCTCGAGGACGTGTTCGTCACGCTCACCGAGGACGCGGCGGCGGCGCAACAGAATGGAGCACGCGCATGATGAACTCGTTTCTCGCGGTGTTTCGCAAAGAGTTCTGGCACATCTTCCGCGACCGCGGAACGCTGGTGGCGGCGTTCTCGATCCCGATCTTCCAGCTCATCCTGTTCGGCTTCATCGATCAGACGGTGCGCAATCTGCCGACGGTGGTGGTGGATCAGGATCGCTCGGTGCAGAGCCGCGAGCTGATGGACCAGATGCGCGCGTCGCAGACCTTCACCATCACCAAGGTGACGTTCAATCCGCACGAGGCGCGCGAGGAGATCATCGCCGGGCGCGCGCGCATCGGCGTGGTGATCCCGCCCGACTACCACGACAAGCGCTCGCGCTCGGTGCCGGCGAAGATCCTGGTGCTCATCGACGGCTCGGACTCGAACGCCAGCCAGCAGGCGCTCGGCTCGATCAACGGATTGGTCGCCGACATCAACCTCAAGGTGCTGCAGCAGGACGTGCGCGGCGGGCAGCCGCTCTCGTCGCAGCCGATCATCCTGTTCAACCCCGAGGGCCGCACCGCCAATTACATCATCCCGGGGCTGGTCGCCGTGCTCTTGCAGATCGTGGCGATGTTCCTCGCCGCCGTCGCCATCGTGCGCGAGCGCGAGCGCGGCACGATGGAGCAGCTCCTGGTCACGCCGATCCACCCGCTCGGGCTCATGCTCGGCAAGCTCGGGCCCTACCTGTTCATCGGCCTCGCCGAGATGGCGGTGATTCTGTTCATCATGCGCTTCGGCTTCTCGGTGCCGATCCGCGGCAACCTGGTCTTCCTGTTCGGCATGGCGCTGATCTATCTGTTCGCGCTGCTCGCGCTCGGGCTGTTCATCTCGACGATCTCGCAGACCATGACGCAGGCGCAGCAGCAGGCGCAGCTGTTCCTGCTGCCGTCGATCTTTTTGTCCGGCTACATCTTCCCCGCCGAGGGGCTGCCGGCGATCCTGCGCTGGATCGGCAAGCTGCTGCCGGCGACGCACATGGTGTCGATCATGCGCGGCGTGGTGCTGCGCGACGCGGGGCCGGTCGAGCTGCTGCCGAACGTGCTGGCGCTGGTGGCGATCAGCATCGTGCTCGTGTGGCTGAGCGTGCGCCGCTTCGCCAAAATCGCCGTCTGACCGGTTTTAGCCGAGCGCTTTTACCTCGCGCCGCGGATGGCGTCTAATGGGCCGTGAGCATGAGTCGCGCGGCCGAGGTGGCGGTGAGCGAGCCGATCGATGACGCGGGGTTGATCGCGCGCTTTCGCGGCGGCGATCGGCGCGCGTTCGATGAGCTGGTGGCGCGTCACGAGAAGCTGGTGTTTCGGCTGGCGCTGCGCTCGTTGCGCGACGTGGGCGACGCCGAGGACGTGACGCAGCGGGCGTTCGTGCAGGCGTTCCAGCGGCTCGACGCGTTTCGCGGCGACTCGACGTTTCGCACCTGGCTCTATCGCATCGCGTTCAACCTGGTGGTGACGCACGCGCGCGACGCCGGGCGGCAGCGGCGCGCGCTCCAGGCGATCGCGCCCGAGGATCTGCTGCCGCACGCGCACGCGGCCGGCGGCGCCGAGCCGGCGCGCGGCGGCGAGGAGTCGGCGCGGCTGCGCTCCGCCGTCGAGAAATTGCCGGTGAAGCAGCGGCTGGTGGTGGAGCTGCGCATCTACGACGAGCTGCCGTTTCGCGAGGTGGCGCAGATCGCCGACTGCAGCGAAGACTCGGCGAAGATGAACTTCCACCACGCGCTCAAGCGGCTGCGCGAGCTGTTGCAAGAGGGAGCGGACGCATGAGCAACCCGATGCCTGGAGATGGCTGCGCGAAGTTTGTCGAGCGGCTGGCGGCGCTCGCCGTCGACGGGGACGAGGAGCTCGAGCGGCACATTGCCGCATGCGCCGCGTGCCGCCGCGAGGCCGAGCGCTACCGCGGACTGGCCGAACGTTTGCGCGCGGACGAAGCGGCTAGCGCGGCGGAGACGCAGGCGCCGGCCGCGTTGCACGACGGGATTTTGCGCGCGATCGCGGGCGCGGCGCCGGGCGCGGCGTCGAGCTCGCCCGCGTCGACGCGCCGCCGCCCGTGGCGCTGGCCGGCGCTGGCCGCCGGAATGGCCGCCGCCGCGGCGCTCGGCTGGCTGATGCTGGCGCGCAAGCCGGCGCCGGTCGCGAAGCGTCACGCGACGCCGGCGATCGCCGCGCCGTTCGAGGAAGACGACGATCCGTGCCAGCTCATCGGCGATCTCGACGACGACGAGGTCGCGCGCGTGAGCAGCTACTTCAAGAAGGGAGCATGACCATGACCAACATCATCGCCCGCGCGCTCGCCGTGCTGTTGCTCGTCGGCGGAGCCGCGCGCGCCGACGACGCCGCCGAGGGGCAGCGCGCGAAGTTCCGCCTCCAGGTGCGCACGCAGATCGAGCAGCGCCTCGCCGCGGCGGCGGGGCTCGACCCGGCGACCACCGCGCGGCTGGCGCAGATCGTCGATCGCTCCGACGAGCACGTGGCGCAGCTCCAGCGCGATCAGCGCGACGCGTACCGCGAGCTCAAGCAACTACTCGAGCAGCCGCAGCCCGATCCGAACGCGGCCAATCGGCTGATCGATCGCATCAGCGCCAATCGCTCCGCGGTCATGCGCGCCGAGGAAGATCGCACGCGCGAAGTCCGCAAGCTCCTCACGCCGATCCAATACGGCAAGATCGTAATCGCCTACCCCATCGTCAATCGCCAAATCCGCGCCGGCATCCGCAAAGCCCTCGCCGATCACGCCGCCGCCGTCGACGATTCCTTCAACGAGTAGCTCGACAACCCGACTGACCGCCGCTGCTCTCGCGGGCGGGCGCGAAAATCGTTTTTCGCCGGACGCTCGCATACGCCGTGCTCGGCCGCTGCTACGCAGCGTCCTGCGCGCGGCACGTGCTTCGCTCGATTCGTCGCTGGCATCCTCG
>Ga0070741_10005644_pt1 | contig 27574 bp, 23 predicted proteins | sample Coa_R1_4_FD_66440 | JGI IMG/M metagenome (GOLD analysis project Ga0070741, IMG submission 66440) | Surface soil microbial communities from Centralia Pennsylvania, which are recovering from an underground coalmine fire - Coalmine... | ecosystem: Environmental > Terrestrial > Soil > Unclassified ...
GAACGTCCAGGTCGGGGCCAAGAGCGCGGTGGCGAACCCGACCGTGACCGCGACCCTGCCCGTCGCCAGCACAGCCGGCACGCTGCTGGTGGCGGTCATCCGCTCCGGCGACAGCGGCACCAACTTCACGGCCCCAGCGAACTGGGTGGTGGCGAACCGGGTCAACCGGGCGGGCACATCGCACTCCGAGATCTGGTACTACCCCAACAACCCGGGCGGCATCTCGAGCGCGGCTTTCGGGGTGCCCAAGGCCGCCATCGCCCAGATGACTGAGTGGTCGAACGTACTCACGGTCGCGCCGCTCGACCGCACGGGCACGCTGTCGAACGGTGGCTCGGCAAGCCCCACGTTGTCCACGAGCGCGGCCACGACGGTGGCCAACGACCTCGTGATCACGCTCTTCAGCCCGGAGGTGCAATCACCGCAGGCGTACACGGCCGGGGCCGGCTGGACGCCGCTCGTCAACGATATGCCCGCCGGCTTCGCCTCGGAATATCGCCTCGACCTTCCCGTGGCTGTCGCGAGCGAGACCGTTCGCGTCACGCAGTGGACCACCTGGACCGGCGTGATCGCCGCGTTCAAGCCGGGGCCGGGTAGGGCCGTGCTCGATCCCGGCTTCTACTACTTCAACGGCTCGGGCTTTGCAGGAGGCGGCGGGATCTGCCTCAACAACGGCCAGCTGCTCGCGGAGGACGTCACGCTCGAGTTCGTCAACCAGGCGGGATTCTCCTCCGGCACGTGCGCCGCGGGTGGCGGAGCCTCGTGCTCGGGGTCCTCCTGCGAGTTCGGGTCGACGCCGTGCTCCATTTCGGCATGCCCGCCGAACACCCCACCCGACTCGTCGTCCGGCGGCTACACGTGGTTTGCCGCGCCCTGCTCCCAGGCGCCCACCGCCGACGCCGCCATCTGCCCGGGCTCGACCTGGTGCCCCGTTGGCGACCGTGCGTGCTGGAACCTGTTGATCTGGGCTCCCGCGTCGAACACTGGCCAGATCGCCGTCAAAGGCACATCCGCCCAGGCCTGGCTGCTGGGTTCGGTTTACTGGCCCGGCACCTGCACCGACGCCGTCAACGGCACCTCGACGCTGGCCGGCTCGATAAGCTGCGGCACCTTGAACGTTTCCGCAGGGGCCGGAACGGGCATCGCGATAGGCAGCGACTACGGCATCAACACCGCGCTCGTCGAGACCGTTCTCGTCGAATGAGTTGCGGAAACGGGCGCAAGATGTGAAGCTTGCGCCCGACTGAGAGGAAATGAGCACTGAGATAGGCCGGCCAAGACGCGGACGCCTCTACATCATCGTGGGGGCCGTTCTCGCCGTGCTCGCCTTCGGAGCGGCCGCGCTGATCGCCAGCCTTCCGCTCCTCCAGGGAAACTCCTCCGGCACCAGGGTGGTCGTCGCGAAGAACGACATCCGCGCGCGCACCGTCATCCAGGCCTCAGACCTGCAGATCGCCACCATCAACCCCGCTCCGCCGCAGTCGTTCTCGGACGTCAAGCTCGTCGCGGGCAAAGGGGCCCGGGTCGACATTCCCGCGGGATCGCCCGTCACGGCTAACCTCATCGCGGCTTCGGGCGACATCCTGAGCACAAGCGACGTGGCCTACCTTCCCATCCCGTCCGGTTACGTGGCCGTGACGGTGCCGACCAGCGAGCTGGTGGGCGTCGGCGGATACGTGCAGGTCGGCGACCGGATCACGATCCTGGCCACGCTGAACACAGCCGTGTTCGGCCAGAACCCGAGCGCGCCGGTCGTCAGGACTGTGTTCCGCGACATGGACGTCCTGCGCGTCGGCCCGGCAGGGAGCGCCACGGCTGCCGGCGGTTCGACCGTCGCGAGCAGCCTCACCCTGCTCATGACGAGCTGCGACTCCGAGTTCCTGTTCTGGCTCCTCAACAACGCGACGATGAAGTACGAGCTCGAGTCGTTCAAGGACTATTCCAGCCTGCCCCAGCAGCCCGACCCCTCATGTCCGTCCCTGACCTCGGCGAGCGGCGTGGGACCGAGCCAGGTCAACAAGCGCTGGCAGTTCACCTCGGCCTGAGCCCGTGGCTACCTTCGTCGTCCTGATCTCCGTCGCCGCCGCCGTCGGCGTGGGGCTGGTGGTGTTCGGGATGATCTCGTCACAGACCGCCCCGGAAGGTCCGACGGCCAGGGCCAGCTACCGCACGCTCGCCGACGTACGCGAACAGCTGAGGCGCCGCTTCGAGCCGACGGGGTCGCCAGTGTGGATCGCGGAGGACGAGAAGTCGAGCGGCCTTGCGCGAGACCTCGTCAGCGCCGACCTCGAGCTGCGCCCTTATGAGTTCCGCGTCATCCAGGCGGGTGCCGCCGTGCTGCTGGGCCTGCTCGCTTTGATCCGCTTCGGGATCAGCCCGGCGGTCCCCGTCCTTGCCGTGATCGGCTACCTGATTCCCTGGCTGTACCTGAGGAACCGGCGCGGCCACCGGCTCAGGCAATTCGACGCGGCCCTGCCACGGGCCATGGAGCTGATCGCCAACTCGATGAAGGCCGGCCAGTCGGTCGCGCAATCTTTCACCGCCGTCACCGAAAATGCCGGGCCTCCGGTCGACGACGAGTTCGGCCTGGCGCGTCGGGAGATCGAGCTTGGAGCCTCCGTCGACAGCGCGCTGAACAACATGGTGCGCCGGATCGGAAGCGCGGACCTCCGCTTGATGGTCATGGTCATCACGATCCAGCACTCTGTCGGCGGCGACCTGCCCGCCATCCTGACCACGCTCGCGGACACGATGAAGCAGCGGGCCGAGATGCGCGCCGAGATCATGGCCGCGACCGCCCAGTCCCGGGCGACGTCGCTGATCATCACGCTGCTCCCAATCGCCGCGGCGGCGTTCCTGTTCTTCGTCGTCCCGGACTACTTCCGTCCGATGTTCACAAACCCGCTTGGCTGGGTGCTGCTCGTGCTGGCGGGTTTCCTGCTCTTCATAGGCAACCTCCTGATCCGGAGGTTGACGACGATCTCATGAGCGCGATGCCGATCATCGTGGGACTGATCGCGGCCGGTGGCATCTACCTTCTGACCATTGGCATCATCGCGGCACGCGCCGCCGATGCCGCCACTCTCGCCAGGGAGCGCCTCGCCCGGCAGGAGGTCGGCCTGGGCCAGAGCGCGGTGGCGCTTGCGCTGGAAAAGCCGCTCACCGAGCGCCTCATCGAGCCGTTGCGGCGCTGGCTGGACCGCCAGATGCTTCGCCTGACCCCCGCGGCGCAGGCGGCACACTTCCGCCGCCAGCTCGACTTCGTGGGCAACCCGCTGGGACTCGACCCGGCGGCGGTCCAGACGCTTCGCATCGCCGGCGCGGCCGCCCTGGGCGCGGTCGGGACCGCGCTCGGGATGCTGGTCGGGCCGCCGATCTGGATCGGGATTGCCCTCCTGGCCGGGGTGGCCATCGGCTTCTACCTACCGGTGATCTGGCTCGACCAGCTCGTCAGCCAGCGACGTGCCGAGCTCGAAGTGTCGCTGCCGAACGCGCTCGACGTGGTCGCCATCAGCATGGAGGCGGGGCTCGGCCTCGACCGCGCGCTGGAGCAGCTGGTCAGGCACCAGGACGACTCGCTTACGCTGCTGGTGGCGCGGGCGCTTCGCGAGATCCAGCTCGGCCGGCCACGCGCCCAGGCCCTCGAGGAGATGGCCGAATCGACCGGGGTCGACGACTTCATCTCCCTGATCCGCGGCATCCTCTATGCCGAGCGCACGGGCGTACCGATCGCGCGCACCATCGCGGCGCACGCCGCCCAGATGCGCGTCAAGCGCCGCCTGAAGGTGCGGACGGAGGCGGCCCGGGCTTCGCTGAAGATCCTCGTTCCCACGGTCGGCTGCGTCTTTCCGACGCTGTGGCTGATCCTGCTGGGCCCGGCGCTGATCATCGTTCTCGCGATGAACCACTGAGGATCCGTCAGAGGAAAGGGTTCGTGCTCCGCTCGCGGCCGATCGTGGTCGCAGGCCCGTGGCCGCTGTAGACGATCGTTTCGTCGGGCTGCGCAAGCAGCCGCGTCCTGATCCCCTCGAGAAGGGCGGCGCCGTCGGAGTTGGCAAAATCGGAGCGGCCGACCGTACCCGCGAAGAGCGCGTCGCCCGTGAAGATGAAGCCGTCGATCTTGAGCGACACTCCACCCGGGCTGTGGCCCGGTGTGTGCAGCACCTCGAACTCGAGCGATCCCGCCCGGTACGGCGCCCCGTCCTCGAACGTCGTGACGTTGTCGATCCTGGTCGCGATGGGGCCGAACTCGCGGCGCAGCGGAACGCCCTCGCCCACCACGGCGCGCTCGGCGTCGTGCACCACGACAGGAACGTCGCCGAACGCCTCGCGAAGCTCGTGAAGGCCCGCGATGTGGTCGACGTCGGTATGCGTCAGAAGGATCGCTTTGACCGACGCACCACGCCGGCGCGCCGCGTCGATCACCTGCTCGGGCTCGAGGTTGGCGTCGATCACGACGGCGTCTTTCGTCATGTCGTCGAACACGAGGTATGAGTTCGTGCCGAACCGTGAGTCGGCCGTCACCTCGACCTGGACCGTCACGACGCCTCGCGGGCGACCGTGTGCACGTCCTTCACGCTTTCCAGCTTCTCCATCAAGCGCGAGAGCTGCGCGAGCGAGTCGATCTCGACCGTGGCCGAGACGACGGCTGTCTTGTCGTCGTAGACGTGGACCTCGAGCGCGGACATGTTCACGCGGTTCTCCGCGACGACCGTCGCGATGTCGCGCATCAGGCCCTGGCGATCCCACGCCTCGATCTTTATGGCGACCGGGTAGAGGTGCGACGCCTCGGAGTCCCAGTCCACCGGCACGACCCGCGCCGAGTCCTGGGCGTTCACCGCGTTGATGCAATCGGCCCGGTGCACGCTGACGCCCTTGCCGCGCGTGGTGTAACCGACGATGGCGTCGCCGGGCACGGGCTGGCAGCACGGCGCGATCTTGGTCAGGATCCCCTTCTCGCCCCGCACCAGGACGCGCGGCGACGGCTGGACCTGAGGGACCAGCGGGATCGTGCGCAGGTCGCCCACGCCGTCCCCGAGGCCGAGCGCCATGCGCATGACGACTGCGTGCGGTGACAGGTCGCCGTACCCGATCGCGGCGGTGAAGTCGTCGACCGACGCGAACTTGTGCTGGGCCGCGATCTCCAGGAGCTTTGCCTCGGACAGGTCGGCGAGGCTGACCCTGTGCATCCGGTGCAGCTCCTTGTCGAGCATGTCGCGTCCTTTCGCGACGTTCTCTTCGCGACGCTGGCTCTTGAACCATTTCCTGATGCGCTCCTTCGCGGACGCGCTCTTGACGAAGTTCAGCCAGTCGCGGCTTGGTCCGTGCGGGCCTTTCGAGGTGAGGATCTCGACGATCTCGCCGTTCTTGAGCTCGTAGTCGAGCGGCACCATGCGGCCGTTGACCTTCGCCCCGATGCAGCGATGACCGACCTCGGTGTGGATGCGATACGCGAAGTCGACGGGCGTCGAGTCGCTCGGCAGGTTGATCACGTCGCCACGTGGGGTGAACACGTAAACCTCGTCCTGGAAGAGGTCGACCTTCACGGTGTTGAGGAACGACTCGGCGTCCCCCACCTCGTTCTGCCATTCGAGCAGGCTGCGCAGCCAGGAGAGCTTCTGGTCGAAGCTCGCGTCCTTGCCCCCTTCCTTGTAGGTCCAGTGCGCCGCCACTCCGAACTCCGCGACACGGTGCATCTCGTGGGTCCGGATCTGGATCTCGATGGGCTCGCCGGTATGAGTGATGACCGTCGTGTGCAGCGACTGGTAGCCGTTCGACTTCGGCATCGCGATGTAATCCTTGAACCGCCCGGGCATCGGTTTCCAGAGCGAGTGCACGACACCGAGCACGCCGTAGCAGTCGCGCACGGTCTCGACCTGGACCCGGATCGCCGAGAGGTCGTAGATCTCGGAGAAGTCCTTGCCCTCGCGGGTCATCTTCTGCCACACCGAATAGATGTGCTTGGGGCGGCCGGTGATGTCCGCCTGGATTCCGACCTTGTCGAGCTCGCGGGCGAGAATCTCGCGCAGGTCGGAGACCAGCGTTTCGCGGTCATGGCGCTTGCGCGCGATCCGCTTGACCACGTCGTCGAAGGCGTCGGGTTCCAGGTTGCGGAACGCGAGGTCCTCGAGCTCCCACTTGATCTGTCCGATGCCGAGCCGGTGGGCCAGCGGCGCGTAGATGTCGAGCGTCTCCCGCGAGATCTTCCGGCGCTTCGCCTCGGGCAGCGGGTCCAGCGTGCGCATGTTGTGGAGGCGGTCGGCGAGCTTGATGAGGACGACCCGGAGGTCCTCCGCCATCGCGACCATCATCTTGCGGATGTTCTCGGCCTGCTGCTGCTGGTCCGAGCGCAGCGCGATCCGGCCCAGCTTCGTCACACCGTCGACCAGGCGAGCGACCTCCGGCCCGAACTCGCGCTTGACCTCCTCGGCCGTGAGGTTGGTGTCCTCGACGGTGTCGTGGAGGAGTGCTGCCGCGATCGTCTCGGCGTCGAGCTCCAGGTCGGCGAGGATCGCGGCCACCTCCAGCGGGTGATTCACGTACTCCTCGCCCGAAAGCCGCTTCTGGCCGGTGTGGGCCACGGCGGCGCGGTCGTAGGCCTTGCGAACGAGCACCTGACCCTGTGGGTCGAGATGGTCCGCGATTCTCAGGAGCTCGGAAACCGTCAATTTGGGCTCGGCATGAAGTTTAGGGTGCCAAACCAGTTTCCCCTGGAGATCACAAACCTATGCTTATGCGCCGACCCCAGGGGTCCCATGAGTTCAGAACGAAGCGCTTTCGCACTACGGATCGGCTTCTCCGCCGCGACCGCCGTGCTGGTGATGGTCGGGGCCTCTCTCAACGCGGGCGGCCGGACCGGCTGGACCACGGCGATCGCCGGGGTCGCCGGACTTGCCGCTTTCGCCGCCGGCATCGCGTACCGGGCATGGCGCGTCGCCGTGCCCCTGGGCGCCGCGGCCCTCGTCCTCACGCTGCTCATCGCCCAGTTCACCCCGATGCAGGGCGACCTCCTCATGCAGCTTGGAGGACTGATCCTGCTGGGCATCGCGGGCGTCGTCGGAGGGGTGGCCTACCGGAGCTTCATGGACGTGATCGGCCGGCAGATGAGCGCGATGGAGGAGCTCAGCGGCCGGCTCGAGCTCAAGCATCGCGCCTTCCTCGCCGCGACCTCCGACGTCGAGCACGGCACCAACCCGGGCGACATGGCCTCGCTGACGGCCAATATCGCCCGCCCGCTCGGAGCGGACTTCGCGTGCTGTTACCTGGCCTCGCCCGACCAGCGCCAGTTTCTTCCACAGGCTCCAGGTGTCGGGCTCGACCGTCTCCATCCGCAGCCGGTCAACCGCGGCACGGGCGTGGGGAAGCTGGTCGCGGCGGTCGAATCCGGCAAGCTCTTCGCCGCGGACGGCAAGGACGGTCTGCACGAGCTGTTCGGCTACCTCCCGGAGGACCTGCGCGTCGGGGGCGTGATGGCGATGCCTATGCCGATCGGCGACAGGATCGGGGGCTTCATCCTGCTCGGCAGCCGCGCCAAGCCTTTCACCGAGGACGACAAGCGCCTCGCCACGACCCTGACGCTCCGCGCGGGCGCGCAGCTGGCCAGCGCTCACGCAGTGGCGCTGTCGATCAAGGAATCCGCCCGCTACACGCTCATGAACGAGCTCGTCAAAGAGGCCTCCGGCAGGTCGACCGAGGATGTGCTCGAGCTTGTCCTCGGCCGTGGTCGCGAGGTCATCCGCTACGAAGTGGGACGCGCGGCGATGTTTCATCCGGACGGCACGTACGCCGTGCTGGGCTCGGACGCCGCCCCGGCCCCGATCGAAGGCCCGCTGGCCAGGGTGCGAGACGGCGAGACGGTGCTGCGCAACCTCATCGACGAGGACGACAAGATCCTATGCGGCCTGAAGCCCTCGTCGCCGACCGGCGTGATCCATGAGGCGCTCACTCCGATCCGCGGCAAGGAGGGCGTCGTCGGAGCCCTGTGCCTCGGGCGCAACGGGACTGCGGGTTTCAGCCAGGGCGACGTCGGCGCTCTCGACGAGCTCGGCTCGATGGCCGGCGTCGCGGTCGAGAACTCGCGAATCCTGCAGGCAGTCTCCGGCCAGGCGTCGCGACTGGACACGGCGCTGGACGCGCTGGGCGAGGTGTCGCAGGCGCTGACGACCGTGACGCAGGGCGCGCAAGTGCTGGAGCAGAAGACGCTGGAGACCGCGGTGCGCGTGACGATGGGGACGTCCGGGCTGCTCACCCGAGCCACGGCGGACGGCCGGCAGGCCGTGATCATGTCCCTGGGGTTCCCGACCGAGGTCGACGGGATGGAGTTCCAGAACGGCCAGGGGATCGTGGGCGCCGTCATGCTCAGCCTCCGCCCCACCGCGGTGCCCGACCTCAGCGCAAGCTTCGACCTCGGCTCTCCGCCGGACCTCGCGGCGTACGGGCTGCAGGCGGCCCTGTGCACCCCGATGCTGGAGGAGGGGCGGCTCTGGGGCACCCTGTCCGTCTTCGACGCCAAGAAGCGGGACTGGACCACCGACGATCATCGCGTGCTCGCCACGCTGGGCAACCAGGGTGTGGTCGCCGTGCGCAACGCCGAGCTGTACGACAACAACCGGCGCAGCATCTGGGAGCTGCGGAGCCTGCAGGAGGCGCTCCAGGCGGCGACGTCGACCCTCGACCTGAACGAGGTTCTGCAGCAGGTCCTCGCGGGCGCCGCCAAGGCATCGTCGGCGCAGATCGGCTGTCTCGCCCTGGAGGATGCGGGGCGGCTTGTCCTCAAGGGAGGCTTTGGCACGGACCACCTCACCGCGGAACGCCTGGCGCTGGGCCTGGGCGGCGGGATCTGCGCCCGCGTGATGGAATCGGGGGAGCCGGTGATGGAGGCGCTTCCGGCCGACGCGGCAACCGAAAGCCCGCTCAACCCGCGCGCCGTCCTGTGCGTGCCGATCACCCTGCGGGGCAAGCGGCTGGGCGTGGTCTTTCTCGCCAACTACAAAGTGGGCGAGTCGTTCACGGACGACCACCGCAACCTTGTCACAGAGCTCGCCGCGCAGGCTGCCGTCGCCATCCAGAACGCTCGCCTGTTCCAGGATCGCGAAGACGTGATCCTCGACTCCCTCGCCGCGCTCGCCAACGCGGTCGACGCACGCGACCCCTACACGGCCGGCCATTCGGAGAGGGTCACGCAGTACGCGCTGGCGATCGCGCGGCAGATGCAATACTCACCTGACGACACCGCCGCGTGGCTCAAGCTCGAGCGTGGCGGCCGGCTGCACGACATCGGCAAGATCGGCGTACCCGACGCGATCCTCCAGAAGGCGGGACCGCTGACGGACGAAGAGTTCGCCACGATGCGCTCGCACACGACGGTCGGCTTCAACATCCTGAGCGGGCTGCGCATGCTGACCGACGAGCTCGTCATCGTCCGCTCCCACCATGAACGCTTCGACGGCAAGGGCTATCCGGACCGCAGACCCGGCGCGGACCTTCCGCTCTATGCGTGGATCGTCAGCGCGGCCGACGCCATCGACGCAATGACCTCGGACAGGCCGTACCGCAAGGCCATGTCGATGCAGGTGGCGGTGGACGAGGTGCGCTCAGGCGCCGGGACGCAGTTCCATCCGGACGTCGCCGAGGCGGTGCTCGACGCGGTCGCCAACGGCACGCTGAAGGTCATCCCGCAGGAGTCGCTCTACAAGGACGCGCCCCGCGCCGGCGCATTCCAGAACCAGGTGGTCTCCCCACCCCGCGGGGCGGAAGGCTAGGAGCATCTCGCCGCTCCCGACCCGGCCTTCTGCCCGGAAACGGGCGGAGCTGAGCCTCAGTACGCCTTGGCCAGCGCGACCCGGCTCTGTGCAGGCTTGCCGCACACCAGGCACTTGCCCGTCGGCCTGGCGTCCGGGTCGATCGTTCGGACCGTCACACCGCCTGCCTCGTTCTTGATCCGCGCCTCGTCCTCGGGGTCGCCGCACCACGGCACCCAGACGAATCCGCCGCGCTCCTTGAAATGAGCGACGACTTCCGCGAGGGTCGAGAGCTCGAAAGTGTTCTCGCGCTGGAAGGCCTGCGCCCGCTCGAACAGCTTGCGCTGAAACGCGACGAGCTCGTCCCCGAGCCGCTTCGCGATGCCCTCGACTGGAACGCTCGTGCGCTGCCGGGAAATGCGGTCCACCATCTCAGCCTGGCCCGCGTCCGCGTCCCGCGCCCCGACGTTGAGCCGAATGGGCACGCCCTTGAGCTCCCAGTGGGCGTACTTGTCTCCAGGCCGCTCGTCGCGCCAGTCGACCCGGTGCCGGATGCTCGCCGCCTTGAGGCTTGGCGCCCAACTCGCGATGAACGCCTCGACTTTCGCGCGGCTCTCCGCGTCGCGAAAGATCGGCACGATCACGACCTGGATGGGCGCGACCTTGGGAGGGACGATGATCCCCGAGTCGTCACCGTGCGCCATCACGAGCGCGCCGACCAAACGCGTGCTGATGCCCCACGACGTGGAGTGGCACAGCTCTCGCTCGTTGTCCTTGTTGGAAAACGAGATGTCGTACGCGCGGGCGAAGTTCTGGCCGAAGTAATGCGACGTTCCCATCTGAAGGGCGAGCCCGTCTCGCATCAAGCCTTCGAGGGTCAGCGTGTAGACAGCGCCGGGAAAGGTCTCGGCGGGCGACTTCTTGCCCGCGAGCACAGGCACGGCGAGCCAGTCCTCCGCGATCGAGCGGTAGTAGCCGAGGATCAGGTCGGCCTCCTCCATCGCCTCCTTGCCGGTCGCGTGAAACGTGTGGCCCTCCTGCCACCAGAACTCGCGGCTGCGCAGGAATAGTCGCGAACGCATCTCCCACCGCACGACGCTGTTCCACTGGTTGGTCAGCTTGGGTAGGTCGCGGTGGCTCTGGATGTAGCGCTTGATGAGCGCGCCGATGATCGTCTCCGACGTGGGCCGGACGGCAAGCGGATCTTCGAGCTCCTCCATGCCGCCACCCGCCTTGGTCACCCAGGCGACTTCGGGCGCGAAGCCCTCGACGTGCTCGGCTTCCTTGACCAGGTATTCGCGGGGGATGAGCAGCGGGAACGCCCAGTTCTCGTGGCCGCTTTCCTTGATCATGTCATCGAAGGCGCGCTGGATCGCCTCCCACATCGCCCAGCCGTAGGGCCGAACGACCATCATGCCGCGGACACCCGACCAGTCCGCGAGCTCGGCCTTGCGGACGACGTCCGTGTACCAGCGGTCGAAGTCTTCCGACATCTTGGTGACTTCTTTGACGAAGTCCTGCTGCTCTTCAGCTTGCTGTTTCATGCGTTCGCTCCCGTGTTCGATTAATCAGCTCGGATCGATCCGCCCGGACGCGCGAGAACGCGCCGGGCTAACTCGGGAGCGGCGCAGGCGCGGCGTGCTCGGCAGCGATCAGATCGATCTCAGCCAGCAGCACGGGAAGCAGCTCTTCCTGGGGCACGGTCTTGTAGAGCTTACCTTTCTTGAAAATCACGCCCTTGCCGCGGCCGCCGGTGACGCCGATGTCGGCGTGGCGAGCTTCCGCGGGTCCGTTGACGACGCATCCCATCACCGCCACGGTGATCGGCACTTTGAGCCTGGCGATGTATGCCTCGACCGCCTTGACGGTGGGCACCATGTCGTACTCGAGCCGACCGCATGTCGGGCAGGCGATGAGCGTCGGGCTCTCGTTGCGGAACGCGAGCGTCTTGAGGATCTCGTGCGCCACGCGCACCTCCTCGCGCGGGTCGGAGGTGGCGAGGGAAACCCGAATCGTGTCGCCGATCCCCTCGCTCAGCAGGATGCCCATGCCGACTGCGCTGCGGATGCTTCCGGCCTCGACCGGCCCAGACTCGGTGACGCCGAGGTGGATCGGGTAAGGCCGCGCCGCGGCGAACTTGCGGTTGGCGAGGATGTTCGTCCACACGTCCGTGGCCTTGAGCGACACCTTGATGAAGCCCGGACCGTAGTCGAGGTCCTCGAGGATCTTGCAGTGCCCGAGCGCGACCTCGACCATGCGCTCGGCGGTCCGCTCGCGATTGTCCCGGTCGATGTGATGCTGCTCGCGCAGCGTCTTGTGGACCTCTTCCGGCAGCGAACCGGCGTTGACGCCGATCCGGAACGGGATCTGGCGCTCCTTGGCGGCCATCACCACCTTGATCACCTTGTCCCGGTCGGGAATGTTCCCCGGGTTGAGGCGGAGGCAGTGAACACCGGCCTCGATCGCCATGAGGGCCAGCGTGTGGTCGTAATGGATGTCGGCGATCACCGGCAGGGGCGAACCCTTGACGATCTCCTTCAATGCCTCGGCCGCCTCGTGGTCCGGCACCGCCGGCCTGACCAGCTCGCAGCCGGCCTCTTTCAGCTCGTGGATCTGGCGCAGCGTCGCCTTGACGTCGCGGGTGTCCGTCTTGGTCATCGTCTGCACGGCGATGGGCGCCGCGCCGCCGATGACCACGCCCCCGACGTTGACCGGGATCGCTTTGCGCCTGGTGACCATGCTCACGTCTCTACCGCAATCCCGGGAACTGCCCCGTCGCGATGCGCTGAATGTCCAGAAAGCTGATGAGGGCGGCGAGCGCGAGCAGCGCGACCAGGCCCCAGCGCTGGAAGTTCAGCTCCATCGCGCGGTCGAATGGGCGCCGGCGCAGCACCTCGATGAGGACCACGACCATGCGACCGCCGTCGAGGGCGAGCAGGGGAAGCAGGTTGGTGAAACCGAGCGCCACCGACAGCAGGGCCACGATCAGGATGTAGGTCGTCCAGCCCGCCGCGACCGACTGCGCCGCCACGTCGGCGATCCCGATCGGCCCCGTGAGCCCGTTCGGCCCCAGCAGGCCGCCCTGGACCTGGCCCGTGATGAGCATGCCCAGGCCCTGCACGATGTTCACGACAGCGGTAAACGGGAAGCTGACCCCGTTCGTCACGGCCTGCTGCCAGCCGACCAGCTCCCGCGGCACCCCGATTCCGATCGTGCAGATGCCGCCGGCGGGGCACGACGGTGTCACGACGTAGCTGAAAGACCTGCCGTCGGAATGGACACCGGTGATCTGCAGTGGCGCGCCCTTGTGGGCGTCCTCCTCCTGCCGGATGAGCCCGGGGCTCGAGAACGGCTTGCCGTTGACCGTCTTGATGCTGTCGCCGCTCTGGAATCCGGCCGCAGCCGCGGGAGAGCCCGCGATCACGTTGAGCACCTTGCCGGGGTCGGTGTTGAGCTGGGTGAAGCCGACGGCGGTCACCAGGATCATCGCCATCAGGAAGTTGGCCGCGGGGCCGCCGGCCAGGATCAGGATCCTCTGGAGGGCGGACTTGGTGTGGAACCCGTTCGGGTCCTCGAGGTCGCCGGCCTCCATCCCCCCCATCCGCACGTAGCCGAGGATCGGGATCAGCCGGATCGCATACAGGGTGCCGTTCCGCGTGGTCGACCAGAGCTTCATTCCGGCACCGACCGAGAACTCGATGACGCGCACCTTGAAAAGCTTGGCGAACGCGAAATGGCCTGCCTCGTGGGGCGCGATCAACATGAGGAACATCCCCGCGATGCCGACGACGTAAAGCAGGTCGGTTGGCAGGCCGCTCATGCGCGCTCCAGACTACCGGACTTGTTGCGAACGTAATCCCGCGCCCATTGGTCGGCGTCCAGGATCTCGTCGAGTGTCTCCCCGGTGCCCCGGAACGCGTCCAGGGCACGCTCCACGACGCTGACGATGGCCCCGAACTGGATCCTGCCGGCCAGGAAAGCGTTGACCGCCTCCTCGTTCGCGGCGTTGAGAACCGCCGCGCGGCCTCCTCCGGCGGCGGCTGCGCGGCGAGCGAGGGCCACGCTCGGAAAGCGCGTGTCCTCGAGGTCGTGGAACTCGAGGCCTGTCAGCTCGCGGATCGAGGTCGGCGGGACGGCCTGAGGCAGCCGTTCCGGGTAGGCGAGCGCCACGGCGATCGGCAGGCGCATGTCCGGCCTGCCCAGCTGGGCCTTCAAGGACCCGTCGACGAACTCGACCATCGAGTGGACCACGCTCTGCGGGTGGATGCACACCGAGATGGCCTCCAGCGGCACGCCGAAGAGGTGGTGCGCCTCGATCACCTCGAGCCCCTTGTTCATCAGGGTCGCCGAGTCGACGGTGACCTTCGGGCCCATGGACCACTTCGGATGGTTGAGGGCCTGCTCGACCGTCACGCTGTCGAGGTCGAGCTCCGGGCGGGACCAGAAGGGGCCCCCGCTGGCGGTGATGATCAGGCGCTTCACGTCCTCGCGCCGCTCTCCCCACAGGCACTGCCAGATCGCGCTGTGCTCCGAGTCGACGGGCCTGATGCCACGGTCGCCCGCGGCCTTCATGACGAGCTCCCCCGCCATGACGAGGACCTCTTTGGTGGCGAGCGCGACGTCCTTCCCCGCCTTCAGGGCCGCCAGGGTCGGCACCAGTGCTCTCGCGTCGGGTATCGCGACCACCACGAGGTCACATCGCGGGTCGGTGACCATGGCCTCGACCCTGGCGTCGAACTCCTTCTGGCCGGCCCTTCCCTGCACGACATGCTCGGCCTGGCGCCCGCTGGTGCGCACCCCTTCGGTCAGGCCGAACAGCTTGAAGCGCTCCGGGTTGCGGTCGATGACGTCGAGAGTCTGACGGCCGATCGAGCCGGTCGCGCCGAGCAGGGCGACGTTGACGGGTCGACCGGTCACAGGAGGTGCATCAAAGACGCATAGAAGAAGACGAGGATGGGCGGAAACAGTATCGAGTCGAGCCGGTCCAGGACTCCTCCGTGGCCCGGGATGAGGTGGCCGGAATCCTTCACCTCGGCGATCCGCTTCATCTGCGACTCGACCAGGTCGCCGACCTCGGCGCAGATGCCGATGATGACGCCCAGCACGACGGCGTGCAGCGGCGACTGGCCGAGGACGATCGAAACCCCGATCAGGGTCACGATCACGGATCCGACCAGGCCCGCTACGGCGCCTTCGACGGTCTTGTGCGGGCTGATGGTCGCGAAGAAGGGATGGCGTCCTATCCGGCTGCCGACGAGGAGGGCCGCCGCGTCGCTCGCCACGACCGCAAAAACGGTGAAAAGCGCCCACACGAGCCCGTTCGGCTTCGACGTGTACAGCAGCAGGTAGTAGTTGAACGGCATGCCTATGTAGAGAGCCCCCGCCATGCCCATCGCCCAGCGGCTCAGCCCCTGGCGCCGGCCCGGCACGACGAGGAAGGCCGCGAGGCCCCCGACAAGGGCAAGGGACAGCACGAGCGTGATGTCGATCTCCCTGAGCAGCGTCCCGCTGAAGGCGAAGAACGCGCCGAGAGGAAACAGGAGCCATGCGGGCGCGCGGGCACCCATCCCGTCCGACAATCCATTGAACTCGTAAAGCGCCAGGCCGCCGAGGATGGCGACCAGGATGTAGACGCCCAGGTTGCCCACGAGCACGAGCCCGATCACGATGCCGAGCATCACGAACGCGCTGAGGATGCGAACCATCAGCGGACTGAGCTTTGGAGGATTGGCCAGCGGTGGGTTTTGCGTCGTCACCTCGTGCTCGCCGCCGCGGTCTCTTCCTCGGGCCTGCCGCCGAACCGGCGTACGCGCGAGGCATAGTCGGCCAGCGCCAGCTTCAGGTCTTCCTCCCCGAAGTCAGGCCACAGCGTGTCGGTCACGAGCATCTCCGCGTAGGCGCCCTGCCACAGCAGGAAGTTGCTCACCCTGTGCTCGCCGGCGGTCCGAATGATGAGGTCGGGCTCGGGCAGGCTCGGTTGGTACATACGCGCCGAGATCGCCGCGTCGTCGACCGACTCGGCCGCGACGCCCTCGTCGATCAGCCTTCTGACGGCATCCACGATCTCCGCGCGCCCTCCATAGTTCAGACAAACGTTCAGGACACCGTTCGTGTTATTCGCTGTGCGCGCCATCGCGTCGTCGATCCGCTCGATCATGCGCGGGGACAGGCCGTCGCGCCGCCCGCTGACCACGATCCGAACGCCGCGGCGGTGCATCTCGTCGATCTCCCGCTGCATGGTCTCGTGGAACAGGCGCATCAACGCGCGAACCTCGGCCCTGGGCCGCGTCCAGTTCTCTGTCGAGAACGCATAGATCGACAGAACTCTCACGCCGAGCCGCTCGCACGCGTCGAGCACGGTCTTGATGGCGCGGACGCCGGCGCGATGGCCGAAGCTGGCGGGCCTGCCGTGCCGGCGGGCCCAGCGACCGTTGCCGTCCATGATGATCCCGACATGACCGGGTACCCGTGACTCCAAGGTGAGGAAAGGTTACCGACCGGCCCACACCCCGTCTCGCCCCGCCCAGCCCCGCCTGGGTCGTGACACGCCGATGTGGTTACAGCACACAACGCAGGAGCGGCCGGGTTAACCCCGGCCGCACCCACGGGCTTTCAGCCTTCCAGACACCGCGGGTGGAAGGCTACTCAGACAAACCCAACGTCATACCGGAAGGAGAGCAGACACTGCCGCAGTGCGGCACTGTCGATGAGAGGAAACCATCCCGGGTTTCCTCTCATACCTTCAAGTGTCGTCGGGGCGGCCGGGTTCACCCCGGCCGCAACCCACAAGGCTTTCAGGCGCCAGGCGCCGCGGGTGGAAGGCTACTCAGACAAACCCAACGTCATACCGGAAGGAGAGCAGACACTGCCGCAGTGCGGCACTGTCGATGAGAGGAAACCATCCCGGGTTTCCTCTCATACCTCACACCTCCATCACCTCGGTCTCTTTTCTCGAGGCGAGGGCGTCGACCTTTTCGATCTGCGCCTCCGTGATCTTCTGCAGGCGGGCGTGCGCGCGCTTGGAGTCGTCCTCCGCGACCTCGCCCTGCTTCTGCATCTGGTCGATCCTGTGCAGCTCGTCGCGCCGCACGTTGCGGATCGCGACGCGAGCCTCCTCGGCCTTCTGCTTGACGAGCTTGACGTACTCGCGCCGGCGCTCTTCCGTCAGTGGAGGGATGGGGACGCGGATGAGCGATCCGTCGTTGGCCGGGTTCAATCCCTGCTCGTTCCCACGAAGCGCCTTCTCGATGGCGCCGATCTGGCTCTTGTCGTAGACCTGCACGACCAGCAGCCGGGGCTCGGGCGCGCTGATCTGCGCCAGCTGGTTGAGCGGCGTGGGGGTGCCGTAGTAAGGAACCATGATCCGATCGATCAGCGCCGGGTTGGCGCGACCGGTGCGGATGGTGGCCAGCTCGGCCCCGAAGTGGTCCACCGACTTGGCCATCTTGGTCTCAGCGTCGCGAAGAACAGGGTCGATCATGTTGCCGCTCCTACGAGCGTGCCGATCTCGTCACCGAGGATCACGCGCTCGATGTTGCCCTGCGTCAGCAGGTTGAACACGACTATCGGGACGCCGTTGTCCATGCACAGCGTGAGTGCCGTGTTGTCCATGACCTCGATGCCGCGGTTCAGCACCTCCATGTAGCCGAGGCGCTCGAACTTGGTGGCCGTCGGGTCGCGCTTGGGGTCGGCCGTGTAGACGCCGTCGACCTTGGTGGCCTTGAGGATGACGTCGGCTTCGATCTCGACCGCGCGAAGCGCGGCCGTCGTGTCCGTCGTGAAGTACGGATTGCCGGTCCCCGCCGCGAGGATCACGACACGGCCCTTTTCGAGATGACGCACGGCACGGCGCCGGATGTACGGCTCCGCGACCTGCGGCATTTGGATTGCGGTCATGGTGCGAGCCGGTATGCCGGCACGCTCGAGCGCGTCCTGGAGGGCAAGGGCGTTGATCACGGTCGCGAGCATGCCCATGTAATCGCCAGTCGCGCGATCGAACCCGACCTCGGTGGCCGCAAGGCCGCGGAAGATGTTCCCGCCACCCACGACCAGCGCCACCTGGACGCCCATCTGGTGAACTCGCTTGACCTGCGCGGCGATCGTTTCGACGACTTTCAGGTCGATGCCGTAGTCACGAGAGCCACCAAGCGCTTCTCCGCTCAGCTTGAGCAGCACGCGGTTGTACTTCGGTGACCGGTCTCCCAAGTTCACATCCATTGGAGCCTCCTGCGGCCTCAACCGGCGCTCAGGACTCCCTGATGTTAAATCGCGCGAAGCGACGAACCGTGATGTTCTCTTGCAGCTTCGAGATCTTCTCGGCGATCAGCTGCTGAACCGTATGGCTCGGCTCGCGGAAGTACGCCTGTTCCATGAGGCAGTTCTGCTTGAGGAACGCTTCGACCTGGCTGTCGACGATCTTCGTGATGATCTGCTCCGGCTTCCCGTCCTGGCGCGCCTTCGTCTCGTACACCGTGCGCTCCTCGACGAGCACTTCGTCGGGGACCTCTTCTCGCGAGACCCAGCGCGGATCGAAACCGGCGATCTGCAGCGCCAGCTCTTTGGCGAGCTGCTTGAACTCGTCGCTCTTGGCCACGAAATCGGTTTCGCAGTTGACTTCGACGAGCACGCCGACCTGCGGCGGGTAATCCTCGCCGGTGCTGTGCAGATATGACTCGATTCGCCCCTGGCCGGTCGCGCGCCCGGCGCGCTTGCTCGCCTTGGCGATTCCCTTCTCGCGGAGGATCGTGAAGGCCTTCTCCACGTCGCCGTCCGCCTCTTCGAGCGCGCTCTTGCAGTCCATCATGCCCGCGCCCGAGAGCTCGCGAAGCTTCTTTACGAGGTCCAGGCTGACGGCCATCAGCGGCTCTCCTCGTCGTCCACGTGGCCGATGAACTCCTCTTCCGACACGGTCGGCAGGTAGTCCTCTTCGTCCTCGAGGTACTCCTCGATCTCCTCGTAGCGAGGCGTCTCCAGGAACTCGCGCTCCTCGACCTCGGGCAGGATCTCGCCTCGGGCTGCGGCCTCCTGCCGGCCCTCCTGGCACGCGTCGGCGATCTTGCCGGTGAGCAGCTTGACGGCGCGAATCGCGTCGTCGTTGCCGGGGATGACGTAGCTGATCAAGTCCGGGTCGCAGTTCGAGTCCGTGATCGCGACGACCGGGATCTTCAGGCGGTTGGCCTCGGTCACGGCGATGTGCTCCTTGCGCGGGTCGACGACGTACAGCGCGCCAGGGAGCCGCTTCATGTCGGCGATGCCGTCGAAGTGGAACATCAGCCGGTCGAGCTCGTCGGTGAGACGCTTCGCCTCTTTCTTGGGCATCTGCTCGAACTGGCCCTCCTGCTGCATTCGCCGCAGCTCCTGGAGGCGCTCGATCCTCTTCTTGACGGTGCTGAAGTTGGTCAGCATGCCGCCCATCCACCGGCGGTTGACGAAGTACATGCCGCAGCGCGCGGCCTCCGTCTGGATCGTCTCCTGCGCCTGCTTTTTCGTGCCGACGAAAAGCACGGGCCGCCCGCTGGCGGCGACGCCGCGCGTGAAGTCCCATGCGTCGTCGAGGAGCCGGACCGTCTTCTGCAGGTCGATGATGTGGATTCCGTTGCGCGCGGTGAAGATGTAGGTCTTCATCTTCGGGTTCCAGCGGCTGGTCTGATGCCCGAAGTGGACACCCGCCTCCAGCAGCTGCTTCAAGGTCACCTGAGCCACGTTCGATCGCCTCCCTGTTCTACTTCCGCCCGGTTCCGGCCTTCTTCAGGAAGGACAGGGGCGTTGCCCCGGGCGTGCTAACTCGGCCGCTTGCGCGTGCCGGCTCAGGGAGTATACCCAGCCCGAAGAATCGCTAAGCGGTGACCTCGGCCTTCTTGACGCCCTTCGGGCCGGGACACTTGGGGTAATCCGAGCACGACTTGAACGTCCCATAGCGCCCGCGCCGCTCGACGAGTGGCTTGCCGCAGACGGGGCATGGCTCGTCAAGGACCTTGGGGCCCTCGCGCACCTTGCCGTCCTTGCCGATGTTGGCGCGGTACTTGCACTCCGGATAGCGCGAGCAGGCGAGGAACGGGCCGAAGCGCCCGCGGCGCTCCACGAGCAGGCCCTCGCCGCACTGTGGGCACTTCTCCCCCGTCGGCGCGTTCTCCGACCCCGAGGTGTCCCGCTTGATGTACTTGCAGTCGGGGTAACCGGAGCATCCGACGAACTCTCCATACCGGCCGTTCCGCAGTTGCAGCGGCTTGCCGCACTCGGGGCACATCTCGTCGAGCAGCTTCGGTTGCGGAGCCTCGCCATCCGGCGTCAGGGCGCGGCGGAACTTGCACTTCGGATACCGCGAGCAGCCCATGAAAGGGCCGAAGCGGCTGGCCTTGCGCACGAGGTGACCTTCGTTGCACAGGGGGCAGACCTCGTCCGTGTCCGCGGGCGTCGCCTCCTCGGCGGCGCTGAGCATCTGCTGGAGTGGACCGTAGAAATCCCTGACGACGGGCACCCATTCCTGGTTGCCCTGCTCCACCTCATCCAGCCTCTTCTCGAGGGTCGCCGTGTAGTCGTCGTCAGCGATCGTCTTGAAGTGCTCGACCATCATCGCGTTGACCGCCTCGCCCGTTCGCGTCGGATGCAGCCGGCGCTCCCTGAGCTCCACGTAGCCGTGGTCCTTGATGGTCTCGACGATCGGTGCGTACGTGGAAGGGCGTCCGATGCCGCGCTGCTCGAGCTCCCGGATGAGCGTCGCCTCCGAATATCGCGGCGGCGGCTGGCTGAAGTGCTGCTCCGGCTTGATCCCGTGGTACTCGAGCGCCTCGCCCTGGGCGAGCTCCGGCAGGTCGTTCTCGCCGTTCTCCTCGCGTGGCCAGACCTTGTAGAAGCCGTCGAAGGCGAGCACGGACCCGTTGGCCCGGAAGATGTAGTTCCCGCCCTCGATCTCGGCCTGTGTCTGGTCGTACACGGCCGGCGCCATCCGGCTCGCCACGAAGCGACGCCAGACCAGGTCGTACAGCTTGAACTGGTCCGGGCTCAGGTATTCGCGGACCGCCTCCGGTGTGCGGTTGACGTCCGTCGGGCGGATCGCTTCGTGAGCGTCCTGCGCGCCGGGCGTCGCCTTGCCGCTGCGCGCCGAGCCGAGGTAGTTGTCGCCGTGCTTCTCCTTGATGAAGCCCTTGACGCGGGTCTCCGCCTCGGCGGAGATGCGGGTCGAGTCGGTTCGCATGTACGTGATCAGTCCTGTCGATCCCTCGCTGCCGAGGTCAATGCCTTCGTAGAGCTGCTGCGCCACACGCATCGCCTGCCGAGGCCGCATGCGGAGCCGGCTTGACGCGTCCTGCTGCAGGGTCGACGTGATGTACGGAGGGTTCGAGCTCTTGGTCCGCCGCTTCTGCTCGACGCCGAGGACGCGGTAGCTCGCGCCCTCGAGCTTGCGGACGATCTCCTGCGCGTCGGCCTCGTTGCGGACCTCGAATTTGGTGTCGGCTTCGCCGGCCGCGGCGGCGCCGGCGGGCCGGTGCAGGCGAGCGTTGAAGTGCGCGTCGCCGGCTTGCTTGGACAGCTCGACGTCGATGGTCCAGGACTCGACCGGGACGAACTTGCGGATCTCATCCTCGCGGTCGCAGACGAGGCGCAGCGCGACCGACGAGACGCGACCTGCGCCGATGCCTTTCTGGACCTTGCTCCAGAGGAACGGGCTCAACCGGTAGCCGACCAGGCGGTCGACCACGCGCCGCGCCTGCTGGGCGTTGACCAGCCTCATGTCGATTCCGCGAGGCGACTCCAGCGCGCGGCGCACGGCGTCGGCCGTGATCTCGTGGAACTCGATGCGCTTGGGGTCACGGAGCTTCAGGACCTCGGCCAGGTGCCAGGCGATCGCCTCGCCCTCGCGGTCCGGGTCGGAGGCGAGGATGACCTCCGTGTCCTTCTTGGCGGCGGATTTCAGCTCTGTGATCGTCTTGCGGCGGCTCTCGACCACCTCGTAGCGCGGGCGGAAGCTGTCTTCCACGTCCACCGCGATCTCCTTTTCGGGCAGGTCGCGGACGTGGCCCATCGAGGCGCGGACGTCAAAACGCTCCCCCAGGAAGCGCTTCAAAGTCCTCGCCTTGGCCGGCGATTCGACGATGATCAGACCTTCAGACACAGCACCTCTTTATTCCCAAACCCGGCTCTTTAATCCCCGGCCGGGTCTGAGCCGGGCATCCTACGCTCGTTCTTTGCCGCGGCGCAACGCCCTTACGTAACCGCCGTCGTGCCGCCGGACCGCACCCTCGAGCTCCAGCGCGGTCAGCCGGCCGAGCACTTCGGCGACGGGAAGCTGCAGCTTGCGGGCGACCTCGGCGGCATTCAAAGCCAGAACGTCCGAGAGGTGGGAAAGGATGCCATCGCGGCCACGTGGAAGGGTGAAGCCGAAGCCTGCCGGGGGCTGCAGCGGGTCGTCCAGCACTTCGTGCTGCACGTGCAGCGCGGCCAGGATGTCGCGGGAGTTCTGGACGAGAGCGGCGCCGTCGCGGATGAGGCCGTGCGCGCCGACCGAGAGTGGCGAGAAGATGCTGCCGGGCACGGCCATTACCTCTTTATGTAGGTCGAGCGCGGCCTCGGCCGTGATGAGCGCGCCCGAGCCCTCGGCCGCCTCCACCACGACCACCACATCCGAGAGGGCGGCCATCGTGTGGTTGCGGGCGGGGAAGTTGCCGCGCCGGGGCGCCGTGCCGTCCGGGAACTGGCTCACGAGCGCGCCTCCCGCGGCGAGGATCTGCTCGGCCAGGCCCACGTGCGAGGCCGGGTAGATGACGTCCACCCCGGTGCCAAGGACGGCGACCGTCGTGCCTCCGGCGTTCAAAGCTCCGCGGTGCGCCGCGGCGTCGATGCCCAGCGCCAGGCCACTCACGACGACGACGCCTGAGCGAGCCAGCTCGAGCCCGAGCTGCTCTGCCACCGCCTCGCCGTAAGGCGAGGGCCGGCGCGAGCCCACGATCGAGACACGCGGCCCTTCGGGCGGCGGCCACCGGCCGCGAAACCTCAAGCCGGCATTTGGCTCCATCAGCTCATGCGGCAACGTCGTGCAACCGAAAGCCCAGCGCCTCCAGGACGTGCCGGTCCTCGACCCGCTCGCTGCCTTCGAGGTCCGCGGCGGTTCTCGCCACCCGCCATGCTCGATGGAAGCCCCGCGCGGTCATGCCGCGCTGCTCCGCCCACCGCTCGAGCGTGCGCCTGGGCTGCGGCTCCATCGGCGCCACATGGCGGAGCCGTGCCGGACGGAGCAGCGCGTTGAGACAGCCCTGCCGAGAGACCTGCCTGGCACGTGCCGCGACCACCCGCTCGCGCACGGCATCCGAGGCTTCGCCGAGCGAGTCGGAGCTGAGCGTCTCGAGCCGGACGCGCCGTACCGCGACCTGAAGGTCGATCCGGTCGAGCAGCGGCCCTGACAGGCGGCGCCGGTAGCCGTCGACGACGGCCGGTGTGCACCGGCATGCGCGGACCGAGTCTCCCGCCCAGCCGCATGGACAGGGGTTGGTCGCGGCGACAAGGGTGAACTTGGCGGGGTAGGCGACACTGCCCGCCGAGCGGGTGATCACGACGCGACCGGATTCGAGCGGCTGGCGGAGCGCCTGCAGGACGGGCGCCTGGAACTCGGCGAGCTCGTCGAGGAAGAGGACACCGTGGTTGGCCCGCGAGATCTCGCCTGGAACCGCGAGACCGCTGCCGCCGCCGATCAGACCGGCCATCGAGACCCCGTGATGGGGCGCGCAAAATGGCCGCGACCAGTCGAGCGGGTGGTGTCGCGGCAGCTCGCCCAGCAGGCTGCGGACCTGGGCGACCTCGAGGGCCTCGTGCAGCTCGAGTGGAGGCAGGATGCCGGGCATGCATCGGGCCAGCATTGTCTTGCCGGCCCCCGGCGGACCCGTGAGCATCAGGTGATGGCCGCCGGCGGCGGCAAGCTCCAGCGCGCGCTTCGCCTCGTCCTGCCCGTGGACCTCCGCAAGGTCGACGTCCGACACTGGAGAGCGCGCCGAGACATCGAGGCGGGATGGCGGCGCCGGTGCGATGGCCTGCGCACCGATCAGGTGCTCGACCACCTCGATGAGCGAGGTGCACGGCACGACCTCCAGTCCCTCGACCAGCGCCGCCTCCGGCGCGTCCTCCGCCGGAACGAAAAGCCGCTCGTACCCCTGCCGCCGCAGGCTGCGCGCCGCCACGAGGACGCCGTCGACGTGGCGCACCGCCCCGTCCAGGGCGAGCTCGCCGAGAAATGCCGAGCTCGGCGGCGCCGCTCGACCCGCGCGAGCGAGAGCGATGGCGACTGCGATCGGCAGGTCCAGCCACGCTCCCTCCTTGCGAAGCTGCGCGGGCGCGAGGTTCACCGTCAGGCGCCGGCCCGGGAACTCGAGGCCGCTGTTCTTGATCGCGGAGCGCACCCGCTCACGCGCCTCCTTGACCGAGGTCGCCGCGAGGCCGACCAGGAAGAACTTGACCTCGCCCGAGGCGATGTCGGCCTGGACCTCGACGCGACGCGCGTCGAGCCCGACGAGCATGCACGAGTCGACGGTGGCGAGCACGCGACCACGCTAGGCGAGAAAGCGAGGGCTTTCAGCCCAGGCTGTTAAGGCGTCGCCTACTCGTCGAGGAAGCCGGCGACCTCGTCGTGGAACGCCTGCGCCTGCTCGACGAACACCTGATGGCCGGAGTCGCCGACGATGACCATGCGCGCGCCCGGCATGCCTGCCGCGATCTCCTTGGCGCAGATCGGCCCGCAGATGAAGTCCTCGTCGCCGGTGATGACAAGGGTCGGCGCCGTGATGTCGCGGAGACGGTCGCGGAGATCGAACGTGTTGAAGATCTCCCGGTTGAAGAGCTTCAGCGTGTCGGCGTTGATGGTCTCGCTCCGCAGGGTGTCGAGGTAACCGGCCTCGACGGGTCCGTAATGCGCGAAGTAAAGAGGCAGCTCCTTCATGACCAGCTCGGTCAGCTCCGCATCGCCGGCGAAGTCGCCCTCCTGCTCGCGCTCCAGCGCCTGCTTCGCCTCTCCATACCAGGGCTGCGCGGATCGCTTGTCCATCCCGGCCTCCATCGCCTTTTCCTGCTCCGGACCGAAGCGAGCGAGGGTGGACGCGAGGACGAGTCGTCTCACGCGCGCCGGGTACCTGGCCGCGTAAGCCTGCGCGATGACGCCGCCGTGCGAATGTCCGAGCAGCAGCATCCGCTCCTCACCGAGATGCTCGCGGACCTCCTCGACGTCGGCGACGTAATCGTCGATCCCGTACGCGCGGGCATCCGCCGGACGGCTCGAGCCCGCCGTGCCGCGCGGGTTGATCATGACCAGCGTGAACTGCTCCCACAGCCCGGCCAGGTCGCCGAAATAGATCGAAGAGAAGCCCGGGCCGCCGGGGTGGCATACGAGGACCGGTCCATGTCCGAGCTTGCGGTAGGTGAGAGTCCGCCCGTCGGACGTGGTGAACTTCACGCCAGGCGCGGTTCCGGGCGCCAGCGGCCGCCGTCCTCGAGGTAACCGGCCGGCTGGTCGGGCTCATGGCTGAGCACGAGGAGCCAGCGGTGCTTCTCCGCCTCGTCGAACAGCTTCGCCTTCTGCTCGAACACGCGCAGCGGGTCGAGGTCCGCCGACATGTTCCACGGCACCTTGAGGTGCGGGGTCTGGCACACGAGATCGCCGGTGACGGCGCATGCGAGCTCGCCCGATCGCAGCAGCACGACCTGGCTGCCGGGAGTGTGGCCACCGACGTGCCGCACGTGCACGCCGGGAAGGACCTCGGCGTCGCCGTCGACGAACTCGACCAGGTCGTTACCGTCGGCGAGCGGGGTGAAATCGTCGGTTACGTAGCCGGCCTGGCTGCGCACATCGGGATGGAGCGCGAAATCCCACTCGCTGCGCTGGATGAAGTGGCGCGCCTTCTTGAAAGTCAGCTCCAGCCCCCCGCGCTCGTCGCGCCGCGTCAGGCCTCCGGCGTGGTCCCAGTGCAGATGGGTCGTGACGACCGCGTCCACCTCGTCCGGCCGGATGCCGATGCGCTGCAGCGCGTGCAGCATGCCTTCCGGCTCGCGCAGACCGACCTGCTTCGCGCGCTTTTCGCTGAGCTTGTTGCCGATGCCGGTCTCGCAGATGACGACGCGCCCGTTTGCCCGTGCGATCAGGCAGACGCAGGAGCAGTCGATCATGTTGTTGCCGTCCGCCGGCTTCTGCTTCTCCCACAGGACCTTGGGCACGACGCCGAACATCAGGCCCCCGTCGGCCTTCCAGTGGTCGCTCACCAGCAAGTAGAGCTCGAGGTCTCCCAGCTGCATGTCGCCTCATATCGTGAGCGATCCGGAGCCTGCGGCGGAATGGGACGACCATCCCATCCGCTGAGGCGGTTGCGCGGGATACTTTGTATGGCTCGGTCGAAGCGGCCGGCGCCACGCGTTTGACAGGTTGAGGGCCGATCGAGCTCTCGGACGCCAGCGACAAAAAGTAGCCAACCGGGAATACAGGAGGTAAACTGCGTCGCCATGCCGCGATCGATGTGGAAAGGCGTGGTCTCTTTCGGGATGGTCTCCATCCCCATCCGTCTCTACAACGCCACGGAATCCAGCGCCAAGGTCTCGTTCCGCCAGCTGTGCCCCGAGCACCACTCCCCCATCTCGTACAAGCGCTGGTGCGTGGAGGGTGACCACGAGGTGGCCTACAGCGAGATAGAGCGCGGCTACGAGGTCGGCAAGGACCGCTACGTGATCATCGACGACAAGGACCTCGACAATCTCCCGTTGGCGACGGCGCATTCGATCGACATCGAGGAGTTCGTGCCCGCCGGCGACGTCGAGCCTGGCCTGTACTACGACAACGCCTATTACGTCGAGCCGGAAGAGCTCGGCAAGAAGCCGTACCAGCTTCTCACCAAGGCGCTCGCCTCGACCGGACGAATGGCGATCGCCAAGATCGCGCTGCGCGACAAGGAGCACCTCTGCGCTCTGCACCCCAACGGCAAGGGCCTGATCATGAACACGCTGCACTGGCCCGACGAGATCCGCTCCACCGAGGGCCTCAAGGGCCTGGACGGCGAGACGAAGATCAACCCGAAAGAGCTCGAGATGGCGAAGGCGCTCATCGAGAGCATGGCCGACAGCTTCGACCCCGGCCGCTACAAGGACGAGTACCGAGAAGCGGTGATGAAGGTCGTGCAGGCCAAGATGGACGGCGAGGTCATCGAGGCCCCCGAGGCGGCACAGCCGGCGAAGGTCATGGACCTCATGGAGGCGCTCCGCGCCTCGGTCGAGCAGGCGAAGAAGTCGCGGTCGGCCCGTGAGAAACCCGCGGCCGAGACCAGGAGACGCCGCAAAGCCTCCTGAGCGCGGTTGGCCCTAATCTGGGCCGATGCAGGATGTGGACCGCCAGCTCCAGATCGAGCTGGACGGCTTTCCGCGTGAGGTGCGCCCGATGCAGGCCGCGTCGGCGGAGGCGCCCTTCAGCTCTGCCGAGTACCTGTTCGAGGTGAAATGGGACGGCCTTCGCTGCATCGCCTTCCGCGACCCGGACGGGAACGTGAGGCTGCAGGATCGCGGCCTCAACGACCTCACCGCCGCGCTGCCCGAGGTGGCGCAGGCGGCGCGCCGCATCCCGCCGGGCAGCGTGGTCGACGGGGAGCTCGTGGCGACCGACAGCGACGGACGGCCCGATTACCCGCGCCTGCGCCGTCGCCTGGCGGGCGGCGCGGCCCTTCGCGACGAGATCCCAACCGCCTACCTGGCCTTCGACGCTCTTTATCTCGAGGGCAAGCCGCTCATACGCCAGCCGGTCGTGCGGCGGAGGGCGCGCCTGGCCAAAGCCGTGGAGACCGGCGGCCACCTGTTCGTGCCGGACCACATCGAGGAGG
>Ga0070741_10005645_pt1 | contig 27569 bp, 24 predicted proteins | sample Coa_R1_4_FD_66440 | JGI IMG/M metagenome (GOLD analysis project Ga0070741, IMG submission 66440) | Surface soil microbial communities from Centralia Pennsylvania, which are recovering from an underground coalmine fire - Coalmine... | ecosystem: Environmental > Terrestrial > Soil > Unclassified ...
CCGCTCGAGCATCACGCGGTCCGCCGAGCGATGGAGGCTCTTGCCCTCGGCCGTGAGCCCGAGCGTGTCGATCGACTCCGGCTCGAGCGCCGTTGCGACCATGAGCCCGAGGATCGTCGTGATGAGGGCCGGCACCGCGACGGCGTAGGACTGGGTCATCTCGAAGAGGAGGAAGACGGCCGTGAGCGGCGCGTGCGTGGCGGCGGCAAGGAACGCCCCGAGCCCGACCAGCGCGTAGGAGCCGCGCGGTCCGGTGACGCCGGGAAGGAGGAGCGCCGAGAGCGCGCGGAAGCTTCCGCCCGTCATCGCGCCGATGAAGAAGATCGGGCCGAAGACGCCGCCGGGGGCGCCGGCGCCGAGCGAGACGCTGCTGCCGACGATCTTCGCGACCGCGAGGACGGCCATCGTCGACCAGGCGAGGCGCCCCGCGAGCGCGTCGTTCACGACGCCGTAGCCGTCGGAGACGTTGCCCGGCACGGCGAGGTCGAGGAGCCCGACGGCGGCGAGGCCGCCGAGCAGCACGACCGAGCGCGGCACCGGGAGGCGCCGGAGCCGGGCCGCCGTCGCGTGGAAAAGCCGCGTGTAGGCGGCCGCGAGCAGCCCGAGGACGATCCCGAGGAGCGCATACGTGAGGCACTCCCAGTAGCTCTCGAGCGTGAAGGGGGGGACCGTGAACACGGGCAGGCTCCCGAAGAGGCCGCGCGAGGCGATGACGGCGGTCGTCGTCGCCACGACGATCAGGCTGAAGTGCGCGAGCTGCGCCTCGCCGAGGAGCACGATCTCCTGCGCGAACATGAGCGCGCCGAGCGGCGCGTTGAACGTCGTCGCGATGCCGGCGGCGGCCCCGCACGCGATCAGCACCTTCCGCTGCTCGGCCGAGAGCCGCATGAGCATCGCGACGGCGCCGCCGATCGAGCCGCCGATCTGCGCGATCGGTCCCTCGCGCCCCACGGCGGCCCCGGACCCGAGCGAGATCGCCGCGCCGAGCGTCTTCACGACCATCCACCGCCGCTTCACCCGCGCGCCCTGGAGATGGAGCATCTCGAGGAAGCGCGGGAAGCCGTAGCCGAGCACCTCGTTCGGGAAGAGCCGGTCGAGGAGGAGGAGCGCGACCCCGCCGCCGACGAGGGCCAGCGGGAGGGCCGCGGGGCCGAGGAGCGCCGCCCGGCCGAGGAAGAGCCAGGTCGCGCCGCCGATCGCCGCGCGGAAGACGAGGTTGCCGACCGCGCCGAGGAGCCCCGTCGCGACGGCCAGGACGACGAGGCGGACGTAGTGCCGCTCGACGCGGAACGATTCGGGGAGGGAAGACGACGGTGCCGGCATGCGCGCGGGCGGAGCCGCCCTCCGGAGACAGTAACAAGCGAGTCGATGCGAGGCGAGCGGCGGGCGTCCCCGAGGCGCTCGTCACGCTCCGCCCGCGCGGCGGGCTCCCGATGACGCCGATCCGGGTCGCGTGAGGCGGAGGAGGAGGAGCGCGCCCAGCACGGCGGCGTACGCGACCGGCTCCCGCACGTCCCGCTTCACGCGCCAGAGAAAGTGGAGGACCGCGAGCGCCGGCGCCACGTACGCGAGGCGATGGAGGCGCTTCCAGCGCGCGTAGCCGAGCCGGCGGACGGCGCCGTTCGTCGACGTCACCGCGAGCGGCACGAGCAGCACGAAGGTCGCGACGCCGACGAAGATGAACTTCCGCTTCGTCACGTCGGCCGCGATCGCGGCCCAGCCGAAGCCCTGGTCGAGCGCCGCGTAGGTGAGGAGGTGCAGCGACGCGTAGAAGAAGGCGAAGAGCCCGAGCATCCGGCGGAGGCGCAGCGGCCACGTCCAGCCGAGCAGCGCCTTCGCGGGCGTGCAGCCGAGCGCCGCAACGAGGAAGACGAGCGCCAGGAGCCCGAGCTCGTTCAGCGCCTCCGCGATCGGGTCGGCGCCGAGCGTGCCGCGCGCCGCGCGGGCGAGCAGCGCCGCGAGCGGGACGAGGGCTCCGGCGAAGACGCCCGGGGCGAGCCACGGCCACGGGCGGTGCCGCTTCGGGCTCAGAACCACCGCCGCAGGTCCATGCCGGCGTAGAGCGACGCGACCTCCTCGGCGTAGCCGTTGAACGGCAGCGTCGGCCGGCGGTGCAGCTCGCCGATCCGCCGCTCGGTCGCCTGGCTCCACCGCGGGTGGTCCACGGCCGGGTTCACGTTCGCGTAGAAGCCGTACTCGTGCGGGGCGACGACGTTCCACGTGGTCGGCGGCACCTGCTCGACGAGCGAGATGCGGACGATCGACTTGATGCCCTTGAAGCCGTACTTCCACGGCACGACGAGCCGGAGCGGCGCGCCGTTCTGGTTCGGCAGCACCTTCCCGTAGAGCCCGACGGCGAGGAGCGTGAGCGGGTGCATGGCCTCGTCGATCCGGAGCCCCTCGACGTACGGCCACGGGAGCACGTCGCGGCGCTGGTCCGGCATCTCGTCCGGGTCGAGAAGCGCCGTGAACGCGACGTACTTCGCGCGCGACGTGGGCTCGGCGCGACGGAGCACGTCGCCGAGCGGAAAGCCGACCCACGGGATCACCATCGACCACGCTTCGACGCACCGCATGCGGTAGACGCGCTCCTCGAGCGGGACGCGGCGGAGGAGCGCGTCCACGTCGACGACCTCGGGCCGCGCGACCTCGCCGTCGAGGCGGACCGTCCACGGCCGGGGGCGGAGCGTGCTCGCGCGCGCGGCCGGATCCCCCTTGCCGGTGCCGAACTCGTAGAAGTTGTTGTAGCTGGTGACGTCGCGCTCGGGCGTCGGCGGCTCGTCCGTGCCGAGGGGACTCCGCCCCGCCACCGCGAGCGGGGCGCGGTCCGCCGCGCGCTCGGCGGCCTCCCGCGGGTCCGCCCGTCCCCCGCCGGCGAGCCAGAGGAGGCCGCCGCCCAGGGCGGTCGCGGTCGCCGCGGCAAGGGCCGCGTTCCGGAGGAGCTCGCGGCGGCAAAGATAGCGCGCCTCCGGCGTGATCTCCGACGGCGAGGGCGGGGTCCCGAGCTTCGGCATCGCGTCGGAGAGTGTGCCGCGCCGCCGCGGTCGAGGCCAGCCCGGACCCGTGCCCGCGCCCGCCGCCGCCGCGTCGCCACGCGACGGCGCGGTGCCGCTCGTGTGCGGCCGTGTCACTTCGTGAGGGTGCGGCTGCCATTCACGAGCGAAGGAGGATCGCACGGATGCGGAAGCTTCGCACGCTGCCCGCGCTGCACGCGACGCGCCTTCCGCTCGCTGCCCTTTCCGAACGACCTCGGTCCGCGACGGGACGAGCACGAGCGCCGACGCCGACCGCCGACTTCACGAGCCGGCCGACCGCTCGTCTTCGACACGCCCGCGAAGCTCCAGGCGCTCCTCGGCCGGCCGGCCGCCGAGGTCGCGACGATCGCGACGGGATGGTTCGACGCACCGCGCTTCCAGACGCACGGCCGGGACGGCGACGGGCCGCTCGGCGACCTCCCGAGCCGGCCGAGCTTCGTCACCTGCGCCGTCCCGTGCGAGACGACCGACGAGCGCTTCCAGCACGACGCGACGGGCACGCCGATCGTCGTCGACACGACCGAGATCCCGTTCACGAATCGTCGTCCCGAGCGGCGCGCCGCCGCCGGGCGGCTGGCCGGTCGTCGTCCAGCAGCAGGGGCTCGGCGGGCAGCGCGACACGGTCGTCGCGTTCGGCGAGGCCGGCGCCTGCCCGCCGCCTTCAGCGCCGACCTGACGCTCGCGTACACGCCGGCCGAGCCGAACGCGGCCGGCGTCCTCCCCGGCTCGACGCGGAGGGCCAGCTCCTCGTCGGGCGATTCGTCCCGGGCACGTGCGCGGTCGGTGCCGCCGCGTGCCGTGAGGTGCGGCGGCCCTTGTCGGCGCGGGCGGCGTCCGGTACTGAGGACGCTTCCGGTAGTCGCCCCGCAGCCGCCTGATCGTCCCGGGTGAGCGACTGCGCTCCGACGCCGGCACACCCACCCCATGGCACGGGAGCCGGCCGCGATCCTCATCGTGGAGGACAACCGCGACGCAGCCGAGAGCCTCGCGATGCTGCTCGAGGTCCTCGGCCACCGCGTCCGGCTCGTCCACGACGGCACGGCGGCGCTGGATGCGCTCCGCGCGGAGTCCTGGGACGTCGCGCTCGTCGACATCGGCCTCCCGGGCATCGACGGCTACGAGCTGGCGCGCCGCGCTCGGGCGCTCGCGGACGGCGATCGCCTCATGCTGGTGGCGGTCACGGGGTACGGGCGCGAGGAGGACCGGGCGCGGGCGAGCGCCGCGGGCTTCGACCATCACCTCGTGAAGCCGATCGACGTCGACGCGCTCGAGCGGCTCCTCCGCGAGCTCGCGTCGCGGTCGGGCGGCGGCGGCACCGCAGCGTCGTAGCGGGCGAGCGTGTCACCCGGCGCCGCGCGCGCATCCAACGCGCTGTATGGCGATCCTGTCGGACCGGCTCGCGAGCGGCGACCCGACGTGGACCGTTCTCGCGCTCGCCGTCCTCGCGCTGGGGCTCGTGCCGCGTCCGCCGGCTGGCCCCCGCCGGGCGGGTCCGGATCGGCTTCCACTACCGCCATCCCCCGGAGGAGGTGCGGCGCGTGCTCCTCGATGCGATCGCGGACACGCCCGGCGTGCTCGCCGAGCCGCCGCCCGACTGCGGCCGGACGGCGTCCGGCGAGAGCGCGGTCGTCCACGCGCTCCGCTACTGGATTCCGCACCGTGAGCTCCGAGGTGGGCGGCTCGCGGCGGCGGCGCGCCTCGACTTCGCGTCCGCGGGCAGCGCGTCGCGGGCGACGGCCTCTGGCTCGTCGGCCGGGGCGAGGTCGTGCTCGCGACCGCTGGCGCGGCCGCCGAGGCCGCGCGTCTCGGTCCCGGCGACGTCTTCGCGCCGCCGACCGCGGCCGCGGCGGGCGTCGTCTGTCGCGCCGCCTCCGCGGCGACGCTCTATCGCCTTCCGCTCGACCGCCTCGCGACGGACGCCGGCGTCGCCGAGCGCGTCGCGGCAGCCGCGCGGCACGAGACCGCCCTCCGCCCGGCGGCGGACGGCGTCCAACGGGCACGATCGCTCGCTCCGCGTCCGCTCGCCGTGACGGTCCTCGACGAGGACACGCTCGCGGGGCTGCCGGGATTTCGCAAGCGCCTGGCGTGGTTCCTCGAGAACCGACCCGATCTCGCGCGGCACATCGCCTGGGCCACGACCGATCACGGCCACCGCCTCCTCGCGCTCCCGTCGCGTGAGCGGCTCGAGCGGGTGCTCCGCCACATGCTCGACGAGCAGAGGTTCCTCTCGCCGCACGGCATCCGCTCGCTCTCGCTCGTGCACCGCGACCAGAACCGTACGTCCTCGCGCTCGGCGGGGAGCGGTACGAGGTCCACTATACGCCCGCGGAGTCCGACACGGGCCTCTTCGGCGGGAACTCCAACTGGCGCGGCCCCGTGTGGTTCCCGGTCAACTACCTCCTCCTCGCGCGAGCGCGAAGCAGAGCCGCGCCTCGCGGTCCGTGATGCCGAGGCGAAGCCGCCGAGCTCCCGGCGCCCGACAGCTCGACGGCACGCGCGCGCCGCCGAGCGTGCCACGGGCCGATCTTGGTGGCGTACGCGGTGTGCGGCCTCGGAAGGCGACCACGCGCCGGCGACGCGCGCGGCGACCAGCCGAGGCGCGAGCATCCTCGGGAGCACGGATGCCGGCGAGAGACGCGAGGTCTCGGGAAGCCGGGCGTGCCGGTGCACCGCCGCACCCGCCACGGCGGAGCTCGTGCAGCTCGTCTGCGGACCGGCGCCGGAGACGGTCGACCCGGCTGCGCCACGCAACGCCCGGTGGTAGAACCCGACTCGGAGTCCGCGGCAATCCGAAGCCACGGCACGGCCGTAGGACGTTACAGGACCGCTCGAGCGGGGGGAGCCGTAGAGATGCCCAAGCGTCGTCGTCGCGCGACGCATGGAACGGCGTCACTCGGGAAGCCGTGGTGCCCAGGCCGCACGACCCTCGTCGCCGTCCGGTCGAACTCGGCGTCGGCGTACGCCAGGAGGACAAGGCCGATGAAGGCGCTCAGAATCACGATGGTGTTCGCGGCGGCGCTCGCGATCGCGAGGATGGCGGGCGCAGCCGACCCGCCGCAGACGATCGCGGGCAAACCCTACAGCATCACGCCGGGCGCGAACGGCACGTACACGGTGAAGTGGGGCGACGACTCCATGACCTGGGAGCCGAACAAGGCGTGGTACCACGAGCCCTTCAAGAAGGCGGGGCCGACCTACTACGCGAAGTGGACCGCCAAGGGGATGCCCTTCCCCTTCGATTCGACGCTGGAGGAACGCGCGAAGATGCCCGCCGACGAGCTCTACGACCGCTGCCTCGCCTGGCACTACTACGGCTCGTACTACCCGGGCGCCGCCGACATGTGGAACAACCTCGTCGTCCGACCCGACGGGAGCCTCCGTGAGAAGCAGTTCTTCATGGAGCACTACATGGCGTTCAACGGCGAGGGGGGCGCCCCTGCCAAGAAGAACCAGGAGTTCCTGACGCCCGACGAGCGCAACGACGTGTCGCACAAGTACCTGTGGATCGCCGTCGAGCCGCAGGAGGTGCGCGGCCAGGGTGGGATCACGACCGACTACTACGCCCGCGAGAGGCGCCCCTCCGACACCCTCTACCTGCCGACCGTCCGGAAGGTTCGCCGCCTCGCGGGCTCCGTGTCGAAGCAGTTCTTCCCCGCGACCATCCTCCGCTACGAGGACGTCTCCCACGTCCGCGCGCTGGCCGACCTCGACTACAAGGTCGTCGGCTTCGAGCTCTACAAGACGGACCCGAAGGTCCACGGTGAGGGGCCGAACGACTACCCCGAGATCACGGGGTTCGACGGCGCCGGCGACGTGGCCGCGATCATCGAGATCACGCCGAAGCCGGGCGTCAGCTGGTGGTACGGGAAGCAGAAGTTCTGGTGCGGCCTGCAGACCCTCGGGTGGCTGCACAGCGAGGCGTTCGACGAGAAGGGCGCGCCCCAGCGCTACGTCGTCCATCGCATCAGGAACGGCGTCGACGCGAAGCTCGGGGACGGCAGCCAGGCTCCGGACTGGTACTTCTACTGGGGCGCGCTCTGGGTCCAGGACTTGAAGAGCGGCTTCCGGGGCGACATGTGGGCCTCGGACACCGTGTTCACCCCGGGGTTCCCGACGACCATCTTCAGCAACGAGAACCTGCTTCGCGAGCCGCGCCAGCTCGGATGGTGGCGGTAGCCGCGAGACGTTCGCAGCCGAGGAGGTGGGTCAGGCGGAGCGCCTCACCGACCGACCACGCCTGGAAGGGGCACCCGCCCGGCCGATGCGGCGGGTCCCCGTCCGCCATCTCGGGGAGGTGGCCGAGCCCCGCGACGCGCCACCCGTCGCCTCCTAGCCGAGGTCCACGTTGCCGATCTCGCCGGCGACGCGCTCGACCGGCGTCGCGTCCGCGGCGAAGTGGCGGACGCCAACGCCCGCGCAGCGGCGGCGCGGTTTCGCCCCGGCCCTCCCGTCAGCCCGTTGCGCCCCAGCCGAACACGGCCTTCAGCTCGAGGAACTCGTGCAGCCCCGCCTCGCCCCACTCGCGCCCGTTGCCCGACTGCTTGTAGCCGCCGAACGCGCCGCTGAAGTCCGGCTGTGCCCCGTTCACGTGCACGTTCCCGGACCGGATCCGCCGGGCGACGCGACGCGCGCGCTCGATGTTCCCCGACGTCACGTAGCCGGAGAGGCCGTACGGCGTGTCGTTCGCGATGCGGACGGCGTCGTCCTCGTCGTCGTACGGGATGATCGAGAGGACCGGCCCGAAGATCTCCTCGCGCGCGATCGTCATGTCGTTCCGCACGTTCGCGAAGACGGTCGGACGCACGAACCACCCGTGCTCGAGGCCCGCGGGCCGTCCGGGGCCGCCGGTCACCAGCTCCGCGCCCTCGGCGATCCCCTGCTCGACGAGCCGCTGCACCTTCGCGAACTGCGCCTCGCTCGCGAGCGGGCCGAGCGTCACCCCGTCCGCGGCCGGGTCGCCGACCTTGACGGCCTCGGCCGCCTGCTTCGCGATCGCCGCGGCCTCGGCCATCCGCGCCCGCGGCACGAGCATGCGCGTCGGCGCGTTGCACGACTGGCCGGTGTTGAGGAAGCACGCCTGCACGCCGGCGGCGACGGCGCCGGCGAGGTCGGCGTCGTCGAGGATGACGTTCGCCGACTTGCCGCCGAGCTCCTGCGTCACGCGCTTCACGGTCGGCGCCGCGGCGGTCGCGACCGCGACGCCCGCGCGCGTCGACCCGGTGAAGGACACCATGTCGACCTCGGGGTGCGAGGCGATCGCCGCGCCGACCGTCGGCCCGTCGCCGTGGACCAGGTTGAACACCCCGGGCGGCACGCCCGCTTCGTCGAGGATCTGGGCGAAGAGGTGTCCCGAGAGCGGCGCGACCTCGCTCGGCTTCAAGACCATCGTGCAGCCGGCGGCGAGCGCGGGCGCCACCTTGCACGCGATCTGGTTCGCGGGCCAGTTCCACGGCGTGATGAGGCCGCAGACCCCGATCGGCTCCCGCCGCATGAGGGTCTCGCCGTTCAGCTGCTCGAACTGGAACGTCGAGAGCACCTTGATCATCTCGAAGAAGTGCGCGAGGCCCGCAGCCGCCTGGGCGGCGCGCGCGAGCCAGAGCGGCGCGCCCATCTCCTGCGAGATGGTGGTCGCCATCTCCTCGTACTTCGCCTGGTAGACCTCGGTGATCCGCTGGAGGAGTGCGAGCCGCTCCTCGCGGGTCGTCTGCGAGAACGACGCGAACGCGCGCCGCGCGGCGCGCGCCGCCCGATCGACGTCCGCCGCCGTGCCGAGCGAGATCATCGCGATGCGCTGCTCGGTGGCGGGGTTCACGACCGAAAAGTCACGGCGCTCGGTCGGGTCGACCCACGTCCCGTCGATGTAGAACTGCCGGCAATCCTTCATCGCGTGTCCCTCCAGGGATGTCGTGTCGGCGAGCCTCCAACCCTTAGCGGGTTCGCCGCGCCCTGACCAGACCGGGGCCCGGCGGGCGCCCACGCCCTCCCCCGCCCCGCGCGATTGACCTCGGCCGTCTCCGGCTGGCACGGATCGCCGCGGGGGGCGCCGGCCGCCATCGACCGCCGCCGGACGGCGTTCGACGCCGTGTCGCAAGGCGTCTTCGTCGCGGGCACGGAGCCGGCGGCGGCGAACGTGGTGAAGCTCGCGGGGAACTTCCTGATCGCGTCGGCGATCGAGGCGCTGGGAGCCTCGTCCGCGACCACTTCCTCTCGGGCGTCGCCGGCAGGCACGGCGACGACGACTGGGCGGCGCTCGCCCGCGTCGCGGCGGAGCACGCGGGCCTCCGCGGACCCGCCGTCACTCGGCGGGGACCCCGCGCACCTGGAGCTCGGCCGCGGCCCAGGTCGCGAAGCCGACGTCGACCGCGAGCCCCGTCGGCGGACGGCGGGACGGACCCACACGAAGGAAGCGGACGCGCGTCGGAGGGAACCGAAGCCGCTGCACGACGCGCGCCGGGTCGGCGCGGTACGATGCGAAGGGCGGGACGGCGAACGGCTCCTCGGCGATCGTCGTCCAGGCGGTGCCGTCGGTCGAGCCCTCGACGCGGTAGCTCAGGAGGTAGCTGCGGAAGTGCGCGCCGAGCTCGAGGTCGACGCCCGAGAGGGCGGCGGGCGCACCGAGGTCGACGGTGAGCCGTTCGGGCGCAGGCCCCTCCGCCACGGCGAAGGAGCGCCGGGTGGCGAGCGAGCCGTCGAGCAGCGTGCCCGCACCGTCGGGCGGCTCGAGCACGCGCCACGCGACGCGGGGCAGAGGGGGGTCGTCGGCCGGCTCCGCCGGCCCGGGCGGGACGCGGACGAGCGCCTCGCCGCGCCCCGTCGTCACCGGGAGCGCGCGCCGGAGGGTCGCGGCGAACATCGCCGCCCCCTGCGGGTGATCGAGGTGGAGGATCACGGCGCACGCACCCGCGGCGCGGAGGTACGCGAGCGTGCGGTCGGAGGGGAACTGGTTCAGGAAGCCCGCCGCGACGAACGACGACACGGGGAAGAAGCCGCTCCGGCCGTTCAGGAGGGGACGCCAGTGCGCGGTGCTCCGGAAGAGCGCGACGCCGTCGCGGTCGAAGTCGGTCGGGAGGTCGGCGACGGCGCATCCGGGCGGCAGCGCGTCGAGCGCCGCGGCGAGCGCGCCCGCCCGCGTCGGAGCCGGGACGAGCCGGAGCGGCTTCCAGCCGGCCTCGACGACGGCGCAGCCGAGGAGCGCGGTGACGACGACCGCGCGCCCGACCAGCGTGCGGAGCCGCGCGAGGAGTGCCGCGAGGCCGCAGCCGCCGAGCACGGCCGCCATGACGGCGGAGAAGTAGAGCGCACGCGCCGGCGCGCGCAGGATCCCGAGCCCGGGCACCGTCGTCGCGAGCGCCTCGTACAGGCTCGCGTGCCCGTACCACCCGCGCGGCCCGAGCGCGTACCACCAGCCGGCGAACGCGGCCGCCGCGATCGCGGCGACGCACGACGCGTCGACGGTGCGCGGCCGGCGCGCCACGGCGCCGGCGACGAGTCCCGCCGCCGCCGCGAGCCACGGCGTGAACGCGGCGAGCGCTTCGCCGCGCGCCCCGTTCGCGAGCCGCGTCGCGACGAAGGCCCACGGATGCGCGAGCGGCGCGAACGGCGCCCAGGGCGACCAGAGGAAGGCGACGAATCCCCGGTCGGTCAGGTCCATCTCGCGCGACACCGCCTCGTACGGGAGGACCAGCGGCACGACGAGCAGCCCGGCGAGAAGCCCGGCCGCGGCGAGCCGCGGGAGCACGCGGCGCGCATCCGCGCTCGTCGCGACGAGGAGCGGCACGCCCGCGGCGAGCCCGAGCGCGAGGAACACGCCCCAGTGGAGGCTCGCCCAGGCCTGCCAGGCGACGAGGACGCCGAGCGCGACCGTCCATCGCCAGGCGCGCGTGCGGACGAGCCGCACGAGCGCGAAGAGGGCGAGCGGCGTCGCGAGACCCGCGACCACGTGGAGCTCGTCGAGGTTCGCAACGATCGTCGGCGAGTGGGTCGCGAGCGCCGCGCCCACGACGGCGGCGGCGGCGCTCCCCGTGAGCTCGTGCACGAGGAGCGCGACGCCCCAGGCGGAGAGCGCGATCGCGAAGAGCATCGCGACGTTGTAGGCGAGCACCGGATCGTCGGAGAGCGCCTGGACGGGGGCGATCGGCACGGCGAGGCCGAGGAGGTTCTCCGAGTACGCGAGCGTCCGGTGGAAGGGATGGAGGTTGTTCGTCTCGAAGACGCGCAGGGGGTCGCGCCCGAGGCGGCGGACGTCCGACGCGAGGATCCAGGCGCAGAGCAGCTGGTCGGAGGTGGCGGCCGTCACCGTCGGGCGGGCCGCGAAGTGGGTCCCGAGCCGGGTCGCGAGCGGCCACGTCTCCGCCACCGCGAGCGCGGCCGCGGCGAGCGCCACCAGCCCGTGAAACCGTCCGTCGCGTCGCACGGCCGGGCGCTACCGGCGCCCCGCCGTCACGATCCGGCGCATGGCGCCCGCCATACGCGCGCGATCCCCCGCCCTGTCAAGGGGAGCGAGCGGCGCCGTCACCCGGCCGGGGCGCGATCCTAGCCGCCGCGAACGCGGGCGAGGAGCGCGGCGCGCCGGGCGGCGGCGCGGGCGAGCGTCGGGTCCAGGACGAGCGCGCGCGCGTACCACGCGACCGCCCTCGCCCACTGTCCGCGGGCCTCGGCGATCTGCCCGAGGCCGAGCGCGGCCGGCGCGTACGTCGGGAGGATCCGGAGCGCCGCCTTGTAGTGCGCGAAGGCGGAGGCCAGCTCGCCCGCGTTCGCGTGCACGGCGGCCGCGTTCGCGTGGGCGCGCGCGCTCATCGGCGAGGCGGCGACGGTCGCCGTGAAGAGCGCGTACTCGTCGTGCCAGTCCGCGTTGCGGACCCACGTGCGCGCCGCGAACGAGACGAGCAGCGCCGCGACGACGGCCGCGCCCGGCGCCTGGTGGCGCACGACGAGCCACCGTCCGGCCCACCCGCACGCGAGGCACCAGCCGACGGACGGCAGGTAGAGGAGCCGCTCGGCCTTGATCGTCCCGATCGGGACGACGACGTTCGCGGTCACGGCGAGCGCCGCGACGAAGAACGCGGCCGCGAACGCGAGGACGGGCGCCCGCCGCCGCGCCGCGACCACCCCGAGCGCGAGGGCGGCGAGGACGCCGGTGGCCAGCAGGAGCCGCGGGTCGGTCGCGGCGTGCACGACCGGCACCTGGTCGAACGACTCGTCCGCGGAGAGCCGGATCGGCACGGCGAGCGTGCCGAGGTACTGCACGAGCACGACGAGCGCGGTGGCGAGGCGCGCGGGCGGGGAGACCCACGCGAGCGGGTTGTCGACGAAGGGCGGCGGCTCGGCGAGTCCGAGCGCGCCGACGACGGTCGCACGGAGGGCGAGCGCCGCGCCTGCGACGACGACCCACGGCCCGAGCGCGGCGAGCGCGGCGCTCCGGCCGCGGCGCGCCGTCCAGCGGGCGACGAGCGCGGCGAGCACGAGCCCGGTGAACGCGCTCTCCTTGGCGAGCACGCCGGCCGCGAACGCCGCGAGCGCCGGGCCCCGAGCCCCGCGGGCGAACGCGACCAGGGCGACGACGACGCCGAGCGCGGCGAGCAGCTCGGCTCGCCCGGCGACGTTCGCGACCGCCTCGGTATGCACGGGATGGAGCGCGAACACGAGCGCGGCGCCGACCGCGGCGCGCGGCGAGCGCAGGACCACGTCCCCGAGGAGGAGCACGGCGACGCTGGTCGCCGCGTGCAGAACGACGTTGAGCGCGTGCTGCGCCCGCGCGCCGCCCCCCGCCGCGTCCACGAGGGCGTACGTCACCATCGTGAGCGGCCGGTAGAGCGAGCCCGTCGCCGACGGACGCCCGAACCACGCGAGCGCCGACATTCCCGGCGTCGCCATCGGGTTGCCGACGACGAGGCCCGCGTCGTCGAACGCCCAGCCGGCGCCGAGCGCGTTCAGGTACGGCAGGACGGCCGCGGCCGCAACGACGAGGAGCCGGACGGCTCGCGCGCGACGAGAGGGCACGAGGCGTCTATCGACGCACGCCGCCGCGGACTTGAGCCGGCCGCCGCGGGCGGCCCGGCTACGGCCTGAGCGACGCCAGCAGGCACATCGTCCGCGCGCGCGCCGTCGTGACGCGCCTCTCGAGCTGCTTCGCGCAGTCGGCGGACACGTGGCGCTTCGCGCGGTGCGCCGCGCCGTTCGCCGTGCGGAGCTCGCTCGCGGCCCTCTTGACGAGCCGCCGCCGCTTCGCGCGCGACGCCGCCCGCTCGGCGCGCATCACGAGCGTGCCCGCGCGCGTGAACCGCTTCCGGAGGCCGGCGGGGACGTCCTCGCCTTCGCACGCCTCCGTCGCGAGGGTCCCGGCCACCTGGCCGAGCGTGCTCGCGAAGTCGACCGGGTCGTGGTGGCATCCGTCGGTCGGCGCGCAGCGGTCGATCGTGCACCGGTCGCCGTCCTCGCAGGAGATCTTGACGCCGCGGCACACGCCGATGCCGTCGCACGCGTCCGCGGTCGTGCAGACGCTCAGGTCGTCGCACGGGCTCCCGAACTGCTCGTACGCGCAGGTGGGCGAGCAGCAGTCCCCGGCGCGGGTGTTCCCGTCGTCGCACCGCTCGCCGGAGTCGAGGCGGCCGTCCCCGCAGGCCGCGAAGGCCGGACACGGCGCGGCGCCGAGCGCGAGGAACGCCGCGACCGCCGCGAGCGAGCGGGCGCGCATGCCGTGCGTATAGAGGAGCCGCTCCGGCGGCGGCAAGGCGCCGCGAAACGCGGGATGGCCGGCGGATCCGGTGCCGCGGTCAGAGGCTCGCGGCGCGCGACGCGAACACGTTCGGCTGGGAGACCTCCTCCACCAGCTCCGCCGCCGTCGCGCGCGGCGCCTGCCGCACGACGTCCGCCTGCGACACCATCCCGCACAGGGCGCCCATCGCGTCGGTGACCGGGATCCGCCGGATCTGGTGCCGTTCCATGAGCCGCGCGCAGTCCTCGACGCTCATGTCCGGCGTGCACGTGACGACGGGCCGCGACATGCAGTCCCGAGCGGTCGCTTCGAGGGGGTTGTGCCCCGTCGCCACGAGCCGGCACACGACGTCCCGGTCGGTCACGACGCCGACCACCCTCCGCGACTGGTCGCAGATCGGGATCTCGCCGCAGTCGTTCGTGACCATCATCTCCGCCACCTGCCGGATCGGCGTATCGGCCGTGCAGCAGGCGGGATTCTCGGTCATGATCTCGCGGACCCGGCGGTTCCTCCGACGCCGGGGCTCGGGACGGCCCGCCGCACCCGAGGAGGCGCGGTAGAGGAGCCACGCCGACGCCGCGGAGCCGGCGAGCAGCAGCGGCGCGCCGACGAGGAGGCCCGTCCGACCGTTCCATGCGACGCTCTTCATGGCTCGATCCCTTCTTTTGCGGAGGGGGAGCACGGGCGTCCGCGACGCCGTGGTTCGGCCCTCGCGTGTCCGGGCCGCGTTCCGCCGCCCGCTTCACCCTCTGGGCCGCGTCCTTCGACGCCCACCGGCTTTCGCCGCGTGCTCCCGCCCCGAGACGGACGATAGCGCGACGGCCCCCGGCTTCCATCCCCGGGATCCCGAGAAGGCGGCCTTGCGCGGGGTGAGTGCGCTGGGGCGCTCGGCGCGCCGGGGGGGCGGTGCCCGGCCGGCCCCGTCAGTCGAGCGCGCCGCCGCAGCTCGAGCCCGCGCCCGCCGTGCAGCCGAAGCAGTGCGCGGCGGTCGCGATCGGGCGCTCGGCGAGCGCCCCCACGTCGTCGACCTCCCAGACCGTGCGCGGTCCGCCGCCGAGGGGCAGCTCGAGCATCTGGTTGAAGTCGCAGTCGTAGAGGCGGCCGTCCCAGCCGATGCTCACGAGCGACCGGCACATGAGGCCGGGGACGGTCGCGGGGTTGAAGTGGTTCACGAGGAGGCCGAGGTAGGCGCCGAGCTCGCCAGCCCGCCGGAGCGCGTCCGCGAAGCGCCGGATCGGCATGTTCGTGATGGTGAGCAGCCGGCGGAACTCGATGCCGAAGCGGGCACGGAGCTCCTCGCGGTAGCGGGCTTCGAGCGTCGCCTGCGGCGGCGGCAGGAAGGCCCCGACGGGGTTGTAGACGAGATCGAGCACGAGCCCCGACCCCGGCTGCGCGTAGCCGAGCGCGTTCAGGTCTCGGAGCGCCGCGATGCTCTTCTCGAAGACGCCACGTCCCCGCTGCTTCTCGACGTTCTCCGCCCCCCAGCACGGGAGGCTCGCCACCACTTCGACGCCGTTCGCGGCGAGGAAGGGCGCGAGGTCCTCCATCCCCGGCTCGAAGAGGACGGTCAGGTTGCAGCGGTCGATCACGCGCCGCCCGAGCCGGCGCGCTTCGGTGACGAGCCGCCGGAAGTGGAGATTCAGCTCCGGCGCCCCACCGGTCACGTCGACCAGCGCGACGTCCGGGCTCGCCGCGACGAGCGCGAGCACGCGATCGACGACGCGTGCGTCCATGGCCTCGGTTCGCGTCGGCCCGGCCTCGACGTGGCAGTGGTGGCACGCCTGGTTGCACCGCTTGCCGACGTTCACCTGGACGGTCGTCGTCCGCGACCGGCGGAGCGCGCCGGCGCCGTGGGCCGCGAGCGTCGCGGCGAACTCGGGAGCCGCTTCGGCCCCACCCGGCGCGCGGGGACGCACCGCTCCTTCGACGCCGGCCTTCGATCCCATGCGCGCCTCCGCCGTGACCCGACGATGCCACATGTCGATCGCCCTTGGCGAGGAGGTCCGCGTGCGTTCTTGCAGCGCCGGCGTCCGCCGGCCACGATGGCCGCCATGCTGCCCGGGTCGCGCTCGTCGCTCGCCGTCCTCGCGGTCCTCGCCGTCGCCGTCGGCTGCGCGCCGCTCTCGGCGCGCCGCGCCCCCGACCGCGCGCCGCGCCAGTTCACCTTCGCCTGGCCGTTCCGCGCGGGCGACGACGCGGCGCCGCGCGGCGGGACGACCGAAGGCGCGCCCGTGACGCTCGACGGCGAGCCGGGCGCCGCCTGGCGCGCGCTCCAGGCGCCCGGGCTCACCAAGCGCGAGCGCGACCGCCGCGCGATCCTCGCGATGGCCGGCACCTTCCGCACGAGCTTCGACTTCCTCGAGGTGATCGGCTTCCGGCCCGGATTCGTCCCCGACCGCCCCTACCAGTCGTGGGCCACCGAGTACGTGTACGTCCTCCGCGACGAGCCGCGGTTCGTGAGCCTCCAGCACCTGCTCGTCATGTACCTGCGGGCGGAGGACGGCCGGATCGAGGGACCATTCGTCACCAAGCACTGGCGGCAGGACTGGCGCTGGGAGAACACGGAGCTGCTCACGTATCGGGGCCGCAACACGTGGGCGAGGACGCGGCTCACGCCCGCGCAGGCGAAGGGCACGTGGACGCAGGCCGTCTACCAGGTGGACGACTCGCCCCGCTACGCGGCGTACGGCCGATGGGAGCACTTCGGGAACGCGTCGACCTGGAAGAGCTCGACGACGTGGCGGCCGCTGCCGCGCCGCGAGTTCTCCGTGCGTCACGACTACGACGTGCTCATCGGCACGAACCGGCACACGATCACGCCGACGGGCTGGGTGCAGGAGGAGGAGAATCTGAAGGTCGTGCTGGACGAGCGCGGCCGCCCGGCGGCGACCGCGCCCGTTCTCGCCAAGGAGATCGGCCTCAACCGCTACGAGCGCCTCCGCGACTTCGACGACTCCGCGGCCGAGCGGTACCGCGAGCGCACGGACGCGTTCTGGGCGGAGGTCCGCGCCGCCTGGCGCGACGTCGCGAGACGCCACCCGCGCTTCACGCTCCGCGCGGCGCCCGACCAGGGCCAGCTCTTCACGCCGCTCTTCGCGCGCGCGGAGCAGCTGGCCGACGGCGCGGCGTTCGATCCCGCCGCGGATCGCGCGTTCGTGCGCGACACGGTGCGCGGCTACCTCGCCGACGGTGCCGCGCCGCCCGCCGCGGGATACTGAGCGGGCGCGCCCACCGTGCGCCCCGGCGGCGCTCATGATACGAGCGGCGTCGAGGATGACCGGAGCACGAGAGCGGGCGGACGTCGCGTCCTTCTACCACCTGCGTGGCGCCTCCTTCGACGACCGCACGTGCGCCGGCACGGCCTGCTTCGTCGCGCGGTTCCTCGACCCGGACCGCTGGCGCGCCGCCGACCGAGCGCCGCGCGTGTACTGCCTGGGGAAGTGCTACGCCGCGCCGGCCGCGGCGGCGGACTCACGCCGGCCCGCGGTCGCCGTCGCGTCGCCGCGCCCTGTCGTGCTCGAGCGCGTCGCGGACGGGGGCGCGCGCACGCTCGCCGAGTACACCGCGCTCGGCGGATATCGCGCGCTCGACCGTGCGCTCGGGACGGCGCCGGCAGCCGTCGTCGCTGAGGTGGAGCGGGCGGGCCTGCGCGGCCGCGGGGGCGCGGGCTTCCCGACCGGGCGGAAGCTCGCCGCCGTCGCCGCCCAGCCCGCGGCCCCGAAGTACGTCGTGATGAACGCCGACGAGGGCGATCCCGGCGCGTACGTCGACCGGATCCTGCTGGAGGACGACCCGCACGCGCCCCTCGAAGGCCTCGCGATCGCGGCATACGCCGTCGGGGCGACGAAGGGATGGATCTACCTCCGCCGGGAGTACCCCGACGCGCTCCCGATCCTCGAGCGCGCGATCGCGGACGCGCGCGCGGCGGGCATCCTCGGCCCGAAGCTGCTCGGCCGCGGGCCCGCCTTCGACGTCGAGGTGGTCGTCGGCCTCGGGAGCTACGTGTGCGGGGAGGAGACCGCGCTCCTCGAGTCGATCGAGGGCCGGCGCCCCTTCGTGCGGCCGCGTCCGCCGTATCCGAGCGCGCACGGGCTCCACGGCCGGCCGACGCTCGTGCAGAACGTCGAGACGCTCGCGAACGTGCCCTGGATCGTCGCGCACGGCAGCGCGGCGTACGCCGCGATGGGGTTCTCGCGCAGCCGCGGCACGAAGGTCGTCTCCCTCAACTCGCTCTTCCGGCGCCCGGGCCTGTACGAGGTGGAGCTCGGGACGCCGCTCCGCCGGATCGTCGACGACCTCGGCGCCGGGCTCTCGACCGGCGGCGTCACGGGAGTGATCGTCGGCGGGCCGCTCGCCGGCGTGCTCCCGCCGTCGTGCTTCGACGCGCCGCTCGCCTTCGACGAGCTCGCGGCGCTCGGCGCGAGCGTCGGGCACGGCGGCGTGATCGCGTTCGACGAACACACCTCGATCCGCGCGCTCGTGCACCACGTCTTCGCCTTCGGCGCCGACGAATCCTGCGGGCGCTGCACGCCGTGCCGGCTCGGCACCCGCGCAGTCGCGGACATGGTCGCGAAGCGCTCGCCGGCGGCGGCGTGGGACGCGGGACGCTTCGAGGCGATCGCCTCCGCGCTGCACGCGACGAGCCTCTGCGGGCACGGAACGGGGCTCGGCGAATTCGCCCGGAGCGTCCTGCGGCACTACCGGGAGGAGCTGTCGGCGTGCTTCGCGTCGTCCTGAACGGCGTCCCGACCGGGGTCCCGGAGGGCGCGACGATCCTCGACGCGCTCCGGCGCGCCGGCATCCACGTGCCGCACCTCTGCCACGACGACCGGCTCGCCCCCGTCGGCGCCTGCCGGCTCTGTATCGTCGAGGTGAAGGGCGTCGCCCGGCCCGTCGCGGCGTGCACGACGCCGCTTGCCCAGGGGCTCGAGGTGACGACGCACACGCCCGCGCTCGAGGCCGAGCGACGGACGCTGCTGCGGCTGCTTGCCGAGCGCTACCCCGCCGAGGCGCAGGAGGGCGCCGGAAACGCGTTCCTCCGCGAGCTCCGCGCCCACGGTCTCGGCGGTGCGCTCGCGGGGCGGCCGCGGCCCGAGCTGGTGGATGACGCGCATCCGTACATCCGCGTCGACATGAACCGCTGCATCTACTGCTACCGGTGCGAGCGCATCTGCAACGACGTCCAGGGACAGTTCACGTGGCGCGTCTGGAACCGCGGCGCCGAAACGCGGATCGTGCCCGACTCGGGCACGACGCTCCGCGCGAGCTCGTGCGTGAGCTGCGGCGCGTGCGTGGACTCGTGCCCCTCGGGCGCGCTCGCGGACAAGTCCGTGATCGCGCTCGGTCCGGCGCTGCGCTGGACGCGGACGACGTGCCCCTACTGCGGTGTCGGCTGCGAGATGAACGTCGGCACGCGGAACGGCCGGCTCGTCGTCGTGCGGCCCGCGCTCGACGCGCCGGTGAACCGGGGGCACCTCTGCTCGAAGGGACGCTACGCGTTCGGGTTCGCCGACGCCGTCGATCGCTCGACCGCGCCGCTCCTCCGCGACGGCGACCGCTGGCGGACGGTGTCCTGGGACGAAGCGATCGGCTTCGTCGCCGAGCGACTCGGGCGGATCGTCTCGGCGCACGGGTCGGATGCCGCCGGCGTCCTCGGCTCCGCGCGAGCGACCAACGAGGAGAACTACGTCGCGCAGAAGTTCGCGCGCGTCGTCCTCGGCACGAACAACGTCGACTGCTGCGCGCGCGTCTGCCACGCCCCGAGCGCGGCCGCGCTGAAGGCGATGCTCGGCACCGGCGCCGCGACGAACTCCTTCGCGGACGTCGAGCGGGCGCGGACGATCCTCGTGTGCGGCAGCAACACGACGGAGTGCCACCCGATCGTTGGGGCGCGGATCAAGCAGGCGGCCCTCCGCGGGGCGAAGCTCGTCGTGATCGACGCGCGCCGCATCGAGCTCGCACGGTTCGCCGACGTCCACCTGATGCCTCGGCCGGGCACCGATCTGCTCCTCTTCCACGCGATGGCGCACGCGATCCTCGAGGAGGGGCTCGCCGACGAAGCCTTCGTCGCGGAGCGCGTGGAGGGGCTCGACGCGTTCCAGGCCTTCGTCGCAGCCCGGGCGCCCGAGCGCGTGGCGGCGGAATGCGGAGTCGCGGCTGCAGACATCCGCCGCGCGGCGCGGCTCTACGCGTCGGAGCGGCCGGCCATGTCCATCCACGGCCTCGGCTTGACGGAGCACGTGCACGGGACGGAGACGGTGATGGCGCTCGTCAACCTGGCGCTCCTCACCGGGAACCTCGGCCGGCCCGGCGCGGGCGTCAACCCGATGCGCGGCCAGAACAACGTCCAGGGTGCCGCGCACATGGGGTGCGAGCCGCGGAACTTGACGGGGATGGTGCCGCTCGACGAGGGCCGCGATCGCTTCGAGCGCGTCTGGCGCGCGCCCGTGCCGCGCGCGCCCGGGCGCGACCTCATGGAGATGATGGAGACGGCGCGGGCAGGACGGCTGCGCGCGCTCTGGGCCGTCGGGTACGACGTCCTCCTCACGAACCCCGGGGCCGAGCGGACGCGGGCCGCGCTCGGCGCGCTCGACCTCCTCGTCGTTCAGGATCTCTTCCTGAACGAAACGGCGCGCGAGCTGGCGCACGTCTTCCTCCCCGCCGCCGCGTCCTTCGAGAAGGACGGAACCTTCATGAACGGCGAGCGGCGGATCCAGCGCGTCCGTGCCGCCGTCGCGCCGCCCGGCGCCGCGCGTCCGGACTGGCGGCCTTTCTGTGACGTCGCCCGTGCGATGGGGCGCGGTGACGGCTTCGGGTTCGGGGCGGCGGAGGAGATCTGGGAGGAGGTCCGCGCCGTCTGGCCCGCGGGCGCCGGCATCACGTACGCGCGGCTCGAGCGGGGCGGCCTCCAGTGGCCCTGTCCGCGCGAGGACCACCCGGGCACCGAGGTGCTGCACCGGGACGCATTCGCGCACGGCCGCCGCGCCGCCTTGCAATGCCTCGAGCCGCGGCGCTCGGCCGAGCTGCCGTCCGACGACTATCCGTTCGTGCTGATCACCGGGCGCACCCTGCACCAGTTCAACGCCGGCACGATGACGGGCCGCACGGAGAACGCGGTGCTGCGCCCGCGCGACGTGCTCGAGGTCTCGCTCGAGGACGGCGGGCGGCTCGGAATCGCGACCGGGGACCGGGTTCGCGTCGAGAGCCGTCACGGGGCGACCGTGCTGCCCGTCGAGCTGACGGCGCGGCTCCGCGCGGGCGACGTGTTCGCCACCTTCCACACGCCCGAGGCGTTCGTGAACCGGCTCACGGGCACGGGTCTCGACCCGACGACCCACACGCCCGAGTACAAGCGCACGGCCGTTCGCCTTCTCCCCGAGCGGCGCCCCGCCTCCGCTCCCGAAAACCGCTAGCCCCGTGGCGCGGCCGGGCCACGGCGTCGCCCGCATGACCGCGTGCGCCCCGCCGCCGACCACGACGCCGACTACGAGCGGCGAGGCGGCGGCCCCCGCCTCGCGGCCTCACGGTAGGCCCGGCGACACCGTCGAGGATCGATCACGCGATGGCTTCGACGTTCGCCTCGAACGACGCGATTCTGATACACGCCGCCGGCGTGCCGACGACGCGCGACCTTCTCCCGCCCCTCGCCGGGCTCTCCGCGGTGATCCCGGTGCACGACGAGGAGGCGAACCTGCTGCCGATGGGCGAGGCGGTGCTCGCGGTGCTCCCCCGCGTCGCGACGCGGTGGGAGCTCGTCGTCGTCGACGACGGCAGTCGGGACGCGACCCCGGCCGTGGCGGAGGCGCTCGCCGCCCGGTGCCGCGCGGTGCGCGTCGTCCGCCATCCCGTCCGTCGCGGCTACGGGGCGGCGCTCCGCTCCGGGCTCGCGGCGGCGAGACACGACGTCGTCTTCCTCACCGACGGCGACCGCCAGTTCGATCCGGCGGAGCTCGCGCGGCTCGTCCCGGCGCTCGCGGACGCCGACGCCGTGATCGGCTATCGCCGCGCGCGCGCCGATCCGCGCGGACGCCGCCTCGCGGGCTCGGCCTGGACCCGGCTCGTCGGCCTCCTCCTCGGCGTCCGCGTGCGCGACGTCAACTGCGCGTTCAAGCTGATCCGGCGCTCGGCCCTCGAGGGCGTGACGCTCGAGGCGGCGGGCGCCGCCGTCTCCGCGGAGCTCCTGGTCGGCCTCGCGCGGCGCGGGCGCCGCATCGTCGAAGTGCCGGTCGCGCACTTCCCGCGCCCTGCCGGGCGGCCGTCGGGCGGCGATCTCCGCGTCGCGGCCCGCGCGGCGCTCGAGCTCCTCCGGCTCGTCCGCCGGACCCGGCACGCCGCCCTCGTGGAGTCGCACGTGCGGGCGGACGTCGGCAGCGCGCTCGCCGCCGACACCGACTGACTCGCGACGCGGCCACCGCACCGCCACCTGGCGAGCGCCGCGCGGCCCAAGCGCGCGGCTCGGGGAGTGCGCCCAGGGTGATTCGAACACCCGACCTTCTGATTCGTAGACGGCGAACCTGTGCCGGAACGGCGTGGCGGGGACAGCGCGGACGCCGTGTAGTGCCCGTATTTCCTCGCTTTCCACCTGCTCACCACGTCTCGGCACAGATCATGCTGCCTCGGCCTGCCTGGTCCCTACCAAGTAACTCCGAAGCCGCGCATCTCACGCGGCCTCATGGAGGGTGACGTCGTAGCCGAGACGGCGGAGTTGGTTCGCCAAGCGCTGGGCGGTGCGGCGGCGGTCGGCGTCGGTGAGGTGCTGCGGTCCGAGGTCGCGGTAGTGCTGGTCACGTTGCAGCATGGCGTAGATTGCGGTGAGCAGGGCCGCGGCGACGGCGACGATCGCCTGCTTCTTTCCGCGCCGGCGGCACAGGCGGTGGAAGAGGGCGCGGCTGTAGCTGTTGGGCGCCCGGACCGCGACCCACGCCGATTGGACCAGCACCGGCTTGAGCCAGGGGGCCCCTTTGCGCGTGCGGCGCGAGCCATGCTTGCCGGCGCTCTCATCGAGGCGCGGACACAGGCCCGCCCACGAGCGGAGATGGCCCGCGGTCGGAACGCGGCTCATGTCGGTCCCGATCTCGGCCACGATGATGGCGGCCGTGGTCACGCTCACCCCCGGGATCGTCACGAGCCGGTCCACCGCCCCGCGAAAGGTGCCGAGCGCCGCCGTGATCTCGGCTTCGATCGCGGCGATGCTCGCCTCCACGTGCGCGATCATCTGCAGGTGCTGCCCGAGGAGAAACCGCTGGTGCGGCGCGAGACGGCCGCCGAGCGCCTCGACGACGGCGGCCCGCTTGCCCTGGGAGCGCGGATGGAGCCGATCGGCCAACCGCTCGGGGTCCGTCTCGCCCGCCGCCAAGCCCGCTTGAATCGCCCGCCCGCTGGCGCCCACGACCCGCGGGAGGACAGACGCGAGCTTCAGGTTCGCGCTCTCCAGCAGCTTGTGAATCCGCTGCGCGTGCGCCGCGGCTTCCCGCACGGGCTGCTTGCGCGTCCGGGTGAGTTCCCGCAGTGCCTGCTGCGGGGCCGGGGGCACGAAGCTCGCGCGCACGAGTCCGTGGGCCAGCAAGTCCGCCAGCCACTCGGCATCCTTCACGTCGCTCTTGCGGCCGGGGATGTTCCGCACCGCGCTGGCGTGCGCGAGGATCAACGTGAGTTCCTCCGTTGCCAGCACCGCCCACACGGGCTTCCAGTAGATGCCCGTCGCCTCGAGCACGGCGTGCGTACAGCCCTCCGCCCGCAACCACTCCCCCAACTCCCGCAGGCCCCGGGTCGTGGTCGCAAAGCTGCGCACGTCGTGGCGCACGGTCGTCCCTTCGGCCACGCGCACACACGCGACCACCGTCTTCTTGTGCACATCGAGCCCTGCACATCGCGGATGAATCAGGTCCATGACGCCCTCCTCCGTGATGGACCGGCGTGACGTCCCGTTCGAGACCACTCTACCAATCGTCCTCCCGCCTGGATGGCGGCGGGGCGACAATCAACGGTGCGCCGGGGACGTCCGGTCAAACTCAGAGACGGGCTCTGCGCACCAAGCAAGCGTCGACTTCTTTGCCGGCCCGCCTCGGTATGGCAGTTTCCGCCATCGCTGGTCGACCCCCTCGGGTCGGTGGTCAACTCAGAGGTCCCTCAGAAGCAAGGAGACGATCATGCGCGTGACCCTCACCGACCGCAGCCTCTCGAAGCTCGCGGCTCCCACGAGTGGACAGATCGACTACTTCGACAAGACGGTGCCCGGCTTCGCGTTGCGCGTGAGCGCGAATGGCGCGCGGAGCTGGATCGTCCGGTACCGGCGCCACGGCCGGAAGCAACGCGTGACGCTCGGACCCGAGGACGCGCTCTCGCTGGCTGACGCCAGGGCGAAGGCGAAGGACATGCTCGCACGTGTTCGCCTCGGAGAAGACCCCGCTGCCGACAAGCGCGCCGAGCGTGAAGCCGCGACGTTCGAGGAACTGGCGCACGAGTACGTCGAACGGCACGCGAAGAGGCGCAGCTCGTCGATCTTCATCAGCTCCTCGGGCTCGACATCGACCGAGACACGGTGCAGGAGCATGAGAGGCTCGCGCAGCGGCTCTTCTACGAGCTGGTCGATGACAAGGTGCTGAGGGAGCGCGAGCAGTGGGACGAGACGCAGCGGCTCGCTTCTTTACAGAGGTCGCGCACGTAGAGCAGTCCATCGTGGCTCGCTGGCGGCGTCACCGGCCGGCAGTATAGAAGGGCGCCGAGCTTCTCGTCGTCGGCGAAGAAGCGGAGGAGGTGCTCATGGCGTGGCTGGGCTGGATCGCCTTCGGGCTCATGTTCGCGTGGTGGGTGATGAGCATGATGCACACGATGCGGCGCCGCATCCACCTCACCGACTACGCCATCTACCTACTCCTCAGCGACGACATCCGCGGTGACCACCAGCAGAAGTTCCGCGAGTGGATCAGGTCTGCTGAGGCCCGCGACGCGGCCGATTTGAGCCACCGCGCCCACGGTGTCGTCGAGAACATGGCGGCGCACCTTGGCCGTGGAGGATCGACCCTGGCGACGCACGCCATGGTATGGCAGGTCAGGAAGGCGGCGACTGGCTAGCGCCGATGGAGTGGTCGGCGATCATATGGGCTGGCCTCAGCGGTGCCGTGGCCGGCGCGATCATGGCGGGTGTGGAGGGGCTGCTCGCCAAGACTGCCGGAGAGCGGATCGGCCGTCGGGCACGGCACGCGCTGGCGACAGCGGCCTTCCTGCTCGTATTTCTCCCGCTACGGGAGTACCCGGGCCGATACGAGCTGCTGGCGAGGCTCTCGCCGCTCTTGCCGGCACGCCTCGCGTTCCAGCTCCGGATTGAGCAGCACGGTCGCCGAATGATGGAGGTGCCTGGCGTCGAGCGGATGCTGAGAGCGGCGCCCTCGAAAGCTGCGGCGCTGGACGTGATGAAGCAGCTCACCGCCAAGGGCATCGCTCGCCTCGACGACACGATGCTGCTTCAGCGAGCCATCCTGTTCTCGAGGATGCTGGCGGTCAGCAGCGAGGCGAGTTGCGCGGCCTTCGCCCGCGGAGCGCCGACCGAGGACCTTCTCATGTCCGCGCTGCAAGCCGACCCGGCCATGCTGGACGGCTGGTTCAACATGACCTTCCAGGCGGCTGTCGCCGAGGTGGAGCAGCGGCCTGTTCCTCAGCTCAGCGATGCCCAGGTAGATCGGGCGTTGGCGGCACTTCGCGCGCGACTCCCTGGCGATCAGGCGACCCGGGTCCTCGCTGCGCTCGGCGGGCCTGACAAGCTATCCGACCGCGACCTCTGCTGGGCGGCCAGAACCCTCTACGAGACCGCGACCGCGATGCCCGATCCAGAGCGGGCTCTCCTCCTTCGCGCCCTGACGCAGTGAGAACGCGAGAGCGGTCGATGTCACTACACGACGGGCTGGACGCGCGGTGAGACTGCCATCCTGGGCACCGCTGCGTGTGTGTCTGTGGGGGCTCGAACGGCAACGCCGACGGCTTCGGGCGGCCTTCGACCGCGACATCCACGAGGCACGCCGGCAGAAGAAGCCACATGACGACATCGAGTCGCTGCAAAGCCAGGCGGACTTCGAGACGAGCATGATCGACGACGAGATGGCGGTGCTCGTCAGTCGGTGCCTGGCGACTACTGCGCGCCGTCTGTTCTTGCCGATCCCGCAGGGAGGCTGGGTGCAGAGCCGATCGATTTACCAGTCGTACCTGACGCGCGAGGCCATGACCGAACTGCGCGACGCCATCGCCCGTGAGCGTCGCCTGCGCCGTGAGAACGCCCTCGCCTGGATCGCGCCGCTGACGGGGCTCGTCGGCGCGCTCACCGGACTCGCCTCCATCCTGACCCGGTGTCGGTCGGGGCCGTGATCCGGGCGTTGACGCCAGAGGCACGCTCGCGGTAGCTCGTTTCGGCATCTCAGGAGAAGTAGATGCCGGCTCGGCAATGAAGGGGAAGAGCCGAACCACCCTTGATGCGATCCGTCGGCGCCTCACCGGGTTCAGCATCCCGGTGTTCGGCGTCTCATGGAACCCGCCCGAGCCACGTCGAGACGCTGCGCGCCGCCTCATCACGTTCCTGGAGGACCGGCGAGTCCTGTACGCGCCGGAGGAGATGGAGGTGCCGTCTCACTGCGTCAGCTCCGTCCTGGACATCCGGCGCTACCTGACGGAGGAGCTTCAACGCGGATCGGACGATGACGACCTCACGAAGAGCGTTCGGGCGATGCGGGCAGCGTGCCGGAAGTTCCTCGATGTCGCTCGGAACGATGTCGTTCGGTTCGGCGGGCGGCCCGGTCATTGGGCGAGCTGGAGATTCAACGGGGCGCTTGGTGAGCTGCGGGGCGTCTTCGGCGTTCATCTCGCTCGGATCGCGGTGCAGTATGGTGTCGATGTCGACGATGACCTCGCCGCGATCCTGCCAGGAGAAGACGAAGCTGACTGAGCCCTCGTTCCACAGGGGACTTGTCAGCCTCGAAACCTCGCTCCGCGTATCCGTTTTTTCGTGTCGGAGGGGTTGGGCGCGCGGGAGGACCCGTTGGCCGAGCGAGGTATCCCGTTACCTGCCCCGGTGGGGCGCCTCGGCGGGCCGGAGCCACTCGTGCCGTCACGTCGAGCCGAGCAGCGGTCCCACGAGCTCCTCGTCCGCTTGCGCGCTCGGCGGTCGAGATGATCGGTCCGCTGTGATAGCGTCGAAGACGTGGGGCGGCCGAGGAAGAAGGACGCGCTCCTGGCGTGGCTGCCGAAGTGGATCGCGAGCGAGTGGAGTGCCTGGCGGCGAGGCGTGGAAGTCGGCACGAGGAAGTCAGAAGCTCTGACGGCGCGGCCGACGAAATGGAGCACGGGCGAATGGGATGCGTACCGACGCGGCGTCGAGAGCGGCCAGGTCATCAGCCGCCAGGATGACGGGCTGGAGCGAACGCCGCGAACCCGCCCCGATCGTCTACTGCGGCGCCCCGAGGTGATGCAGCTCGTGGGCGTGTCGCGCGCCACGATCGACCGCCTGGAGCGAGCGCGCGACTTCCCGAAGCGCGTGCAGATCAGCAAGAACGCGGTCGGCTGGCACGAGCGCGAGATGCTCGCGTGGAAGGCGAGCCGGCCGCAGGCAAGATGAGCGACGCGATGGGGGAACGACGTGCGGGGCGCCGCGTGCGTCCCTGGTCCCTCAGCGGTCCCTCAGACCGTCGTGCGCGCGGGCGAGAACGGGCAAGTACGCGATCTTTCGAGTGCGCCCAGGGTGATTCGAACACCCGACCTTCTGATTCGTAGTCAGACGCTCTATCCAACTGAGCTATGGGCGCGGCATCCGGAATCGACTACGAGGCCGGGCTCCT
>Ga0070741_10005646_pt1 | contig 27567 bp, 27 predicted proteins | sample Coa_R1_4_FD_66440 | JGI IMG/M metagenome (GOLD analysis project Ga0070741, IMG submission 66440) | Surface soil microbial communities from Centralia Pennsylvania, which are recovering from an underground coalmine fire - Coalmine... | ecosystem: Environmental > Terrestrial > Soil > Unclassified ...
ATCGGCGAGAACACCCAGGGCGTTTTTTCCGACGTACTCGATCGCCGCCTCCCCAATGGCTGGCGATTCGGCCTGCCGAACGAGATCTATCGTACCGCCGACGGCAAGACCTTCGATCTAGTGGGCATTCCACCCGATGTGGAAGCCCCTGTCTTTGCCGATGCCGATGTAGCCGCTGGAAAAGATCCGGCGATGGCCAGGGCGCTAGAGATACTCAGCCGGAAATGACCTCTCAATAGAATCCTGCCACTGGTTGAGAACAGGCGTTTGCTTGCGCTGTTTGTTCGCGCCTCTGACCGGGGTCAATGGGTGCAACGGCCATTCCTCAACCACCCGGAGGCAATCGTCGCAGAGTCTAGCCTGTCCGGCTTGGACGCGATGGTTTCTTGACAACATGTTTGTCCGAGAGGGTGCGAACCACGGTACCGCAGAATGGGCATTCAGATTCACGAAGTTCGGTCACGCTTTCCTTCGCTTCCATCGAGGACGAACGCAAGCAGGCGGGACAGGTCACGACGAAGTAGCCCTGCTCGTTCACCGGAACCCAAATTGGCGTGTGATCCGGACTCGGCACGTAAGGGCGGATGGGTCCGGCATCGAGCATGTCGCGTATCTTGATGAACAGTTCCTCGATCCGGTACTGCCCCTTGAAAAAAAGGCATCGGCAATCACGCCGCCCAAGCCCCCGTTATACGCACCACTGATAGCAATGACCGGGATGTGGGGGAAGCGTTTCCGCACCACCGATAAGAACTCGAACCCACTCATGTTCGGCATGCTCAAATCGGAGATGATGAGGTCGGGAAGCGAACGCCGAAGCTGCACTAGCGCATCGAAGCCATCCACGGCCGTGACGACTTCGTACTCCTGCGTGGCCAAGATGGCCTTGGCGGTATCCCGGACTGCCGCTTCATCGTCCACCACGAGTATGCGGTGATTGAATCCCGCCATCTACTTCACCCTCCGCTGGCCCACTAAGATACGTAAATTGCAGAAAATGTTGTAGAGCCTATGCGCTTAAACTGGCGTCAAGCTCAACTCGGGAAGTGCCAGCAAGATTTCCCTTCCTTTCCTGAGCTTGTTCAGAGCACGTCGCAACTCCTCAGAGTTGCTGTTGACGGACGCAGCATCGCCCACAACACCGGGCGTGCCGACGATGCGGGTTCATTCATAACTCACCGGGGCCAACTCATTCATCAAACGGCCCCTTGCGGAGTCTACGTCGAACTTGGCGAAGCGTGGGCGTGCAACCGCTGCCCCACCAGATACACGTAGTGGATCGCCGAGATGATCGTCAGCGCAAACGTCGCCCACAGGAAAAATCTTCTCGTACCATTCACCCACGCTGCTTGATTGACCTGGTACAGCAGCACGAAGAACAGCGCTCCCACCTGAGCCGTGGTGTTTGCCTTCCCAAAAATGCTGGGGCTGAAGTTCCGCAGCCCGGCAATCGCGTACAGCACCGCGCTCGCCGCCAGAATGGACACATCGCGGCTGAACACCACCACCGTAAATTTCCACGGAATCTTGTGCAGGATCGACAGCACCAGGAACAGCGTGCTCAGCAGCAACTTGTCGGCAATCGGATCAAGATATTGCCCGAGTTGCGTCTGCTGGTGCAGCGTGCGTGCCAGCAAGCCATCGAGTCCATCGCTTAACCCGGCCAGCACAAACAGCGCCAGCGCCCACGTATAGTGCTTATCGAGCAGTGTGAGCACGATGAACGGCAGGAACATCATGCGCAGCATCGTGAGCTGGTTGGGCGCGTTCAGCAGTTGCCGTATCAACTCACCCCACCCTGCCGCGACCGAGCCGATCCACGCTCCCCTGCCAGGAAACGCTCAGGGTTGAGTCTCGTCTTGCTGGCGAACCGCTGCGAAAGCGAAGGAATTCCCGGTGCGCCCGTATCCAGCTCGATCCGCTCCACTCTCTGCATGGGAAAGAACACCAGGTTGGGATCGAACGCTTCCCCGCTGTGCAGCATCGAGGCTGAGTCCTCGAAGCAATTCAGGTCGAGCCCGCGAATACTCAGTCCGGCCGCGGCCAGCTCGACGATTGCCCCCCAGAATTTTTCCCGCGGATTGTTCAGCGTCACCAGCACAATCGCGCCCGGCACGAACGGATTTCCCTGCGCGCCTTCTTCACGCTTCTCCACGTAGCGATTCTCTTCATCGGCGCTCCAGTTTGCAACTCTTATGGGTGCGCCCACAAAAAGCACGCCACGGATTACACGGATTCTCATCGATTGCCCGGACTTCACGAATTACACGGATTACAGAGATTTCACGAATTCTCACGAACCCTTCATCGCTTCTTCTCTCGAATTATCCGTCTGAATCCGTGTAATCCGTGGCCTGTTCTTCTCGGTGTCTCCGTGCCTCCGTGGTGAGTGACGCGTCCTTTCCGCTACAATCGAACGTTCTTTCCCAAATCAATGATCGCGCTCACTGCCGCCACGCTGTTCACGCCGCTCGAACGCATTGATCATCCTCTGCTCGTGCTCGAAGATGGCGTCATCCGCGAACTCACCACGCGTGGCGACCGCTCCCTCCCGGCCGGAACGGAATTTATTGACTTGAAGGACGCCATCCTCGTTCCTGGTTACATTGACCTCCACATTCATGGCGCCGCCGGACATGACGTGATGGAGGCCGACCCCGACGCTCTCCCCGACATGGAACGCCTGCTCGCCCACCACGGCGTCACCAGCTACCTACCGACCACGGTCACGGCGCCTCTCGACGATACGCTTACAGCCCTGGAGCGATTAGCGGATGCGATCGAGACCGCGCAAAAGCACCCACCGCGTCCCGGCCGCGCGCGCCCTCTTGGCATCCATCTCGAAGGCCCATTTCTCAGTCATGCCAAGCGCGGCGTGCACCCTCCCGAATTACTATTGCCCCCATCCATCGAGACCTTCGAGCGCTTCTGGCAGGCCGCCCGCGGACACATCTCCATGATGACCATCGCGCCCGAACTGCCCGGTGCGCGCGAATTGATCACCGTGGCGGCGCACCATCACGTCTGTGTAAGCCTCGGGCACTCCGATGCCGACCTCGCAGCCGCGCACCAGGGAGTCGAAGCTGGTGCACGCCACGCTACCCACACCTTCAACGCCATGCGCGCTCTCGATCATCGCAATCCCGGCATTCTCGGCTGCGTCCTCTCCGACAAGCGCGTCACCGCCGACATCATCGCCGACGGCATTCACGTTCATCCCAGCATGATTCAGCTCTTCTTACAGGCGAAAGGTCCGAACAAAGCCGTTCTGATCACCGATGCTATCAGCGCCACCGGCATGCCCGACGGACATTACCGCCTCGGCCGCCTCGCGGTGGATGTTCGCGACGGCCGTTGCGAATCCGGTGGGGTCCTCGCCGGCAGCGTGCTCACTCTCGATCGCGCCGTGCGCAACATCATGCAATTCGCCGAGTGGCCGCTCGACCTGGCGGTCCGCATGGCTACTGTCAATCCGGCGAAAGTCCTGCACCAGGAAAAGAAGATCGGAGTGATCGCGCCCGGCGCCGCTGCGGACCTCGTCGCTGTTTCCCCTTCCGGTGACGTTCTTCGCACCTTCACCGGCGGCGCGGCCAACTGAATCGGGGTGTAAGATTGCCAGCTACCCTGCAGCACTCAAGAAAAGCATGTTCGTAGACTCGGGGGATACAGCTTCATGAGGCACAAAATTCGTGTGGTGCAGTACGGTGTGGGTCCAATCGGTGCGGCCATGGTTCGCCTCATGCTGGAGAAACCAGAAATTGCTATCGTCGGCGCCATCGACATTGATCCCGCCAAGCTCGGCAAAGACCTTGGCCAGGTCGTAGGCGCGGGGCGCGATCTCGGCATTCCAGTCAGCGATGACGCCACCAACGTCCTGCGCGCCGGCGCTCACGTCGTCGTCCACACCACCTCCTCGTACCTCACCCAAGTGGCCGACCAACTCATTACCTGTCTCCGCTCCCAGGTGCACGTGATCTCCACTTGCGAGGAACTGGCGTACCCGTTTCGCAAGCACCCGGATTTGAGCCAACAACTCGATCACGTCGCCCGCGAGCATCATGTCGCGCTCCTCGGAACCGGCGTTAACCCTGGCTTCGCCATGGACAAGCTTGTCCTCACCCTCGCCACGGCCTGCCAGCAAGTCAGCAAAGTCCGCGTGCGCCGCATCGTGGACGCCTCCCGCCGACGTCTTCCTCTACAGAAAAAAGTGGGTGCAGGTATGACCGTCGAAGAATTCCAGGCCCAGGTGCAGGCCGGCGTGATCAAGCATCACGGGCTCCCGGAATCGACCGGAATGATTGCTGACTCGCTCGGCCTCTCCGTCGAACGCATCGAAGAAACCATCCTGCCCGTAGTCGCCGAAACGCCCGTCCGCAGCGACTACATCGAGGTGCCCGCCGGCAAGGTGCGAGGAGTGCGCCAGGTTGCCGTTGGTCTCGATCTCAATGGCGAAGAGCACGTCCGCCTCGAGCTTGCCATGTTCCTGGGCGCGCCCGATCCCGTGGATTCAGTCGAAATCTCCGGCGTCCCCGATCTCAACCTCGCCATACCCGGCGGCATCCACGGTGACCTTGCGACTGCCGCTATCGCCGTGAACTGCGTCCCCGCCATGCTCGAGACGCGCCCCGGCCTGCGCACCTCCCGCGACATCCCCATGTGCTATCTCCCGGGTGTCACTCAGATGCGCCAGACCCAAATCGCCTGAAACTGGGCGGCTTTAGCCGCTGGTTGTTTGGGAAGGGCAGGACTTCAGTCTTGCCAATTAACGATGCGCCAGACTGCGGCTTTAGCCGATGAGGGTCGTCTTAGGCTGGAGAACCGCTTCAACGCTGCTGTAACGATGCACAAGAGAAACGCGCCCCTGAGACCTCCGCTCCTCTGCGTCCTCTGCGTTGAAGGTTTTAATTCGGCTTCTGGTCTTTGTGGTCCAGCAGATACCGCACCAGCGCGTGATCCGTGGCCAGCTTCAGCCGCTCGAGGAAATTCGTCTTTGCCGGGCCCGTGTCGTTGGGCACTCGCTGCCGCAACACTTCCCGCAACCGCTCGCCAAATTCCGAATCATTCGACACCACCTGGATGAAGAACCACAGGAAATGCCTCATCTGGTCGAGCGCCGATTTCAGCGCCTGCAGCGACTCCGCTTCCACCAGCTCGCTCAGCGCCTCACGCTGTTCCGGATTCGCCGGCACCTGCATCGCGGCCCAATTCAATTCGTGCTGAATGAACCGTAGATCTTCCGTTACGCGCTGAATACGAGCGTTGATCTCGTCCGGCTTCCCTTTGTTTTCCAAGTCGCGCTCCGCAAGAAGTGGCGACCCAACCATCTCATCACCCCTCCTGCCGACCTAGATGTCCGCTGTCCATGCGCTTTGGTAAGGTAACCGGAATCGGCGGAAAGGCGCGCCAGATGCCCTGTTCATGCGGTCGCCGTACGATGGTAATCGGCTCGTCCCGACCCCTGAATTTGCGGCACATCCACGATCCGCACTTCACCCGCGGGATTCTCCACCGCGGTTACGAGTGCGCTCACCATCTGCTCAATGGTAACCAGCCCTAACCGTTGTGCACCTTCGCGGGTTGACGGAATTTGTCGAAACAACCAATACGCCGGGATCAATAGATACGGCCAGCGATGTCCCGGGCCCAGTACATACCACGGCCGCAGGATCGTCGCAGCTAACCCGCTTTCCCGGATCATCGCCTCGCACTCCTGCCGCACTGCAATGTATGCCTTCATCATCGGCGCAGGATGCGCCACACTCACATACACGAAATGTTGGATTCCCGCCTGCACCGCCGCCTTCACCGCGCCTCGTCCCGCCACCAGATCGATATCCCTGAACTCCCGCGCCTTGGACGGACTGGGGTGCGAAACTCCGACGAGCTGCACAAACGTATCTGCTGGCGCGATCTGATTTTCATAAGACCGCTCATCCAGCGCGTTGCCGATCACCGGCGCGCATCCCGCGGGAAGTTTCTCCTGCGATCCTTCGCGCACCAGTGCCCTTACCCGGTGTCCACGCCCGCTCAGCGCCATGATCAGCCTGCTGCCCACGTACCCCGTCCCACCCGCAACGAACACACAATGATGCTTGTTGTCTGAATTGCTCATGTTGGCCAGTCGTGCGCGCAGATATTTCACTTTCCCAATGCTGCCTGTCAACAACAATACGGATCCCGCAGCCCAATCGGATTTCGTCTCTCCGCTCCTATGCGTCCTCTGCGTTGAAATCTTCTTGGGCGACTATAATCACCCACTCCGCCGTGCCCGAAGCCTCACCCACTCCGAATGATCCGCAGCTCTTGCGCGCCATCGGCCGCTGGAGCCTGGCCGCACTCACCGTCAACTCCATTATCGGCAGCGGCGTTTTCGGCTTGCCCTCTTTAATTGCTGGACTCGTGGGCCGCGCCAGTCCCTGGGCTTACCTGACTGCCGCCGCCGGCATGGGCACCATCATGGCTTGCTTTGCCGAAGTCGCGTCGCGCTTCACCGCCGCCGGTGGACCTTATCTCTACGCCCGCGTCGCCTTCGGTCGCTTCCTCGGCATTCAAATGGGATGGCTTTCCTGGCTGGTACGCGTGGCCGCTGCTGCCGCCAATGCCAACCTCTTCACCATCTATCTGGCGGAGTTCTGGTCGCATGCCAAAGATCCCGTGCCTCGTGTCTTGGTCCTCACCTTTCTGATCGGAATCATCACTGCCATCAACTATCGCGGCGTGAAGGCGGGAACGCACGTGAGCAACCTGTTCACCGCCGGCAAGCTGATTCCTCTCGCCATCCTCATCGTCGCCGGTTTTATTTATCTCGCGACTGGACACGCGTCCGTCCATCAGCCGGAAATGCACGCCGGTGCGAGTTCATGGCTCGAAGCCACGTTGTTGCTCGTCTTTGCCTATGGCGGTTTTGAAGGCGCATTGATGCCCTTGGGCGAAGCAAAAAATCCACGTCGCGATGCTCCTTTCGCTCTCTTCACCGCCCTCGCGACCTGCACCCTCATCTACACGCTCATTCAAGTCGTCGTGATGGCGGTGCTCACGAATCCGCAAGCCACCGACCGTCCTCTCGCCATCGCTGCGGATCGCATTCTCGGGCCTGCGGGCGGTTCTCTCATCGCCATCGGCGCCATGATTTCGGTCTACGGATATCTTGCCGCCCACACTATCAACGCCCCGCGCCTCACCTTCGCCCTCGCCGAGCATCGCGACATCCCGCAGCTTCTCGCCCGCATTCATCCCCGTTTTCGAACTCCTGGCGTTTCCATCCTGATGTTCGCCGCCGCCGTCTGGGCTATGGCCTTCTGGGGAAATTTCAAATGGAACGTGATCCTCTCTGCCGCCTCCCGCCTGTTTACCTTCGCCGTGGTCTGCGCCTCCGTCATTCAGTTGCGCAGAACTCAGCCTGGTCAGGCCGCGTTTCGCCTGCCCGCAGGATTGTTTTTTTCATTGTTCGGGATTGCCTTCTCGCTGGTCTTGGTGACCCGCATGGGCCGGAAGGAATTTCTGATTCTCGGGATTACCGCCCTGATCTCGTTCTTGAACTGGCTCTGGGCCCGCCGCCAGGAGTGTAGTTCGTCGCCCTAGTGCGCCACAATTTCAGCGCTGCAGAAAAAACATGCTCTCTGCTTCTCTGCGTCCTCTGCGTTAAAGATCTTCAGTGTGTGTACGGCTTCACCGACGCCAGCACCATGTTCACTCCCGCCCTCCGCCGCACTTCCAGCAGCAACGCTTCCGCGGCGTTGCGATATGTGCGTCCCGGATCGCCGGGCGTCGGATCGGACCACACCGCGTCGTAAATAATCTGTGCCGCCTCTTTCAGATCGATGCGCAGCGCCGCATCCAGCCGATCCGCGCTCTGCTCCATCTCGTCGTAGCAGCTCTTGCAAATCGAAGCCGGCTCGTATCCCTGCGAGTGATTCTTGTCCAGCGTGCAACGGAACGTCACCGCCGCATTCAGCTTGTGTGTGGCGAACAGCTTCGCCTTGTAATCACGCAGAAACTGGTCACGCTCAGCCACTACCTGCGCGTCGTCGGGAACAGCCTCTCCCTCGACTTCCTCCGCCAGACTCTGCGACGTCGATTCCGCATTACTCATCTCTGCCGTGGCGATCGCCGGTGTCGCATTCGCCGACACGCGCTCCCCGCTTCCGCATACCGGACAGGCATTCACCTCCGCGCTGTAGTAGGTGCCGCAATGCGCGCATGGCAGACCGTACCCGATCCGGCGCGGCGTCGCCTTCGTGCCTTTGCCTTCCGGCGCGGCGGGCTCCACTCGCCGCATACCTGTCCCCGGCGTCAACCCTGGCGTCGTCAGGCTCTCACTATTCAGAACTGGTGCGGAATTCTTGCTGTCTTGAGAGGGGCTCTTGCGGTCCATGTGCGGTCCTCCACCCCATTAAGGTGCACTTGGCGAACCAAAGCCCCCACTGAAAAGAGGAGCTTTATGCCCCCGCCATGGACCCCGAGTTGTGTCGTTCCGACTCTGATTCTCACTCTGAGACGAGACGCCAGCGAAAAGCTCAGAATCAGAGGATTTGGTAAGGACTCCATAAGAATTAGTAAGGTTAAAAAGGATGAAAACCGCGCCCAACTCGACGACTAACTCCTAACTACTAACTCCTAACTACTAAAACTGTCCCGCCTTTCCCTCGCCAGTTTCTCCAACAGATCCTCATCGCTCGTTCCATCGGGTGTGATTTGTAATTTCTGACGCATGCGCCCCGCAATCTGTTCTGCCGTCTGCTTCCGCACCTCGAGCCCGAGGTCGTACCGCCGTTGCAGAAATGTCTCGATCAGTTCCAGGTCGGCAAGCGAAATCAGCGACACCTTCAAAGGCGACGCGACCTCTGCCTTCTCCATCTGCCAGACCGGTTGCAACTCGGTGAGCGCGCTTTCGTGTACCACCACCGTGCCTGCCACGTAATCGCCCAGTCGTTTGTTCCGCGAACTGAGAAACACGGAAATCATGCCCACCGCATAAATGCTGGGTAACTGATCAATCAGCCGGATCACATTCCGCGCGATCGCCTCGTACACCGAAATCGGCCGCCCCGAATCCTTGATCACCCGAATCCGCACCGCACGCTTTCCCGGTGTCTGCCCGTTCCACAACGTCTCGAACAGCGCAAAATATCCCGAGTAGAGGATGAAGCCGATGATTATCAGGATCGCAAACGCCCACGTCGTCGCTTTTGGCCAGATCTTCGTCAGGTCCGGCTCGAACCACGCAAACAGCAACCAGAAAATCAGGTAAGCAAAAGTCTGGATCAGGCTATCAAGAGCCAGCGCCAGGAACCGGCTCCCAATCCCCGCCAGCGGAAATTCCAGCGGGATCTGTTCGGGAGTGTCGATGGTAAGCTTGTCGGACGGGGACACGAATGATCTCCACCTTCTGGCTCGAAAAGCGTAAACCCTACTGGCGGCGGCTGGAAGTTTTGGTGGAACAGTCCGGCCGGCGCGGGGTGGGCGCACTCGCGCACTCCGAGCTGCAGGAGCTTGGCCTATTGTACCGTCAGATTGCCGCCGATCTTTCCACTGTCCGTGAAGATCCCGCCGGCAAGCAATTAGCCCTCTATCTCAACCAACTGCTGGGCCGCGCTCACAACCTGGTATACATGGGCAATCGCAGCCGCGCCATCGATGCCCTGCGCTTTTTCCGCGACATCTATCCCCGGGTTTTTCGCGAAACCCTGTCCTACACCATGACTGCCTTCGTCATCTTTATCGGCGCTGCTGTCATCGGCCTCCTCGTTTCCCTCCACGATCCCGGCTTTCAGCGTTATCTGCTCGGCGAAGAGATGATGAAGACCATCGAGGGCCACAAAATGTGGACCCATTCGGTCGTGGCCATGAAGCCGCTCGCCTCCAGCCGCATCATGACCAACAACATCTCCGTCGCGCTCGCCGCTTTCGCCGGTGGCCTCCTCGCCGGACTCGGCACCATTTATCTGGTGTTCTTCAATGGACTCTTGCTCGGCGTGGTCGGCACCGCTTGCTGGCAGGCCGGCATGAGTCTGCAATTGTGGAGTTTCGTCGCTCCCCACGGCGTTCTGGAATTGACCGCCATCTTTATTTCTGCGGGCGCGGGCTTGATCATCGCTCGCGGCCTGCTTTTCCCCGGACTCCTGCCCCGCGCCGATTCCTTGCGTCAGGCCGGTGATCAGGCCGTCCGCCTCCTGGTCGGCGTGATTCCCATGCTCATCGTCGCCGGAACCATCGAAGGCTTTCTATCCCCTACCGCGATGCACGTCTGGCTGAAACTCCTTTTCGGCGCCGCTATGTTCGCTCTCCTGCTCGCCTATCTCTTCTTCACCACCCCTCGCGCGCCCGAACCTATCGTTGCTCCTTAAGCCATTGATCCTTCCTAAATTTGATCTGTCATCCTGAGCGAGCCCCAACCGAAGCGCAGCGGAGGTGAGGGCGAGTCGAAGGACCCCGACACCGCCCGATCTACTGACGCTGCTGACAGGCGTTCCAACGTGAATCTCTGCGCAATGCCAACGACCAACAGCCAACGACCAACAACTAAATCATCCCTCTCTCTTTCACGTCCAAATACTGATTCACCAACCCCGTCGACAATTTCCCCGGCTGCAGCTCCAGCGCCAGCGCTCCCTGCTGCCGCAGCGTGCGCAGCAGCAGTTCCCTTCGCTGCAGCATCTCCTGTGCCGCCGTATATCGATATAACTCGGTCTCATCCCTCGGCGCTTTCTCCGTTACCTTCGCCACCTCGGGCTGCGCGATCGCGGCGAATAATAAAAGATGCCGCTTCGTCAGTTGCAGCGCGCTCTGTATCACCTCCGGCACCATCGCCGTTTCCGCCAGATCGGTAATCCACACGATCAACGATCTTCTCTTCTGCGCCATCAGCAGCATCCTGACCGCGCGAATGTGGTCCGCTTCGTTGACTTCGCCGCGCACCACTGCCAGCGCCTGCACAAATGCATTCAACTGCAGCGGCCCGCGTGCCGCCTTCAATTCCTGCTGCACCTGCCGACCGTACGCCAGCAGTCCCACACGGTCTCCGGAATACAGCGCGATATGCGCCAGCGTCAGCGCCGCGTTGACGGCGTAATCGAGTTTGCTGAGTCCCCCGATCCGCGCCCGCAGCAGCCGCCCCGCATCCACCACGATCCACACTGCCTGGCTGCGCTCAATTTGAAATTGCCGCGTGATCAGCCGCGCCCGCCGTCCCGTCGCTGTCCAGCAGATCTCGCGCACATCGTCACCCTCGCGGTAGTCGCGCAGGCTCTCGAATTCGCGCCCCAGCCCGCGATACCGCGTGAGTCGCTTCTCCATTTCGATCTGCCGGCTTCGCATCAGGTACAACGTGTGTCGCCTCGCCTCTTCCAGGTCCGGCACAACCCGCACTGTCTGCCGCAAATCCGCCACCGCCCATCGCTCGCCGACGCGCAGCGCGCTCTGATACCGCACGTGTGTGGTCCCCAGTTCCGTGTCACCGCGTTGCGATGGTTGAATGGAATACGCGCTCCGCACCGCCGAACCTGGTGCCGCCTGTACTTCGACCGTTGCGGGACTGCTTCTCAACGCGGCGGGAAGATCATCGATAAGCGTGGCGATGATCGCGTTATTACCACGATTCATCAGTTCCAGTTCCACCTTGCTTTTGTTGGTAAGTGACGGCGGCGCGTTCCACAGCCGCGAGATCTCGAGGTCGCCCGGTCCCGGCAGCCGATAAACATCCCACGCCCACAAGAAAAAAAGGGCGACGTCCCACGCCGCCATTGCGTAGAGGAACCGGCGCTCGATCCACGCCGGCCCGATCCACAGCAATCCAAGAATCAGCAGAAGAAAAAATCGAGGTCCCACTCCAAACGGAATTCGCCCAAACGGCCGCGCCCGCGCAATCTTCGGCGGCGGGATCAGCGGCACCGCGGCTAACCTCACTTCGGGACCTCGACACCTTTCAGGATCTCCGTGATCACCTGCTCCCCGCTGATGCCCTCGAGGTCCGCCTCCGGCTTTAGCACCAGCCGATGCCGCAACACCGCCGGCGCGGCCTGCTTCACATCGTCGGGAATCACGTAATCGCGCCCATCCATCGCCGCCATGGCCTTCGACGCGAACAGCAGATTCAGCGCCGCGCGCGGGCTCCCTCCCAGGCTGAGCGCCGGCCATTCCCGCGTGCGTCGCGTGATTTCGGAAATGTAACGGAACAGCCCGGGCTCTACCTTCACCGCACTGACCGCATTGCGCGCGGCATCCAGCGCCCCACTATCCAGTGGCGTCAATTGCAACCGCTCCAGTTCGCGCGCGTCGAACCCCGCCTGGTAGCGTTCCAGGATCTCAATCTCCTGCTGGGCGGCGGGATAAGCCACTCGAATTTTTACCAGGAATCGATCCAGTTGCGCCTCCGGCAGCGGATACGTTCCTTCGAACTCAATCGGGTTCTGCGTCGCGAAAACCGTAAAGAAATTCGAAAGCTCGTGCCTCACCCCGTCAATCGTGACCTGCCCCTCTTCCATCGACTCCAGCAGCGCCGATTGCGTTCGCGGCGGCGTGCGGTTGATTTCATCCACCAGCAGCAGGTCCGTGAACATCGGCCCCCGATGCAGTGTAAAAGTGCTGGTCGCGAAATTAAAAATATTCGATCCGATCACGTCCGCCGGCATCAGATCGGGCGTGCACTGTACGCGCTGAAACTCCAGCTGCAGGATCCGCGCCAGTGCCTTCACCGCCAGCGTCTTCGCCAGCCCAGGCACGCCTTCGATCAGCGCGTTCCCCCGGCACAGCACCACCAGCAGCATCTGCGTGACCATCTCTTCTTGCCCGACGATCACCTTCCCCAACTCCGCACGCGCGTGCCTCACCAGCCGCGCCACTGCTTCCATTTTTCTCTCCAAGTAGTTAGTAGCGAATAGTTAGGAATAAGTAGTTGGCAGTTAGTAGTTAGAGGCTAGCAACTAGTAATTAGTAGATAGCTAGTGAGCATCCATGCATTCAAAACTGTCAATCAATCCTGAGCCTAATCACTAACTCCTAATCCCTGACTCCTGACTACTGACTCCTGACTACTAGTTTCATCCCATGCCCATGCAGCGTCTGTACTAACCGCAGCGCCTCTTTGTCTTCCAGATCGTAATTCAACGATGCGTTCTGGCACTGCCGCAGCGTGTCCAGAAGGTCAGGCTCGGAAACGCCGATCGCCTTACTCGCCATCCGCGCCATCTGCTCGTCCGTCGCATTTACCGCCAGGCCATACCGCTTCGCGACAACAAACCGGAACCTCCGGTATGCAGCATCCACCGCCGCCTGTCCCGCATGCGCTTTCTGATACAACCCTCCCAGCGTGTCGATGAATTCTAACGGTGACAACCGCGATTCCGTAGGCAACGGGCGCACCGGCCCACTCCGTCGCGAATACGCGAAGAGTGCCGCCAGGAAAACCAGCCCGCATTGTGCCAGCCCCCACGGCACCGGCGTACGCGCCAGATAGTCACCCAACGATTTTCCATGTCCGTGAAAATATTCATCCCACAGAATTCTTCCCGGCGGCGGACCGACAACATTCATCAGGAACTCCAGGTTGTTTGCGCGGTCGATGCCCGCATTCATCAGCGGAATCGATGCCGATACCCAGATCACCTGTCCTTTTCCCACCGCGTACATCACCGCCACCGGACTGCCGCTTTGATTTCCGTACAAGGCTACGTGTCCCGGATAACGCGTTCCCCACTTGGTCCACGGCAGCAACGTAATTTCGCGCGCGCCCCGCGTGAGCGGACTCGGCAACACTGCCGGAAAATTCTGCCAGGAATAATCCTTCAGTCCCGAGTTGTAACTGGCATCGTTGTCCGGAAGAAGCCGCGCGCCGTATCCCGTCACCAGAACTCGCCCGCCGTCGAGCAGAAACCGGTTCAGTGCATGACGCTCTTCCGGAGTCGCGCCCCCAAACGGATCCGCCAGGATCAGCACCATCCCCCGTGGATCTTTTGGCAGCGCCGTCGGCGAGTCTTCCCACCGCTCCACGTTGTATCCCGTTTCCTGCAACAGGAGAAATGTCGCTTTTGCCCCGTCCGATGCCGCCGAGTAGCTCGACGGATACGACACTGACGCGGGATTCTGCGGTACAAACACCGATGCCACCACGATCAGGATGACCAGCATCACCGCTGCGCTGATCAGGAGTTTTCGATCGCCGCTGCTGACGGCAAATGGCATCCCAGCTTCTCCAGTCCCGATACTGCCTGACGGAAATCATCCGCCGAGGCCGGCTTGTCTCCGTACCACACCACCTCGAACTCGCGTGTGATCTCCGCCATGGGCGCTCGCTGTGGAACCTCCGATTTCAGCAGCCGCAGGTATTCTCGCGGCGTCCGCGTCGCATCCAGGTTCCACACGCCCGCTTCTTCCAGGCGGTAAACCGCCGCCCAGTACGCGCAGTGAATCGCCTCCCGAAAATTTCCCTTCTCCCCCGCCTGCAATGCCGCTTGCACCCACTCCCGCGAACTCCGGTGCTTTCGCAACGGCGCTTGCAGATGCAATCCAAATCCACGCGACTGCGCCAGCAGGTTGCGCGCGATCCACCACACCACAATCACGAACGCCGCCCCAATCAGCACCCATGAGATCGCGCTTCCCACGCTCTGGCTGATATGCAATCGTCCGAAGATCCTGTCCAGGAGCCGTTCCAGCCAGTCGGAAAACTTCTGCATGATCTCATCCCACCAACTCGGACCCGCCACGGACTTGAATTCCCGGCGGCTCAAAATTTCCTTCAGCTTCGCACGCGCATTCGCCGCATCGCCGACCGCCGATCCTTGCAACTCCACCGCCTGTTCCTTCATGATCGCGAGGTCTTTCTGAACTTCGTTCGCGATGGTTTGACGGTGATCGGGTTCATCGTTCCAGCGTTGCAGCAGTTGCCCGAGCTGCGTGGTCGAGACCTGCACAATTCCCGTCGGCGTCTGCACCGCCCACTCGCCCGGCAGCCCAGCGCGCAATTGCAAGAATTTTTCCGGATGTTGTTGCATGTCCGCCGCTGCTGCCGACGTGCGCTCCAGCTCGGCGATGTACTGCGTCATCGACAGCGGGGGAACGGCTACTTGCGGAACAGAGGGTGGTGGATTTTCCTGCGCGCGCAAACAGGCCACGCTCAGCACAGCCAGCGTCAGGAGAATAAAGCTGCGTGCTGTGCGGGCCATCATTTCTAAAGGGAGGGTGCAACCGCCGCGGCCGGCGAGTCTCCCGCCGCGTTTTCCAGGGGAGGTCCCATCATCAGTTGCAGATCAAACGCTTCCTTGCGCACGCGAATATCGTAATAAAGAAGGACCAGTCCGATCATCAACAGCGGCGCCGCCAGCGCACCCCCGACCGCGCCCAGCACCGAGCCCAGTCCTATCATCCAGTAATTAGGCTGTCCATGTGTTCCCATGACGACCCCAGCCACCAGGAACGGCCCTTGGAACACAAACATGACGGTGTACGTGACCAGCAGCATCAGCAATATCACGAGGAAGGCTCGTCCCAGGTTTCCCTTCATCAGGAGCACGCTGCGCCGTGATGCCTGACGCGCCTTCAGACTCTCCAGCATCAGCGCCGGAACTGCCACGCTGTTGCGCAACATGATCCAGATCGGCAGAAAGATCATCACCGGAACCATGATGACCATCAGCACCACCCCCACCACACGGCCCGCCGCCCCCAGCGTCGCGCCCGCCAATGAGATGACGACCACCGCAACCACAAAAACCGACATAAATTGCAATCCAATCCAGCCCATCAACCGCATCAGCCGCCAGGTGCGCCCCTTCATTTTCCTGAACGATCCCCAGATGGTCGCGTTGTTGCCCAAATACACATCCGACACCGCAAACGTGGTGGCCCCCAGCGCAATCGTGTAGGCGATCCAGTACGCCATCATCAGGAGGAAGAATCCGCCGCCCAGCCCCGCGGCCATGTACACCCCGGCGACACCACCTTGCGGCTTGGCCACCACGCTCTGCAGGATGGTATTGACCAGCGCGAATCCCATCGCAAATACCGACGGCCACGCCATCACTCCAAAAAACAGCAGGAAGTTCGCCTTGTACAAGCTGAACGTTCGGTCCAGCAGTTCTCCCAGATTCAGCGGGCGCAGGCTGACGGCAGGCATAATCCCTTCTCAGGTTCCCCAATCGCTCTCTAAAATTTCGCGGATATTACCACATAACAACACGGCCGCGAGTCGCAATCAATCTGGCAACCATTACACTCACCCGACCGGCTTCTGAGTGCTAGCGCCTGACTGCGACAGTCAAGCCAATGGACGCACCTCTCGCTATCTCTTAGACTTATCTGCTCTCCAAGTTCCGGTGGACAGCCATGTTTGAGCGATACACTGAAAAAGCGCGGCGGATTATTTTCTTTGCACGTTACGAAGCCAGCCAGTTCGGCTCTCCCGAGATAGACACTGAGCATTTGTTGCTGGGGCTCCTGCGCGAAGACAAAGCCCTAACCAACCGTTTCCTGGGATCCCACGCCTCCGTCGAATCCATTCGCAAGCAGATCGAGGGAAAGACTATTGTCCGGGAGAAGTTTTCAACCTCGGTAGATCTGCCGCTCAGCAGTGACGGCAAACGGGTCTTGGCTTATGCCGCCGAAGAAGCCGAGCGCCTTTCCAACAAGCACATTGGCCCCGAGCACCTGCTGCTCGGTCTCCTGCGGTTAGACAAATGCTTTGCGGCGCAGATCTTAATGGAACGGGGCATCCGGCTGAGCGACGTACGCGAGGCACTCAAAGGCAAACCGCACGAACCGGCGCCGGCGCAAACAAAATCTACCGTGCCCGATGAACTCAGTCCTTATATCAGCGATCTGGTGGCCCAGACTCAGCCGCTGATTGGGCGCGAAAAGGAACTCGATCGCCTCATCGAGATTCTCTGCCGCTTCAATGGGAAGAATCCTGTTCTGGTGGGCGAGTCCGGGGTCGGCAAGAGAACCATCGTCGGCGGATTGGCCCGGCGCATCGCGGACGGCAATGTTCCTCGATCGCTCGCGGAAAAAGCCATTCTCGCCCTCGATCTACCTCCGCTTCGAGTCTTGGAAAGGAATAGTTCATGGCACGAGAGACTGGATCTTTCCCTGGTAGCGGCGGCACAGAATGGGAAAATCTTTTTTGTGAATCGGATGCATGACCGGCCTGGAGGCATTTCCCCGCTTGCTCCGTTTCACGTCATCGAACTCCTGCAGCGGCCGATCCTGGCGGGTAAGATTCAGTGCATCGGTACCTCTACTCCAGCTACATTCGCCAGGTTGCAGGCGGACCGGCACTGGCTCGCGGAATACTTTGAACCCATCGAGGTCGCTCCGGCCAATGAAGAGACCGCCATCAAGGTGCTGCTTAACATCAAAGCAGCTTACGAAAAATTCCACAATGTTTCTTATACCGACGATGCCATTGTGTACACCGTTCTCTGCGCCAGCAAGTACATCAAGAGTGGAAGCTTGCCGGGGACGGCGGTGGATATTATCGACGAAGCAGGCGCGGCTGCCCAACTGCAGCAGGGTTCACTGCCTGAGGAAGTCATCGAGGTTCAGAAACGCATTGCTTTTATCGTGCATCGAATGGAGGTTTCCATCGCCAATCACGAATTTGAGAAGGCCCGATTTTACTCAGAGGAAGAACGCAAGGAGCGCGACAATCTGAAACAGTTGCGCGACAAATACAAGCTCGACGACAGTCCCGCGTTGAACATTCGTCGGGAGGAGATCGAGAAAGCTGTCATGAAGCTGGTTGCCATTGGGGGCGATTCAGATTCCACATCACGTTAGTGCGGGCTGCTCCACCCTTCAACCCCACTACCATCCGGCTGCCCCACCCTTGCACCGCGAAGCGCGGGGCAGCCGCTTTCGTAGTACACTCCGCGATCAATGATGAAAAGGTGCGCCAGCCACTCCACCCAGTCTTGTGCCCCTATTCCAGACCCTGGACCGTTAGAGCTATGTTCTTCGATCGAAACCGTGACATAAGCCTGAGAAGGATGGGATCGGATGCTGATTGTTTTATTCGTTCTGCTGATGTTCTCCACCCCGGCGATGGCGGGACAGAGTCGCACTTATTTCATCGCCGCCGATGAAGTGGACTGGGATTTCGCGCCCTCCCACGCCGACCTGATTCACGGAGAGAAGTACCACCTGCAGGACGAGCCTGCCTCGAAGGGGGCCCTTGATGCCAATGCGACCTCCTACCGCAAGGTGCGCTTCCGCGAGTACACCGACAGCACCTTCAAAGTCCTGAAACCCCGTCCCGCAGCCTGGGAGCATCTCGGCATATTGGGGCCCCTTCTCCGCGCCGAAGTCGGAGATACCATCAAGGTTGTTTTCAAGAACAACGCCTCCCGTGCATACAGTGTCCATCCCCACGGAGTTTTCTACGCCAAAGACTCTGAAGGAGCCGGCTATCTTGACGGCACAAACGGCAAAGATAAGGCGGATGATTCCGTGGCCCCAGGAGCAATTCATACTTATCTATGGCCTGTGCCGGAGCGTGCCGGACCTGCCGATATGGACGGCAGCACTGCCTTCTGGGTCTATCACTCGCATGTGGATGAGGGCCGTGATATCAACTCAGGCCTGATCGGACCGATGATTATCACGCGCCGCGGTATGGCCCGGGCGGACGGCTCCCCCAACGACGTGGACCGCGAATTCGTTGTCGATTTTGGCTTGTTCGATGAGCATCAGAGTTGGTACTGGGACACTAATGTCGTTCGTCTCTATGGCGAAAAAAAGAACTACGACGATACAAATAAGGAAGTCCACGACTTCCATCACTTCTTCACCATCAACGGCTATCTCGATGCCAACGGCCCCATCATGACGATGCGCAAGGGAGAGCGTGTCCGCTGGTACCTGTTCACCAATACCAATGAGCTGGAAGCGTGGGATATCCATACCCCTCACTGGCACGGACAAACCGTTACCGTCAATCACATGCGCATGGATATGGTCATGCTCAATCCCATGACCAGCGCAGTTGCTGACATGGTCCCCGACAATGTGGGTACATGGATGTTCCACTGCCACATGAATGGCCATTTTGAGGGCGGGATGAGAACCCTTTTCAGGGTCGAACCCTGAGCGAATCAAGACGTGGTGGGTGACCCCAACCTCTGCGCTTGCTTTTGTCGCACGCCCGTTACGATCTCGTCACCGTGGAGATCAGTTCCATCTGGATTAGTGGCGAAGCCGATCTCTACAATCGCCGCGTGCCCCCTCCTTTCGCGCCTTTTGCGAAAGGGTGGGTACGAAGATCCTCAGACCTGGGGTGTCCTCATCCTTGTTTCTCCGCGAAACCGCGGACATGCCTTTGTGATCCTTCGTGCCCTTTGTGCTGAGCCCTCCCAGGTTCGCTGGTGCCCCAGGTTCGCGCCGGTTTTTGGCCCTAACCTGGGATTGTTGATAACTGAACATGCTGCTCCGCACCCGTTATCATTCCGAGCGCAGCGAGGAATCTGCTTTGCGGTGGGCTTTGGGTTGCGCCAGCCGCCTGGGATATCTGCCTGCGGACCGCGCCCCGCATCTCTACGCCGCTTTCATGATCATCCTGACCGCAGACGTCGTGATCGCCTATTACGTGTACCAGCACCTGCGGCGGACAAAGAAGTCATAGGTCAGCTGCGTCGCTTTCCACACTTCGTATCTTTCGCGCCCTTTGTTGTCCTGCGCCACGCACGCCAAAACCAGGCTTGGTGGGCCACTGGCCTGCCGATTTTTGGTAGTTGGTGAATCGAGGAGGTTGGCTCAGCCCCCCGATGCCCCCCACACAGAGACAACAGCCAAACCGACACAAAGACACCAGCGAGACACTCGAAACGTTGGACACGACAGAGACACAAGACACACACAATTCTAAGGCATATAGCGACAAGCCTCACTCCCACAGCGTTCCAATTGGCGCACTTGTCGCTACAATTGATTTGCCACATTCCTGCGTGACCTACTTCCTTGACAGCTCACCCCCGAAATCGCCACTCTCATCTCGTCCGCCCAGCGCGGCATTTGGTGACTCTTTGATAACTCGTTAGACCATCGAGGTCGACTCCAATTTCCACCCCGGCACGCCTCTCCCCGCGCTGAGCAGCCAAAAATCGCGCCCATCTGCCCCGTTTTCTAGATTTTGCCCCTAAGATATTGGAATCAGAGATGTTGCACGATGCCTGGGGGGTTGTGCCGCTAAGTACCTTGTTTTCAAGATCCCTTGGGGGAGGGGGTACTCGCGTCTAAGGTTTACTTGCTAATTATTACGAGCGATTCGGCTGAGTGCTCTGGAAACCGGCCAGATATTCATTTTCGCTCAAGGTCACCCTGGCCCGCCGCGACGGAGCGGGACCGCCTAAACCCTGCCAACCCCGACGTAGCGGAAACCCAGCGCGCGCAGGGCCGCCGGATCCAGCAGATTTTTGGTATCCACGATCACCGGGCTCCTCAGGAGCTTTTTGATTTTGCCGAAGTCGAGCGCCCGGAATTCCGGCCACGCCGTACTCAACACCAGCACGTCTCCACCCTCGACGGCGGCATACGCGGATTCGCAATACTTCACCGTCCCATTGAGCTCAATTTTTGCCTGCGGAATAGCAACCGGATCGTACGCCTTCACTTTGGCGCCTCTCGACAGCAGCGCTCGCACCAGGCTGATAGACGACGATCCCGCCACCGAACTGGTATTCGGTTTCAACGCCAGTCCCAGCACCGCGACGTGCTTGTTCTCCACCGAATTTACCGCCTTCGAAATCTTCTCCACGATGCGTTCGCACAAAGTGCGGTTCACCTCGCGCGCCGCCGTCAGCACATTCAGGGCAACACCCTTCTGCGCCGCCATTCGCGTCAGGCCTTCCATTTGCGGCTCCACAAACGTTCCGCCGATTCCCGCACCCGGCTGCAGGCATCGCGGCGCGATCCTCTTGTCCAGGCCCAGGGCGACTGCCAGACTGACTGCGTCGGCGTTCACGTGCTCACACAAGCTGGCCAGTTCGTTGATGAACGACGTCTTCGTCATCACGAAGGCTGTGGCCGCAGGCCGCAGAAGTTCGGCCGTCTCATGATTCGTCACCACCACCGGCACGCCGCGCATGACCAGCGGATGATAAATCTGCTTCAACGCGTGCACCGCTTCCTGCGAACTGGTTCCCAGCACGATCCGGTCTGGCCAGTTGAAATCCTCGATGGCGCAGCCGTCCGTCAGCGATATCGGCTGCGAGACCACCGTCGTCTTAATGCCCGCCTTTTGCATCCGCGTCTCGACCCGGCTCGCCGTTCCGATCGCTACCGGTGTCACAATCACCAGGATGCTTTTGTGGCGCGCAAATTTGGCCAGTTTCTCCGCCACCGCCTCGATGTCCGCCTGAACATCTTCCGCCAGAAAGATGATCTGCGCTTTCTGCCCGAAGGTTTCCGGGTCCGTCGAGTAGGCCAGGCGGCCCACCTTCACGTTTCGTTTGATGACCTCTTCCAGGTTCTTCTCGTAGAAGGGAATTACGCCTTGCGCCATGCCCAGGATGCGATCGGCGTCTTCATGGCACAGCAGGACCGGCGTTCCAAAATCAGCCAGGCAGGCGGAAATAACAGTGGCGAGATACCCGGAGCCGTAAACCCCGATCTGCATGTGCTCTCCCAGCCACGGCAGGGGAAACGGCGTCTATTCGTGGCGGCCGTGTAACGAATGCTTATTTATGACCCCGTCCGGTCGGAGGTGCAACACCGAAGATGGACATGTACTTTCGCTAGCGCCCAGAGACAGCATTGTCACAGACTTGTAGAATGCCTAACGGGGACCGGAAACCAGGCTTCCGCCCAGGGGCACCGGCGCCAGGTCAATCCAGGAGTTCTCTGTCTTCTCCCGGACGAATGTCAGCTGCCCGAGGTAGATGCGCCGGCTTTCTTGGAACTCATGCCAGCGTTGGTGGGCGACCTCGTAGATTGGGCGCGCTTCCCGTTCCGTAGCCATCTTGGCAATGGTCAGATGAGGCATATACGGCCACTGTTCTTCGCCTTGCAGGACGCCGGCATTGAGCCGGTCGTGCAGTTCCCGCATGCGGTACGCGGCGTGCGCCACCCGGATAAAAACGGTGTGGGTCGCAGGGGCAAACGTCTCCACATCCCCCATGGAGACTTCGAAGGGACTGGCCTCGCGACAAGCCTCTTCCACCATTTCCAGGGCGGCGGCTTCGGTGCCTTTCAGTGGACGGGGTGGCAGGATGGTCAGGTGTGCCGGCAAAAACGGCACTCCCGGCAGGAGTTCGCGCCGGAGGTTCTCCACGAACTCCCCCACCGGGCTGCGGACATAAGCGACCACCGCATAGCGCGCACCCTGCATGAGGCCGCATTATACGCCTGCGTTCGTGCGTCGAAGTTCATCCCTTCGGCACCCCGGGCCAACCAAACTCAAGCGGCTGCACAGTTTATAATTGGAAAATTGCAGTGTCGGGGCGTAGCGCAGCCTGGTAGCGCACCTGCCTTGGGCGCAGGGGGTCGTTGGTTCAAATCCAATCGCCCCGACCACTCCAATCCTGTTTAGATTCGACCTTCTCGGCTATTTCTTCTTGGCCAGCACGCCCAGGTCTTCGGGCTGGATTCTCTCCGCCAGCCACTGGTGCAGTTGCTGGTTGCCGCGCGTCAGCGGATGCACAAAACGAATTCCCGCCTTGCCCTGGGCGTCTGCCCAGACGAGTTCGCCTTTGCCTTCCACGACGAACGGGCTATCCGGAAGACTGAAACGCAAATGCATCGGACCGTTAATGACCACCGGTCCTTCCACCACGATCTCCGCCCCACCCTCACTGAGATTGATGATCGTGGCCGGAAAATCCTGCACCGAACCAAATTTCAATTTCACGGGAATCTGCACGGTATGCCGGTGATACCGCAGCCGCTGCCGCACGATCAGGCTATGCGCGGCGTGCATCAGGCGCGAAAACCGTTCCATGCCGACTGGTTTGGCCAGCACGAAGGTGGCGCCCATACCGAACGCGGCGCCGGAGTTTGGATCTTTCACGATGGCCATCGCGATGCAGGTTCGGTTGCGCCGTCCCTTGCGAATTTCCTTCAACACTTCCCGAAGTTCGGCTTCATCGCTGTCCAGAATGACTGCATCAAATCTCCACTTCCGCAACCGCTCCACCCCTTCCGCGGCGGATGGAGAGTTCTCCAGGGCCATGCCGAGATTGTCAGCCACACGTTTGACTACGCGTTGTACTTCGGAATCGTCGGAGAGTAACAAACACTCGATCTGTGGCATTTTCCCGTCTCGGCGCCTTTTCCTTGTTTCCGATTCACTGCCAATCGCGGGCAACTCTGCCCGAATCAAAACGATTCGCCTACTCCCCGCTCTTCCCGTTCCCTGACGACGCAAATGAGGCGAGCCCGGTTCTCTTCGTTGATGGCATCGAAAGATACGCCCATGCCGGTACGCGGATGAACCGAACACACGGTGCCGCCCACCCGGACGTCTCCATCCGGGGCATTCAACGTAAGCTCCAGGCGCGTGCCCAGTGGGAAGGGCTGCAAAGTCTCCACGTAACATCCCTCCAGACTGACATCGCTAACGCTCGCGATCAGAACTGCTTCTAACCCATTCTCCTTGATCCGAACGGGACAGTTCAGACGATGGCGGCTGGTTTTGCGTCGATTCTCTGTCTGCTCCACAAGTGTCTCCAGAGACTTTCAGCAGGTCGCTTGGAATGGGGGTATCCCGCTGACGGCATTTTGCGCCACGCTGACCCGATGGTGCTAGTTACTCAAGTCACCGGGCAAACTAAAGAAGGTTTCTTTGGCTCCGCTCTTGCGACACATTCCCCTCGGTCTGCGCGGTCACCTTAGTCTCGTTGCACTAGCTATTAGCGATGGTGACTTTTTGTCGAACCCAGCCTCGATATATATCGTGTTACGATATTATTCCGGGACACCGCTGAGTGACCGATAGTCGCAAGCTGAAAAGCGGACAGAAGACAAAATGAATCGCACTTCGTCCGCCAGGATCCGCAACTGCTTGGGGTCAATGAGGCATCGCCAACTCCCGGCAGTTCACCTTCTCCGCAAACGCCAAAACGCGGCCAGCGTTCTCGTCCATTTATTCTGGGTCGGCATATGCTCTCGCGCGGCCGCCAGCGTCTATCTATATGGCATATCCATGTGCAGGCTTCTGCAGATTATGTGAAGGAGACATAATGTCTTTTCTGATCGGGGACGCCCCGACGAAGTCAAACGCAGGCCGTACGTCAGGAATCGATTATCGTAACCTACTGAAAATATGGTCTTTATAGTTAACAGTGTACGGAAACGGATATATTCCCCAAACCACAGCAGGAAAGCCCTGACCGGAACCCAAATTGCACAGTTAGCCTCAACACGGCGAAGTTCCGTGGGTATCTCGTCCGCAAAGTAACAAATCCCAGGAGGGATCTATGTCCAAGAAGTTAGTAGGGCTCGTGCTGGCCATGCTGCTGCTGTTGGCAGTCGCGGCAAGCGCGGATACGACCCTGTTTTACGCAGGTGATTTTGATCCAAATAACGGCAACGCAAACGGCCTAGCCAACGAAAACGATGGCATCGTCAGCGGCAATCCGTATGGCTCAGCCACTTTCCAGAATTTCATTGTTCCCACCGGTCAGAACTGGACGATCACCGGGTTGTTTTCCAACGACCTGATGAACATCAACCCGGGTCAGGCCTATTGGGAAATCCGCACTGGCGTTTCCGAAGGCAACGGCGGCACGCTGCTGTTCTCGGGCACCGGTACCGATATCGTGACTCCAACCGGCCGTTCCGGCTTTGGATTCACTGAGTTCCAGAACTTGGTCACAGGTCTGAACATCAACCTGGGAGCAGGCATGTACTGGATGACGGTAGTGCCTCTGGCTCCTGGCCAGGGCGGCCGCTCGTTCAACAGCAACACGTTCGGGTTGAACAGCGTCGGGGACGATGTCCAGAATCAGGAGTTCTGGAATTCGTCATTCTTCGGGACGAACTACACGAACGCTAATAACGGCGGCGTGTTCCCGCTCTTCTCCGATGGCGTGATCGGCAACACCGGTACGGGTGGAGTTCCTGAGCCGGCCAGCTTACTGCTGCTCGGATCGGGATTGCTGGGCATCGGCGGAACCATCCGTCGCCGCTTGAGCAAGTAATCGATCGTTGATAAAAAAGAGGCGCGCACTGCGCGCCTCTTTTTTTGCCTTTAGTTTCGTCGAGCGAGCCAGCCTTCCTGTTCGCTTTGCTTGCGCCCCTGCTCGTGTAGGCTTGTAAACCTTGGTAGTGGGATAGAATCGCCGATACCCGCGTCCCTAAAAGCCTGCTCTCGCGTGGACATGAACAGCCGAGTCAAATCCATCGTAGTCGCTGGACTTCTCGCCATGATCGCGATCCATGCGGCGCTGTTCTGGACCCTCCATCGACAGCTACGGCAAGGTTACTCGGATTTCACCATCCTCTATGCAGCTGGACGCATCGTGCGAACCGGCTTAGGGCACCAGCTCTACGAACCACAAACTCAATGGGGTATCGAACAGAGTTTTGCACCTCGAGTCGACATTCGTCACGGGCCTTTGCCCTATAACCATGCCCCCTTTGAAGCCTGGATTTTTGCCCCGCTGAGCGGCTTCTCCTTCGGGACTGCCTATGTCATCTGGATAGCTGTCAATCTGCTGATGCTCATCGTAGTTGCGCGATTGACCTGCAGGTACACGTCCGGCGGCCAGGGGATGGGCTTTACTTTGTTGCTGTTTCTTGCATTTTTTCCCGTGTTCGTTACGTTACTCCAGGGACAAGATTCGATCCTGCTGCTCCTTCTGTACGTGTCGGCTTTCGAGTGCGTCTTCTCCAATCGAAGCTTCCTTGCGGGTATGTTGCTTGCTGTTGGTTGTTTCAAGTTGCATCTGGTCTTGCCCCTGGTGGCCATTCTCGTCTATCAAAAGTACTGGAGAGTACTGGCTGGTTTCGCGGTGTGCAGCGTCTTCCTTTTCCTTGCCTCGGTTGCCACCATCGGCTGGCGGAACATGATGGCGTACCCACATTACGTCTGGAGCCTGAACCAGCGCCCCGATATCGGCGCCGTCAAACCTCAGCTCATGCCTAATCTCAGAGGACTCCTCGACGGCTTTCTCCATGGACGGTTGTCTTCCATGTTCGTGACTGGGCTGGTCTTCGTAGTGTCGGCGACCCTTGTCCTTCTCGCCGCTGAAAGCTGGCGACGAATGCGCGTCGCTGGAATGGCTGGCTCCAGCCGAGAGCAGTCGCTCGGTTTCTCATTAGCTGTCCTCACGACTGTTATCGTGAGCTACCATCTCTATGCATACGACGCCACGTTGTTGCTGATTCCCATTCTCGTAGTTGGAAAAGCTGTCATCCAAAACAAGGAAATTGGCCAACTTCTTCGGGTCGCCACTTTGCTTCTGGGCGTCACTCTCTTTTGCACACCCGTCTGGGCACTCCTGCTGTTCAAAATTGGCTACCTCAATCTCATGTGTTTGCCTCTGCTCTTTCTTGGGTGGGTGACGCTGAAAGTTATGTTCGCTCCTCTGCCCCAAGTGGTTCCAGCGGTTGAATCCTATTGAAACTCTCGGACCTGAGATCCAGCGCGTTTGCCACTCCGCAGCTCCCACAGCTGAATCAGATAGGCCAGAACGATCCGGCGCGTGAGTTTGGAAGTGCCGGCGACTCGTCTTCGAAATGTATATGGAATCTCCTGCACCCGACACGGACCGCAATGGGCGACAATTTCCAGGAGGATCTTGAACCCGGAGCCGCGCATCTGCTGGCTGATCCTCAGGAAGTCGTCGCGGCGGAGCATGAAATAGCCAGAAAGAGGATCGTGGATAGTTACCCCAAGCGTCCACTGCGCCAGTTTCGTGGCCGCCCACGAACCCACGCTCCTCACCCACTTCCAATTCCCAGTACTTCCGCCCCGAACGTACCGGCTGCCGACGACCAGGTCGGCGCCTTGGGACATCGCCTCTAACATTTGGGGAAGAATAATCGGATCGTGCTGCAGGTCGGCATCGATACACCCAACGATATCCCCGGAGGCAATGCGAAACCCATCCATAACGCTGCGGGTCAGTCCCCGGTCGCTCTCTCGCCGCAGCAGCTTTAAACGTGGGTTGGTTTTGGCCAGATTCGCCACCACCTGCCACGTCTGATCCGGCGAGTCGTCATCGCAGATGATGAGTTCATAATCCACCCCCCGCAGACACTCCCCCGTCTCTTCCATCAGCCGTCGTACGTTCTCGGCTTCATTGTAAGTCGGAGAGATCAGGCTTAATTTCACAGAGGATTCGATAGAGTAGCTGCTCCAGGCCGCTGGCGGCAACCAATCTCCGGACTGCCCACAATCGTCGATATAACTACACGGAATCCCCAAAGCACGTGGTAAACACCTGAATTTAAACCTTTCAGACGCTTTGGCCGGCTTTTGTACTTTGGTGACTTGGCAGCCCGGGCTACTCCGTCTAGATTCCTTGCCGCTCCCCGCATTGTCTCGGCGGATAGACAAAATTTGTCATTTTTTGCGGTTCGCATTCATTGCGTGGCACAGATGGATCGGTCTTAAGAAACTCTGTTCAGGGGAACTATGTT
>Ga0070741_10005647_pt1 | contig 27564 bp, 25 predicted proteins | sample Coa_R1_4_FD_66440 | JGI IMG/M metagenome (GOLD analysis project Ga0070741, IMG submission 66440) | Surface soil microbial communities from Centralia Pennsylvania, which are recovering from an underground coalmine fire - Coalmine... | ecosystem: Environmental > Terrestrial > Soil > Unclassified ...
TCCGTCCCTCCCCCTGAACCCCCTCCGGAACGCAGCCGTCGGGCGAGCGAGCCCCAGGAGCTCGTCGCCCGACGGCGTCGCAGCGAAAAAAACTTCTGGATTTTCAAGACCGTATCTCCGGGAAGGGGAAAACAGAAGAGACGGTCGATTCGCGAAACGTGGTCTCCTATCGGATGGCGGAGAGGGGAAAGGAGACAGCGGGGGGGTGCGGATTGAAAAGCGGGGATATGGAACCCAAAAGAACGCAACGCGCCATAATGTCCTCATTTCGCCTCCTAATAACTATTAAACCACTTGCCGCCCTGCTGGAACGGCGCTTGACTTGTTTTGGTTGCGCGGGTATTTACTCGAACAGCAATCACTCAAACGTTGGAAGAGTCGTATGAATGATCCCGATTCGAAAAAGGCTGGCTTCTTTTCCCGCCGTTCATTTCTCAAAAGCATAGGCACCACCGCCGTCGCCGGCGCCGCCGTCCAGGCGCAGGCGGTCGCCGATGAACTGGAAAAGGTCAACGCCGAGAAAACCATCGGACCCGGCGCGGTCCCGGTGACGCTCACGGTCAACGGCAAGCAGCTCAAACTGCAGCTCGAGCCGCGCGTCACGCTGCTCGACGCGCTGCGCAACTACTCGAGCCTCACCGGCTCGAAGGAAGGTTGCGATCGCGGCACCTGCGGGGCCTGCACGGTGATGATCAACGACGTGCCCGTTTATTCCTGCATGAAGCTGGCTATCGAGGTGCAGGGACAGGAGATCACCACCATCGAGGGCCTGGCGCAGGACGGCAAGCTCACCGCCGTCCAGCAGGCGTTCATGGATCGCGACGCGCTCATGTGCGGTTATTGCACGCCGGGTTTCGTGATGAGCGTCACCGCGCTGCTCAAGAAGAATTTCCGCCCCACTGCCGATGATGTCCGCCACGCTTGTGTGGGCAACATCTGCCGTTGCGGCACCTATCCGCGCATCATGGAGGCCGCCTTCCAGGCCGCAGGCGTGCCTGTTCCCACCAGCAAGACGGAGGTGATTCGTTATGCCTGATACTCCCGCTCCCAAGTTGAGCTGGCCGGCTGAGACCAAATACATCAGCCACAGCACGCATCGCATCGATGCCCCGCCCAAACTCAAGGGCGAGGCCAGGTATGCTTCGGATATTCAGGCCGAGGGCTGGCTCTACGGCATGATCCTCCGTTCCAAGTGGCCGGCAGCCAAGATCACCGCCGTCAATCTGGAGCCCGCGCTCAAGATTCCCGGCATCAAGGCCGCGATCCTCGTGAAGGAAGGCGAGCGCGTCGTCCATTTCTACGGCGAGGAAATCGCCGCGGTCGCCGGCGCCACCAAATCAGCCTGTCTCGATGCGCTCAAAGCCATCGAAGTCACCGCCGAGCCGCTCGGTTTCGCCGTCCGCGAGAACGACGCGAAAAAGGACGATTCCCCCCACGTCTGGGCGGACGCCCCGAACGTCGGCACGCCCAAATCCACCGAAAAAGGCCAGGTGGACCAGGCATTTGGCGAGTGCGACGCGGTCGTCGAGGGATTTTTCACCACCCAGGTGGCGATCCATCATCCGATGGAAACGCACGGCAACTCCGCTTCCTGGACCGATGACGGCCTCACCTGCTGGGCTTCCACTCAGGGCATCACCAGTGTGCGCGACGGTCTCGCCGGCCCGCTGAAACTCGACCACAGCAAGGTCCGCGTCATTACCGATTACATGGGCGGCGGTTTCGGAGCCAAGTTCGGCCCCGGCCCGCACGGCTTGCTGGCCGCGCGGCTATCGCGTGAGGCCAAGGCGCCCGTGCGCCTCATGCTCACGCGTTTCGACCAGGCCCTGGCCGTCGGCAACCGTCCCTCCAGTTTCCAGAAGATCAAGCTCGGCGCAAAATCCGATGGCACACTGCACGCCTATGATCTCGATAATTACGGCACGTCCGGTCTCGGCACCGGCGGCACTTCGGCGGGCGGCGGCAGCGGCATCGATTTTCCCGCGCCTTACATTTACCGGATTCCCAACACCCGGGTGAAGCACACGTCCGTGGCGACCAATGCCGGTCCCTCGAGCGCCTTCCGCGCCCCGGGCAATCCGACGGCGTCGTTCGGCATGGAAAGCATCATGGATGAACTGGCCGTGAAGCTTGGCATGGACCCGGTTGAACTCCGCATCAAGAATGATCCCAGCGAAATCCGGCAAAAGGAATACAAGCTCGGCGCCGAGCGTTTCGGCTGGAAGGACAAGTACAAGAAGCCCGGAAGTTCCCCCGGGGTGGTGAAGACCGGCATCGGCTGCGCTGGTTCCACCTGGGGCGGCGGCGGCAGCAACAAGACCCAGGCTGAGGTCCAGATCAATCCCGACGGCAGTGTGGAAGTTCGCATGGGTGTGCAGGACGTCGGCACCGGGACCCGCACCGTGCTGGCGGTGATTGCCGCTGAAGTCTTCGGCCTCACTCCGGAACAAATCACGGTTCGCGTCGGTGATACACATTTCCCTCCGGGCCCGGGAAGCGGTGGCAGCACCACCTGCGCCTCCGTTTCACCCACTCTTTTCGCCACCTGCACGGACGCGCTCGCGCAACTGCAGACGCAAGCCGGCGTGACCGATGCCAAGGGCGATAATTGGACCGCCGCGTGCAAGAAACTCGGCGTCAATCCGCTCGTGGTTCAGGGCAAGTTCGCACAGGGCCTTTCCTCCCGCGGCACCGGTGGCGTTCAGTTCGCCGAAGTTGAAGTGGACACGGAAACCGGCCTGGTCACGGTGAAGAAAATCGCCGGCGTCCATGACTGCGGTTTGATCGTCAACAAGATCACGACCGAAAGCCAGATTTACGGCGGCATGATCATGGGCATGGGCTATGCCCTCTACGAAGAACGCGTCATGGACTGGCAATCCGGCGTGGTGCTCAATCCGAATTTCGAGACCTACAAGCTCACCGGGCTGTCGGACATCCCGGAATTCGATCTCGTGCTGCTCAACATGCCGGAGCGCGGGGTCATCGGCATCGGCGAGCCGGCGATCATTCCCACCGCATCCGCGATCGCCAACGCCGTGGCCAACGCGATCGGCGCCCGCGTCAACAGTCTGCCCATCACGCCCGCCAAAGTGCTGGCCGCGCTGGGCAAGGTTCCTCCCTCTACCGCTACCGCATCATGAAGTCATTCCAATACGCAACCGCGCTCTCGGTGGATTCCGCCCAGCAAATGGTCGCGGATAACGGCCAATACATCGCCGGCGGCAACGATCTCCTCGGACTCCTCAAGGAGTACCTCGTCGACCCCAAAACCCTCGTCAACATCAAGTCGCTGCCCGGCCTCGACAAGATCGAGCAGGGCAAGGATACCTGGACCATCGGCGCCAACGTGACCGTCGCGCAGATCGAGGATCATGCCGGGATCAAGGAGTGTTTCCCCGGGCTGCATTGGGCGGCGTGGCACGTCGGTTCGCGCCAGATCCGCAACGTCGCCTCGGTCGGCGGAAATCTTGCCCAGCATTCCCGCTGCTGGTATTTCCGGCATCGCGATGTCCTCTGCCTGAAGAAGGACGGTGACACCTGTTACGCGCGTCACGGCGAGAACCGTTATCACAGTCTCTTCACCGGCAACCAATGCATCAGCCCCGTTGTCTCCAACCTGGCGGTTGCGTTTGCGGCGCTGGATGCCGTCGCAGTCGTGCAGCGCGAAGGCAAACCGGTGAGCATGAAGATGGCGGAGTTCTACGCCGATGCTTTCACGAGCCCGACGGCGCACAATGCGCTCAAGCCGGGCGACCTCATCCTGCGCGTGGAAATTCCCGCGGTGCGCAACCGCAGCCACTACATTCAGGCGAGTGACAAACAGGAGTTCGATTGGGCGCTGGTTAGTTGCGCCGCCGCGGCGAAGGTGACGGATGGCAAATTGAGCCAGGCCCGCATCGCGCTCGGTTGCATTTCGCCGGTGCCGCACCAGGTCGATGCCGCCAACGAGTTCCTCGAAGGCAAGACCCTCGATGACGCCACCGCCTCGCAGGCCGCCGATCTCGTGTTGAAGAACGCGAAGCCGCACGGCCACAACGAATACAAGATTCCCCTCGCGCACACATTGATCCGGCGCACACTCCTGAAGCTCAACGCGTGAATCCCATGAACACGACCAAGATTCTCTGCCGCCATCTGCGCTCCAAGACAATGTACGTGGACGCCACCGCCGAGGAAGCCTTCGCCGAGAAGAGCACGGAAAACGCCTCGCCCTGCCATCCCTGGTGCAATCTCACACAGAGCGTGAAGGGCGCCGACGACCGCCTCGCCGGCCCGCAATCGTGCAATTGCTCACGCTCCTGTTTCGAGGAATAAGTCGGCGCCGGGTTACTCCACTTTCCTGGCCTCGGGATTTTGGCCGTTCTGGTGCAGCACCAGCCCCGTGACCACTCCCTTTTCATCCTTCACAAAGGTGAGTTGTGCGTCCACCACCTTGTAGAAAAAGTTCGTCTCCGACTCGGGAAACACCTCGAAACTCGATTGCCCTGTCAATTGCGCCATCAAACGGTCACCGTTCCGCCGAATGGTGAAATAAACATTCGGCGCCAGTTCGTACCGTCCTGCATATGCGTCGTAAATCTTCGGGTCCACCTTCACAACCGTGCGCACGCTGGGAGGCTCATATTCCTCCAGCGGAAAACGCCCGTCGAGCAAATGCAGCGCGATATCGTCTATGTTGTTCGCGGAATTCGCCAGCACCAGCACTCCCCGCCGCGCGGCCGGGTCGAATCCAATGAACGAATGATACCCGCCCGTTCCGCCATTGTGCCAGATGATGTCCTTCCTGAATTTGTGATACACGTGCCATGCCAGGGCAATGTCCAGGCCCGGCTCCGCAGAGCGGAAATGGATTTCGTGGGTTTTTTGCAGAGCCGGGGACAAACTGTTGCTCGTGAAACCCAGATTGGCGGAGATGAATTTTAGCAAATCATTCGCCGTTGATCGCAGCGCGCCCGCCCCCGCCAGCGTCGGTAGGTCCCAATTCCCCACCGGCTCTCCGGTTTCACCATGGCCTTTCGCCAGGCGGGCTTTCAATTCCGGGCTCAACGTGATGCGCGTGCTTTCCATCCCCAATGGCCGGCATATCCTTTCGATCACCAGGCTTTCGTAATTCGTCCCCGCCTTCAGCGCAATCGCGTGCCCCAGCAAACCCATCCCGAAATTTGAATACTCGTATTTCGACCCGATATCCCGCCGCAGCTTGTGACCCGAAAGAAACGCGTACATCTGTTCGACCGTGTAATCGGCGTAAGGATTGTTCCCATCGGCGGGCTTCAGATTGTCCGGCAGCCGCGGTAATCCGGAGGTGTGCGTGACGAGATCGACCAACGTGATTTCCCTGCCGTTTCGCGATGGCACTTTCACTGAATCAGGCAGAAACTTCGCCACCGGATCGTCCAAACGCATTTCTCCACGGCCGATCATGTCCGCCAGTAATGTGGCCGTGAAGACCTTCGTCGCCGACCCGATCTCAAACACTGTGTCCCCATTCACTGCCGCGCTGCCGGGGCCATCCACAACTCCTTCGCTGATCACCCGCACCCCGCGCTCGTCCACAATGCCCACCACAATCCCTCCCGCCTTCCACGCCACGACACGTTCTTTCAAGATGGCTTGCACGTCCGGCTCACGATTATTTGTCTCCCCCGCCCCCAGAGCTCGCTGCATCAGATACGCCGTGCCCAGCACCGCCACAACAACAATCAATAGTTTCATGAGTTTTCCTTCGCGTTGCCATCTTGTTCCCCGGGCTCTCCCGCCATCTGTTCCGCGACCCGCGCGGCGGTCTCCATCTCCTCCTGGAGTGGAACGAGATATTTTCTCACGGCCCGCTGGTTCAACCAATAAACAAACCCGCTCACCGCCACGCATACCGCTGTCGCCACCAATTTATTTGCCAGGGGGCGCGGCAATCCGAAGACAAACAGCTCCTCTCCCACCAACAGGGGCAGGATGTACCACCAGAACACCGATCGGAGTAAAAAAATCTCGCGGGTCATTTTCCGCCTCTCCTTCTCCAGGAATTCCTTCACGGAATCGGGTTCCCCGCGCTTCGTTTTGAAATGCCGCCTCACGACAAGCTTGCCAAAAATCACCACCGCCGCCGCGATAACCACGATGCAACCGGTCCGCGCGAGCGCTGCGCTCTCCACAAAAAATTCCCACAAAAACATTCCAACCACCACCGCACACGCCACGCCTTCCCGCATGTCTCGCCGGAAAATATTTCGATCGAACTGCCGCAGCTTCTGCCGCATGCGATTCATGATTTCAGCGTCCGGCAGCGACACCGGCGGCTGGAGTTCTTGCCTTTGCCAGAGACTCTTCAATTCCGCTTCGTTCATGCCAGTTCCTCCGTCATCAACTGGGAAAGCTTCTTCTTCGCCCGATGCAACAGCACCCCGATATGGCCGGCCTCCAACCCAAGCACTCCTGCGATCTCGTCATAACTCAATCCCTCCAGAAACAACGTGATTGCAGCTCGTTCGGTTTCGTTGAGCAGCCCGATTGCCTCGTAAAGAGCCTCCAAACGCGGGTCCGTCGCCTCCGCGACTCCCTGCCGCTCCTCCGCCATCTGTCTCAGTTCGGCGCCTTCCACGGGCTGGGCGCTTCGCTGGCGCGCATGTTTTCTTGAAAAGCTCATCGCGGTGTTGAGCGTCACCCGATAAAGCCATGTGTTGGCCAGTACCTTGTGATTCAAACCCGGCAATGCCCGCCAGATTTGAAAAAGCACATCCTGGTAAAGGTCCTCCTGGTCCTGCGGCGTCCAGGCATAAACCCGGCATATCCGCAGAATCCGCTGGCGATTGGCTTGCACCAGTTCCAGAAACTCGCCTTCAGATCGGGCCTGCGATTTCACTATTCGGTCTCTTTATATAGTTAGTCGCGCGGGCGGATGAAAATATTACAACGGTGAGGAGCGTCCCGCTTCGGAAGCCTGTGAAGTCACGCCCGTCCGGCTGCGATCAATTCCTCCAGCTTTGCCCGGGTCCTGCCGCTTTCGATCAAACCGCGCGCCAGATCCCAGCCTTCAGAAATTGATTTCGCCTTTCCGGCAACAAACAACGCCGCGCCAGCGTTGAGTAATACCGCATCGCGCCGCGGCCCCTTGTCCTTGCCCGCCAGCAAAGCCTGCACAATCCCCGCGTTGGTCGCGCGATCGCCGCCCCGCAAATCGGCCAGTCCGGCCGGTTGCACCGGATAATGGCCCGGCGCCAGTGTGGAAGCCGCAAACCCGCGCTCCTGGTGGAACTCCGCCACTGAATTGTCCCCGAGCGTTGAAATCTCGTCCAGCCACGCGTCTCCTGCGCGGCCGCTCACCACCATTCCGCGGCGCACTCCCAGCATCTGCAAAACCCGGGCCAGTGTTTCGCAAAGCTCCGGGCGCGACACTCCCACCAACTGGACACTGGGCCGGGCCGGGTTCAACAGTGGGCCGAGAAAATTGAAAATAGTCCGCTGCCCCCGCTCCGCGCAGAGTTTGCGCGCCCCGTTGATGTGCTTGAACGCCGGATGATACGCCGGGGCGAAGAAAAATGCGAAATGATGATCGCGCAGCCATCGCGCAGCCTCCTGCGGCGTCAACTCGATCTTGATCCCCATCGCTTCGAAAACATCCGCGCTCCCGGCCTGGGACGTGATCGCGCGATTTCCGTGCTTCGCCACGGTCACGCCCGCGGAGGCGCAGACAATCGCCACCGTGCTCGAAATATTGAACGTGTTCAGCCGGTCGCCGCCCGTCCCGCAGACATCCAGGATTTCCCGCGCCCGGGTCTCCGGATCCAACGGTGGCTGTACGGATAATTCCCTCAACTCCCGTGCAAACGCGGCAATTTCCTGCGGCGTTTCCGCCTTCCGTGCCAGTTCACAAAGAAAATCCGCCTTGGACTCCGCCGAAACCGTCTCGTCGGCCAGTCGCGCCACCGCGATTGCCACCTGCTCGTCCGTCAGATGCTCCGAGCGCGCGAGTTGATCCTTAAATTTTTCGAGCACAGTTCCAGTCTAACGGTCGGATATGACAGGCAAAGTCCAAATTTGTGTTTTCAGCTGCACCAAAGGCTGCCAAAATGTGCAAATCCCGCCAAAGGCTGCGGGATCGCATCTTTGCGCATAGAACCACAACGTGCAGGATAAGCGGAATTAATGCCGGTAACCCGCTCGGGCCCGTACGGGTCATAAACGATGGCCATGTGATTGGCTCAGATTTTATTTATGGCAAGAGATGATGGATCGATCTGGATTAAGTGGCTCATTGCACTGGCAATCGTGGCTTTGCTGGCGGGCGCGGGTTTCTGGCATTGGAAAGGTCCCCGAGACGACGATCCGCAATTCAGAACTGCGGTGGTCACGAACGGCGACCTCGTCCAACTGGTGACCGCCACCGGGCAACTGAATCCCATGACCAACGTGCTCGTGGGAAGCCAGGTTTCGGGCAACATCAAAAGACTCTACGTGGACTTCAATTCAATTGTCACCAACGGCGAAGTGATTGCGCAATTGGATCCCGCGAATTACAACGCCCAGGTTGCGCAAATGCGCGGAGATCTTGCCAATGCAAAGGCCGCCCTCGAGCTGGCCCAGGCCGAGGAGGAGCGCTCCCAGGCGCTTTACGAAAGCAAAATTGTCGCCAAATCGGATTACGATACTGCTGTGGCCGCCCTGCACCAGGCCCAGGCCCAGGTCATGGTAAAGGAAGCGGCTTTACAGCAAGGCGAAGTCAACCTGGCATACACCACGATTTATGCGCCCGTGGACGGCATGGTGATTTCGCGGAACGTGGATGTCGGCCAGACGGTTTCGGCCAGCTTGAGCGCGCCCACTCTCTACGTGATCGCAAACGATCTTGCCAAGATGCAGATTGACGCGCTCGTTTCCGAGGCGGACATTGGCGGCATTGAAACCAACCAACACGTGAGTTTCACCGTGGATGCCTACCCGTTGCGCACCTTCCAGGGCACAGTGCTTCAGATCCGCAACTCGCCCCAGACGAACCAGAACGTCATCACCTATGATACCGTCATCAAGGTGGACAACTCAGACCTGAAACTGCGGCCGGGCATGACGGCCAACGTTTCCATCACCACCGCCGAACGCGACGACGTGCTCCGCATTCCCAATAGCGCGCTCCGTTTTCACATGGCGGACACCTCAACCAACAACTCCTCGGCTTCCGGTGCCAGCGGCGGCCGGACCAATGCCGGCCCGGGAGCCCGCGTGGGCGGGGGCGGTGAAGGCGGCGGGCGGCGTTCGGAAGCGGGCGGAGGTGGAGGCGGACGTCCCGGCAGCGGCGGACACGCCCGCGGCGAACGCTCCACGCGCACCGTGTACGTTCTGGAAACCGATGCAACCGGCAAACAAACGGCCAAGCCCACGCAGATCAAAATCGGCATTAGCGACGCGATCAACACGGAGGTTTTGTCCGGCCTGAAAGCGGGCGACCAGGTCATCATCGGCCAGAGTTCCTCGTCAAGCGATACCGCCCAGGCGCCCTCGTCGAATCCTTTCGGCGGCATGCGCAGATTCTAACCGGCCCGGTTCCGCCGCATGAACGCCATCATCCAACTCGAGAACATCCACAAGATTTATCAAACAGGCGAGGTGGATGTGCATGCAATGCGCGATGTTTCCCTCCAGATAAACCGCGGTGAGTTTGTCGCCATCATGGGCGCCAGCGGCTCGGGAAAATCCACCATGATGAACACGTTGGGCTGTCTCGACCGCCCGACGAAGGGGCGCTACCTTCTCGATGGCATGGACGTGTCCCAGTTGGGCCGCGACGAACTCGCCACCATCCGCAACGAAAAAATCGGCTTCGTGTTCCAGGGCTTCAATCTCCTGTCACGCACCTCGGCCCTGGAAAATGTCGAACTGCCGCTCATGTATCTTCGCAAATCATTCAAATCCCGCGAGCAGCATGAACGCGCGAAATGGGCGCTCGACATCGTTGGCCTCTCCGGTCGCGCGGGCCATCATCCAAACCAACTCTCCGGTGGACAGCAGCAGCGCGTCGCCATCGCCCGCGCCCTGGTCAACAATCCCGCCATGGTCCTGGCCGACGAGCCCACCGGCAACCTCGACACCCAGACCAGCATCGAGATCATGGGTGTGTTCCAGAAGCTCAATGACCAGGGAATTACCGTTGTCATGGTGACGCACGAACTGGACATCGCCAGCTACACCAAACGCAATGTCATCATGCGCGACGGCCGGATTGTCGACGATCAAGCGGTAACGCAACGGCTCGATGCCGTCGTCGAACTGCGGAAACTCCACGAAGCCCAGGCTGCCGTCCAATTGGTGTCATGAAAATTTTCGTCGTTCTTCGCGTCGCTCTGCGCGCCATGCGGCGCAACAAGCTCCGCACGTTTCTCACCATGCTCGGCATGATCATCGGCGTCGGGGCCGTCATCGTCACGGTAAGCCTCGGCAACGGCGCAAAGGCGCAGGTGGAAAAACAGATCGCCTCCCTGGGCGAGAACGTGATCATGATCTATTCGGGCAGTTTCACGCGCGGCGGCGCGCGCAGCGGCTGGAACTTCGCCGCCACCCTCACCGTCGAGGATTCCCTCGCCATCGAACGGGAAATTCCGGATGTCACCGTCATCAGTCCAGAATTGCGCAACGGTTCGCAGGTCGCCTCCGGTTATGACAATTGGTCCACCACCATCCTCGGCGAAGGACCCGATTACCTGCAGATCCGCCAATGGCCCCTCTCCGAAGGCGCCATGTTCACCGAGTTGGACGTCCGCTCCGCCAGCAAGGTCGCCGTCATCGGGAAAACCGTTGCCGATCAGCTTTACCCGGACGGCAACTGCATCGGACAGGTCCTGCGCATTCGCAACGTACCTTTCATCGTGGTCGGCACACTCGTCCCGAAGGGTCTCACAGCCTTCGGCCAGGATCAGGACGATGTGGTCATTGTTCCCTACACCAGTTCCATGAAACGGCTTTTTGGGGCCTCCAATATCCGGGCGATCATGGCCCAGGCGGCCAGTCTCAAATCCATGAACAGCGTGCAGGAGCAGATCACCGATCTCCTCCGCCAACGCCACAAGATCACACCGGGCCACGACGACGATTTCACGGTCCGCAATCAGCAGGAAATCGCCGAGGCCGCCAACAGCGCTTCCCAGACCATGCGCCTCCTGCTGGCGGGCGTCGCCTGCGTGTCGCTCCTGGTCGGCGGCATTGGCATCATGAACATCATGCTCGTCAGCGTCACCGAACGCACCCGCGAGATCGGCATTCGCATGGCTGTGGGTGCGCACGGGCGCGACATTCTGATGCAATTCCTCACCGAAGCTGTCGCGCTCAGTGCCTTGGGAGGGGCTCTCGGCATCGCCTCCGGCCTGGGCGGTTCGCAATTGCTCGCCACCCACATGAACTGGCCGACACTTACACCCACCGCATGGATTGCGGGGGCGTTTGTCTTCAGCGCGCTCGTGGGCATCTTCTTCGGCTTTTACCCTGCCTGGAAGGCTTCGAAGCTCGACCCCATCGACGCCTTGCGATACGAGTAACCGTCCTTCAGCCGCAGAAATGAAACCCGGTCCCGCTGTAACCTTGCCCTGTTTCGCGGGTCACAAATTGATGGATGAACGGCGCGGGGTTGGGCCATAATTCGCCATGCCCGAATGCGGGATCGACATGCCGGTCTGTCTGGTGTTGGTGCAGCGGGGTGACGAGGAAGCGGCACGCCAGCTGTTTCAGCACCTTTATCCATTGGTGATCAAAGTCGTGCGCTCCCATCTGCCCCGGCGGACGAGCGAAGACGACCTGACACAAACGATATTTATGAAAGTGTTCGCCAACCTGACCCAGTTCTCCGGCAAGGTGCCGCTGGAACATTGGGTGGCGCGCATCGCCGTCAATACCTGCATCAAGGCGCTGCGCGCCGAAAAAGCGCGCCCCGAGGTGCGGTGCGCCGACTTGTCCGAAGAGGAAAACCGGGTCGTGGACCTCCTCGCGTCCAGTGGCGACGAGCTGCACCCCGACCGCAGCGCCGCCTCTCGTGAGCTGGTGGAAAAGCTTTTGGCCCTGCTCAAGCCCGAGGACCGTCTGATCATCAACCTGCTGAACATGGAAGGCCGTTCCATCGAGGAAGTCCGCCAGCTCACGGGTTGGAATCAGTCCGTCATCAAGGTCCGGGCCTTTCGCGCCCGGAACAAGTTACGCAAACACCTGGAGAAATTGCTGAAAGAGGAAAGACCATGAAACAGGAACGCGACCCTCTGAACCGTCTGTTGCGAGCTGCGGCCCGGGCTCCGCAACACCCCGATATGGAGCCCCCGTTCGGGCTCGAATCCCGCGTCATCGCCGGGTGGATCTCCGCTCCGTTTGGCGACGAATCAGCCTGGCTTGTTCCATGGTTGCGCAGCGCCATGGCCATGGCCTGTGTGGTGGTGCTTCTATGTGTCGCCTGGGATTATCGCCAGTCCTCCCTGCCCGCCGGCGACGAAGTTTCCCTCGCGGATTCCACGTTCCAAATGGATTTGAACCAATGAACAATATCACCCGCTCAAAATTGGTCGTTTATCTTACGGCTCTCTTTGTCGCCGGAGCGGCCGCCGGCGCGTTCGCCGCGCGCCCCCATACGCCAAAGCCGAAACAGCAGGACGCCACGGAATCCATACGCCGGCGCCTCAGGCATAAATTGAATCTGACGCCCGAACAGGAGCAGAAACTCGAGCCCTACATCATCTCCGCCGGCGCGAAAATGAAAGCCATTCACGATCGCGATCTCAAAGACGTCAACCAGGCCAGCGATGAACTGGACGCTCAGGTCGTCACCGTCCTGACTCCCGACCAGGCCGAAAAGCTCGCCAAGATGCAAAAGGACCGGCACGACTCGATGAATCGCTGCTTGAACGCTCATTCCGCTGAAGCAAAGCCGAAGCCCCAGTGAACGCGGCTGAAACGATCCGCCCTTCACGGGTCGGCGACAAAGGATTGCCGCATTGCCGAAAATCCCGCAGGTTTACCGGCGGCTTGGACGCTGGACCCTTGAATTCCGAACCCGAACTGCTGTCCACGCATACGCCGGCTCTGTTCGATGCCGCCGTGCAGCGTGCCGCGGAACTTTTGCGCGCCGGACGATTGGTCGCGCTCCCGACCGAAACAGTATACGGGCTCGCCGCCAATGCGCTCGACGGCCGGGCCGTGGCCGCCATCTTTTCCGCAAAGGGCAGGCCCGCCCATAATCCCGTCATTGTCCATGTCGCCAGTCTCGAAATGGCGCGCTCCTGCGTAACCGACTGGCCGGAACAGGCGAATGAATTGGCGCGTGCGTTCTGGCCTGGGCCGTTAACGCTCGTGTTGCCTCGCGCCCGGATCATTCCCGATATCGTGACCGCCGGCGGCTCAACCGTCGGCGTCCGCTGGCCAAGCCACCCTTTTATCCAAGCCGTGATCCGCGAATGCGGATTTCCGCTGGCCGCTCCCAGCGCGAACCCAGCAAATTGCACCTCCCCCACAAACGCGGAGCATGTCCTCCGCGGATTGGGAAACAAGGTTCCTTTGATCGTCGATGGCGGGCAATCGCAGGTGGGTATTGAATCAACTGTCCTTGATCTCGCGGCATCTCCTCCCCGGGTTCTCCGGCCGGGAATGATCAGCGCGGAGTCCCTGCGCGTGGTTTTGCAGGATATCAGCCCGCGAAACGAAGCTCCGGAGATCGGTGGCGGCGCTACTTCGACATTACGCAGCCCCGGTCTGCTCCCCAGGCATTACTCTCCCCGGGCTGGACTGAAAGTGCTCTCGTGGCCTGACGATCCGGATTTGGCGCGTCAGGTGGAAAAGTTCGGCATCCCGGTGGACCGGGTCCATGTGGTCGCCCACACGGTCATTCCTTCGGGAACGCAATGGGGGCGCGTCAGTGTGATTCCACACGATGCGGAGGCTTTTGCCCGCGCCATATACGCCGAATTGCACCAGTGTGATGAATTGGGCGCCGCGTTGATTGTTGTCGAAGCCCCGCCGGAAACAAGTGAATGGCACGCGATTGCCGATCGTCTAAAACGTGCAGCCGGCGCTTGAGCAAGGGATGCAGAAGGTTTTTGAATCTTATACATAACAGAAAGCGAACCATGCGATTGTTTGACGAACCCGGACGAATCCCGCATTCTCTTCCCCTCATGCAAATGACCAGGATGTCTTGCGCCATTTTCGCCTGTCTGGCACTGACCGTTCAGGCGCAGGACTTGCAGCCCACCAACCAACCCCCGGCGCTCACCAATGCACAGGAGCAGATTTCGATTCCACCGCCCGCGCCGGATTCCGGTGAAATCCGCAAGACCCGCGTGCTGACCATGGAGGAGGCGATGCGCCTTGCGCTCCAGCACAATCTGGACATCCAGATCACCCGCTTTACCCCGTTGATTGATCTTTATGGTTTGAACGGCTCGTATTCCGCCTTCGAACCCGCCTTCAAGTTCGCCGCCAGACATACGTTCAATTCGTCGCCCGGACAGTTCAATGCCACCTCTGGACTCCCGCAGCCAGCTCAGGAACTGAACCGGAATATCTACCAGCCCGAGATCGCCGGCACACTTCCAACGGGCACGATTGTGGACATCACCGGCCCGCTGACGGATCAGAGTGGCAACACAGTCTCACAAAATTCGAAATTCAGCAGTTCACCCGGCATCACGCTGTCGCAGCCCATTCTTAAGAACTTCTGGATAGACAATAATCGTCTGACCATCCTGCTGGACAGGAACTTGATGCAATCCGACGAGTACGGCTTGCGGCTGAAGATCATGACCGTTATCACCACGGTCAAAAACGCGTATTACAATCTCATCGCCGCCCGCGCGAACGTGAAGGTGAACCTCGAGGCGCTTACATTGGCCGAACAGTTGGTCTCCGAAAACCGCAAACGGGTCCAGGTGGGCGCGCTTGCTCCACTGGACGAGAAACAATCGGAATCCCAGGCTGCCAGCAGCCACGCCAATCTTCTTCTCGCCGAGCAAACCCTGGGAACCGACGAAAACATTCTCAAAAATCTCATCACCGACACTTTCAGCGAGTGGGCCGATGTCGCCCCAATCCCCTCCGAATCCCTGGTTGCGGTTCCCGCCGACCTTGACCTCCAGGAAAGTTGGCGGAAGGGTGTGACGTCGCGTCCCGAGATTCAGCAGGCGAAGCTCGCGGTGGAAAAGCAGAACATCAACATAAAATACAGCTACAACCAACTTTTCCCGGAGGTCGACCTTCAGGGCAGTTATGGGCGCAATGCAGTGGATCCCACTTTCAGCGGCACTTTGAGCGACATCAGCACGGGAAACAACCCGTTCTACTCGTACGGCATCGTGGTCACCATTCCCCTTGGGAATGTGGGGCCGCGCAACGACTACAAGAAAGCCAAGGCCAGCCAAAAGCAGGCACTGCTTCAACTGAAGCAGCAGGAGCAGACCATCGTCGTGGCCATCGACAATGACATCAAGGTAATCCGATCCGATTTGCAGCAGGTGGACGCGACGCGTGAAGCCCGCATCTACGCGGAAGCCGCCCTTGAAGCGGAACAGAAGAAACTCGAGAATGGAAAAAGCACCAGTTTCATTGTCCTCCAATTGCAATCAAACCTCACCAGCGCGCGCTCTGCGGAGATTGCGGCGCTCGCCAATTACAACATCGCTTTGGAACAGCTCGCGCTGGACGAGGGCAGCACGCTGGACCGCAACCACATTGACCTGCAGATAAAATAGTGCGCTTGATCTAAAGGTCGAAAAGCGCCTGCGAATCGCCGATCAAATCCCTCGCCAGTTGCGACGCATCCGCCTCCCGGATCGGCAGATACTTGCCCGTGGCTGAAGCCACGATCACATTCTGGCAGGTCCGCAATTCGCCCCTGGCTTCGAAAAGTTTGTTCCGGCGATTGGCGACCAACTCCCCGGTGGCGATCACCTCCTCGCCGGGCCGCGCCGGATTCACAAAACGCACGTTCAACTCCGCGCAGTACGCAAATTTTCGAGTCTGCACCGCGCACGCCCAGACCATGATTTCATCCAGCAGCGTGGCCGTGATTCCTCCGTGCACCGTTTGCTGAAAACCGACATGCTCGGCACCTGGCAGAAAGCGGGTCCGGACGATTCTTCCGTCCGTTTCAAACCGGATCTTCAATCCGGATGGGTTCGACTCACCGCAAACGAAACAGGAGTGGGTATGAGGCAGCTTGCGCATGGGCAATATTGGCGGATCGTCCGCCGAAACAGGCAAGGAAAATTCTCGCGATTCAATTCAACTCATCCAGTAGAACCTTCGCGAGTGTTCGATACTGCGGCAGCGAATTATACAATTGCGCCGAAACCCGGAGCAGCCGCCTGGGCGGTTGCGGCCAGGGAATGATCGGCACCTCAATTCCATGCTTCACCCGGAGTTTCTCCTGGAGCGGGTACTCATGGAACAATGTCAGGAGTCGCTCGTTGGATCGCGCATCCGGAATTGGCACGGTCGCCAGTGAACCGATGCATTCCCCGGGGCACGGCTCGGCAACCTCCAGGGTTTCACAGAATATTCTTCTCGCGGACAGAGCCAGCGCCCGATTGCGGGCCATCACCTCCGGCCAGCCGCCCGGCATCATCGCGCCCACGCATCGCAGCGATTCCGCAACACTCAAATATGCGGAAGGATCCAGCGTCCCCGTCCAGCCGAATTCGATCAAAAAGCGCGAGCGGTCCGTCCGTGGTGAATTAGCTCCATGACTGATGGTCAGTGGATGAATCAAGGCCTGCCGATCCTTCCGAACATGCAAAAATCCCGCCCCTTTCGGCGCACAAAGCCATTTGTGGCAATTCCCCGTATAATATGCCGCCCCCAATCCCTCCAAGTCCAGCGGCACCATGCCCGGGCCATGCGCCCCGTCCACCAGTGTATCCACGCCGCGCGCTTTCAGCTCCGCAACGATCTGTTCGATGGGCATGACCATTCCAGTGGGACTGGTCACGTGATCGATCAGCGCCAGCCGCGTCCGTGATGTGACCGCCTCCAGGATTGCCGCCGTGATCTCTTCCACCCGCGAAATCGGAAATGGAACTTTCGCCACAACCACCCGCACGCCGGCCCTGCCAGCCGCAAAGTCCAGCGCGTTCCGGCAGGCATTGTATTCATGATCCGTCACCAGCAATTCATCGCCTGCCCTGAATTCCAGCGAGCGAAGCACGGTGTTTACTCCCGTGGTTGCGTTCGAAACGAATACAAGATCCTCCGCCTGCGCTCCCGTGAACTGCGCCAGCACCCGGCGCGCCGCATCCAGCAAGCCCTCCAGTTCTCGCGCCAGGAATTGCACCGGCTGCCGCTCAAGCCTTTCCCGCAGTTCCCGCTGGAACTCCAGCACCGGGCGGGGACAGCTTCCGAACGACCCGTGGTTCAGGAAAATAACCTTCTCATCCAAAGCCCAGATGTGGGGATCGCCGGCGGGCTTTTCCAATGGAAATTCGAGGGATGTCATGTACACACGCACGATTAGACGTTGCGTGTCTCAACTCTAGAAGTCCGCCCGGCCAAAGGCAACACCCCCAGCCTTTTACTGTCTGCTGCACAGTTTCAAGAGCCAGTCACTCGAAAGGCATAACGACCTGTAGAACTCTGGCCATCACTCGCAATGACCCGCCATTCGACCACGTAATCTCCGGGAGCAAGCGGCTCGATCTCTACGGACAGATGGGCCCGATTCTGCGAATCCATCACCGGAAGCCCGCGGATAAGATTGATGCGTTCGGCCGGCGCGAGTCTCAGTTCCTCCGCCGGCATGACTGCGACGGCGCTGAATTCATTTTGAATCGGTTGACTGAACCACAGATCAAGCTGGATCGGAGCCGTAACTGTGCTCCCCGGCGTCGGCTTGGCCCTCGCCAGGCTCGCAACGGCATCCGCCTGCTGCGACAAAAGCACGAACATGACGAGAACAGTGCACGCTGTGAGCAGTCGGCCCCAGACTCGATATTGGGTTCCCATATCCACCTCTCCTCCCAAACCATACCTCAAAACCTTTTCCGCGTAAAATCTCCCCTCTCACTGAAGTCGAACAGCTCCCTTGCTTCCGCCCACCACTGGACTTGCGCCCTGGCCATTCATCAAACGGCGTGCATTGCTGATGACATATTCCCATTGCAGCGCCGGCCCGGGATCGACCTTGTCCGTCTGAATGTGATAATGCCCCAGCACGCCATGATAGTTCTTCAATTCTTCGTCAGACAATTTTTGGGGTATCAACCTGCCGTTCACATCCTTCGGATAATCGCACTTCAACCTGGGGAAAATTCGGCACAATGCCGCTGTAAGGCGGATCAACGCTTCGTATTGCTGCGGCGTAAAATCATATTGCACCAGCGCCTTGCCCTGGATCACACCCGAAACCTCCTCTGTCCGCATCGGATGGCCGATGAACCCTTTGTTGCGTATCCCACCGTCTCCAAACCGTGCGGGGATGTTTATCCTGACCTGGCCATTCGTGTCGCGCTTGTACCATTCCGCAAGCGGAGCCTGCGCCTGGGCCTCGTAGGCTCCCATGTTCGCGATCTCGACGCCGACCGAGCGCGGGTTGGCGATGCTGGCGTGCCGCGCCTGTTCCTTCAAATCCAGCGTCTGGTAGATCGTCCCGTCAAGGTCCAGCATGAAATGGACGCTCAGGTCCCGCGAGTCCTGGAGAATCTTGAAACACTGACGGCTGGTTCCGCATACGTCGTAGTGGATGACAAACTGATCCACCACCCGCTGCAACAATGGAAGATCCCAGCCTCCTCCGCGCACGCGCTCAGTTTCCTCCGGGGTCAGCAGCGCCTGCCGCAAATCGTATCGATTCGGCGTCCCCAGCGCCCCGGATCCCGCGATCAAATTGTTCCAATGGGATTGATCAATCGGTCCAAATCGCCGTTCCACCCGATATGCGTCATAACCTCCCGGGTCCATCCACAGCACCACCCGTGTTCCGGTGTGGAAAAATTGACCGGCCGCAACGATCTCGTCTCCGGTCCGCGGCTCCATTGCACCGGGAGATTTCGCAGTACGGCACCCGGCAACTGCGGACAAAGCCAGCAATGCTCCCATCGCCCGGAATGTGGGGAACGCCATACGCCACTTTCTCCACAGGCTTTGTGACGGTCAAGTCTCGCCTGCCGCCGCGCTCAATTCCCGTTAGGTTTCCGTGCAGTATATCGGTCCGTATTATTCCCGTCGATTTGTCCGGTAAACACCTACTTGCTTATCGGATATATTTATATTATTAATCTTTTACCAGCCTGAGTTCCGCAGAAGCACCTGGCCGGCTTTTACGAGGAAGAAGCAATCCATTGATGTTTTTTTGAATAATCGCTTCCTGGTGAGTTCGCTGGCCGGATTTGCCTGCCTGATCAAGTGCCCGATTACAAGCGGTGCCGAAAGAAACGGGAAAAGGAAGTGTCGTAGCCAGGCAATTGACGGGATTTTTAGGTATGGCAAAAATGTTGGGACGTGGCATCGCCACAGTCACCACCCAGATCGCTCTCCTCCTGTTGTCAGTGGCGCCCGCTGGCGCCATTTCCATGGGCGTAACCGGCGAATGGGACTTTACTTACGGCGATCTGCGGGCGACCTCTGGCTCTGATTTGCAGTTCGTCGGCGATAGCGCCACGTTTACAACTTTTCCAACGCTGAATGTAAACGGCGAGCAGGATCGTGTGATGGCCTTTGGCGCCTATTCCGGCAGCGAGGGCATCCTTCTTCACCACGGTGCCCAACCAAACGGAGGAGGCCAGTTTGTCAATCAATACACGATCATCATGGACGTCATGTATCCTTCGTCCAGTTCGGACCTCTGGCGGGCACTCGTCCAGACCGATCCTTTCAATCATCCCGGCGATGATGCGGAATTCTACGTCGGCGACCGCGGCACTTTACCTTCCCCGGATGGCCTCGGAACAGGGAATCAGTTTGACGCGACCCTCGCTCCTGATACATGGTACCGCATCGCCTTCGCGGTGGACCTGACCGCTGCCAACGGTCAGCAGCTCACCAAATACGTCAATGGAGTCAAGGTGGCGAGCCAGGCGCTGCCCGGCGGGGTGGATGGAAGATACGCGTTGGGTCCGACTGCCCAACTCTTCACCACCGGCGTCGGCCCGGGATTCACGGAACCCGGCTATGTTCGCGGGATCCAGTTTGTCAACGGTTGCATGACATCCAATGCCATCGCGGCTTTGGGCGGCTTCGTTCTGAGCACCGTCCTGTCCGCCAGTTCCAGCCTTCAAATTGCCACCATCTACCCTTCCGGTTCGAGCGTCTTCATGAACTGGACGGGCGGCACGGCTCCGTTCCAGGTGCAGGCTGCGGCACTTCCCTTCAGCAAGAGTTGGCAGAATGTCGGCAATCCCGTCACCAATCGCAGCCTGACTTTCTCGGTGCCGGGCGCCCTGCGCTTTTTCCGGGTCCTCGGTTCACCTACCCAAAACTCCAGTCCCACGCCAACGGTGGTCAATCCAATGCCCCTTTCCCAGAATCCGCTGCCGGTGATGGTGGACGCGCCGCCCATGGTCGTGAACTCGCTCGCCAACGGCGCCAAAGTGCTTCCCACATCGCAGCTCATACTCCCCGCAGGCAAGCGTGTCGAAGTGGGCAACCGGCCGCTCGACCTCGTCCGTTCGGCGGATGGCACCAGGGTCTTCATCAAGAATATCTCAAGCCTCCAGATCATGGACGCGACCGGCTGGACCCTGCGGCAAAGCATTTCCTATCCGGCAGAAGGGGCTTCGATGCACGGTCTGGCCATCAGCCCGGATGGCCGGCACGTTTACGTGACTGGCGCCCGGAATTCACTTTACGACTTTGTCTCCACCAACAGCTCCTGGGCCTGGTCGCGCACCATCACGCTCCCTGATTATTCTGATCCTTGCGGCATCGCGATTTCCGCAGATGGAACGAAGGCCTACGTCTGCCTCGGAATCAATAATTCCCTGGCGGTGGTGAGCCTCACGAGCGGCACGCTTCTGTGGCAGATCAATGTCGGCATCGCCCCGTGGGATGTGGTGCTGTCCCCGGATGGCTCGCGGGCCTACGTCTCCGATTGGGGCGGACGGCGGCCTGTCGCCGGCGACCTGACCGCGACCTCTGCCGGTACCCAGGTGGTGGTGGACAACCGCGGTGTGGGCGCCAGCGGCGTGGCATCCATCGTGGATCTCACTCAAAACACCGAGACAACCGAAATACCCACGGGTCTGCACCCGTCCGCGCTGGCGCTCAGTGCCGACGGCTCACGCCTTTACGTGGCCAATGCCAACTCTGATTCCGTGACGGCCATTGATACCCATGCCGCCGCCGTCCGGGAGACCGTGCTTATCCGGCCCGACCCCGCTCTCCCGTTCTTCGGCACCGACCCGCAGAGCCTCGCCTTGAGTCCCGATGGAACGCGGCTCTATGTCGCCGCCGCCGGCAACAACGGGGTCGCGGTGCTTGAATTGCCCAATTCCCAGCACACGAACAGCCTCATTCTCGGTTTCATTCCCACGGATTGGTATCCCGGTTCAGTGGTGGTGGATAGCAACTATGTCTATGTTGCGAATATGAAAGGCGTCAGTTCTCTGCCAGGCAATCTGATGAACTACCGCGGCACCGCCAACAGGGTTCCGGTCCCGGCCGCCGACACCTTGAACAAGTACACCGCGCAGGTGCAGGAGAATGGGCGCCTTCCCCAGATGTTCAAAACTCAGGCTGCCGCCCAGGCGGGCGCCACGCCGGTCCCTGTGCCGCAACATGTCGGCGAACCCTCCGTCTTTCAGCACGTCGTCTACATAATCAAGGAAAACAAAACCTACGATTACGTGCTCGGCGACGTTTCGCAGGGCAACGGAAATTCCAACCTCTGCGTATTTCCGCAATTCGTCAGCCCGAATCACCACGCACTGGCGGCGCAATACGTGCTTCTCGACAACTATTACTGCAACGGCGTGCTCTCTGCCGATGGTCATTCGTGGTGCGTGGAGGCCCATGTCACCGATCATATCGAGCGATCCTTCGGCGGCTTCGCACGCAGTTACACGTTGGGCACCGATCCGCTGACGTACTCCTCTTCGGGATTCATTTGGAACAATGCCCTCAGCCATGGCGTCACCTTCCGGAATTACGGTGAATTATTCCTCGGCTGGCCGACCCCGGGCGCCACCTGGCTCCAAAGCTATTCCAATTACACGAGCCAGGCCGGCCAGATCCGCTATATCAACAACACCGGTGTCGCCCCGCTGATTCCCTACACCTCCACCAACGTCCCCGGCTGGAATCTGAATATCCCCGATGCCATTCGCGCGGATGGTTTCATCCGCGAACTCAATGCCGCCCAATCCAACGGCGTCTGGGCCGCCCTGCATGTTCTCTATCTCCCGAACGACCATACCGCCGGCGCCACCGCCGGGTATCCCACGCCCCGCGCCATGATGGCTGACAACGATCTGGCTCTGGGCCGTGTCGTGGAAGCCATCACGAAGAGCAGCTTCGCCGGCAACACCTGCATCTTCGTCATTGAAGATGACCCGCAGAACGGTCCCGACCACGTGGACGGCCATCGTTCCTTCTGTCTGGTGATCAGCCCCTACACCAAACGCGGCCAGACGGTCAGCACGTTCTATAATCAGACCGGCGTCGTGCACACGATGGAGCAGATGCTCGGCCTGCCGCCGATGAACCAGCAGGATGCCATGGCGCCCCTGCTGACGGATTGCTTCACCAACGTGCCTAACTTCACGCCCTACACAGCCCTCGCCAATAACATCCCGCTGAATGAGATGAATCCCGGCACCACCGGCAGCCTCCTCAATCGCACCGACCGCTATTGGGCCAAAAAAAGCCAGCACATGGATTTCAGCAAGCCCGACCTCGTCGATGAAAATGCTCTCAATCGCGTCATCTGGCACTCGGTCAAAGGCGATGTCCATTACCCCTCCGAGTTCGCCGGTCCGCACGGCAAGGGCCTCAAGAAACTCGGCCTCATGCTGGACAAAAACCAAAAAGTCGACGACGACGATTAACCGCCCAGCCCGAGCTGCCGCCGCAGCCAGCCCGGGCGATTGGTTGTGATCGCATCCACTCCAGCTTCCGCCTCCGCCTTCGCCACTTCCGCATCGTCCACTGTCCACGTGTAGAGTTTCAATCCGGCCGCATGGACCCTTTCGACAAATGCGCGGTCAATCGGAAAACTGCTTTCCAGGTTCAATCCGTCCAACCCGGCGCCCAGCGCCATTCGCACCAACTCTTCCACCGGCGGTTGCGGCTTTAAACGGGTCGGCCCCTGCCTCAACCAAAGCATCTCAATGTCCGCAAATGCAGCCTTGGCCTGTTTCATTGCGTCAAAATCGAACCCGATGATCGCCAACTGCCCGCGGTCAATCCCGCCTCGCCGCAGCAAATCGCCGAATGCCCCGATAAAGCCCGCGCCAACCTTGTTCTCGATCACCAGCCTCTTGCCCGTCGGCACCAACGGGTACACCTCCTCCAGCAATGGTATTCTTTCCGTCGCGCCGCCCTCCCACCGCAAATCAAACTGCCGCAATTCATCCGCGGTCAAGTCCGCCACCTTGTAATCCAGCCCTCCCGCCATTCTGCCCGTGGTGTAGTCATGCATCACCACCAGCTTCTGGTCCTTTGAAAGGTGAACATCCAACTCGACCGCATCCGCCCCTTGCTCCCACCCGATCCGAAAGGCTGAAAGCGTATTCTCCGGCGCTTCACGGGGCGCGCCACGATGCGCGATGACTTGCGGCGCCATGAACTTACCCCTGTCCTTCGGCCGTCACCAGGTTCGCGTCTCGCGCCAGGACCCATTTCCCATCCGGCTTCTTCTGCAATATCGTCAGTGTGTAACCCGACCGCACCATCGGCTTTCCGCCCGGCGGTGTGATCGTCACCCTCAACCGGTTCCGCATCCATGCCCAATCGCCCAGGACTTTGAGTTCCTGAATTTCGCTGGAGCCCTCGATCCGCACATCCTTCATGCCCCGGCTGGCCGCCGCGAAGGCCTCCTTCCCAAACGGCTCGTGCCCCGGCACCATGAAAATCGCGTCGTCGCTCATCAACTCGAGCACGGCCGCCACGTCGCCCGCCTTGCTCGCTGTCATCCAGGTCTCAACCAATTGGCGAATCGCCCCCTCGTCAGCTTGTGTGGAGTTCATTCGTCTTGCAGGACCGATAATCCATCGAAGTGCGCCGCGCAACCGCAATCGAATTGGTGCCCCCACCCTGAATTGAACAGGGATCAACGGTTTAGGAAACCGCCGCTCTATCCATTTGAGCTATGGGGGCGCGGCCTTCCCAAGTTAAGCAGCGGTGGCCCGCGCTGGCAAGCGGTCACGACAGGCTTGGCAGCCCCGCGCCGCCCCAAATAGAATGCCCCATGCGCTGGCGCCCCTTTCTCGCCCTCATTCTCCTGCTCCTCGGCGGGACCGGCGCCTATTGGTGGTGGTACGAACGCCGCGATCACAGCCAGGACATCCCCATCCTCGCCGCCGCGCGCCGATACGGCGTCGAACCCGCGCTCGTCAAAGCCGTCGTCTGGCGCGAAAGCCGCTTCAACCCCGTGCGCCGCGGTCGCGCCGGCGAAATCGGCCTCATGCAAATCCGCGAATCCGCCGCCGGCGATTGGTCCCGCGCCGAACATCTCCCCGCCTTCTCGCCCGACGCCCTCTTCGATCCCGCCACCAACACGCTCGCCGGCTCCTGGTATCTCCAGCATCTCCTCAAACGCTACACTCAGACCGACAACCCCCTCGCCTACGCGCTCGCCGACTACAACGCCGGCCGCGCCAACGTCCTCAAATGGCAGCACGGCCCCGCCCTCACCAACAGCCAGGCTTTCCTCGATCAAATCGGCTTCCCGGGCACCCGCAGCTATGTCAAATCCGTCCTCCAGCGCGAGCAACATTACCGCCCCATTTTCCCGCCCGCCGCCTTGCCTTCCACCTCGTTTTCGAGTAGATAATATCCTTTGCGCAAAGAGCCCGTCCGCCAGCTGGCGGCCTCCTCCCGCTAGTGATGACCGACCAGTGACAACCGACCCGATGAAGCCTCTTCGCCCCGGCGATTCCCGCCGCACATTTCTCAAAAAAGCCTCCGCCGCTGCCGCCGCTGTCGGCGCCACGAATTTTCTCCCCGGTTGTTCCACGGCCAAACATCCCGCCGCCGCAAACTCCCGCAAAACACCAGTCTACGGCCAAAATCAGGCGCCCGCCCCGGGCCGTGTCATCGGCGCCAATGACCGCATCGCCGTCGCCTACGTCGGCGTCGGCAATCAGGGCATGACCCACGTCCGCTCCCAGAAAAATCACGCCGCCGAAAACAACATCACCCAGGCCGCCGTCTGCGACGTCTACCAAAAGCGCCTCCACGCCGCTCTCCAGACCATCGGTCACGCCGAGTCCGATGCCTTCACCGATCACCGGAAACTCCTCGAGCGAAAAGACATCGACGCCGTCATTGTCGCCACCACCGATCCCTGGCACGCCGAGGTCGCCATCGATGCCATGCTCGCCGGCAAGCACGTCTACGGCGAGAAACCGCTCGCGCGCTACCTCGACGAAGGCTTCGCCATTCTCGATACCGTCCACCGCACCGGCCGCGTCTTCCAGATCGGTTCCCAATACTGCGCCGATCCCATGGTCCACAAATCCGCCGAATGGATTCGCGCCGGCAGGATCGGCGAACTCGTCTGGGCCCAGGGCTCCTACTGCCGCAACAATCCGCACAACAGCGAATGGTCCTACGCTCCCGATCCCGATGCCAACGAAACCAACCTCGATTGGAAACGCTGGCTCGGCCGCACCCGCCCCGTCGCTTGGGATCCCGACCGCTATTTTAGCTGGCACAAATACTACGACTACAACTCCGGCATCATTGGCAATCTGCTTCCCCACCGTTTTCTGCCGCTCATGAAAGCCAGCGGCGATCCCCAATACCCCCGCCGAGTCGTCTGCACCGGCACCAAAAAAGTCTCCACCGATCGCGAGATCACCGACACCACCCATCTCCTGGCCGAATTTCCGAACGGCCTTACCATGTGCGTCGCCGGCAGCACCGTCAACGAACAGGGCCTCCCCGACACCATCCGCGGCCACAAGGCCACGCTCTATTTCTCCGCCAGCCAGAACAAACTCGAACTCAGGCCCGAGCGCCCCTTCATCGAGGAACTCGATCCGCTCGATTTCGCCGACACCGCCAAAGTCGGCGACATAGCCGCGCTGGAGAAGAACTTCTTCGACTGCATCCGTTCCGGCGCCACGCCCTACGCCGACATCGAACTCGCCATCCGCGCCCACACCTGCCTGGCCATGGCCGAAATGTCCGAGCGCCTCGGCCTCGCGTTGTTCTTCGACGAACCCACCCGCACCGTCCGCACCGCCGACGGCAAAGCCATCGATCCCATCTCCTACGATACGATCGTGCCGCCCCTGTCGGTGTAGGTAGGGCGGTCGCTGCCGTGCCGCCCAAGCTTTTCCCGTTCCCGGGTGAGCGCACGGAGGCCCGTTCGAGAGCATTTGATATTGGAAAACTTCCATCACACCAAAAAACTTTTTTATCTGCTAATACTGGCAAATACCCCTTTCACCCTTTTCCAACCCTTTGAACCCGAAACCCTTCCTGCCACCGGGAGTTTCCAATCTGATCGTCAACTTCCCCTCCGCAACCCGCTGATACCCAGCCCAGCAATTAACCCGCGCATTCCTTGTCCCATTCGTCCCTTCCGTCCCTTCCGTCCCATTCATCATCCTTTACCATCGTCCACCCTCGCCCCACGGACTCTGCCGGAAACGAACGGTTTGATTTACCTTGATCCACTTGGATTTGTTTGGAGCTTGGATCTTGGATCTTCCGCGCCTCCGGCGCGGCCCCCTCCCCCATGCCTTTTTATGCCAAAAAAAGCCAAATAACCCCAAATTGTCCCAAATAATCCCAAACCATTCCAAATCCACCCAAGCTCCTGGGAGTTGCATATAACCACCCGAAGCCCAAACCCGAGCGGACAGCGCACCTCCGTTCCATCCGTCCCATTCGTCCCATCGTCTTCCGTCAGCTTCCTCCCATTCGGGTCAATTCGCGCAATTCGCGTCTTCGCCCAACAGTTTTATCGGAAAATGTGGACAATAGCGGACAATCTTCCGCTTTCGCCGATATTCTGCCCCACCCTCTCCCCCTCGGGGGAGAGGGCAGGGTGAGGGGGCGCTTCGGCGCCCTAGCGGACTCATCACGCATCCTGCATCAGCCCACCTTCGCCGCCATTCCGGAACACGCAACCAAAGTACCCGTCCGGAAGAATATCGGAAAATGCGGACATTATCGGACAATTCTCCGCCGCGTCCTATTTCACGAACCCGTCAAAGGTAGGGCGCGTCACTCCGTGCGCGCCGCCGAAACGCCCGCAGGTTTCGCCGTCCCGAGAGACTGTCCCACCCGCGAGCGTTTCCGCCAGCGAGTTCGGGAAACACGCAACACGATTAAATTGTCAAAGAACACCCAGGAGGAGACCACGTTTCGCGAAGCGAACGTCCCTTGTGGGGCGCCTAACTAGTGGCGGGCTTGGGAAGCCAAAAAATGAGGTGAGCTATCGATCTG
>Ga0070741_10005648_pt1 | contig 27563 bp, 24 predicted proteins | sample Coa_R1_4_FD_66440 | JGI IMG/M metagenome (GOLD analysis project Ga0070741, IMG submission 66440) | Surface soil microbial communities from Centralia Pennsylvania, which are recovering from an underground coalmine fire - Coalmine... | ecosystem: Environmental > Terrestrial > Soil > Unclassified ...
TCGCGAGATCCTTGATCGGGACCAGCCGGCCGACGTATCCGACGACGATCGCGCCCGGATCGATGCCGAGCGCCGGGCGCAGCCCGGGGCCGGCGACCGGCAGGGCCAGGAGCGGCTCCAGATCCAGGCCGAGCTCGACGAGCGCGGTCCGGTCGTGCCGCGCGACCCGAAACGTGCGCACGATCTCCTCCTGCTGCCGCCTGGAGATGACGACGACGCGGTCGGTGCAGCGCGCGAGCACACCCTCCGTGGATCGAATCAGCAGGCTCGCGGCCGCGTTGAAGTAGCCCGAGAACACATGGCCGTGGAACGTATGCACGACAGCACAGCGGCGCGCCCTCGGCTGGAGCCGGTTGTAGAGGAGCGCCGCGACCCGGCCGAGCGCTCCCGCCTTGGCCGTATGCGTGTGCACGACATCGGGCCGGTAGCGGAACAGCAGCCGGATCAGCGCCGTCAAGGTGGCGGCATCAGCCGCCGGGCTGATTCGACGGCCGAGCGTAGGGATGGCCAGCATCGGCAGGCCGGCCCCGGCGCCGAGATGCGCGAAGCTCGCCTCCCCCTCCGACACGCTGCCGTGCACTAGCAGCGTGTCGTGGCCGCGCGCGCGCAAGCCGCGGTCGAGGAGCACCACGTGGCGTGCAGGCCCGCCGACATTGAGCCTGGCAATCACGCGGAGAATCCTCATGCGGGCTTCGTCGCGTCGGCGATCCATCCGAAGCACGGGCGCACCTGCACGTCCCAAAGGCCCGCGCGCGCCAGCAGATCCCGAATGTCGCCGGGGTCGTACCGCTTCTCGATCGGCGCCGAAAACCGGTCGAACTGATCGTTGTACAGGACGTTGAACGGGTACTTCGTGTACACGAACAGCGGCCAGGCCTCGTGGCGGCGCACGCCGAGCCGCGACAGCAGCCGGTAGGGCAGCACCACGGCGGCCGTCAAGGCGAGGCTGAGCACGAGGCATCCGACCCTGAGGAGGGGGAACGGCAGGCGCGTGGTCAGCTGGCGCAGCGCGGACACCACGCGGAGCGCGCCGCCCGACCAGCCGTGGCGCTTCCAGTACACGTAGATGCGTAGCCGTCCGCCCGGGCGGAGCGCGCGCACGAGCTCGGCCAGGGCGGCTTCGGTCTCGCGAAGGTGATGGAGCACGCCCAGCGAGTAGACGAAGTCGAACGCGCCGTCTGCGACGGGGAGCGCCATCAAGTCGCCCTGGATGCACACCACGTTCGGTGCGGCGGCCACGTTGCGGGCTGCCTGATCGATCGCCCGGCTGAAATCGACCGCCACGACGGTCCTGGCGTACTGGGCGATCTGGCGCGCGTGGCGCCCCATGCCGCAGCCGGCATCGAGCACCACGGCGTCATGCAGCGTCCCGAGGTCCAGCCCTGCGAAGTAGTCGTTGAAGTTGGTCGGGCCTGAAGCGCTCCAGTCGTTGAAGTGCGTCCACTCGTAGCCGAAGCTCTCCTGTGTGCGGCGCGCCGCCTCATCGTCGGGAACGTCGACGAACCGTGGAATGCCCTCGACGATGGGTACCTGGCGGCCGCAGCGCTCGCACAGGAGACGCGGCTCGCCCTCGGGGTTCGCCAGCGAGCCGCCGCATGCCGGGCATCGAAGGAGCGCGAGAACGCCCGCCGTCATGCCGGGGCGAGTGCGCGCGGCGGCGCGGGTCGCGCCGGCGATCGGAGCCGGCGAGCCCAGGCGATTAAGACGAACATCTGCCACAAGAGATCCGTCCGATGAGTGCACCCCCGGTGAAAGTCGGCCCAGAGCTGGCGGACCGGGGCCGGTTCGATTCCCAGATCCTCGAGCTCCGGGCCCGCGCAGTAGCTGTGCATGCGCTCTCGAAGCGGGCCGCGGAACCAGTCGGCGAGCGGCACGCCGAAGCCCATTTTCGGGCGCTCGATCAGCGCTGGAGGGATTCGCTTGTCAAGGAGCTGCCGCAGGATCCATTTTGTCTTGCCCCGCCGCCATTTGAGGGCCAGCGGCAGCCCGATCGCGAATTCGACGACGCGATGGTCGAGGAGCGGGGCGCGCACCTCCAGGCTGACCGCCATCGAGGCGCGATCGACCTTCGTCAGGATGTCTTCGGGCAGGTACGAGACCAGATCCAGCAGCGGGGGGCGCGCACTGCGCGGCAGCGCGCCGCTTCGCTCGAGCACGTCGGCGTACAACGGCGCCTCAGGCGCCGCTCCTCTGGTCAACGCACGGACCTGGTCCGACTTCCACCAGGACACGAACCGGGCGTAGCGATCGGGATCCTCGCTCCGCAGCACATCCGCCACCCGCCGCAGGCGCCGCGTCGGGGCTCGCGCGAAGCCCAGCGCGGCCGCCCGCCGGATCCCGGCAGGCAGCCACAGAACCGAGGCCGCCGCGGTGTGATAGCGGTACCGCGGGTACCCGAAGAACAGCTCGTCGCCGCCGTCGCCGGACAGCGCCACCGTCACATGCTTGCGCGCGGCTCTCGACACGAGATAGGTGGGCACGGCGGAGGAATCCGCGAACGGCTCGTCATAGATGTCGACGAGCCGATCGACCACGTCGAGCATCTGCCGTTCGTTGCAGGTCTCCTCGTGATGCTCGGTGCCGAGGTGCCGCGCGACGGCCGCTGCGTGGTCCGCCTCGTTGTACTCGGGGTTCTCGAACCGGATCGTGAACGTGCGGACGGGCGCCGCGCTCAGCTCCTGCATGAGCGCGACGACGAGCGACGAGTCGACACCGCCGGAGAGGAACGCGCCGAGCGGCACGTCGGCGATCATCCGCTGCCGGACGGCGGTCAGCAGCCGCTGCTCGAGCTCATCTTCGGCGTTGCGCTCGCGCCCGCCGCCGCCCTGGAGCGCGAACGCGAGCGGGTCCCAGTATCGCTGAATCGTGGCGCGTCCGTCGGCCCACAGCAGATAGTGCGCCGGCGGCAGCTTCCGGACGGCGGCATAGATGGTGTACGGGGACGGCACGTACCCGTATCGCAGATACAGCCTGAGCGCCGCGGGATCGACCTGCCGGGAGATGGACTCGTCGGCGACGAGCGCCTTGAGCTCCGAACCGAACCGCATACCGCCGTTCGATTCGGCATAGTAGAGCGGCTTCTTTCCCAGCCGGTCCCGAACGATCCACAGGCGCCGCCGCGGGGCATCCCACAAGGCGAAGGCGAACATGCCGACGAGCCGATCGAGGCAGGCCAACCCCCACCGGTCGTACGCCGCGAGAATCACTTCCGTGTCGGTCCGGGATCGGAATCGACAGCCGTCGGCCTCGAGCTCGCGGCGAAGCTCGAGAAAGTTGTAGATCTCGCCGTTGAACGTGATCCAGAGCCGGCCGTCGTCCCACGGCATCGGGTTGTGGCCCAGCGGCGACAGGTCGACGATCGACAGCCGCCGGTGCGCCAGTGCCACCTGCCCGTCCGCCGACGTCCACAGGCCGACATCGTCGGGGCCGCGGTGGGACAGCATGGCGGCCATCCGCGCTGCCGTGTCGCCCGCCGGCTCGCGGAGCGCTGCGGCGTCGACCGTTGCGAGACCGGCTATCCCGCACATGCTCCCGGATCCGAAGGCGACGAGACGAGCTCGAGCCAGAGCCGAAGGTACTGCTCGGCGATGCGCTCGATGGCGTATCGTTCGGCGACGGCCGCGCGGGCGGCGCTGCCCAGCGCGCGCAGGGCCGGCGGCTCCATCTGCAGGAGCCGGACGATGCCCTCGGCCAGCGCGCCGGGGTTGTGGGACGGTACCACGACCCCATTGTCGCCGATGATGGTTCTGGCGTCTCCGACGTCGGTTGCCACGCACGGCGTCGCACAGGCCATGGCTTCGGCGACGACGGTGGGAAATCCCTCGCTTCGCGACGGCATGACGGCGACATCGAGCGCCGCGAGGACGTCCGGAGCGTCGCTTCGCTCGCCGAGAAGGCGCACGCGATTCTCGAGCTGCAGCGCGGCCACCTGGGCGCGCAGAGCGGGGCTCGTGTCGACGTCCCGGCCCGCCACGACGAACCGGGCGCCGGGGCAGCGCGCGGAGACCAGCGCGGCGGCGCTCAGAAAGTTGGCGTGGTCTTTCATCGGGTGGAGCCGCGCCACCATGCCGACGAGCGGGACGTCGTCGGCCGCGCCGATCTCGCGGCGAAAGGCGGCGCGCGCGGCCGCCGAAGGCCGGAAGCGGCGCGTGTCGATGCCGTTGGGGATGACCACCCAGCGGCGCGGGCGGTAGCCGAGGCCGGCGTGCGCCGTCCGACCCGCGTCCGAGTTCGCGATCACGGCGGCCGGCCAGGATGAGAGCCGGGGCAGCACGCGGCGCGCGATTGCCACGGCGGCCGAGTGCTCGCGCGTGTCGATCTCCGAGCAGCGGATGTTCCAGACAACGTTCTGGATGCCGGCGCACCTGGCGGCAACGAGGCCGGCAAGATCCGCGTGGTACAGCCAGGTCTGCACGAGGTGCGGGCGCGCACGTCGCAGGAGCGGGACCAGCTTCAGGAGCCTGTCGATTCGGACGCCGGCCTGCCCCATCCCGAGCGCGACGACGGTCGTGCCCGCTTCGCGCATCGCCGCCCCCACGGGACCGACATCGGTCATGGACACCACGAGGGGCTCGACACACGAGCGGTCGACGGCGGCGACGAGGCGGGCCAGCATCAGCTCCGCGCCGCCGACGTCCAGCTCGGGGATGAGGTGCAGGACGCGGAGCGGACGCGGTGAACGGGCCCGGTCGCCCTCCGCCGCGACCAGCGGCGCACGATCTGGATCGAGGACAGCGCGGCTCATGTGGGCGACACGCGAGGCTCCGACCCGATACCCGCCTCCGATGGCGCCGCGAAGGCGCCCAGGAGCCAGACCGGCGTGACGGCGAGCAGCCGGAGCCGGAACAGGGTGCCAAAATTGGTCACGACGTACGACATCGTGAGCGTGGTCACGGCGGCGAGCACGACGATGAACACGACGATCGGCGTCGTGCGGAGGCGGCAACGTCGAGTCATCATCGTGATCGCTGCTGCCAGCGTCAGATCGATGACCAGCGTGTCGACGTCGGTGACGGCCAGCAAACCCCGCCCTCCCGAGAACGCGACGAGGGAGAAGCTCTTGAGGAGCGAAATCGGGACCAGGAGAACAAGAACGCCCAGCGCCGTTTGCGCGGCGCGTGCGATCGCACCCTCTGCACGTTCGCTCGCGCCAGCCGTCGCTCCGGATCCAGGCTCTGGCGCCGTCGGTGCAACCGTCGCCGTGGCGCCTCCCGCCTGCACGAAGCGGGCGCGCGCGGTGTCGAGCGCGGCGACGCCGGCGTCCGGCGCGCCGACAGTCTTCGTGAGGAGCGCACGGTACGCCTCATAGTACTGGCCAGCCCCGATCGCGAACATCAACCACAGAAGCGGCAGCAGAGAAGCGTAGCGGAACGTTGTTTGCCATCGACGGCCTCCTGTCGCGACCGCAGATGCGCCAGCGGCGGCGAACGCGACGACCATGAACAGCGCGAAGTAGGCCCGTACGCCGGCCATCAAGAAGACCGCGAGACAGAGACACGCCGCCCCAGCAGCGGCTGCGGCGGACCGCCGCGGCCGCGTGGCTCCCCAGCTCATCGTCCAGAGCCGCATGCCGGCCACGGCCAGCACGACGAGGAGCACGCAAAACGGATCCTTGAGCGGCTGCGTGCTGAACACGATCAACGCCGGGGAAACGGTCACCGCCCCGAGCGCGAGGATGTGCCCGATCGAGCGCCCGCAAGCCGCAATGAGCAGCGCGGTCAGCGTGTAGCACAGGAGGTTGAACAGGACCGCACTGACGGGCGCGACGCCCGCGAGCTCCATCCACAGCGCCAGCGCACGAACGAACGCCGGCGACGGCGATCCGGCGGGAACCGACCCGATCCCGTGGATGGTCGCCGACGCGGCGGCGTCGTAGTACGAGCGGCCGTCGATGGCCAGCGCCCAGAAGCCGCCGCCCAGCTGAAGGCCGCTGAACAGCGGAAGTCTGAACAGCGAGATCAGGAAGAGCGCGATGCCGAGAACCGCGCGCACGATAAAGCCGAAGGCAAACACCGCTCCCGCGGCGGGCGATCGGCCGCGGATCCAGCGATAGGCGGCGAGCCCGCCGGCGACGGCGCCGCCATACACGATCGCGCGGAGCACGACGAGGCCGCCGAGCTGCGCCGCAGTCACGCGAACCGTCCGGAGCTGAACGGCGCGGTGCGGCCGGCATCCAGGGTGTTCAAGGACGAACTCATGACACCATCTTCGCGCCGCCGGTCGTCGGCGGCGTGACGAAGGCACACCTGCGGCGAGAGTGCTCGAACACGGCGCCTCGCGAGCAACCTGGAACCGATACTCGCCTGACGCCGAGCCGTTCCCGGTCTGTCCGCGGCTCGGAGACCGGGCCGTTCACGGCGTGCTGCGAACGAAGACGAACTCGTTGCACCCGATGCCCCTTCGCCGCACACCGTTCACGAGCGTGAAACCCCGCTCGAGACAGAAACGCTCCACCTGCTCGGGCGTCGCGACCTCGAATGGATACCCGCCGACCCAGTCCTTCACATCCACGAGCGGCGACATGCCGCGCTCGCGGGAGTAGCGCGACCAGGTGCGCAGCGGCGAGCCGCGGAGGCTGTCTCTTAGGAAGGTCGGCCCCCACAGGCGGACGAACGAAGGCCAGAACACGAGAAATCGCAGTCGATCGGGCAAACGGTTGTAGGCGCGCTTCATGGCCCGCCACATGACACTCGCGAACCCCTGATCGTTGTAGATCGCCATGCACAGGGTCCCACCTGGCTTCACGAGCGTCGTCACGTTGTGCATCGCCCGCCACATGTCGCCGGTGTGGTGCAGCACTCCCCACGAGTAGACGACATCGAACAGGCCGATCGATTTCAAGTGCGCCGAATCGAGCACGGAGCCCCGCTCAATCGACCATCCATCGTCGAACGGAGCGTACCTGTTCCTCAACAATCTGGCGCATTCGACCGACTGAGGATCGAAGTCGAGCGAGTAGACCGTCGCACCGAGGCGCCGTGCGGCCAGGCTGAACAGGCCGCTGCCGCAGCCGATGTCGGCGAAGCGCTTGCCGGCGAGTGTGTCCACGCGAAGCAGCTCCCGGATCGACCGTTCGGCCTGCTCGATCCGATCGCCGTCGAGGGTCGACAGGTACGAGAGCCAGTTGTCTCCGAAGGCGAACCGGTGGGCATCGGCGTCGACGCTCAAGGCAGGGTCGTGCGCGGGCATGTCAGTCTCGCCCGTTCGGCCCTCTCGGGGCGGGTTGCAGCACGAACACGTGGCACGAGGAGCCCAGTACGCTCGCGAGTCGCCGACGCCACGCGATCGAGAGCCTCGGACAGAGCGTGTACCCGGTATAAAACAACCCGTTGCCGGCCGTGAATACCGACCGGAAGCCGCCCGCGGTGAGCCGACCCAGCCAGGCGCTGCGACGGTACGCGCGGACTTCACCCAGCGTTGACGCGAACTCCCCATGCGGCGGTCCGAAGAGGAGATCGCTCACCGATCTCTTTCGAGCCTTCACCGCGCGCGGCCGGCCGCCGTCCGACGAGTCGGGTTGCGACCGGCTCGACGGTGAACCCTGACCGACGCCAAGGATCGTCCGCGCCCCGTGGACACCGCGCGCGACGGACGTCCACACCCTCCAGCTTGCGCTCGGCACGATGTGAATGACCCGACCATCCGGCTTCACGACCCTTCCAACCTCGCGAAGCAGCCGGGTCGGCTCGCGGACGTGTTCCATCACATTGGAAGTGAAGACGACGTCGAAGGAGCGGTCACTGAATGGAAGCCGGACGCCGTCGAACAGCTGGACCGGCCAGAACAGGCTGGCATCGTGATCGACCTCGACATCAATGGCCGTCACGTCACACCCGTATTCGTGAAACAGACGGGACTGATAGCCGCTCCCGGCTCCAATGTCGAGCAGACGACAGCCCGGTGTGAGCCACGGTCTCACCTGTCGGGCTTCGACCTCGCGAAACCGCTCCAACGGGCCAGCGTGAAGTGCGACTGGTCCCGGCTCCGGGCGGCCGCCGACGTGGAGTGGGTGGCCCCCGAACGCTGTCGATCTCGTCATGAACGCCACCGCGAAGTCTGCACCACTCCAGGATCTGGAATGAGCATCCGATAGCATGCGGACGTCCGCTCGATCATGATCCGGACGCCAAACGACGAGACGATACGCGCTCGTGCCCGCCGGCCGAGGGCACCTCGCGCTTCGGCTCCCGATCGTACCAGAGCGAGGATGGCCTCGGTCAATGCATCCGGGTCAGCCGGCGGTACGACCAGTCCGGTGTCGCCGACGATTCGCCCCGAGTCGCCGACGTCCGTCACGACGCATGGGATCGCGCAGGCCATCGCCTCGGCGATCGAATTGGAGAAGCCTTCTCCGAACACCGAGGAGGAGCACGCGATGTCGAATCCCGGATAGAGCGACGGCATGTCACCGCATTCCCCGAGCCACAGTACGCACGCCCCGATTCCGAGCGCCTCTGCCATTTGGCGAAACTCGGTCTGATAGGCCGCCGGTCCGCCTCCAAGACACACGAACCGGACCCGCGGACACTGCCGGAGGACGCCCGCGGCTGCGCGAAGCAGCACCGGATAGCCCTTCATCGGATCGAGCCGCGCCGCCACGCCCACGACGATGTCATCCTCTTTGATGCCCCACGCGGCCCTCGCGGCCCGGCGGTGCGCCGCCGAGGGCCTGAAGCGATCGGTATCGATCCCGTTGGGGATGGTCACGAACGCGCGCGGGCTGAAGCCGCGCTGCAGGTGATGGCGTCGGCCCGATTCGGAATTGCCGATGATCAAATCGGCGAACCGAGACAGGCCGGCCATCAGCTTGAAGGACACCTCGTGAACGGCCCCATATGCCGCCAGATCCATATTCGAGGCGCGAATGCCCCAGACGATCGCGGGGATCCGGGTCACGCGGCCGACGAGGAGGCCGAAAATCGAGGGCTCCGTCATGTAGCAGTGCAGGATGTGCGGCCGCACCTGCTTCAGCGCGGTCCTCAACCGTCGCGAGAAGCCCAGCACGTCCCAGCGACCGGTCTTGGACAGCGACCGCAGGCGAACGGAGGGGCACTGCTGCAGTTCGTCCCAGACCGGCCCACCGGGATAGAACGTGAGCACGGTGACGTCGAAGGCCTCGGGATCGAGGCCGCCCGCCAGCGTCGCGAGCTGCCGCTCGGCTCCGCCGCGATTGAGCGATCGGATCAGGAAGGCAACGCCGATCCGTCCGTGGTGCGCCGGAGCCGTCACTCGAACCTCACGTGCGTGAGTACTCCGCCAGCATGGAGAGTCCGCTCATCGAGCGACCGCGCGTGACGGCGACCAGCCGGACGGCGGCGGCGGGATAGAGCGTGGCCCTCAGCATCCGCTCCACGACACGCCGCCGCAACCACGCGCTTGATCGCGCCAGGTCGTAGATCCGGAAGCTGCTGGCGATGGACCAGAGGCCAGATCGTGACGAAAACGGCTCGTACAGCACGTTCACCAGCCGCCACCCGTTTCGTGCGCCGATCGCGGCACAGGCACGTTCGGTCCACTTCGTCAGGTGATGGGGAGGTTCGTCCAGCGGATCCCGCAGCCCGAGCGTTCGGCTGATCCGCCTGTCGCTGGGCACCGACACCCACAACCGCGACGACGAACCGGAAACCGCGGACGCATGCGCAAAGAGGTCGTCGGGACGCTCGAGGTGCTCCAACACGTGAAACGACACGACAACCGACGCCTGCCACCCCTCTGCGTTCGAGCCATCGGGGCCGATGGGACCGGCCGCGGCGCTCAACCCCTGGCGCCGGCAGGCGTCGACCGCGTCGGGTGAAAAGTCGATCCCGAACGCGCGGACGCCTCGATCCCGGCAGCGGGCGAGGAACCCGCCGTGCCCGCACCCGATCTCGTAGACGGCGTCGGCAGCCGTCAGGCTGTCGAGCACAGGGCCGTATTCCCACCGCTGCTCCGGCTTGACGTCCAGCGCTCGATAGACGACCTCGTACCAGGCGCGGCCGGGCGCGACCATCGGCGATGCAAACGCCAGCCCGCACGAGCCGCACTGCCACATCAGGTAGTCGGTGACAGCGGCGACTTCGGTGGCGCGCTGCTGGACCTCGGGGGCTGCCGGAAAGTAGAGCGCGTGCTGGCGCGAGACAGCAACCGAGCCGGCGGGTGTGGCGCCACGGGCGCCGCAGGCGGGGCACGACACGGACGGAGCCGGCATCTTCAGCGTTCGACTCCCGCTTCGGACGCCGTGCGCATCGCGTCGACGATCGGGGCGCCCGCAGCGCTCGCGAGCCGCAGATGGAACAACGCGACCAGAAGCAGCGAGGAGACCGCGTAGGTCACGACGCTCGCCAGGGCAATCCCGACCAGACCCTGCGCCGGGATGAACGCCCGGTTCAGCACGACCTTGAGGACGATCTGGACGACGCTGATCGCGAGCAGCCAGTCGGCTCGCTTGAGCACCAGGAATGCGCGTGTATAGATCAGCCCGGCGATGTACACCGGCGTCCCGGCGACGAGCATGGCCAGCGTGTTGGTCAGCAGCGTCAAATCGTCCAGAGTGAACCGTCCCGAGCCGAAGACGATCCGCATGATCGGCGCGCGGGCGATCACGAACGCGGCCGACGGCCCGAGAAACAGCAGGAAGACGCACGCGGCGGTCCGAGCCGTGACCGAGGACAGGCCGGCGGTCCCTCCGCGACGATGGAGGCCCTCGCTCCAGTGCGACAGACTCGTGACCATGAAGCCGGACATCGCAAACCCGACGGGCACCTGCCACAGCCGGTCCGCGTAGTCGAGAAGCGACAGGCTTCCCGGACCGAGCGGCGCGGCCATCATCCGGTCGAGGAGCGGCAGGAACGCGACCACGCCGGATCCGAGCATCTGCGCCACAGCCGTCCTGGAAAAGGTCGCCAGGCGTGCGGCCGAAGGCCAGCCGAGTACTCGGACCGGGTACCGGCGCCGCAGGATCGCGAAGAGCCAGCCGCACCGCGCCGCCTCGCCGAGCAGGTAGCCGATGACGAGCGCATAGAGGCCGAGTGCGCGGGCGCCGAGAACCGCGGCCAGCACGATCGTCGATCGAACGGCCGGCGACAGCGCCGCCCGCCCGTACTGGTGCTCCGCGTTCAGGGCCCCCGCGTACGCGCCGGCCAGCACGGAACAGCCGATGTACGGAACGAACAGCCACAGAAACTGACCGAGCAGCCGGGCGTCGTGGCCGTGCCACTGTGCGCCGCGCGCGATGTGCCACAGGATCGCGCCGTTGAGGACGACGGTGGGAATCGCCGCGAGGATCAGAAGCGCCGCGGCGATTTCGCCCACGAACCGCCCGACATCGCCGCCGCCGCGGCGTGCGTCGATGAGAAATGGTATGGCGGCCTGCTGGGTCGTCACGCCTGCGGCATTGGCCACCAGGGACGCCGCCGACAGCGCGAGGAAGAACGCATCCGTGCTCGCGTTCGCCCCGAACACTGCTGCGATCGCAATCGGGACGAAAAAGCCGGGGGCATAGCCGACGATCGCGGCGGCGCTCGCCCGCGTGGAGTCGGCAAGAAGCGTCCGGCGGTGTCGGCTGGGGGGACGCGTCACAGCCGCTCAGTCGGAACCCTGGAGCGGCACGAAACGGTCGCGCGGGACAGCGGGCCGCTCGAACTCGGAGACCATAGTCGAGGGACGCTCGCATGTCGCGACGGCCAGGCGACCGAAGGGCACGCGATGATGGTGTCCAATCGGGTGAGCAGGCATGTTCACGAGCGGGTGGTCGTTGTCCGTGGAACCGAGCGCGACCGGTTCGACCTCGAGCTCCCTCGACCAGCAGGATGCGAGGTTCGGCGCCGACCCAGCGCGTACGGGCAAGCGGGCGCAGCCGCGACGATCGTTCACAGCGTGGACACGCAAGGGGCGGAATGTCAAGTCTGAGATGACGCGGCGACCGCCGACGCTTACGTGGGTGCGCGCTGCAGCCGACTGCGAAGTGCCCGGGCCGGCGGGCGGGCGAGGCCACACGGGCGCGATCAGTCGAGGGCGAACTCCGCCCTCCACGAGTCGTCCTCGACAACCGGCGCCTGCTCCGACTTCTCGAGGATGAAGGTTTCGAGCACGAGCGCGTCCATGTTCGTGCGCATGAAGCACCGGTAGGCGTCCTCGGGCGTGCAGACGATCGGCTCGCCCCGCACGTTGAACGACGTGTTGACCAGCACCGGGCACCCGGTCAGGCGGAAGAACGCCGCCAGGATGTCGTAGAAGAGGGGGTTTGCCTCGCGCCGCACGGTCTGGACGCGCGCCGAGTGGTCCACGTGCGTGACCGCCGGCACGGTCGACCGCGGCACGTGCAGCGTGTCGATGCCCCAGAGCCCCGCGGCTTCGGGCGGCAGCGGCAGCCGCTTCGACGGCTGCACGTCGGCGACGAGCAGCATGTAGGGGCTGTCGCAGTCGAGCTCGAACCACTCGTTCACGTGCTCGCGAAGCACTGCGGGCGCGAAGGGGCGGAACGACTCGCGGAACTTGATCTTCAGGTTCATGACCGCCTGCATCCGCGGCGACCGCGCGTCGCCGAGGATCGAGCGCCCGCCGAGCGCCCGCGGCCCGAACTCCATCCGGCCCTGGAGCAGCCCGACCACCTTCTCCTGCGCGAGCAGCGCCGCCACAGCTTCGGCGAGCCCCACGCGGTCGACCCGGTGTGCCCGACAGCCGCGCTCGGCCAGGAACCGTGCGATCTCGTCTTCCGTCGCCCGCGGTCCGAGGAACGCGCCCTGCATGCCGTCGGCGTACTTGGGGAGCCGGCCCGCAACGGTCGACGGGCGCTCCCAGGCGCCGGTGGCTTCGGCGCTCGCGCGCGGCCGGCCCAGGTAGCGGTGCCAGAGGGCCAGTGCCACGCCGACGGCGCCCCCGGCATCGCCTGCCGCCGGCTGGACCCAGATCTGGTCGAACGGCCCCTCGCGCAGCAGCCGGCCGTTGCCCACGCAGTTGAGCGCCACCCCGCCGGCGAGGCACAGGTCGCGCATGCCGGTCTCGCGGTGCGCGAAGGCGGCCATCTTCAGCATCACCTCCTCGGTGATCGCCTGGATCGACCGGGCCAGGTCCATCTCGCGCTGCGTGAGCGGCGACTCCGGGCGCCGCGGCGGCCCCCCGAAGAGGGCGTGAAACCGCTCGCTCGTCATCGTCAGCCCGTGCGGGTACGCGAAGTACTCCATGTTGAGCCACAGGCTGCCGTCGTCGCGGATCTCCACGAGATGGTCCTTGATCGTGCCGACGTACCGCGGTTCGCCGTACGGCGCCAGCCCCATCACCTTGTACTCGCCCGAGTTCACCTTGAAGCCGGTGTAGTAGGTGAAGGCCGAGTACAGCAGGCCGAGCGAGTGCGGGAACCGCTGCTCGCGAATCAGCTGGAGGTCGGCGCCCCGCCCGACGCCGATCGACGAGGTGGCCCACTCGCCCACGCCGTCCATCGTGAGGATGGCGGCCTGCTCGAACGGCGAGGGGTAGAACGCCGAGGCCGCGTGCGACTCGTGGTGCTCGCCGAAGAGCACCTCGCCCTCGTAGCCGCCGAGGCGGCTGCGCAGGTCGTCGGCCATCCAGAGCTTCTCAGTCAGCCAGAGCGGCAGCGCCATGAGGTACGACCGGAGGCCGCGCGGCGCGCAGGCGATATAGGTTTCGACGAGGCGGTTGAACTTGACGAGCGGTTTCTCGTAGAACCCGACGAGGTCGAGGTCGCGTGCCGCGAGGCCCGCCTCGCGCAGGCAGTAGGCGACCGCGTGTGCCGGGAATCCCGCGTCGTGCTTCCTGCGCGTGAAGCGCTCCTCCTGCGCGGCGGCAATGATGCGGCCGTCCTCGACAAGGCAGGCGGCGCTGTCGTGATAGTACGCCGAGATGCCAAGGATGTGCGTGGGCACGCCTTAGAAGAGGGTGTAGATGAACGGCGCGACGGCGCTCGACTGCGAGAAGACGATCAGCAGGCCGAAGAGCACGAACACAATCGCGATGGGCACGAGCCAGTACTTCTTCTCCTGCCTGAGAAAGGCCCAGAACTCGCCGAGGACGCGCCCCTTGCTCATATCGCTCTTTCAGAACATCCGCGCGTAGTGCTTCGGATCGCGGTACCGGGCCGGATACGGCGTCCAGCCGAGCCAGCGGGCTCGGTGGCGGCCGAGCGGATCCTTGCCCGCGAGCCGCCACAGAAGCCCGATCGGCGTCAGCACAAGGATGAAGAGCAGCGTCAGGAGCACGCGCGCGTTCGCGCGGCCCAGCACGCGCGAGACGCGCCACCACCAGGCGCTCGGCCCTCTGAGGAGCGCCGGCGCGACGAGCCCGAAGACGGCCAGCAGGACGCCGATCGAGCCAAGCCCCTCGGCGCGGCCGACGCGGCCGCGCCACCAGAGCGCCGCGGCAACGAGGCAAAGGAACAGCCCGACCGACAGGCCGAACGAGCGCTCCTGGTTCCGAGGCCCTGGAAGTGACATGCGCGCAGCGCCCGCTGGGGAAAGCATTGTACCCGATTACGACGCGTTCACGCGCGCGCGTCGCGCGCGGCAACGAGGCGCACCTCGCGTCGCTCCGATGACGGCAGCCGTCCGGACGCGCGCCGGCGGCGGCCTCGGCGCCTCCCGGGCTCCGAGCGAGCCCGGGCGCTCGGCCCCCCCTGCCGGGCTTCGATCCGGATCAGGCATAATTGAGCCATGCCGTACCCGGAATTTTTCGTGGCGCCCATGCGCGAAGAGCTGACCCGGCTGGGCGTCGAGGAGCTCCGCACGGCGGAAGCGGTCGACCGAGCCGTCACCTCCACGCGCGGCGTGCTGATGATCGTCGTCAACTCGATCTGCGGCTGCGCGGCGGGCAAGGCCAGGCCGGCCGTCGCGCGGGCGCTCCGCCATTCGCCGCGCCCCGACCGCGTCGCCACCGTCTTTGCCGGCGCCGACATCGACGCCACGGAACGGGCGCGCTCGTACTTCACCGGCTATGGCCCCTCGTCGCCGTCGGTGGCTCTGCTCCGCGACGGCCGGCTCGTCTTCATGCTCGAGCGCCGGGACATCGAGAACCGCACCGCGGAGCAGATCGCGGAGGTCCTGTGCGCGGCCTTCGACGAGGTGTGCGGGGCCGGCGCGCTCGCGTAGGCCGTCCGGACCGCCCTCGGGAGGCGGGGTTCTCGCCCCGGCTCGCCCGTGCTGCAGGCCTGGTGGCGTTGATGGGCGGGATCGGCCGCAAGCGGCTGCGCCGCGGCCGTGAGGGCCGCGCGATCGTGAGCGCGCGCACGCCGAGGGGGTGGCGCGGCGCTCCGACCGCGGTCGAGGCGGGGGCGCCCGCGATCAGAGCGCCTGCTCGCCTGTCCGGATCCGGTAGCTCTCGCCGACGGGAAGCACGAAGACGCGCCCGTCGCCGATCTCGCCCGTCCGCGCCGCCTGGATGATGGCCTTCACGGCCGCGTCCACTACCTCGTCGGCGACGACGACCTCGACCTCCATCTTGGGCAGGAGGCTGACGTTGTACTCCTTGCCGCGGTAGATCGCCGTGTGCCCCTTCTGCTTGCCGTGGCCGCGGACCTCGGTGACCGTCATCCCCGAGATCTGCAGCTTCTCGAGCGCGTCCTTGACGTCATCCACCTTGTTCGGGCGGATGATGGCCTTGATCAGCTTCATCGTGTCCCTCCAGCATGCGTTGCAGGTCGGCGATCAGCCCGGTCTCGGCCTCGTCCGACAGCTTGGCGCCGCCGGCGGTGATGTGGAAGACGTCGATCGCCTTCGCGCCCTCCGTCGAAATGAGCACCAGCTCCACGCTGCAGCCGTGCCGCGAAATCACGCGGCTGATGCGGTGCAGCAGGCCGGTCTCGTTGGCCGCGATGATATCGAGAATCGTGTAGCGCTTGGAAGATCGGTGGTCGGCGTGGATCACCGGCTGGATCCGGCGGACCGGCCCCGGGTTGAGCACGCTCCGGGCGCGCGACCGCAGGCGCGCCGCGACGTCGATCCGCCCGGACACGGCGGCCTCTAGCACGTCGAGGAGCGCTGCCGCGCCGTCGGCGTTCAGCTCGAGGAACCGATCCTGGTCGGTGAACTGGAACGTGTCGAGCACGAGCCCGTTCGGGTTCGTCATCGCGTGGCCGCGCAGGATGTCCATGCCGAACGATGAGAGCACGCCGCAGATGTTGGAGAAGAGGAACGGCTTGTCGAGCGTGACGACAGTCAGCTCCCAGGTGCCGTCCCGGCGATCGAGCGTGGCGTGCACGTGATCGGGCGTGATGTCGCGCGAGAGCCGGACGTGGCGGTAGATGGCGGCCCGGTCGAAGAGCTGGAGGTAGCGCCGCGGCAGCCCCTCGACGAACCGGCGGATCTCGTCCTCCGAAAGATCAGGGGGGCGGGCGGCCACGAGCTCGCCGACGGCCGCCTGATCGCGCTGGATCCGCTCGTCGCCGTAGCCGATGGTCAGCTGGTTGTACGTGTCGACGTAGAGCCGCCACAGCAGCTCCTCGCGCCACGGCGTCAGCGTCTCCGGGCTGACGGCGCCGACGTCGCAGAAGGTCAGGAGGCACAGCATCTTCAGCCGGTCTTCGATCCCCACCAGCTCGGCGAACTGCCGCACGATCTCAGGATCCTCGGTGTCGCGGCGGAAGGCCACGAGCGACATGCGCAGATGGTGCGCGATCAGGAACTCGACCGTGGCGCGGGCCTCAGGCCCGAGGTCCAGCCGGTCGAACATCGCGCGTGCCATCCGCACGCTCTCGAGGTGATGGTCGGCGTCCGACGCCTTGCCGACGTCGTGATAGAGCAGTGCGAGCACCAGCAGCTCGGGCTCGGCGAGATCGGCGAGGAGCGCGCCAAACCGCGCCCGGCTCGGCGTCGCCGGCTCGCCCGCGAGGAGCTCGAGGTTGCGGATCGCGAGCAGCGTGTGCTCGTCGACCGTGTACTTGTGGTAGAAGTCGCGGACCACGCGGGAGGAGATGGCCTGGAACTCGGGGAACATCCGCCCGAGCAGCCCGCGATCGTGCATCTCGGACAGCCGCGCGTAGAGCCCGCGGCGCGGCTTGAGGAACTCGAGCAGCGCGCGGCGCTCGGCGGCGGTGGGCAGGAACTGCTCGGGCGCGTACCGGTCGACGTGCTGCTGGACGAGCGCGAGGGCTTCGTCCGAGACGCGCGTGCCGCCGTCGAGCGCCGCCTGGAAGGCGTAGATCCACGTGTGCGGCTCGCGGGCGGCTCGCTGGGCGTCGACGAAGCGGATCCCGTCGCGGGACTGGACCAGGTTCACGCCCACGGGCCGGGGCGCTGACTTGCGCGCCCAGTCGAGCGAGCGGCTCACGATCCGCGCGTGGCGGAAGTAGTCGCCCATCAGCCGCTCGACGCGCTGCTGCGGCTCGCGGCCCGGATACCCGAGCTGCTGCGCCAGCTTCTCCTGCAGATCGTGGCTGAGGACGTTCTGATTGCGGTTCCGCTCGAGGTGCAGGATCGAGCGGACCCGGAACAGGAAGTCCTCGGCCTCGTCGAGCCGGGCTGGATCGGCCGGCCCGTTGCCGAGGAGCGCCGGATCGGTCAGCCGCGCGATCGTCCGCACGGCCAGCAGGTCGCGCAGCGCGCCCGGCGCGTCTTTCGTGTCGGGCTCGAGCTGATAGGGCGTCCGGTTGAACCGCGCGTGCCGGTCGTCGATCAGCTGCTGCAGCATGTCGAGGACCGCCGCGTGCGTCTCGGGCCGGTGGAAGGCGGCCAGGAAGCGGTTGTAGAGCCCGGGATCGCCGACCACCCGGCGCGCATCGAGCAGCGCGAGCAGGAATTCCGGGTTGTCGCGCTCGAGGCGGGCGAAATCACCGAGCTCGCGGACCTGGTGCCTGACCGTGAGCGGTAGATCCCAGAGCGGATGCAGGAACCCGCGCAGGAACTGCTCGTCCTCCGCTCCGAGCGCCCGCTCGAACAGCACCAGCACGTCGACGTCCGAGTGCAGCGTCAGGTGGCGGCGGCCGTAGCCCCCGAGCGCCAGAATCGCCACCGGCTGCCCGGCGGGCGGCGCCTCGAAGAACAGGCGCTGCAGCAGCGTGTCGACGCGGTCGGCGTAGCACTCGAGCGCACGCCGGTCGGCGAGCCCCTGGCGGGTCTGCTCGATGAGCTCGAGCCGCGCCGCTTCGAGGGCGGCGGCCGGCCGGAGGCCCGGCGTGGTGCGTGCGGCGTCCATGCACTCGAAATCTTACCCGTGAAACGGCCGCCCGGGCGGCGGCCCCGGACGCGCGGCCGCCCGCTCCCGTCTCCCCCGCATCACCGCGGCGTCCCCGCGGCCTCGTGGACCTCCTCGGGAACGCCCGTGATGGCTTCTTCGACGGCGACGTGCCGGCGCCGCGCGTGCGGATAGGCCAGCCGCAGCAGCGGCGGCGTCACCATCGTCGTCGCTAGCACCATCACGACGGCCGCGGAGAAGACCTCCCGGCCGATGAGGCCGTGCGTCAGCCCATAGCCGGCGACGATGAGCCCGACCTCGCCGCGGGAGATCATGCCGAGGCCGACGCGTACGGATTCGAGCGTCGAAAACCCGCAGATCCGCGCCGAGACGCCGCAGCCGACGATCTTGCCAACGATGGCCACGGCGACGAGGACGATCGTGAACATCGCCTGCGGCCCCAGCTCGCGCGCGTTGGCCCGCAAGCCGATCGCGATGAAAAACACCGGGACGAGCACCGAGTACGTGAGCGGATGCACGCCCTCGTCGATCCGGCGCTTGAACGAGGTGCGCGTCAGGAGCACGCCCGCCAGATACGAGCCAGTGATGGCCGCCACTTGGCCGACGTACTCGGCGGCCCACGCATAGAGGAACGCCAGCAGCGTGACGGCTGCGAGCAGCCCCTGGCTCACCTCGAGGCCGTCGGCCCACGCGAGGATCCGCTCGAAGAACCGGCCCACCAGGATGGCGCCGCCGAAGAAGACCGCCATGCGGACCAGGATGAGCAGCATCCGGGCGGCCGACACTCCGCCGTTCGCCTGGGCGAACGCGACGACCACCGAAAGCACGACGATGCCCAGGACATCGTCGATGACGGCGGCGCCCAGAATCGTGGAGCCCTCCTTCGACCGCAAGACGCCGAGCTCCATGAGGACCTGCGCCGAGATGCTGACGCTCGTCGCCGTCAGAATCGTGCCGATGAACACGCCCGTCCAGAGCACCGGCAGGCCGAAGGCGGCGGCCGTGGCGATGCCGCCGATCATCGGCAGGGCGACGCCGCCGGCGGCGGACCAGAAGGCGGCGGTGCCCACCTTCCGCATCTGATCGAGGTCGGTTTCGAGCCCGGCGACCAGCATCAGGAGGATCACGCCGACCTCGGCGAGGTCGTCGAGCAGGGCCATGAGCGGCGGATCGGCCGGGCCGTCGCTGGGGGCGGCGAACAGGGGCCAGCCGAGCACGTTCAAGGCGGTTGGCCCGAGCACGAGCCCGACGAGGAGCTCGCCGAAGACGGCCGGCTGACCGAGCCGCGAGGCGGCGGCGCCGGCCAGCTTGGCGGCGGCGATGACGAGCGAGAGCAGCAGCAGCAGCTGGAGGAGGTGCGGCATCAGCGGCGCGAGCGGCGGCCCTGGTCGCGCGCCGCGCGCGCGCGGCGGACGGCGGGACGGCGGCAAGTGATGGACATTATCGTCGGATGCTTGAACTTTAGCTACAAAAACGTCTCATCTTGAAGGCGGCGGGCACCAGGCACGGCCCCGGCGGCCCGTACCGGCGTGCACGGCGGCGGCGAGGTCGCGGGGCGGCGGAGTCTCGCGACGGACGCGCGATCCCACGCCCCGCCCGGTCCAAATCTGATGCCATCGAGGGTTGACGGCTGGCGTCGCGGGGCGCATGGGTCGGTCGCCTTCGAGTGTCGTGGGGTGCGAGAGGCTTCATGCGCGCGGGTGGCGAGGGATGGGGTGGCGGCGGTCGCCGGCTTGCGAAGCGCGGTCCGGATAGCAACGAAACGTGGATAGGAACAAAAATGTCGGCCAAATATCGGCATGTCGACATTTATGTAGACCAATGCGTGAGGTCGACAGCAGCCGAGGCCCACGCCGATCCGGGCCGATTCCGGCCGGTTGCTGGCGGTTCGCCGTCGCCGGCGCGACTGGCGCCCGTCTTGCTGTGCGGCGGTCAGACCGCGCCCGCTCCGCGCATCCCCGTTGCGCGGCCGACGACGCGCGCGCCAGCGGCGCGGCGAAGGCGCACGGGCCGATCGCGGGATCGGTCGCGCACCCCCGTCCCGCCGCTCGCGCCGGACGTCGATCGGACGCGCCGTTCGGCCGCGGCGGCCCAAGGAGGACCAAGCAGATGGCTTTCGCAGGACTCGCCCTGGCGTTCATCGGGTTCCTGATCGCCGCCTCGAGCGTCGGCCTCGCGTCGAGCACGGGCGGACGGCTAGGCCTCGTCCTCGCCGGCATCGTCGTCACCCTGGCCGGCATCATCGGCGTGCTGAACCCGGCCTACATGAAGGACGCGATCTGGAAGAAGTAGGCCCGTCTCTCTCACTGTGAGGTCTCGCCCATGAACCGACTGCTCGCTGCCGTCATCGTCACGTGGAGCCTCGGCTCGACCGCGATCGCGCTCGCCCAGGCCCCGCCGGCGACCCCCACAACGGCCGCCTCCGCGCCGGCTGCCCCGCCGCCGGCGCCGGTGACCGAGGCCGATCTCAAGAACGTCGCCGTGCCGAAGCCTGAGGAGAAGGCCCAGGGCGATCCGGCGGGCACTCTCACCGGCAACGCCGCCGACATTCCGGTCGCCGACCCGAAGAAGGGGCTCACGCTGCCCGATCTCGTGAACCAGATCGGCCAGAACACCATCGCCATCAACTTCGTGTGGACGCTCATCACCGGCTTTCTCGTGATGTTCATGCAGGCCGGGTTCGCCGCCGTCGAGACGGGGCTGATCCGCGCGAAGAACGCCAACCACACCATGATGATGAACTTCATGGTGTACGGCGCCGGCATGCTCGCCTACTGGGTGATCGGCTTCGCGATCCAGGAAGGCGGCGTCGGGGCGGTGGCCAACCTGGGCGGCACGGCGCCGCTCAACGGCGAGCACATGATCCATCTGTTCGGGAAGGACTGGGGCATCTTCGGGACGAAGGGCCTGTTCCTGGCCGGCACCACCTATGACGTCGGCGTGATGGTCATGTTCCTCTTCCAGATGGTGTTCATGGACACGGCGCTCACGATCGTCACCGGCACGTGCGCGGAGCGATGGAAGTACTCCGCCTTCCTGGTCTCCTCGGTGCTGATGGGCGCCTTCACCTACCCCTTGTACGCGAACTGGGCGTGGGGCGGCGGGTGGCTCGCGGCGCTCGGCAGCAACTACGGGCTCGGCCACGGCTACGTGGACTTCGCCGGATCGGGCGTCGTGCACGCCGTCGGCGGCCTGACAGCGCTCGCGATGGGGATCCTCCTGGGCCCCCGCATCGGCAAGTACAACCGCGACGGCAGCGCGAACGCCATCCCCGGCCACGACATCACACTGGTCCTGCTCGGCTGCTTCATCCTCGCGTTCGGCTGGTTCGGGTTCAATCCCGGGTCGACGCTCGGCGCCTCGGGCAACGGCAACCTGCGCATCAGCTCGGTGGCCGTGAACACGATGCTCGCCGGCATGGCGGGCTCCTTCGGCGCCATGTTCTACATGTGGACCCGCTACGGCAAGCCGGACGCCTCGATGACGGGCAACGGCCTGCTCGCCGGCCTGGTCGCGATCACTGCGCCGAGCGGCTTCGTCAACCCGAGCGGAGCTGTCATCATCGGGCTCGTCGCGGGCGTCCTCGTGTGCCTGTCGGTCGAGTTCGTCGATCGCGTGATGCGGGTCGACGATCCGGTCGGGGCGATCTCGGTCCACGGGACCAACGGGCTCTGGGGCGTGATCGCCGTCGGGCTCTTCGCCGACGGCCGGAGCAACTATGCCGGCGCCTGGAACGGCGTGCCCGGATCGGTCACGGGCCTGTTCTACGGAGACGCCGGGCAGCTGGTGGCGCAGCTGATCGGCGTGGCCACCCTCCTTGGATTCGTGTTCACGTTCAGCTTCGTCATCAACCTGATCATCGACGCAGTGATGGGGCACCGCGTGTCGGCGAAGGCCGAGCTCGAGGGCCTCGACATCCCGGAGATGGGCGCGCTCGCGTATCCGGACTTCGTGCTGCGGCCCGAAGCGATGGGCGTGGAGTAGGTCGATGGCGATCGAGAGTCTCGCCCTGGCGTCCGGCACGGCTGCCGCGCGGCGCGACGCGCTGCCGCCGATCCCGTGGCGCGATCCCCACTCGGTCCCGCCCGAGGATCTGCAGGCGCACATCGCCAGGCTCGAGGCGGCGTGCCTCGAGCAGCCCGATTCGGCCGACGTGCGGACGGCCCTGGGCATGGCGTACGCGATGAACTACGAGGTGTACAAGTCGCTCGACGCGCTCGCCGAAGCGACCGCTCTCGACCCGACGCACTTCTGGGCGCAGTTGAAGCTGGGCGAGCTCCACTACCGGCTGCGGGCGCTGGCGGTCGCCGAGCGCGAGACCACGAAGGCGCTCGCGCTCGCCCGCAACGGGTGGCAGCTGGCCGTGGCGCGGCGGCAGTTGCAGGAGATCCGGCGGGCGAGCCGGATCAGCCCGCGCAACATCACCTGGGGCAAGCCGCTCCTCATGCCCGCGCTCGTCCTCTCCGGCGCGATCGGCCTCGCGGCCGCCGCCCTTGGCTGGATCTCATGACCATGATCGCCAACTGGAGGTTCTTCATCGGAGCCTGCATCCTGGCGTGCGGGCTCCTGTTCAAGTTCGGCGCCCCCCTCGTGCCGGTCGCGGCCGGCGTGGCGGCAGCGGCCTGCCTGAACTGGAGGGCGCATCGCCGCGCCCGCTGAGAAGGAACGATCTCATGAAGCTGATCAAGAGCATCGTGCGCCCGAACAAGGTGGACGAGGTGAAAGACGCCCTGGCCGCCCTGGGCGTGTCGGGCATCACAGTCACCGAGGTGCGCGGCCACGGCAAGCAGAAAGGGCATACCGCGATGTACCGCGGCCAGGAGTACGAGGTGAGCCTCCTGCCGAAGATGGAAGTCGAGGTCGTCGTCCCTGAGGAGATGGCCGACGAAGCGGTGCGGGCCATCATCCGCGCCGCGCGGACCGGCGAGATCGGCGACGGGCGCGTGTTCGTCTTTCCCGTCGAGCAGAGCTACCGCATTCGAACCGGAGAGCTGCTGCGCGATTGATCCTGCCGTCGGGCGGGGCGGCCGGGATCGGCCGGTCAGCTGTTCACGCGCAAAGCGGCGGCTCCGAGCAGCGGGTGCGCCCGCAACCGCGCGGCGAGCCCCAGCAGTCGTCCCGGGGGCGCGGTGCCGTCGTCATCGCGGGCCCCTTCGCCCCCGCAGCAGCCGGCGTCGAACGCCGACCCCGCGCCGGTCGCGGCGGCGGCGCCGCGGGCCCGCAGCCGTTCTTCGAGGTGCGGTTCGGGGTAGAGACCCGTGAAGAAGCGCTGCACGTTCACGCTCGAGCCCGATCTGGTGGACCGGCTGCGCGCCATCCAGGCGCGCACGGGCATCTCGCAATCCGAGCAGGTCCGCCGCGGCATCCGCTGCTGGCTCGAATCGCGGGAATGGCCCGCCCGCGAGGCCGGCGAGGAGCGGACGCGGCGCGGCAAGGCTGGCGGCGGGGCGCCGGGCCCGCACCGCAAGGGCCGCTAAAGAGAACGTGACGCCGGTCGGGGACGCGTTGCCGAGATCTACAAAAGTGTAGGACTGTCGGCCAATCATCAACATTCATGTCGGCCCCCACAGCAGGGGGCCGACCGGCCATTCGCGGTTTCTGTGTACGGAAGGTGAGATTTCAACGGGCGCGCGCCGGCGCCGCGGCTGGACCTCGTCTTGCACCACGGCTCAGCCGTTCCGGCCAGGGACGCCGATCGTTCACCCGGCCGCGCTCGACGGGCTGGCCCCGCTCCAACGGAGGACACTGATGACGACACGCACGATCAGCTCCCGTACCAGCGCCGTGCTCGCGGGCGCGCTTCTCCTCGCAGCGACAGCGACGGCGGCCGCCCAGAGCTCGGCGCCGGTGCCAGAGGCGCGCCTGGCGGGCCCGGCGACCGAGGCGTCGCCGGCGGCGGCCGCCGCCGATCCGCAGGCCGCGCCGCCGGCGGAGAACCCGGTGCTCAAGTTCTTCGCCAACACCGAGCTCACGGGCTTCGTCGACACCTACTATTCGTACAACTTCAACACGCCGCAGACGCCGTGTGCCACGCCGGGCGGCGTCGCCATCTTCAACTGCCTGCACAACTTCGATGTCGCGCACAACTCGTTCAGCCTGAACCTCGCGGAGCTGGCGCTCGAGAAGAAGCCGAGCAAGGACAGTCGCGGCGGCTTTCGCGTCGATCTCGACTACGGCTCGGCGACGACCATCGTCCATGCCTCGGAGCCGGGCGGGACGACGACCTATCAGACCATCCAGCAGGCGTACCTCAGCTACCTCGCGCCCGCGGGCAACGGCACGCTCCAGATCGACTTCGGCAAGTTTGTGACGCCGGCCGGCAACGAGGTGATCGAGACCAAGGACAACTGGAACTACTCGCGGAGCCTGCTGTTCGCGCTCGCGATTCCGTACTACCACATGGGTCTGCGCGCCGCGTACAGTCCCAGCGACAAGCTGACGGTCACCGGCTTTCTCTTCAACGGCTGGAATGACGTAGTCGACAACAACACCGGTAAGAGCGTCGGTCTGCAGGTGAGTGGCAAACCGAGCGCCGCCGTGTCGATCAGCGAAACCTATATCGGCGGTCCCGAGACGCCCAACGACAACTCGGGCTGGCGTCACCTTTCCGATACCGTGGTGAGCTATACGCCGACGAAGACGACGAGCGTCGCGCTCAATTACGACATCGGCACCGACCGCAACAGCCGGCAGACCTGGCAAGGCATCGCGGCCTACCTGAAGTACCAGGCCAACGACTGGTTCGCTGTCGTGCCGCGCTACGAGTTCCTGAAGGACAAGGACGCCTTCATGACCGGGATCTCGCAGAACGTCCAGGAGTTCACGCTGACCGCCGAGCTCAAGCACAAGGACGGCGTGCTCATGCGCATCGAGTATCGCGGCGACTTCGCGAGCGAGCCGTTCTTCCGCAAGAACGTGACCGATCTCGTCAAGAGCCAGAACGTGCTGACCATCGGCTGGATCTACGCCTTCAGCTCCAAGACGCCCTGATCCCGCGTGGCCCGTGGGCGGCCGCCCCGGGCGCCCCACCGCGCAGGAAGATCTGCGGCGGGGATCCCGGGGTGCTCGCCCACGGGCGCGTGTCACAGCCCAGGCTTCCGCGCCGGGCGGCGGGGTCCCCATCCCCAACGCGGCAGCCGCGGCGCGATGCCTCGGGGCGCCCCGCGGCCCCGTTCAGGTCCGGAACCGCGCCGCGTCAATCGCGTACTTCTTCACCTTGTAGTTGAACACCCGCTCGGTCGTCATGAGCAGCCGGGCCGCCTTGGCCCGGTTGCCCCGCGTCGTCTTGAGTGCGTCTTGGATGAGATCCTTCTCGTAGGCGGCGACGGCGTCGCTCATTGACATCCGCGTGACCGTGCCCGAGGACTCGGCCGTCTGCAGCGACGGCGGCAGATGGTGCCCGTGGATCACCTGCCCGTCGCAAACGAGGACCGCGCGCTCGAGCGCGTTCTCGAGCTCGCGCACGTTGCCCGGCCAGTGGTACGCCATGAGCATGTCGATGGCCGGCGTCGAGATGCGCTTGATGATCTTGCCGTGCTCGCGCGAGAACTTCTCGACGAAGTGGTCGGCGAGGAGCAGCAGGTCCGCCTTCCGCTCGCGCAGCGGCGGCACGAAGATCGTGAACACGTTGAGCCGGTAGAACAGATCCTCGCGGAACTTCCCCTCCGCGATGGCCTTCTCCATGTCCTGGTTCGTGGCGGCGATGAGCCGGACGTTGACCTTGACCGTCTCGGTCCCCCCGAGCCGCTCGAACTCGCGCTCCTGCAGCACGCGCAGCAGCTTCACCTGCGTCGCCAGATTGACGTCGCCGATCTCGTCGAGGAACAGCGTGCCGCCCTCCGCCATCTCGAAGCGCCCCTTCTTCCGGGTCTGCGCGCCGGTGAAGGCGCCCTTCTCGTAGCCGAAGAGCTCCGACTCGATGAGGCTCTCGGGCAGGGCGGCGCAGCTGACCTTGACGAACGGCTTCTTGGCGCGGAGCGAATTGTAGTGAATCGCGTGCGCGATGAGCTCCTTGCCGGTGCCCGACTCGCCGCGGATGAGCACGGTGGTGTTCGTCTTGGCGACCTGCGCCACCTGCTCGTACATCTCGCGCACCGGCCCGCTCGTGCCGATGATGTTCGAGAAGTCGTAGCGCTCGCGCAGCTCCTGGCGCAGGTGCGTGTTCTCCGAGATGAGACGCCGCCGCTCGTCCTCCACGGCCCGTTGGATCTTGAGCGCCTGGGCAACCATCGACGCGACCACGCCCAGGAACTTCACGCTGCTATCGAAATCGCGCTCGGGCTTGAACCGCAGGTCGACGCCGAGCGCCCCGGCCGCCTTCCGGTTGATCAGGATCGGCACGCAGACGAAGCTCAGCTCCTCGCGCGCGAGCTCGGTCCGGCGCGCCGCGCGGTGCAGGAAGTCGGGCTCGCGGCTCACGCGCGGCACGACCACCGGCCTGCCGCTCTCCACGACGCGCCCCGTGATGCCCTCGCCGACCCGGTAGCGGATGCTCTGCGCCGGCTCCTCGATGCCGTCGGCCGCCTCGACCACGAGGTCCCCCGACTCGTTGAGGAGCGTGACGAAGCCCCGCACGGCGCCGTGCCGCTTGGAGAGGATCTCGAGCACCTTGTGCAGGGCCGACTTCAAGTTGAGCGTGCCGGAGAGCGCTTGGCTCACCTCGAGCAGCGTCGCCAGGCGGCGCGCCTCGCGCGTGTCGTTGCCGTCGGGAACTCGCGTCTTCATCGGGGTCGGGTCTGGAAATGGGTGACAGAAGAGTAAGCCAAGATGTTCAATCATACATGATTGTGGCTCGTCCGGATCGCGTTGCGGCGACCGCGGAGCAGGCCGCCGGCGCCCAGGCTCGCACCGGGCCCGAGCGCCCGGCGTCTCAGGGCCGGCCGGGCCGGGCACGATCGCCGCGCCCGGAGGCCGGAAGGAGACGAAGGGGCCGGGCGTCGCGCCCGCCGTGCCGGGGAGCCGCACCGGGCCGCGGCGAGCGCGGGGCGGGCGTGGACCGGGGATGGCTGCACCAGCCGATGTGCGACGATGGCGGGTGCCGTGCTTCCCTTGGAATCTGCCAATCCTCGGTTCGAGCGCTGGCTGGCCGCCCTCGAGGCCCAGTACCTGGCCGATTTCACGCTGCGCGAGGTGGCGCGCGCCCTTCGCGCGCTCTCCTCGGCGTACGTCGAGCGGCGGCACCGGCTGGCCGCCGGCGCCGCGCTCGAGACAGCCGGCAAGCGCGCCGCGTTCGCGCTCTTCTACGGCCCGCTGCACTTCCTGGCGATTCGCGAAATCCTGCGCCAGATTCCCGGCGCCGTCCGCCCGCTGGCGGCCGTCGTGGACCTCGGTTGCGGGACAGGCGCCGCTGGCGCGGCGTGGGCGGTGACGGCGGGCGCCTCTTCCGTCCTCGGCATCGACCGCCATCCCTGGGCGCTCGCCGAAGCGGCGCGCACTTATGCGGCGTT
>Ga0070741_10005649_pt1 | contig 27560 bp, 22 predicted proteins | sample Coa_R1_4_FD_66440 | JGI IMG/M metagenome (GOLD analysis project Ga0070741, IMG submission 66440) | Surface soil microbial communities from Centralia Pennsylvania, which are recovering from an underground coalmine fire - Coalmine... | ecosystem: Environmental > Terrestrial > Soil > Unclassified ...
TTGAAGTCGGCGATCGCCGCTCCCACCAGGCGGCGCAGGCGTTTGGCGAGCTTGCTCGCCTCGTAGCGCGCTTTTGGTTCAGGTTGTAAATTAAGCGTCATCGCGTCCATAGTGATGCCTCATAAGAGGCGTAGATTCTATACTGTGTAACCGCGCTGACCTAGGTAAGGCAACGAGCGGAGTCAGCCATGTCGCAAATCGAGATCTCCCGCGGTTATGTTCCCGGCGTGATCGGCCGGGTCGCGCAACTCCATGGCGCGTATTACTCGCGGCATAACTTCGGTTTGTATTTCGAGGCCAAGGTGGCGAGCGAGCTCTCGGAGTTCCTCGCACGTTATGACGAGGCGCGCGACGGGTTCTGGCTCGCGTCGCTCGATGAAAGCGTGGAAGGCTCCATCACCATCGACGGTATTCATGCCGCGGAGGAAGGCGCGCATTTGCGCTGGTTCATCACCTCGGACGCGCTGCGCGGCAAGGGCGCCGGCAACCGACTTCTCGCCGCGGCGCTCGACTTCAGTCGCGACAAAGGTTACCGCCGGGTTTATCTTTGGACCTTCGCCGGCCTGAACCCCGCGCGGCACCTTTACGAAAAATTCGGCTTTCACATGGTCGAGCAGCGCGTTGGAACGCAATGGGGTATGGAGGTCACCGAGCAACGTTTTGAGTTGGAGCTGCGCTAGCGTCGGCCGCGGTTTGGTTTCTCCCGGGACATCTTGGATAATGCAGCGGCGCGAGGAAAAGCAAGCGTAGTCCACCCTCGAAATCGCCGAGTCGAGTCAGGTTGCTGAAATGCGTATCGCGGTCGTCGGAGCCGGCCCCGCCGGATTGTTGTTCGCGCTGCTCCTGAAGCGCGCCCGCCCGGGCGATGACATCGTGGTGACCGAACAGAACGCGCGCGGCGCGACGTTCGGTTTCGGCGTCGTGTTCTCGCGCGGCGCGCTCGAGTTCCTCGCGCGCGATGCGCCCGAGCTGCACGCCGAGCTCGCGGCCGTGATGGAGTCGTGGCCGATCCAGCGCATCGTGCACCGCGATGTCGCGGTGGACATCGACGGCAATGGTTTTTCCGCGATCGGGCGGCTGCAGTTGCTGCAATTGCTCGGCGGCCAATGCGAGAAGGCCGGTGTGCGGATCGAGTACGGACGCGTGCTCGATTCGTTGGCGCCGCTTCAGGACTTCGACCTCGTGGTCGGGGCCGACGGCGTCAATTCCTTGGTGCGGCGCACCCTCGCCGAACGCTTCCAGCCGAAAATCGAGTTCCTCACGAACAAGTTCGCCTGGTACGGCACGCCCCGGGTTTTCGAATGCCTCACGCTCACCTTCCGCGAGAACGAGCACGGCGCGTTCGTCGCGCATCACTACCGTTACAGCCCGGAAATGAGCACGTTCCTGGTGGAATGCGACGCGGCGACGTGGTATCGCGCCGGGCTCGACCGCATGAACGATGCCGAGAGCCGCGCGTATTGTGAACGCGTATTCGCCCCGGACCTCGCGGGGCAGCCGCTGGTCTCGAACAAATCGATTTGGCGCAATTTCCCGCTGCTCGAAAACCGCCGCTGGATCGCCGGCAACACGGTGCTGATCGGCGATGCGCTGCGCACCGGGCATTTTTCCATCGGCTCGGGCACCCGGCTCGCATTCGACGATGCCATCGCCCTCGCGCGCGCTTTCGGCGCGGCGGGCGATCACGTTCCCGCCGCGCTCGCTGAATACGAAAAGCAGCGCCGGCCCGTCGTCGAGAAGCTCGTGGCGGCCGCGAATCAAAGCTCGTATTGGTACGAGCGCCTGTCGGACAAGGTGGCGCTCGAACCGTGGCAGCTCGCCTACGACTACATGGCCCGCAGCGGCCGGATGACCGACGAGCGCCTGCGCCAGGAGGCGCCGCTGTTCATGCGGCTGGTGGATGCAAAGCGCGCGGCCGATGCGCGCGCCGCGCACCCGGAACGCGTCGCCGACCCGGTCGCCCGCGATGCCGCTGGCGCGCGCGAAATCGATTTTTCGGTTCCCGAGCAATACAACGCGAGTGAAATATTGTTCTCGAACTTGGCGGCAGGACGCGCCAACAAGACCGCGCTATTGTGCGGCGACCGGCGCGTTACCTATGCGGAACTCTGCGAAACGTCCGGTCGCGTCGGCAATGGCCTCACGCGCTTCGGCTTGGCGCGGGGGAGCCGGGTGCTGCTGGTTCTGAACGACGCGCCCGAGTACGTCGCCGCGATCTTCGGCGCCATCCGCGCCGGCTACGTGCCGATCCTAGTGAACACGCTGTCGCCGGCGGAGCTCGTCGCTTACTACTTGCAGGATTCGGGCGCGGAAGCGGCGATCGTGCATGCCGAGCTGCTCGGCGCGCTCGCGCATCCCGACGTGGCGAAAAGCCGGCTGCGCCACCTCGTCGCCGTCGGTGGATCGGCAACCGCGAAGCCCGACGGCTTGTTCGCCATGCATGCGTGGGACAGTTGGCTCGCGTCGCAGTCCGCGGATCTTGAAGCGGCAAACACCCATCGCGACGAAATGGCGTTTTGGATGTACAGCTCGGGCTCGACCGGCCGGCCGAAGGGCGTGGTCCATTTGCAGCACGATGCCGCTTACACGTACGAGAGTTACGGCCGGCGCGTGCTCGGCATTCGCGAAGACGACATCGCCTTCTCGCCGCCGAAAATCTTTTTCGCCTACGGGTTCGGCAATTCGATTACGTTTCCGTTTTCCGTCGGCGCGACCGCCGTGTTGCATCCGGGACGCCCCGATCCGGAAGCCGTGTTCGCCGCCGTCGAACGTCATCGGCCGACTATTTTTTTCGGCTTGCCGACGCTCTACAACGCGCTCGTCGCGCACCCGGGCTCGGAGCGGCGCGATCTTTCGAGCGTGCGGCTTTGTGTTTCCGCGGCCGAAGTGCTCTCCGGAGAACTATTCAACGAATGGCGGCGGCGTTACGGCCACGCGATCGTGGAAGGGCTGGGATCGACCGAGGTGCTGCACATTTATCTCTCCAACCGCGTCGATCGCCAGAAACTCGGCGCGAGCGGCGCGCGCGTGCCGGGATACGAGATCAAGCTGGTCGACATGGAAGGACGGACCGTGCCGCGCGGCGAATCCGGCGTCATGTGCGTGCGCGGCGATTCGCAGACGCCGCGCTACTGGCGGCGGCCGGACAAGACCGCCGAGACGATGCGCGGCGATTGGATCTGGACGGGCGACCGGTTCCGCGAAGACGAGGACGGTTTCTACACGTTCGAGGGCCGCGCCGACGACCTCGTGAAGGTGAGCGGGCAGTGGGTCTATCCGCTCGAGATCGAACGTTGTCTCGCCGAACATCCGCGGGTGCGGGAGTGCGCCGTGCTCGCGGTCGAGGACGAGCACAAGCTCACGACCATCGCCGCCTACGTGGTGTTGCGCGACGGCGGCCCGGGTGACGCAACGACCACCCGGGAAATGCAGGCGTTCGTCAAGAAGCAGCTACTGCCTTACAAATACCCGCGCTTCGTGTCCTACCTGGAAGCGCTGCCGAAGACGGGAACGGGAAAGATCGATCGGCAACGTCTGCGCGCGCTGCCGCTTGGCAAGAACTAATGCGCCTGCGGCGAATCCCGCCGCCCGTCATTGCGAGGCGAAGCGAAGCAATCTCGTTCAATCGCATCGAAATTGCTTCGTCGCCTGCGGCCTCTCGCAATGACGCCGATTATTGAGTTTTCCCGAGGAATTTTTCCGCGCCCCGTATGACGCTACACCGCCGCCCGCTCGGCGCGCCGGCGGTCCGATTCCTTCAAAAAGCGCTTGCGCACGCGAATGAAGTTCGGCGTCACTTCGACCAGCTCGTCGTCCTCGATGAACTCGAGCGCCTGCTCGAGCGACAGCTTGATCGGCGGCGTCAGCAAGATGTTCTCGTCCGAGCCGGCCGCGCGGATGTTGGTGAGTTTCTTCTCGCGCAGCGCATTGACCACGAGATCGTTGTCGCGCGAATGCAGGCCGACGACCATGCCTTCGTACAATTCTTCGCCCGGCCCGATCAGTAATCGCCCCCGCTCCTGCAGGCTGAAGAGCGCGTAAGCGACGCTCTTGCCCATGTCGTTCGAGATCAGCACGCCGTTGGTGCGGCCCTTGATCTCGCCCTTCTTCATCGGGCCGTAGTGATCGAAGACGTGGTTCAGCACGCCGGTGCCGGCCGTCGTCGTCAGAAACTCCGTTTGAAAGCCGATCAGTCCGCGCGCCGGAATCATATATTCGAGGCGCACGCGGCCTTTGCCGTCCGGCTGCATGTCGAGCAGATCGCCCTTGCGCGCGCCGAGTTTCTCCATGATGGCGCCCTGGTGCTTGTCTTCCACATCGACCGTCAGCAGCTCGAACGGCTCGTGCTTTTCGCCGTTCACGTCTTTCAGAATCACTTGCGGACGCGAAACGGCCAGTTCGTAACCCTCGCGGCGCATGTTCTCTATGAGGATCGACAAGTGCAGCTCGCCGCGGCCCGAGACCTTGAACTTGGTCGCTCCCGCCATCCTGGCTCCCGCGACACTTGTACTTCCCTGTACATCGTCCGGCGCGCCTAATTCTTCCACGCGCAGCGCCACGTTGTGGATCAGCTCGCGCTCCAGGCGTTCCTTGATGTTGCGCGAGGTGACGTACTTCCCGTCGCGACCCGCGAAAGGCGAGGTGTTCACCTCGAACGTCATACTGACGGTCGGTTCATCGACGGTGAGCGGCGGGAGTATTTCCGCATGCTCCGGATCGCAGAGCGTGTCCGAAATTCGCGGCGCCTCGATGCCGGTCAGCGCGATGATGTCGCCGGCGGTCGCTTCCTCGGCTTCATAACGGTTCAGTCCCAGGAAGCGGAGCACTTGCAGCACACGCGCACTGCGGCTGTTGCCGTCGTGATCGATCACGGTGATGTTCTGATTCGGGTGTACCCGCCCGCGCTTGATGCGCCCGATCGCGATCGCGCCGACGTAGCTCGAATAGTCGAGGTTGGAGATCTGCATTTGGAACGGACCTTCGAGATCGACGTCCGGCGGCGGTACATGCTGGATAATGGTCTCGAAGAGCGGCGTCATGTCGCCGCTCGTCACATCGGATGTGAGCCCGGCGTAGCCGTGCAGCGCCGAAGTATAGACGACCGGGAAGTCGAGCTGTTCCTCGGTGGCCCCGAGACGGTCGAAGAGATCGAAGGTTTGATCGAGCACCCAGCTTGGGCGCGCGCCGGGGCGGTCGATCTTATTAATGACGACGATGGGTTTGAGGCCGTGCGCGAACGCCTTGCGCGTGACGAAGCGCGTCTGCGGCATCGGTCCATCCACCGCGTCCACGAGCAACAGCACCGAATCCACCATCGACAACACGCGCTCGACTTCCCCGCCGAAATCCGCGTGACCGGGCGTGTCGACGATGTTGATGCGATAGTCCTTCCAGCGGATCGCGGTGTTCTTCGCGAGGATCGTGATGCCGCGCTCGCGCTCGAGCGCGTTCGAATCCATGATGCACGTGCCCATGTCCTTGCGGGCGTCGAGCGTGCCCGACTGCTGCAGGAGCTTGTCGACCAGGGTGGTTTTCCCGTGGTCGACGTGGGCGATGATCGCGATGTTGCGGAGCGCTGTAATCACAAGGGCCTCGGCAAAAACCGCGCATTATACAGAGCGCGCGGGAAAATGCTCGGCTTATTGCCGGGTGGTGGGGGTATCGGGCGGGCTCGGGGCCGCGAAGATCTGCGCGGCGTCCACCGGGTCGAACTCGTAATGCGCCCCGCAAAACTCGCAATTCACGTCGACATTGCCGCGTTCTTCCAGGATCGACTCGATTTCCGGGCGCCCCAGCATACGCAGCACCGCTTCCACGCGTTCACGGTTGCAGGAGCAGCGGAAGCTCAACGGCTGGCGGGCGAACAGGCGGATGTCTTCCTCGTGGTAAAGCCGATGCAGGATCTCGCGCACGGGCAACGACAGGAGCTCGACGCGCGTGAGCGTGGCGCCCAGATGGACGGCGCGGTCCCACACGTCCGCGTCCTCGAGCGGGCTGTCGGGCAATTTTTGCAGCAGCATTCCCGCGGCCTGCTGCCGGTCGGCGGCGAGCCAGAGCTTGGTCTCGAGCTGCTCGGATTGGGCGAAGTAATGCTCGAGCGCGGCGGCCACCGTGCCGCCCTCGAGCTGCACCACGCCTTGGTAGCGCTCGCTCGAGTTCTGCGGGTCGATCGTAATCACGAACTTGCCGCCGCCGACCAGCGCTTTGAGCGGCGCGTGCTCGACCTCGCCGCGCCATTGCGCGAGCGCGCGCATCGTCCCGCCTTCGGTGCATTCGGCCATCAACAGCTTGATCGGGCCGGTGCCCTGAATCTGCATGATGAGCTTGCCTTGGAACTTGAGGGTCGAGGCGAGGAGCGCCGCGGCCGCCATCAACTCTCCCAACACTTCCCGCACCGCGGGAGGATAATCGCGCCGGTCGAGTACCGCGCGGTACGTGGCGTCCAGCCGGACGATTTCGCCGCGTATCGGGGCGTCCTCGAAGACGAAGCGTTGCAGATTATCGTGCAGATGCATGAGGGCTTCCGTGGTAGATTAATTCAAGTCTAACAAATAAATTTCGCGCCATTGCTTAGACTGGCGTTTTCCGAAAGTTCTCACCATTTGTCGCCCGGTCAGGGTTCGCGCCCGCGCCGCCGGACAAGGCCGACCGTTCGCGGCTGCTGCTAACGAAAAGAAGGGAGGCGTATGGGGACTCTGCAAAAGCTGCTGAAGAGCATCACCGACGTCGGCCGCATCGTGCGCGCCACGCGCTACTCGCTTGCCGGGCTGCGTGTCGCGCTGCAAACGGAAGCCGCGTTCCGACAGGAACTCGTGCTGTTTGTCGTGCTTGCGCCGCTCGGCGCGTGGCTGGGTCGCAACGGCATCGAGCGCAGCCTGCTCGTCGGCAGCCTGATGCTCGTGCTGATGGCGGAGCTCGTCAATTCCGCCGTCGAGGCGGCGGTGGACCGAGCAGGCACGGAACCGAACGAGCTCGCGAAGAAGGCCAAGGACACGGCGTCGGCCGCGGTCTTCATCGCGCTCGCGCTGGTGGTGCTGATATGGGGATTGGTGCTGGCCGATCGCTGGCAGTAACCGAGTGATCGCCGAACAAACAACCGGCCGGAACGAATCCGGCCGGTGCTCGGACTAGGCCTTCTCCAGACGCTGCGCGATGCGCCGGTGTTGTTCGGAGATGCCGGGCGGCAAGCGTTCGCCGAAACGATTCAGATATTCCGCCATGTCCTTCAATTCCTGTTTCCAGGAGGCGGCGTCGACCTTGAGCAGTTCCTGCATGGTCGCAGGCGTCACGTCGAGGCCGTGGGTGTCGATGCCGTCCGCCGACGGCAACCAGCCGAGCGGCGTTTCGGCGGCGCGCCCCTCGCCGCGGCAGCGTTCGACGATCCAGCGCAACACCCGCAGGTTTTCACCATAACCCGGCCACAAGAACTCGCGGTTCGGCCCGCGCCGGAACCAGTTGACGTTGAAGATCGCCGGCGGGCGCTTCAGGCCGGCGCCGACGCGCAGCCAATGTCCGAAGTAATCGCCCATGTTGTATCCGCAAAACGGCAGCATCGCCATGGGATCGCGGCGCAGCACGCCGGTCTTGCCGGTGGCGGCGGCGGTGGTTTCGCTCGAGAGCATCGATCCGACGAGCACGCCGTGATTCCAGTCCAACGCCTGATACACCAGCGGCACCAGGCTCGCGCGCCGGCCGCCGAAGACGATCGCGGAAATCGGCACGCCTTGGGGGTCGTCGAATTTCGGCGAGACGCCGGGGCATTGACGCACCGGCGCGGTGAAGCGCGAATTCGGGTGCGCCGCCGGTTCGCCGCTGGCGGGATCCCATGGCTGGCCGCGCCAATTGATGAGACCGGCCGGTGGTTCGCCGAGCCCTTCCCACCACGGTTTACGATCCGCCGTCATCGCGGTATTGGTATAGATCGTGTTCTTCGCGATCGTCGCCATCGCGTTCGGATTCGTTTGCACGTTCGTGCCCGGCGCGACGCCGAAGAAGCCGTTCTCGGGATTGATAGCCCACAGCCTGCCGTCCGGGCCCGGGCGCAACCACGCGATGTCGTCGCCGATCGTCCAGACCTTGTAGCCCTTCTGCGACGCCGGCGGGATCAGCATGGCGAGATTGGTTTTGCCGCAGGCGCTCGGGAACGCGGCGGCGACGTAAGTCGTGTTTCCTTTCGGGTCTTCGATGCCGAGGATCAGCATGTGCTCCGCGAGCCAGCCTTCGTCGCGCGCCTGCACGCTCGCGATGCGCAGCGCGAAGCACTTCTTGCTGAGCAGCGCGTTGCCGCCGTAGCCGGAGCCGACGCTCCAGATCTCGCGCGTGTTCGGGAAATGGCAGATAAAGCGCCGTTCGGGATTCAGGTCGCCGAGCGAATGCAGGCCTTTGCAGAAATCCGAGGACATGCCGAGCTGGTTGAGCGCGACATTCCCCATGCGCGTCATGATGCGCAGGCTGACCACCACATAAGGACTGTCGGTGATCTCGACGCCCACCTTGCTGTTCGGCGACGATGCCGGCCCCATGATGTAGGGAACGACGTACATGGTGCGCCCGCGCATCGCGCTGTTGAACAAGGGCCACACGCGCTGGCGCGCCTCTTGCGGCGACATCCAGTTGTTGGTCGGACCGGCGTCGATTTGCGAATCGGAGCAGATAAAGGTCAGGTGCTCGGTACGGGCGACATCGGAGGGATTACTGCGGTGGATATAACAACCGGGGTTGGTTTGGGCGTTGAGCGCTTCCATCGTTCCGTCGGCGAGCATCTGCTTGATGAGCGCCGCGTTTTCCGTTTCCGACCCGTCGCACCAATGAATGCGATCGGGTTTGGTATGCCGGGCGACTTCCTCGACCCAGTCGGAAAGCGCTTTGTTTCTCTTGATATCTGGGGCTAACACGTCTTTATCACTCCGCAAATAGAAAAAAGATCGACCACCGAACCGCCACGAGCCGTCGGGGGAAACGCGTATTTTGCATCGAGAAGGGCCGCGGGGGAAACTCCCTCATGTTGCTCCGGCTTTCTCCGCGCGCGAAAACGTCAAGAACAGCGGCCAAAATCGATATAACCTTGCCGGCTACTCAGGAACCGCACGTCGGTTTTGTCCTGGACCGGGCGCGGTAGACGGCGGTCTTAGGTCCGTCGCCCGAGGATTTCCTTCTCGATCTGCTCCAGACTGGTGTGGCGCACGTCTTTGCCTTTCACGAGATAAATGATGTATTCGCAGATGTTGCGCGCGTGATCGCCGATGCGCTCGAGCGCCCGTGCGGCCCAAATCACATCCAGCGCCCGGGTGATCGTGCGCGGGTCCTCCATCATGAAGGTGATCATCTGGCGGATGATGCTCTCGTACTTCTGGTCGATCTGGCGGTCCTCGCGCGCGGTTTGCAGCGCGGCTTGCGCGTCCATGCGCGCGAAGGCGTCGAGCGCGTCGTGCACCATCGTGCGCACATGGTTGCCGAGGGTTTGGATCTCAGCGTAGTTGTTCTTCGGCCGTTCGCCGTCGGCCAGCCGCACTGCCATGCGGGCGATCTTCTCGGCCTCATCGCCGATGCGCTCGAGATCGGTGATCGTCTTGATGACCGCCATGACCAGCCGCAGGTCGCTCGCCGCCGGCTGCCGTCGGGCGATGATGTGTTGGCACTCCTCGTCGATGGTGACGTCGAGCTCGTTGACCTTGGTGTCGTCCATGATGACGCCCTCGCCGAGAGAGGTATCGCCGTTGACGAGCGCGTTCAGGGCCTGCTCGATTTGTTGTTCGACGAGCCCGCCCATCTGCAGCACGCGCGAACGGATTTCCTCGAGCTCCGCGTTGTACTGGCGGGAGATGTGATGCGTATGCGTCGGTTCCATAGTGCGCTCCTTAGATTCTCGTGCGCCGTCCCCGGCGATACTTCAGTAATATCGCTGGACCCTCGACCCGCCGTTCGTGGCCGGGCCGTTCGCCGGTGCCAACACATGTTGAATGTGTCGGCGACCACCCCGGCTCATCCATACCGCCCCGTGATGTAATCCTCGGTATGTTTTTGCGCCGGATTGGTGAAAATCGTGTCGGTGTCGCCGAACTCCATCAGCTCGCCGAGATACATGAAGGCAGTATAGTCAGAAACGCGCGCGGCCTGCTGCATGTTGTGCGTGACGATGACGATCGTGTAGTCGCTCTTGAGCTCGGCGACCAGCTCTTCGATCTTCGCCGTGGAGATTGGATCGAGCGCCGAGGTCGGTTCGTCGAGCAGCAGCACCTCCGGTTTGACCGCGACGCCGCGCGCGATGCACAACCGCTGTTGTTGCCCGCCCGACAACGATAAGCCGCTTTGGTCGAGCTTGTCCTTCACTTCGTCCCAGAGCGCCGCCTTGTGCAGCGCCCACTCGACGCGTTCTTCCATCTCCGCGCGGTTGAGTTTCTCGAACAGCCGCACGCCGAAGGCGATGTTGTCGTAGATCGACATCGGAAACGGCGTCGGTTTCTGGAACACCATGCCGATCTTCGATCGCAGCAGCGAAATGTCCTGCTTCGTGGTCAACAGGTTCTCCCCGTCCATTTCGATGGAGCCCTCGGCGCGCTGCTTGGGATAGAGATCGTACATGCGATTGAACGTGCGCAGCAGCGTCGACTTGCCGCACCCCGAGGGCCCGATGAAAGCGGTTACCCTGTGTTCGGGAACGTCCAGGCTGATGTTCTTCAACGCGTGAAACTCGCCGTAATAGAAGTTCAGGTTGCGCACGGAGATCTTGGGCGTCGTCGTTTTGGGCGTCAGCGGCATAGGCGATCGGTCGGTTAGGTTTTGCGCGCGAGCAGGGTGCGGGCGAGAATATTGAGACCGAGCACCGAGAGCGTGATGAGCGCGGCGCCGCCCCACGCCAGCCGATGCCATTCGTCGTACGGGCTCATGGCAAACTGAAAGATTACCACGGGCAGATTCGCCATCGGCTGGTTCATGTCGGTGCTGAAAAATTGATTATTCAGCGCGGTGAACAAAAGCGGCGCGGTTTCCCCGCTGATGCGCGCGATGGCGAGCAAAACGCCGGTGCCGATGCCCGCGCGCGCGGCGCGATAGCAAATGGCGGTGATCATTTTCCACTGCGGGCAACCGAGCGCGACGGCGGCCTCGCGCAGGCTGTTCGGCACCAGCCGCAGCATGTCATCCGTGGTGCGCACGACCACCGGAACGACGATGATCGCGAGCGCGAGCGATCCGGCCCAACCGGAAAAATGTTTCACCTTCGCGACGTAGACCGCGTAAATGAAAAGCCCGATCACGATCGACGGGGCGGACAGCAGCACGTCGTTGATGAACCGCGTGGCGCGCGCCAGCACGCTGGTCTTGCCGTATTCGGCGAGATACGTGCCCGCGAAAATGCCGACCGGCGTCCCGATCAGCGTGCCGAAACCGACCATCAGGAGGCTGCCGACGATCGCGTTGGCCAGCCCGCCGGCGGCGCCCGGCGGGGGGGTGGATTCGCTAAAGAGGGCAGGACGGAGCGAGTCGGTGCCTTCCATCAATAGCACAATGAGAATCCACGCCAGCCAGAATAAGCCGAACACGACCGTTCCCGAGGAAAGCGAAAGCATGAGGACGTTCGTGCGGCGCCGGCGTCGGTAGATGGGATTTTCGGCGGTCTTCGCGTAACTCATCGTCGCCTCAGGTTTGCGTGCCTTCGCGCTTGGCGAGCCGCGCGAGCAGCAGCTTCGAGAGCGCGAGCACGATCGAGGTTATCAGGAACAGGATAAGCCCGAGCTCGATCAGCGCCGAGGCGTAGATGTCGCCCACGGCCTCGGTGAATTCGTTCGCGAGCGCGGAGGCGATGCTGTTGCCCGGCGCGAGGAGCGAGAGGCTCAGCTCGTGCGCGTTTCCGATCACGAAGGTCACCGCCATGGTCTCGCCGAGCGCCCGGCCGAGGCCGAGCATCACCCCGCCGACGACGCCGATCTTGGTATAGGGCAACACGACTTTCCATACCACTTCCCAGGTCGTCGCGCCGAGCGCGTGGGCGGATTCCTTGAGCATGGGCGGCGCCAGCTCGAACACGTCGCGCATCACCGCCGCAATGAAGGGGATCACCATGATGCCGAGAATGATACCGGCGGTGAGCATGCCGATCCCCATGGGAGGTCCGGAAAATAACGCCCCGACACCGGGCAGGTTGCCGAGCGTCGCCTTGATCGCAGGCTCCGCATAGCGCTGGAACACCGGCGCGAACACGAAGAGTCCCCACATACCGTAAATAATGCTCGGGATGGCGGCGAGCAGCTCGATCGCCATGCCGAGCGGGCGGCGTAGCCACGTCGGCGCGAGCTCCGTTAGAAAAAGCGCGATGCCAAAGCTCACCGGCAGCGCAATCAGGAGCGCGATGAGGGAAGTCACGAGCGTCCCGTAAATCGGGACCAGAGCGCCGAAGTCCTCGGTGACGGGGTTCCATTCCTCGGTCACTAAGAAACGCGGGCCGAATTTCTCGATCGCCGTCCAGCCGCCGATGACGAGGGACACGAAGATCGCCGCGAGCAGACACAGGACGAGAAGCGCGAACAGCCGCGTTAGATTGCGGAAGAGGCCGTCCATCACGGTGTTGCGCCAACTGGTGGCGCGGTCGCTTGCGGCCTGCGCCTGGCGCTCTACCAACTCGTGTGTGTTGACGGACAATGGTTCCTCGATCGCCGGTTTACGGTACCCGCTCCTGAAAACTAAAACAGGAAGGGGGCAGCGTGTGCCCCCTTATACCTGCGCAGTGTCCGGCGATGATCAGTAGACGGTCTTGCCGGACGTGTCCGTGATGTTCTTCCAGGCGGCATGGATCAGCTTTACGACCGAGTCCGGTATTGGGACGTAGTCGAGTTCCAGCGCCATCTGGTCGCCGTTCTGAAACGCCCAATCGAAAAATTTGAGGACTTCGCGGGCGCTCTCGGGCTTGTCCTGCTTCGTGTGCATCAGGATAAACGATGCGCCCGTGATGGGCCAAGCGGAAGCCCCGGGTTGATCCGTCAATATAACCGCCATGCCGGGCGTCTTCGCCCAGTCCGCTCCCGCCGCGGCTGCCTTGAAAGACTCATCGTTCGGCGCCACGAACTTGCGGGAGCGGTTTTCCATTAAGCCGTAGGACGACTTATTCTGTTTGGCATAGGCGTACTCGACGTAGCCGATCGTGCCGCTGATTTGCTTGATGTACGCGGAAACGCCTTCGTTGCCTTTGCCGCCGATTCCGGTCGGCCATTTGACGGCTGTTCCTTCGCCCACCTTTTCCTTCCATTCGGGACTCACCTTGGAAAGGTAATTGGTGAAAAGAAATGTCGTGCCTGAACCGTCGGAGCGATGTACCACGGAAATATCTTCGTTCGGTAGCTTCAGGCCCGGATTGACAGCGGCGATGGCGGGATCGTTCCACTTTTTGACCTTGCCTGAATAAATGTCCGCGAGAATCTTTCCGGTAAACCGCAGCTCTCCCGGTTTGATGTTCTTCAGGTTGTACACGGGCACGACGCCACCCATGATCGCGGGAAACTGTACGAGCCCGTTCTTGTCCAGGTCCTCTGCCTTAAGCGGCATATCCGACGCGCCGAAATTGACCGTCTTGGCCGTGATTTGCTTGATGCCGCCGCCCGAACCGATGGACTGATAATTAAGACCGATACCGGCCGCTTTCTTGTAGGCGTCGGCCCATTTTGCATAAATCGGGTAAGGGAAAGTGGCGCCGGCGCCGGTGATATCGGCGGCCACCGCCATGGTGGCCAAGCCGGCGGCGGCAACCGCCGCGATCGTGCGCAGAAAAATCCGCCTGGTCGTCATTTTTGCCTCTTTTCTCTGAATGGTTAACCCAAAACTTCGTATGCCCACACGCGCACTATCCCAGCGAAGTGTGACAGTTCTATGACGAGTCCGGGTGCGCTTATTTCCGAAACCGTCTTTCGCGCTAAGCGTTCGGCTGGAACTGCGGGGGCGTCGAGGTCGCCAAAAAAGAAAAGGCGCCTACCGGCGCCTTGGTTTTTGAGGAACACAAAAACTTTATTACTTTTTTTGTTTACAAGTTACGTCAGCGGGCGATCGAGCCGTTACTTGATCTTATTGTTCTTCAAGCCGTAGCGAGCGAGCTTCTGATGCAGCGTATAAGAAGTCACGCCGAGCATCTGCGCCGCTCGTTCGCGGTCGCCGTCGCAATGCCGCAATACTCTTTCCAGCAGACGCGCTTCGAATTCCGCGCCGTAATCGTCCAAGGTTTTGTTGCCTGTCATTGCCTCATCGGTCAGCCGCACCACGACATCGGTCAACTCGTGGCGTAATAGTTGCGCTCCCTTGCGCCGCAGGCGGTGATTCTCTTCCTCCAGGGTCTTCTGCTTCCGGCGCGCGGCCTCGAGCTGCTCCCAGGCCGTCGCCAAGCGCTCTTGCAGCAACTGCATCTCGCGCTGGGCTTCGGACAATTGCGAGCGCAGCAGCAGTTGCTTGTCGAGGAAATGATCGGCAAGCCGATCGAAGAGGGATTCGACCACCCGGAAGTCGAGCGGCGTATAAACGTGCTCGCTGAACGCCTCGCCAAGCAGCATCCAGCTCGCCGCCGCTTCGCTGTGCGGATGAAACGGCACGACGGCCGCCACCTTGTGGCGCTTCATCAAGGCAAACCGATGCGGATTTGCTTCCGCGATTTCGTTCGCCACCACGATGTGATCGATCTTCTTCAATTCCTCGAGCGGGAAGCGCGCCACGCCGAAGGCTTCGCCGGCCATGGCAATGGCGGGGCGCGGACCGCCGATGAGCACGACCGGGCAATGCAGCGTCTCCGAGAGCCCTTGAACGATTTTGTTCACCGAGCTCATGTCCGCGATTTCCGCGATGAGCGCTTGAATCCGTTTGTAGAAGAGCGTCTTGCGTTTGCGGACCTTCGACCAGGGAATGAAGAATTCGATATCAAACAAACGGCATTGATGAATCGCGTAGGCGGTAACGGCGAGGAGGAACGTGATAGTAACCGGCAGAGTCCCCGTGGTATTGAACGTTCGAAATCCAAAGCGTTGCAGGCTGATGATGACTATCACGAGAGCCACAAAAGGGAAGATGCCGACCAAGAGCAGTTTGTTTTGTAAACGTTGGAAGGCGGTAACCTGCGCATGTGACCCATAAATTAATAGGCCCACGGTGGTGGATAAGTAGCCCACCACATAGAACTCAAACAGGAAATAAAGAGGTCCCGGAATCTTGGTATACGTGTAGTTCATGCGCTCGAAGCCCGCGACCAGCGAAGGAGTGAGCCAGAGCAACGCTTGCAGAACTACTACAGGTGTGTATAGCAGGATAATAGCGGAGACGGGAATATTGCCCTGGCGCCCGCGCCAGCGGGTAGTCATCACCAGCGCAAGATGAAGGAAGAACGCTACCGCGAAAATACTGGCGCTAAAGTACAAGTCTCCGCCGGGTGGATTCGCCCGATCCCCTGGTTCCCCAGCAAGGTGAGTGAAAAAAGTTATCTCGGCGATATTCTGAATCGACAGGCTAAAAAGCAGCAAAAGGTAAAGTTGCGTTTGAAGGTTATGGACCTTCGAGTAGCGGGCATAGAAATACATGCCGGCCTTCGCCAGCAGGGCTATGATTGCGGGGAGCGCGTAGGGCGTGAATGTCATAACGCTACCTGTTCCTGCTTGTCCATCCTTGTCTCCTCCCTTCAGGAACCGAAATGCCGTATGACGCTAATATTACCGACTTTGCGATCAAACGCCACGGTAATCCAGCTTCCCCGCTACTCCCTCCGATCCGCTTAAGCGGCGGCGTCCCAGATTACTCCGGCTTGACTCAGGCTGATGCCGCTGCCGCTGCCTGACAGGTAAATCTTGTCTCCAGCTCTAAGTTCTTGCTCAACCACGCAGTAATGGATGTTCAGGGGAATGTTGGCAGTGATCAGGTTTCCGAGGACATCAACGGTTTTAGGCATAATGCTCGGCGGTACCCCCGCCAGTTTATGGATCTTGAAGAGGGCTCCGGTGCCGACTTGGTGAATCAGACACTTGGCCAATTCCTCAACCCGCCATCTCAACCGCTTATAAAGGAATTCATGGAACATCTTAGGTATCAGTTTTGCTCCTTCGGCCATAATGGCAGGCATGTCGGTCAGCGCCGGGCCTTGCGTCAACGGTCCTCCCACGGTGCAGAGGCCGGCATGTTGCCCCTGAGATTGCAGCATAAAAGCTTTAAATCCGTAGTCGGGGACAGTCTTGGGACCTATGATCATCGCCGCGCCGGCGTCGCCGACCGTAAGATTTGCAGCTAACGCCGTGAGCTGCACGCGCTCTGTGGTATTTTTTAAGGCGTCGATGGCTTGGCGAGTGAACAAGCTGCCCTGTTCGCCCGTGACCACGAGCCCGTTATGTACCTGGCCTGTCGCGATTAGCGCGTCCATCACGTGGATGCCATTCATGAAACCGTGGCACGCGTTACTTATGTCAAACACCATGGCTCGTGACGCACCTAGCTTCGCCTGCACAATGTGAGCGGTGGCGGGTTCCAAGTAGTCTCGGGTCAAACCGGTGTAAATGATCGCATCAATTTCCCGCGCGGTTATTTTCGCGCGGTCCATCGCCTCTTTCGCCGCTGTCACCGCCATGTCGGATGGCAGGACGTTCGGCGGTGTAACCCGCTTTTCTTTTATTCCCGTGACGCGTTGAAGCCAGTCGTGAGAAACACCAAAACGGTTTTCAGAATCGATCTCACGCATGAGCGTTTGGGTCGTCACGCGTTCCTCGGGCAAATAGATGCCCGTGCTCTTTATTCTGGAATGCCCTTGAGTGTAAACGTACATAGCTATCTCTCCTGATTAGCCGATGAACCGGGTGGACCAGAAGATGGAAGGATTCCATTCCTGACTCAGCGAGCCCGGCCAAGCCCCACCGAACGGTTCATTTGGGGTTATTTAAAAATATGATGAGTGCGGCGACTTGCCAGTCGTATCGGCAGAAAAACGCTTTAAGCGGGGGTTTTACCTTAGCGGCTGAGGGGCGGCGCGCCGGCGTATATTGGCGAAATTAGCCACTATTGTCGTCAAATAGTGTCAAGGTTTTGCGGATCACCCGTAGATGCGGAAACCTCAATAGCTTGAAGCGGTTCGCATATCAACTTCGATTTGACCCCAACCTCAGATCCCAGCTGTCAGTAGCACTTCGGCATTGTGGGCGGCGGCATTCTTGACCGCCCGGTTCGCCGGAAATACACACGTGAACGTGCTGCCGTGCCCGATCTCGCTTTGTACCTCCAGATGGGCGTTATGGCGCAACAGGACGTGCTTGACGATCGACAACCCCAATCCAGTTCCGCCCGAGGCGCGCGAGCGCGCGGTATCCACGCGATAAAAGCGTTCGGTCAGGCGGGGAATATGCTCCGCGGCAATACCTTCCCCCGTATCGGCGACGGAAAACTTCGCGGCTTCGTTCTCCGCGAACCAGCGGAGCGCAATATTCCCCGCCGCAGGGGTGTAGCGCACGGCATTGTTAATGAGATTCATGAACGCGCTATGCAGTTCCTCGCGGCTGCCGAGCAGCGTCAAACCCGGCTGCGCGTCGAGCGTGATGTGATGACGCGCCTCGCCGCTCAATATCTCGGCCTGCTCCTTGAGGCCGGCAAGCAGAGCCGGCACGTCGATGATCTCTTCTTTCGGTCGCGGCGCGGTTTCCAGCCGGGACAGCATAAGTAAGTCGTCCACGAGACGCTGCATGCGCAGCGCCTGCTCATGCATGGTGGCGAGGTGTTTTTTCAATTCTTCCGGCCGGATCTGTTCGATATCTTGCAACGTCTCGATGTAGCCGCTCAGCACCGTGACCGGCGTGCGCAGCTCATGCGACACGTTTGCCACGAAGGTGCGACGCATCTGTTCGAGGCGCTGCAATCGCGTGATGTCGCGCGCGAGGATCAGTTTAAGCCGGGCGCCGAACGGGACTATCTGCAGCGAAACCATAAGATGGGGACTGGCCGGAGAATCCATTTCGAGCGGTTCCGAGAAATCCGCGCGATAGAGGTAGCGCGTAAAATCGGGGTCGCGCAGGAGATTGGCTAAGCGCATGCCGCGGTCGCGAGGAAAATCGACCCCCAGCAGGGTGGCGGCGGAAGGATTCGCCCATTCGATTTCCTCGTGCTCGGAGAGGAACACGACGGCGTCTGGCATCGCCGCGGCGGCGCTTTGGAAGCGGGTGAGCGCGTCCGTCAGCTCGTCGGTACGGCGCGCATTTTGACGCACGAGCTTGTGCACGGCGTGGAACACATCGCCCCAGGGACCGGAGGCATCCGGGACTTCGCCGCGCTTGTCGGAAAGCAACCATTTGTGCAGCTGATGAAGCCGCCAGAGTTGCAGCGCGATGTACCCGCCGAGGGCGACGGCCGTGAAGAAGAAGGGATGGCGCGTCAGCGTGCCGAGCGTGAAGCAGACGGCGACGAGGCCGGCAAGGACCCAGATTTCACGCCACAGAGTTTGTCGCATTTGCGCGCTGCTCTCAGCCTTGCGCCGAGAAGCGGTATCCGGCGCCGCGCACCGTCTGGATGAGCCGGTCGTGGGCGCTCGGCGTGAGCGCCTTGCGCAGGCGGCGTATGTGCACATCGACGGTGCGCTCCTCGACGTATACGTTGTCGCCCCACACGCCGTTCAGTAAGCGCTCGCGCGTGTGCACGCGTTCAGGATACGTCATGAAGAAATGCAGCAGCCGGAATTCGGTCGGGCCCAACGCGAGGCTTTGCCCGTTGGCGCTTACGCGATGGGTGGCCGGATCAAGAACCAAGCCCTCCGCCTCGACCGGCACGTCGGCGACGAGCGGAGCGTGGCGGCGCAATATGGCGTTAATCCGCGCCAGCAGCTCGCGCGTGGAGAAAGGCTTGGTGATGTAATCATCGGCGCCGCTCTCGAGGCCGCGCACTTTGTCCTCCTCCTCGGTGCGCGCCGTCAGCATGATAATCGGCAGATGCTGCGTGAGTTTCTCCCGGCGCAATCGCCGCGCGTATTCGACGCCGCTGACGCCGGGCAGCATCCAATCGAGCAGCACGACATCCGGCGTATCGTTGATGATGCGTGCCTGCGCTTCGCCGGCATCGGCCGCTTCCAGACATGCGTAGCCGGCCCGGGTCACGGCGAGGCAGATCATCTGCCGGATCGCCGCTTCGTCGTCTACGATCAATACTTTTCCGCGGGAGTTCTGCATGGACGCTCGCAAGGGTGTCGCTATTGCGAACATTTCATACCATTAATATTACATTTTGGTTACCATTAAGTAACCGTGGCGCGTGCGGTGGCGCGGGCCGCACCGTATCATTTCCGTTGCCACCAGCATGGAACGATCATGCGCAAGCAAGTTGTCCGACCCACCGAAATTAAGCTGCATCAGAAGTCGCGCGTACTCGAGGTTGCCTTCGACGACGGCGGCCGCTATCAACTGCCGTGCGAATTTCTACGCGTTTACTCCCCGTCCGCCGAAGTTCGCGGCCATGGCCCCGGCCAAGAGGTGCTGCAGGTCGGCAAGGAAAACGTCAACATCACGAAGATCGAGCCGGTAGGCGCGTATGCCGTCCGCCTTTGTTTCAGCGACGGTCATGACACCGGTCTCTATTCATGGGAATGGCTGCATCATCTGGCCTTAAACCAAGAGCGTTTATGGAGCGAATATCTTGCGCGGCTCGAACAATCCGGGCATCAACGCCGCCCGCCTTCCGACGTCGCCTAGTTTATGTCCGGCAACAATAAGAACGATCCCACGACCCACTTCGGTTTCCGCGAAGTACCGGCATCGGCGAAAAGCGGCCTGGTGGGTCGCGTGTTTCGCTCCGTCGCCGGACGCTACGACCTGATGAACGACCTCATGTCCTTCGGCGTACATCGTCTGTGGAAGCGATTTGCCGCGTCGATGTGCGGGGTGCGCGCGGGCGACAAAGTGCTCGATGTCGCCGGCGGAAGCGGCGACATGACGGCGCTTTTGGCGCCGCGAGTCGGCGCGGTGGGACGGGTGGTATTGAGCGACATCAACGAGGCGATGCTGGACGTCGGCCGCGCGCGCTTGGCGGACCGCGGTATCGTCGGGAACGTCGACTTCGTTCGAGCCGATGCCGAACGCCTGCCGTTTCCCGACGACTATTTTGATTGTGTCACCATCGCCTTTGGTCTGCGCAACGTAACCCATCTCGATCGGGCGCTCGGCTCCATGTTCCGCGTGCTGAAGCCGGGGGGACGCCTGATCGTGCTCGAGTTCTCGCGCGTGACGGTTGCCCGGTTGCAGCCGCTTTACGACGCGTATTCCTTCAATGTCCTGCCGTTGCTCGGCCGCATGGTCGCCGGCGACGAAGCGAGTTACCGTTACCTTGCCGAGTCAATCCGCCGCCATCCGGATCAGCAGACGCTCGCCGGCATGATGGGGCAGGCGGGTTTCGAGCGGGTGAATTATTACAATCTGAGCGGCGGCATCGTCGCCCTGCACCGAGGTTATAAATTCTGAACCGGCCGGACGAGAATCCGAAGAGCGCGCCCGAACGCTTGCTCGACGCTGTCATAAACCGGGTATTGCGCCTCGACCCTGACACCGCGCGCCGCTTCGGCGAATTGCACGGCAAGGTCATCTTGCTCGAAGTCGCGGCCGAGCATGAGCCGTTGCGGCTTTATGTATTTCCGTCGATGGATGCGATTAACGTACGGCGCGAATACGACGGATTGCCGGATGTGACGATCAGCGGAACCGCGAGCGTCTTCCTCAATCAGGTATTTCGCGGTCCTGCGGTTTCCGATGCGCTCACCATCCGCGGCGACATCCAACTCGGTCAACGTTTTCAGAATCTCTTTTCGCGTCTCTCTCCCGATTGGGAGGAAGGGCTTGCCGGTGTTATCGGCGACGTGCCGGCGCATCAGCTCGCGCGTTTCGCGCGCCGGCTCCTAGAGTGGAATCGGGACGCCATTCGCACGCTCGGACTCGACGGCGCCGAATATCTCAAGGAAGAGGCGTTCGTGCTCGCCAAGCGCGAACGGGTGCAGGAATTTTTGCGCGCGGTCGACGGCCTGCGCGCCGATACCGACCGGCTGGAAAAACGTCTGGAACGGCTGGCGGGCGGAAAATAATGCGGCGTCTGCGACAGCTGCGGCGGCTTACGCGCATCACGCGCATTTTCGTCAAGCACGATCTCGACGAATTCGTCGCCGCCATCCATCTGCTCGGTCCCTACCGGCTGTTACTGCGCTTACTGCCGGGCCGACTGGTCGCGCGGCGTCGAGCGCCGCGCGGCGTGCGCCTGCGGTTGGCATTGGAGGAGCTCGGCCCGGTCTTCGTGAAGTTCGGACAAGTGGTCTCGACGCGGCCGGACCTCCTGCCCGAGGATATCTTCGAGGAGTTGGTCAAACTGCAGGATCAGGTTCCGCCGTTTCCCGGCGAGCAGGCCGAGCGGATTGTCGCCGAAGCGCTTGGCGCGCCTCTTAGTGCTAACTTCCGGCAGTTCGACACGCAACCGATCGCCTCCGCTTCGGTCGCGCAGGTTCACATTGCACAGCTGCACGACGGTACCGAAGTCGCCGTTAAGGTGTTGCGTCCGGGAATCGAAACGGTAATAGCGCGCGATCTGGAGCTCATGTACCTGCTCGCGCGCTTGGCGCATCGATACTTGCCCGATGGGCCGAGATTGCGGCCGGTCGAGGTGATGGACCAATTTCGGCGAACCATCTACAGCGAGCTCGACCTGCGTCGCGAAGCGGCGAATGCGAGTCAGCTGCGGGCGAACTTCGCCGATTCGAGCCTGCTTTATGTGCCGAAGGTGTTTTGGGACCTGACCCGGCGCGAGGTGCTGGTGATGGAGCGCATACATGGTATCCCGATCAGCAATATCGATGCGCTGAAAGCGGCGGGCGTGGATTTCAAGGAGCTGTCGCATAACGGTGTGGAGATCTTCTTCACACAAGCGTTTCGCGACGGCTTTTTTCACGCGGACATGCATCCGGGGAACATTTTTGTATCGCCCGAAGGTCAATATCAGGCCGTGGATTTCGGCATCATGGGCACTTTGGGCAAAGAGGATAAGAGATATCTGGCGCTCAACTTCCTCGCGTTTTTTAACCGTGATTACCGTGCGGTCGCACACGCCCACGTGCAGGCGGGCTGGGTTCCGGCCGATACACCGGTCGGAGAGTTCGAAGCCGCTATTCGTACGGTGTGCGAGCCTATTTTTGCCCGCCCCATCAAGGACATTTCCTTCGGCCGGCTGTTGCTCCAGCTCTTCCAAACGGCTCGACAATTCAATATGGAGATTCAGCCGCAGCTCGTGTTGTTGCAGAAGACCCTTTTTAACATCGAGGGCCTGGGTCGCCGACTTTATCCGGACCTCGACCTTTGGGTGACCGCTAAACCTTACCTGGAAGAGTGGGCGCGCGAGAACTTAGGACCTCGTGCCTTACTGAAGGCGTTGCGCGAAGAGGCTCCCAAATGGTGGGATTGGCTGCCACGCCTGCCGGGTCTTGTTTATGAGACGCTAGAGCGCACCCGCGCGGCCGAGCTACACGAGAAGTCAGCGGAGCTCGCGAAGTTGCGCGAGCAAGTACGAGAAAACGAACGCCGAAGCTATGGTGCGTGGGCGGGTGCCGGTTTCTTGCTCGTTGCGGTGACGATTTCAGGCATGGGCCACTATAACGAGTGGGCCAATTTCCCGATGTTCGGCAGCGTTGCAGCTGGAATCGCTGGAATATGGTTACTTTGGCGCGGGAGGCCCGGGCAACGAGCCGACCGCGCGGGGGGAATGCGGGACTAACGCGATGGGACGGCTGGCAATGCGTGTGATAGTATTTGAATCAGAGTATTTTTAGTTGTTTTACTGACAAAGATGTATAAACGCTACATCAGTTTGGCTGCGGGCCTAACCTTCGTTCTGCCGAACCTTGCCATGGCAGGTAGGTTCAGCTGGTTCGATGAGACCCCCACGCGAGACAGCCTCGGACAGATTCGCACCCCGTCCTCCCTGTTCAATGGCGATACTCGCCTCACGTTCGGTATTGACGCGTATAAATCCCTCGCGCCTGCGCGGACCGCGGATGAGGATGTGAGTGATGTCCCGTCCTTGAACGATGCGACCACCCTCAGATTTTATGGCGAAGTCGGTTCGCGTTCCGGCGACACCTCCGTGCCGATCCGGGCCCTGCATCCCTCGGGCCGTCCGGATGAGTCTTCGATTCTCGGTTCGCCGAACAATAGATTGACGGGATTCGGGATCAAATTGCGGCACCGCGTGGACGCGAGCAACACGGTGGCGTTGTCGGCCGGATACAGCGAAGTCCCGTGGGGTTTGCAAACACCGTCGGGAACGCAGCAAATAGGACCTAGCTTGGACGTGCTCGACACGCGCGCCGCGCTATCATGGACGAGCACGTGGTCGGGTGGTTTGCGACCGGGAATGACGGGCAGCGTGTTCGTGGGCGATGAAAGCGCGCGTGACGATGCGTATCAGCGCCTCGGCCGGCGCTACTACGGTTTCTCGGTGGGCGGGGAACTGCGCGTGGCGCAAGACCACACGCCTTACTTCTCCTATCGTCTACGGCGCAACTTCTACAGTCCCGATGATCCGAACTACCTCGCGAGTCCCTATGACGACCGCTCGCAGATCGCCGCCGGCTGGAAATGGCAGGTGCAGCCGAACTGGAGCCTGCAAGCCGAAGCGCGTTACGGGTTGAACGGCGCTAACCTCGATCCTTACTCGCCCGACCACAGCCGTATTTTCTTCGGCACGCGCTTCGACTTCCGCTAAATCATTATTTTCGGGTTTGCGACTGCCGATTAGTTTCGCTTCGCCTGGAATATGGCGATGCCTTTCAGCAGGTTCAGCCCTTCTTGCAGTTGGTAATCCTCGTCGGGCGACGATGGTGTCTTTGACGCCGGGCTCGCCGGCTCGGCCGGCTTCGGGACTTCCACCGGCTTGCTCTCCGTGCTGTTCGGGCTTTCGAGATGGCGCAACAGGTCCGCCTCGCGCAAGCGGCCGGTCGTGTCGTTGCGCGTGATCTTCGCGTCTTCCGTGAGTATGTCCGGCACGATGCCGGCGGCCTGGATCGAGCGGCCGTCCGGCGTGTAGTAGCGAGCGGTGGTTAGCTTGAGCGCCGCGCCATTGCTGACCGGCACGATGGTCTGCACCGATCCCTTGCCGAAGGTCTTTGTTCCCATAATGACGGCGCGTTTATGGTCTTGCAGCGCGCCCGCCACGATTTCCGACGCGGACGCCGATCCCGTGTTCACCAATACCACCATCGGCGCACCGTTCAATATGTCTCCGGGCGACGCGGAGAACCTGAGCTTGGAATCGGCGACCCTACCTTCCGTGTAGACGATAAGCCCCTTTTCCAGAAATGCGTCGCTGACGCCGACGGCCGCGTTCAACACACCGCCCGGATTGTTGCGCAGGTCAAGCAGCAGTCCCTTGAGCGGGCCCTTATTGTCGGTTTCAAGCTTCTTCACCGCCGCGGTCAACGCCTTGGTGGTGCCCGACTGAAACTGCGTGATGCGTACGTAGCCGTAACCGGGTTCCAGTAAGCGCTGCTTCACGCTCTGGATCTTGATGACGGCGCGACTGACGGTAAATTTAAGCGGCTTGCTGCTGCCCTCGCGCACCACCGTCAGCACGATGTCGGTGCCGGGCTTGCCGCGCATGAGCCGAACCGCATCGGTCAGCTGCATCCCTTTTACGGCTTTATCGTCCAAGCGAATGATGAGGTCGCCGGGCTTTAAACCCGCCGCCGCCGCCGGGGTGTCTTCGATCGGCGAGACGACTTTGACGAATCCGTTTTCCATCGTCACTTCGATACCGAGTCCGCCGAACTGGCCCTCGGTTTCGACGCGTACATCCTTAAAGCCTTCGGCGTCCAGGTAGCTCGAATGCGGATCGAGCCCCGCCAGCATTCCCTGGATGGCTTCCTCGAGCAGCTTTTTGTCTTCGACGGGCTCGACATAGTCGGACTTGATCCGTGCATAGACTTCGCTGAACGTCCGCAGCTCGTCGATGGGGAGCGCGGATTGCGTGGCCTTGCTCTGCTCGCGTTCGGCCATCACCGTCATATCAAAGGTGATGCCCGCACCGACGAACACGCCGAGCAAAAGGACCAAGGTGTAACGTGCAGCAGACTTCATGTTCAACTCCGTCATCAATAATTCCTGTCTCATCCTGTCTGGAAGTCACCGCCGGTGGCGCGCTGTGCCAGCGCGACCGGTCGCGCACCATTGCAGGGGATCGTGGGGAATACCGTTGTGCCGAATCTCGAAGTATACGCCGGTGCCCGGTGCATCGCCCGTATTGCCTACCGCCGCGATGGATTGTCCCGCCTCGACCCAGTCGCCGGCGCGACGATGCAGGGCCTCGTTGTGTCCATAGAGCGTCATATAGCCATCCCCATGGTCCAGAATCAAGAGTAGCCCAAAACCCCTCAGCCAATCGGCGAAGGCGACGCGACCGCGGGACACCGCATGAACCGTTTGACCCTGTTTTCCCGATAAAAAAATACCGCGCCAAGTCATGTCACCGACGCCCTTCGGTTGGCCGTAGCGCGCGGTAATTTGTCCGGACAGCGGTAGCGGCAGTCGCCCCTTGAGGGACGCAAAGCGCTCGCTCGGGCCGGGGAAAGGCACACTCGCTTCCGGGAGTATCGTTTTCAATTCGCGCAGCAGTCGCGCCAACCGCTCTTCGTCGGCTCGCAGGCGCGCGATGGCCTGCGTTTGGGTAGTCACTTGTCGATTCAGATTCGCCACCATCTCGGCGCGCCGCTCGCGCGATGCCTCGAGCGCCTGACGTTGGCGATCCTGGCCGGCGCGCAGGGTGACAAGGTCGTCCGTGTGTTGCGCGATTTCTTTTTCAAGCGCATCGAGGTTTGCCAGCGTTGCTTGGGTTTCGGCGATGCGCGCGACACGCGCTTCGTTGAAGTAGCGGTAATAGGCTAATACCCGCGCAGTAGCGGCCGGATTTTCCTGATTCAGCAGCATTTTGAGATAGGGTTGTCGGCCGACGCTGTAGGCGGCGCGGACTTGGGCCTCGAGCGCAAGGAGTTGTTCACGCAAAGCGGTTTGCTCGCGCTGTTCGCGTCGCTTTAAGTCCGCCAGGGCGCGGGTGTCCCGAGTCAGGCGAAGATCGGTTTCGCGCAACGAGCGCATGAGATCGTTGATGCGGCGTTCCTCCACCTGCAACGCGTCGCGCGCGGAATCGCGTTTGCCGACGGTTTCATTGAGGTCCTGCTGCAAGCGTTCGATGCGTCCGCGCAACCGCTCGAGTTGGGCTTCACGCTCGTCGGCAAAGGTATGGGTGGCTAGCGCTATAGCGGCGCCGAGCGCCGTGCCGAAGAGCCATCGAGCGATGCGAGGATGGCGGAAATCAACCACGCGCCTTGGTGGAAGCCGATGCGCCGGACCGCAGTTCGACGAGCACGTTGCCAGTCATCTCTTTGGGTATCGGCTGATCCATCAGCCGCAGCATCGTCGGAGCGATATCCTCGAGCGCGCCTGCCGGGGCCATGGCAGCGGGGCGACCGACGTAAATTAGGGGAACCGGATTGGTCGTGTGGGCGGTGTGCATCTGGCCGGTGACCGGATCGAACATTTCCTCGGCATTGCCATGATCCGCCGTGATCAGCATTTCCCCGCCGACCGATAGCGTCGCTTCCAGTATGCGTCCGAGCGCGGCATCGACCGCCTCGATCGCGCGCACGGCGGCGTCGAAGTTGCCGGTGTGGCCGACCATGTCGGCATTGGCGAAGTTACAGATGATGACTTCGTATTTCCCGCTGCGGATGGCGCGGACGATGTCTTCCGCCACCTTCGGCGCACTCATCTCCGGCTTAAGGTCGTAAGTCGGCACGTCTTTGGGCGAAGGTACTAAGATCCGGTCCTCATTCCTGTACGGTGTTTCCACGCCGCCGTTGAAGAAAAACGTTACGTGGGCGTACTTCTCGGTCTCGGCGATCCGCAGCTGGTGCATGCCGCGTTCCGCGATATAGGCGCCGAACATATTAGTGAGCCGGTCGGGTGGGAACGCGACGCGGACGTTGAACTTCGGGTTGTACTCGGTCAGCGTCACGAACGCGGCGAGCTTCGGTACGGCCTTGCGCTCGAAACCTTGGAAGTCGCTGTCAGTGAATGCGCTCGTCAACTGGCGCGCGCGGTCCGAACGGAAGTTCATGAAAATGACGGTGTCGCCGTCCTCGACACGTACCGGCTGCTCGCCCGGCGGCGCGACGGCCGTCGGCTTTACGAATTCGTCAGTCTCCCCGCGCTGGTAGGCGGCCTCGAGCGCGGCTTCGGCCTTGGGTGCGGCGTATTCCGCGCGACCCAAGGTCAGAAGATCGTAAGCGCGCTCTACGCGGTCCCAGCGTTTGTCGCGGTCCATCGCGTAATAACGCCCGCAAATCGATGCGATGCGACCGACGCCCAACGCGGTCAGCTTGCGCTCCATGGACTCGATCGACGGTCCCGCGCTTTTCGGCGGCGTGTCCCGCCCGTCGAGGAAGGCGTGCACATATAGCGCTTGCGCGCCCCTCTTGGCGGCGAGCTCCGCCATCGCATGCAGCTGATCCTCGTGACTGTGGACCCCGCCCGGGGAGAGCAGGCCAAGAATGTGTACCG
>Ga0070741_10005650_pt1 | contig 27556 bp, 18 predicted proteins | sample Coa_R1_4_FD_66440 | JGI IMG/M metagenome (GOLD analysis project Ga0070741, IMG submission 66440) | Surface soil microbial communities from Centralia Pennsylvania, which are recovering from an underground coalmine fire - Coalmine... | ecosystem: Environmental > Terrestrial > Soil > Unclassified ...
GGGATCGCTGGTCATATACAGGCGCGTTGTGTCGCCCAGCGACTCATGATGCTCGTGGCGAAGGCTGAATCCGTTGCGCAGATTTGCCAGCTCGGCAGCGTGCAGCTGCGAGGCGAGCAACACGCTCATCGTGATTTGCACCAGCCTACGCATTGATTTTTACCCTAGCCGGGAGTACCTGCTCGATGGCGGCGGCCACGCCGCTTTCATCGTTGTGCAGGGTCACCGTCCAGCCATTCTGCTTTAGTTCGTCAGACGCATTTCCCATGATGACGGGATGTCCGGCGAAGGTCAACATGGCGATGTCGTTGTAGTTGTCTCCGATCGCCATGACTTCGTCTCGCGCCAGTCCGCGGTGCGCCGCCCAGCGCTCCAGCGCGTGTCCCTTGGAGCAGCCGGCGTTGAGCACATCGATGATGGTGAGGTTGCGGTGATCGTATTGCGTGCGCTGCACCGTGATCTCGCCGGCGAGGCCGCTGCCGGCAAGCCGCTCTTCGGCCGACTTCATTAGCGCAACTTCGCCGCAGAACATCACCTGGATGGGATCTTCGAGGAGCGCCTTCTCGAGCGGGTTGACGTACTCGATGAAGGGCGCATTCTTCTCCATCCAGCGCTGGATGACGCCGTAGAGGCGTTCGTGCTTTTCGCAGACGATGGCGCCCATGCCGTCGCGGTCGAAGGTGATGACGGTGTGATCGCGGAAGTCGGCCATGGCACGGCAGAGCTTGATGGCAGTGTCTTTTGGCAGCAGGTCGCGATGGAACCTCTCGCCGCCGGTGGAGCGGGTGACCGCGCCGTTGGAGCTGATGATCCACAGCTCGAAGCCGAGCGAGCGCGCGATGGGCAGCGCGAAGTCGTGGCGGCGGCCGGTGACCAGCACCGTCTCGATGCCTGCGTGATGCGCGCGCTCCAGCGCCTCGAGATTCGCCGACGAAACTTGCGAGCGCGAGTCGAGCAGCGTGCCGTCAATGTCGATGGCGATGAGGCGAATGGGGTGGGAGCGGGTCACTGATTCTAGGGTAACAGCATTCGGCAGGACGATAGCGCTTGGAGACTGGCGTGTGCCTATTAGCTGCTCGAAGGTTCATCACGAACAGGGTTCGTCGACTGGTCGCGTACCCGGGGCGGGGCCTCGCACAGGAGGGTACGGCGCCTCCGGAATGCTGTCGGCCGAATGTCGTCGGCCAAACGCCGCCGGCCGGATGCTGAGGAGCCTCGGATCAAGCTTTGATATTCATGACGCCGAATCGGATGTGCTTGGGGCGACATCGAGCCGCGCAGCGGCGGCTGCGCTTCTAGCCCCGGGCGCAAGCCCGGGGTGTGCTTGTTTGGAGAGTGCCTCTGGCCGCGTAGCGGCTTGCGTCAGCTTTGGGTCGGCGGCTCACGCGGGCGTCGGCGCCTGGTTAGCGAGCCGCTACGCGGCCAACCGAATTATTCTGCCACCTCACCCCGGGCTTGCGCCCGCTAGAACTTCTTTGTGCCTCCACTCTCTTCATCTCTGTGTCTCTACGCTCTCCATCTCCGCGTCTCTGCTGCCTTAGGTGTCTCTGTCGCTAATTACGGCTGTCTATCTCATTTGCATTGCGTAATCCTCCTCAGCCATGCCAGAATCGCGCGTTTCCTGAAAGGTGAACGATGAAACGAGTTGCATTGACAATTAGTCTTGTGATGGTGATGGCCGGTGGACTGGCAGCTCAGAGCAACACCGCTGCGGCGCCGGCCGCGAGCGAGCCGCTGTCGGCGATGGCGTGGTTCGTGGGCGGGACATGGACCTCCGACGTCAAAGACGACTCGGACGGCAGTGTGACGCATGTTGCCGAGCACATTCGCTGGTCGCCCAATCACCGGGCGATTGACTTCAATGTCGAGTTCAACGGCAAGCCGCATTATGACGGCTTCTATGCCTTCAATCCGGCTACCAAGAAGATCGACTTTTACTACACCAGCTCCGAAGGCGAGTTGACGATCGGCACGGTGACCCCGGACGCGGACGGCAAGACCTTCCACCAGGAGTTCGACATCATGCACACCAGCGGGGTGACGGGCCATCTGCGCTCCACGCTGGTGCGTGATGGCGACAATGCCTATTGGTTCTCCGTGTTCATGCAGAGAAGTGGTGAGTGGCAGCAGGTGTTTCGGATTCGCTACGAGCGCAAAGCGGAGTAGCGAGTTGTTAACGCCGATGCGACCGCAGCGATGGCGCGTAACAGGGCACGGCTGAACAGGCTGCTGAAAAACTCGTTGTCAGGTCTAGCACGGCTAGAGCTGACCTTCAGGCCAGCGTCCAAGTGCTTCGTTTCTGTTCCCGAGCCGGCTTCAGCCGGCGGGAGACGTCATGCGAACTTCAGCAGTGTGGTGAAACACCCGGAAAGGCAAATTCCTCGCGAGCTAAAGCTCGCTCGGGAAACACAAAATTAGAAGGCTTAGACGCTGGCCTGAAGGCCAGCTCTCCCCGAACGGCTCGTCATATCGAGTTTTTCAGCAATCTGCGAAGCCGTGCCCTGACGCGAAGCAAACCTGACGCAGGCCTGAAGGCCTGGTCTACTACTGACCTACAGTTCCACCACGTTACCGCTCCACCGCCAGCCCCACCGCATTACCTCCGCCGAGGCAGAGCGCGGCGATGCCTTTATGCACATCGCGGCGGATCATTTCGTAGAGCAGCGTGGTGAGGATACGCGCGCCGGTTGCGCCGATGGGATGTCCGTAGGCCACCGCCCCGCCGTTCACGTTCACCTTGCTCAGGTCGAGGCCGAGCTCGCGCGTGACCGCGATCGCCGCCACGGCAAACGCCTCGTTAATCTCGTAGAGGTCGACCTCTTCATTCTTCCAGCCGGTCTTCTTCCACAGCTGGCGCACGGTTTCGACCGGCGTCATCATCACCCACTCGGGCGCCAGACCGCTGGTGGCCTGCGCCACGATGCGCGCCATTGGCTTCAGTCCGAGCTCTTTGGCTTTGCGCGCCGGCATCACCACCAGCGCAGCGGCGCCGTCATTCACGCCGGGCGCGTTGCCGGCGGTGACTGTGCCGTCTTTCTTGAAGGCCGGCTTCAGCGCGCTCAGCGCCTCGGCGGTGGTGTCCTCGCGCGGCGACTCGTCGATGCTAAACATGACCGGCGGCGCGCCCTTCTTCTTCGCGGGTAGCTCGACCGGCACGATCTGGTCCTTGATGCGGCACTCCTTGATCGCCGAGATCGCCTTGCGATGCGAGTTGAGCGCGTACTGGTCCTGCTCCTCGCGCGTGATGTGATACTTGTCGGCGACATTCTCGCCGGTGGTGCCCATGTGGTAGTCGTTGTAGACGTCCCACAGGCCGTCGTGCACCATCGAGTCGACCACCTTCTGGTCGCCCAGCCGAAAGCCCTTGCGCGCATTCATCAGCATGTAAGGCGCGTTGGTCATGCTCTCCATGCCGCCGGCGACGACGATCTCCGAGTTGCCGGTGGCGATTGCCTGCTGCGCCAGCGCGACTGATTTCAATCCCGAACCGCAAACCTTGTTGATGGTCATGGCGGCCACGCGATCGCTGAGCCCGCCTTTGAGGGCCGCCTGGCGCGCGGGATTCTGTCCCAGCCCGGCTTGCACCACGTTGCCCATGATGCACTCGTCGACGGTGTTGGGATCGATGCCGGCGCGGCGTACGGCCTCGCGTACGGCGATGGCACCCAACTGCGGCGCGGTGAGGTCCGACAGCGAGCCCTGAAATTTTCCGATGGGCGTGCGCACGGCGGATACGATGACGACATCTTCGGATGGCATGAGTAACTCCTTCTGAGGCGGCTGGCCGCGAGCTACGGGCCGCAAGTGCATCATGAGCGAGATAACGATGGGCTATGCGAGAACGGTGAAAACTCACCATCCGCATCCCAGTCCAACTTCATGGCTCGCGGCCCAGGGCTCAAGGCTTAATCGACCGAACATTATAAGATGAGCTTGCCTTGTCCTCCGACGCGCAAATCCCCATCGAGCCGCAGATCGTTCCACAACGGAAACGCCTGCTGGCGCCGTGGTGGCACACGCTGATCCTGATTGTGCTGCTATTGCTGGCTTCGCTGGGCGGCATGGTGGGCGGGCATCCGCTGGCCGAGTCCCGCGGCAGCAAGCTGCCCGAGTACATCGCGACCATGGTGTGGGAGTGGTTCCTGGTGGGCATCATCTGGCTGGGCACGCGTAAGCGCATCGGGCTGCGCGAACTGATCGGCGGGCGCTGGTCGAACCTGGAAGAGGTGCTTCTCGACTTCGTCTACGCCGCCGCGTTCTGGGGCTGCGCGCTGGTAGTGCTGGGTGCGGCGGCGAAGCTGATGCACCTCGACCAGGGCGGGAAGTTCGAAGCCATGCGCAAGTCGCTCGGCTTTCTCGCGCCCGGCAGCCGGCTGGAGCTGGCGGTGTGGTTCTGCACCAGCGCGACCGCCGGCTTCTGCGAAGAGATCATCTTTCGCGGATACCTGCAGCGGCAGTTTGCGGCCATCGCGAATTCGATGCTGGCCGGCGTGGTGCTCTCCGCCATCGTCTTCGGCGCTTCGCACGGTTATGAGGGTGCGGCGCGCATGGTGCTGATCGCGCTTTACGGATTGATGTTCGGGCTGCTGGCGTGGTGGCGAAAGAGCCTGCGTCCGGGGATGATTGCGCACGCCTGGCACGACGGATTGAGCGGCGCGGTGCTGCGCATGTTGCGTTGAGGGGAACAGAAAATTGAGTTTTGCGCCGCAGCTCGCAAAATTTTTTTTACTACCCTCCGGCGATGCAATCGATGCATTCTGTTCTCGCGCGAAACATTTTTCCCGACCTCTTTTCTCTCATCGATTTTGCGGCGATGCAATTTCGCCAGTATTTATGCGGGTGCGAAGGCATGCGTGCGCAGCGCCGAAGCGCGACGAGCAACGCTCTCACGCTGCCGGGAGTGAGACGATTGCGATGGGCGCGCCGCGTCGTTGCCCAATCGCGCACGCTCATGCGCGTTTTTTTTGCTTGACTATTTTTTTCGTTGACTCTATACAAAGATCAAATTGCGATGTTTTAACGTCGCAATGCTTCCATGAAAATGGAAAAGGGAGAATAGAAACAATGGCAACCAAGAAAAAGGCAACGAAGAAGGCTGCGAAGAAGTCCAAGAAGCACTAACCTGGACCTTCGATCCGTATCCAAAGGGGACGCGCAAGCGTCCCCTTTGGTTTTTGGTAGCGCGGACCCTCAGGCCTGCATCGTTGGTGCTGGCTACAAAAATGGGGGCGCTGTGGTCTTCGATCTCAGCGCCCCCTGCATTTCTATTCTTTCTGCTGACGCGGGCCTGACGGCCCGCTCTACCGGAGGCACGTTCCTATCAATTCACGCTGACCGCATGTCGCGCTGGACGCGGCAGCGGCTCCTCCTTCGCCGGGCAAATGCTGTGATACGAGCAGCGCCAGCACGCGCCGCTCGGTTTCGGCTCGAACTCTCCGGCGGCAATCTTCGCCGTAATCTCTTGCACCAGCGCCTCGGCCTCGTGCAGCTGCTTTTCGGAACGCTGCGACTCGAGGGCGGTGTTGGTGGACAGATTCACGAACACCAGCGCCGAAGGAGTGTGCCCTAGTTGGCGCGCCGCCAGCGCATAGATCGAGAGCTGCAGGCTATCGTCGGCGTCCTCCTGAGTTTTTGCGCGTCCCGTCTTGTAGTCCACCACCGCAACCGTGCGGTCGTCGAGCGCGTCAACCCGATCGAATCGCCCGCGCACGCGCGCGCCGCCGATCTCGACGGAAAAGCGCTTCTCGGTTTCCACAATTTCCCCCGCCGGCCGTGCCAGCTCCGACTGAAGAAATGCGAGCAACTGCTCGCGCCCGTTGCATTCATACATCTGGCGCTGCAGCGGCTCGGGGATACTGGCCTTGGCGAACTCGTCACGGAAGCAGGCGACCACCGTCTCCGCATCCGGCGGCCGGCGGGCGCGCACGCCATCGAAGTAAGCCTTCAGCGCGAGATGCATGGCGTTGCCGTATTGCAGTGCTGCAGTCGCTTCCTCTGGCAGCCGCCAGTCGTAACGCAGCTTGTACTGCAGCGGACAGCTTTGGTACGTGTCCATCGCGCTGGCGCTCAGATCGAGCAGGCGGGCATCGTCGCGTGGAGGCAACTGCGTCCAGTGCGAGACGGTGAGTGGCGAAGCGGCAGCGGCGGCGTGCAGTTGCGCGATCGGCGGCGCCGGCAGCAGCCGACAGTGGACGGCGCCGCGCAACGGCGCCGCGGCGTACACCAGCTCGCGCATGTATTTGGTCGGCGGCGCGGGCTGGCCCTTATCGCGTCCCGCCTTGCCGCACAGGTAGAGCTCGTCCATGGCGCGCGTCATCGCGACGTAGAACAGACGGCGCTCTTCCTGCTCATGCCGCGTTTTGGGATCGGCGTCGAGGACGTCACCGCGACTGCGCAGTTGCGGCGGAAACTCGACGAGCGACTCCTTGTACGACGCGGGAAATTTGGTCGTCGACGCGACGCAGATGACGAAGACGCGACGGAACTCCAGCCCCTTGGCGGCGTGCACCGTCATTAACTGCACGGCGTCAGGTGCGGGAGTATCGCTGAGGTCGGCGGGTTCGAGCGCGGCGACGGGATCGTCCTCATCACCTTCTTCGACCAGCGCGCCGCCCGCCTCCGTGCAGTACGTGCAGACGTATTCCAAAAACTCGTGCAGCGTGCCGTCGCCGCGGATCTGCTTCGGCTTCTCGCACCAGCGTTCGGCGAAGTCGCGCAGGCGGCGCAGCGGCATCGAGTCGGGCAGCGCGAAGTCGCGTTGCGCAACGTCGAGCGCCGGCAGCAGCGCGTTGCCGGCCTCGAGGACCTCATCGCGCGCGCTGCGGATCGCCGCGACCACATCGTCGCCGCCGGGAACGTTCGCGAGCGCCGCCTCGGCGTTCATACTCTCGCCGCAAAGCGCGAGCTCGGCGCGGAAGCGCTCGCCATCGACATGAAATTTCTCCAGCGCGGCGACGCGAAAGAGCGCGACGGGATGTGACGAATCGAGGATGCGCAGCGCGGCCATGGCATCGCGCAGCTCGGGGGTGTGAAACAGGTCGGCGCCCTTGACCCGCACCGGAATGCTGCGACGGGTCAGCTCCGCGACGACTTCCTCGCGCTGGTAGTGGCTGCGATAGAGCACCGCAATCTGCTTCAGCTCGAGCCCCGCGATCTCGCGCTGCATGGCCTGGATGGAGTCGGCGATGAAAACGGCTTCGTGCTCGGGGCTGGTGTGGACGATGGCCTGTACGGGCAGCGCTTCGGCGAGCGCGGGCTCGCGTTGCAGACGGTCGCAGCTCAGCGGCTCGCGCTTCCAGCCGCGATCGGCACGCACGATCTCGGGATTCGCCTGGATGGCTTGCGCGGCGCAGCGCAGGATGGGCGGCGTGGAGCGGCGGTTCGCCGACATGGTGACGCGCGCAACGCGCTCGCCTCCAAAAGTCTCGAGGAAGTGGTCGAACGCGCCGCTGGTGGCGCCGCGAAACTGGTAGATGGCCTGGTCGGGATCCCCGACGGCGAAGACATTGCCTTCGGCGCCCGCCAGTAGGCTGGCCAGCTTGATCTGCGCGACGTTCGAGTCCTGGAACTCGTCGATGAGGATGAAGCGGGCGCGGCGCTGCTCGCGCTCCAGCACCGACTTGCGGCGCGCCAGCAGATCGACGGCGCGCGTCATGATGTGACCGAAGGTCCCGAGGCCTTCGGTCTGCAGCCGGTCTTCGGCATAACGGAAGGCGCGCGCCACTTCGCGGCAGCGCGCCAGCACCTCGTCGTCGGGCATGACGTCGGCGTCCTTGCGACGGGCCATGCGCGGCAGCGGCAGCTCGCGGCGTTCCAGTCGCGCGACGTAGGCCTCGTAGTCGGCGGGCGTGCGCAGCTCGTCGTGGCAGCTGCTGAAAAACTTCAGCAGGTCTTCAAGAAATTTTCCCGGCGCGGCGGCCTTGATGTAGTGCTCCAGCTTCATCTCGCCGATGCGGCGGCGCAGGAAGATGAACAGGTCTTTGTCGTCGAGCAACTGGAAGGTAGCGCCTGCATCGCGCAGCAGCTTGTAGCAGTAGCCGTGAAAGGTGTGCGCGCGCAGGCCGCTCTTCATCAGGCGGCGCGCGGCGCTGGGGCCGTCCATCTCCGGATAGAGCGACGGCTGCCGCTTCGGGTAGAGGATGGCGGCGACGCGCTGTATGAGGTCGGCGGCGGAGTTGCGGGTGTAGGTGACGGCCAGGATTTCGTCGGGGCGCGCGGCCTCGGTCTGTATGAGGTGCGCGATGCGGCGCGCCAGCACCGTCGTCTTGCCCGTGCCCGCGCCGGCGACGACCAGCATGGGGCCTTGAATGTGCTCGATGGCGCGGCGCTGGTCGTCGGTGGGGATGAAGTCGTGATGGCCGTTGAGGGGCATGGGTTGGCGCTGCACGAATAAAAGGCGAAACCTAGTAATTATATGGGATGAGGCAAACCGCGGGATGTGGAAAAACCAGACAATTGGCGGGTAACAGAGGACGGGTGCCCCGGGTCTCACGGGATTCGGGACCCGGGAGACAGGCACCCAGGTCTTGAAAATCGCCAGACCTGGGACACCCGGAGAATGTAATTGCCCTACAGCTCCGCCCGCGCGATCGCTAGGGCGGCTATAGCGGCGGTTTCGGCGCGGAGGATGGTTTCGCCCAGCGAACAGGAGAGGAATTGCGCGTCGGTGAAGAGTTGGAGTTCGTCCGGGGTCCAGCCGCCTTCGGGGCCGATGGCGAGGGTGAACGAGTGCGGCTGGTTCGAGCGCAAGATGTCGGCGAGCATGAGGGTGCGTTCGTTTTCGGCGAGGACGATGCGGAGTGCCGGTCGGCCGGGGATGAAATCCTCGGCGCCGGCTTGTGCCCTCCCTACGGGACTCAACCGGTTGGAGGGGGCGTCTACCCGGGGCTTGCGCCCTGGGCTACCATCGCAGCCGCCGCTGCGCGGCTCGGTTGAGCTTGTCAGCACGGGCGATGCGCTCTGGATGAATTCCTCGCGAGAGCCGTGTCGTTCTGGTGCATCAACGCCGCTGCGCGCATCCGTTGGGCTTGCAAAGTCGTGCGATGTGCCACGAGAGTTTTCTTCAAGAGAGCTATTTGTTATGTGTGCATCCACGCTGCGGATATTGGCAACAGCTTCGCTCAGCTTCAGCGGCGCGGCGATGTCGGGCGGGGCTAGGCGGCGGGATTGTTCCGACGCTTCGCGGGCGATGCGGCGCCAGCGCTCGGCGCGGCTCGCTGCGGCTTGCGCCAAGTGCTTCTCGGTGCGGCGCGCGACGACCGGCACGATCGTCGTCACGTTCAGCTCGGTACACTTCTCGATCGCCCACTCCATGCGATCGAACTTGAAGACAGCGAGCAGCAGCGTGATGGGAACCGTCTGGCCGGCCGGAAGTTCCTCGCCTAACGCAAACTCCACGCGATCGTCGGTCACAGACGTTATGGTGCCCTGCCGTAGCGCATCGCCGCAGGCGACCTCGAACTGCTGTCCGACGCGCGCGCGCAGGGTGCGCGACAAGTGCGCGGCGTGCTCTCCAACCAGGGCGGCGCGATCGCGCGAGTATTCGTCGGCAATCCAGCGGCGGCGGGTCATCGGGTGAAGATTAGCAGAATAGTCGCGATGGCGAGTGCAGTGTAGGCGCCGCCGAAGATGCGGTTCTGGCGCGCCAGGGTTTCTTCCTCGAGGGCGCGGCTGTTGAGCACGAACTCCAGCGACGAAACCATGCCCACCAGCACCGCCATGATGAGCCAACGCTCGTGCCGCATGTGTTCGTGCAAGATGAAGACGATGGCAATCGCCGAAAGCGCGAGATAGATGCTGCCGCCGAGGAAGGCGCGCTTGCGGCGCTTGGGATTTTCGTAACGCGCGAGCACGATGCGCGCCAGCTCGCGCGGCCTCACCAGTCGCGCGATCGCGGGTAGCGCGGTCACGATCAGCAGGAACCAGGCGTAGATGCGGAGTGCGTTGTCCAAGGGCAGCGGCCGGCGGCCAGTGTTCAGTGGCCAGTAGTCAGTTGTCAGCTGTGGGGACGCGTTTCAAGGCTCGCCCTGTCAGGACATAGCTGCAGCCGTGCCCGGATAAGAAGCTATTATTGCGCAGTCTCGAAACGCGCTTACCCTCTGCCGCTGTCCGGCGTCCCCCAATGCCGCTACAGAATTGTGACCACGCCGCTGGCCAGGTCGTAGTATCCGGCGACCACCTTGATTTTGCCGCTGTCCACCATCTCGGAGATGACGGTCGAGGCCTTGCTCAGCAGCATGGCCTGGTTTTTCGCGTTGGCCTTCGTGGCCGCTTCCAGGTCCTTGCCGGCCTGATCGACGGCGGGCTGAATGTGCGGGAAGAGCGAGCTGATCTGACCGGGAACGGCCTTGCCTTGGATGGTGGCTTTGACGGCGCCGCAACCGGCGTGACCCATCACCAGAATGACCTTCGTCCCCAACACGGCCGCGCCGTATTCCAGGCTGCCGATGATCTCGGGAGTGACGATGTTGCCGGCGACGCGGGTGACAAAGATGTGGCCGATGCTCTGATCGAAGACCAGCTCGACCGGCACGCGCGAGTCGGCGCACGACAAGACGGCGGCGAAGGGCTCCTGCTTCTCGGCGGTGTGCTGCTTGAGGATGTCGAGGTCATGCTGCTGCGAAGTGAGATTGTTCTGGGTGTAGCGCTTGTTGCCGGCGACCAGCTCGGCCAGCGCGGCATCGGCAGTGGTGGGGATGTCCTGAGCCACGGCGGCGGGCGGAACGGCGAGCTCCAGTCCGCCGGCAGTGAGCGCGGCGGCTCCGGCGACTCCCAGCTGCAATATGCGACGGCGGGACAGCTCGTTGGCGGGCGAATCCTTCATGAAGCCTCCTGCATGGCGGGAATGAAGTGGATGCTTGGCAGTTGTATCAGGCCAGGGGCGGTGAAACAAGGGAATGCGAGTGGGGCAAGGGGGAAATCGCTTTTTCGCCTTTCGCTCTTCGCTATTCGCTATTAGCCAGAACCTGCCCGAAAACGGTGTGGCGATGGGCGAGGAGCGGCAAGCGATGTCGGGGCGCAATAAGCTGGGCCCGCGCTAGCACAAAAGATGGGCGAACGTGGGTCAGCGTGTATGGGCACCGTGTATGGGTGAACGTGGCGCACCGTGCACCGTGCCGTCCAGGGGACCTTCTGGCGAATAGCGAATGACGAAACGCGGCGCGCAATTCTAGTGCAGAATGCCGCGTCGGCGACAATCATCCTGCCGCAATGTGAAATAATGGCGGCGATATGCGCGACAGAATTCCTGTTATTTTCATCACCCTGGCGATGTTGATGTGGGCCACGTTTGCGCCGGCGCAGAACGCTGCTCCGCAGAATCCTGGGCCGCAGAATCCTGCGCCGGAGGCTGCGAAAGCGAAGTCCGAACAGGCGGCGGAGCTGGTGAAGCAGGGACAGAAGCTGGGCGCCGAAGGGCACGGCGACGAGGCCATGGCGCAGTTCGAGCGCGCTGTCGAGATCGATCCCGACTCGTACGACGCGCAGCTTTACCTGGGAGTGGCGCTGGACCTGAAGGGCAACTACGAGGACGCACGCAAGCACTTGGCGCGCGCCATCGAGCTCGTCTCCGATCAGCAGGCGGTGCAGCCGCTGCGGGTGATGGCCGTGTCGTATGCCTTCCAGTGCAACACCGATAAGGCCGCCGAGTACGAGCGCCGCGCCTTTGACCTGCAATTCAAGTGGAACAAGCTGGCCGACGCGGCGAACACGGCCGACGAGCTGGCGCGCATTTATCTGGAATGCGGCGATCTCGATAACGCCTTCCAGTGGTATCAGACGGGACACCTGACCGCGCTGAAGAATCCCAACATCACGCCGGGGGAGAAAAACTTGTGGGAGTTTCGCTGGGAGGCGGCGCTGGCGCGCATTGCGGCGCGCAAGGGGCAGATCGAGAAAGCGCAGCAGCACCTGGCGACGGCGAAGGCGATCCTAGCCAAGAATGAAAATCCCGACCAGATGCGCTTCTATCCGTATCTGTCAGGATATGTCGCGCTGTATGCCGGCAACTATAAGGGCGCGATCGCCGATCTGCAGAGCTCCGACCAGAAGGACGTGTTTGTGATGAGCCTGCTGGCGCAGGCCTACGAGAAGGCGGGCGACAAGGCGCAGGCGCTGGAGTACTACAAGAAGATCCTGACGGTGAACATGCACAATCCGACCAATGCGTTCGCGCGTCCGCTGGCGCAGAAGAAGGTGGCGGAGCTCGGACAGTAGGGCCGGGCTTGCTGCGCTGGAACTGGAGATTCAACTGAATGGGGCGCCCGGCTTGGACGAGGCGTCCGGCTTTACTCCCAACATCGGTAAGAAGCGCATAGGCCGGGCTGCGGGAATTGAAAGCCATCTCACGAATGCTTTTGTATGTTGAGCCATTTCACGAACGCTTTGTAAAAGGGCACGAGTTTAGTCGTGCCGAAAAATGCCCAAATCTTAGGGCACGGCTTCAGCCGTGCCGAATAGGTAAGTAATCATTGGGCTTCAGCCCCTGCCGCCGCTGAAGCGGACTGCTCGTCCGGTTAGCTACTCCAACTCCTCCGCCAGGCGCTGCGCGGTGTGCTCTACCTTGATCGGCGCGCCGTCTTTGTCCAACCCGCCGCGAATTTGCATCACGCAGCCGGGACAATCCATGACCACCAGCGGTGCGCCTGTGTCCTTGATGTTCTTCAGCTTGCGCTGGAGGATGGGCGCCGAGATCTCGGGCAGCTTCATCGAGTAAGAGCCGCCCATGCCGCAACACATATCGGCCTCGTACATCTCCGCGATCTGGTAGCCGGCTTTGGTCAGCAACTCGCGTGGCTGTTCGGAGACGTCGAGGGTGCGCTTCAGGTGGCAGGAATCGTGATAGGTCACCTGGCCGAGCTGCCGACCCTGCTTGAAGGTCAGCCGGCCCTCGTCGACCAGCTTTTTCACGAGCGTGGAGAAGTCGATGACCTTCGTCGCCAGCTCTCGCGCGCGTGGCAGCCCGCCGGTGTCGCCGAGGTTTTCGAAGGTCGCGATGAAATCGTGCTTCAGCGCGACCGTGCAGGTGGGGCAGGCCGAGACGACGTACTGGACATCTTCGGACAGCAGCGCATCGATGTTGTCTTTCGCGTTCTGCGCGGCGACCTCGTAGGCGCCGCTAAAGCGTGCAGGCGCGCCGCAACAGGTCTGGCCTTGGGGGAAGGTGACCTCGATGCCGGCCTTGTTCAGGATCTTGACGACCGACTCGCCCATTTCGGGGTAGGCGAAGTCGATGAGGCAGCCGGAGTAGAAGGCGGCTTTTTCGCTGGGGGCGGCGCACTTAGGCGAGGCGTTCGCGCCGATGGCGGTCGTGGGTATCTCCGTCGGCTGCGTAGAGCGGGTCTTCAGGCCCGCGTCGCAGCGTTCTGCCGGGGGTTGGAGTTCCGTCGACTGCGAAGCAGTCGACGGAACTCCAGAAATTGCAGCCTTGACGCGAAGCTTCGCTCTACTCGGAGCACCCTGCTGGTCGATTTTCGCGAAGCGGTCGCGCAGGGGCACGTCAGCGATGGCGGGCAGGCTGCGGAACTCCGTCATGTCGGAGAGGAAGAATGGCAGGTGGCGGATGAAGCCGTCCTTCTTCAGCGGCTTCTGCGCCAGCGACGCGGTGCGCAACATCGAGTGGAATAGGCGGCGGTTGTTCACCACCGAGAAGATGGCCTTCTGCGCCAGCGGCTGGCCCTTCTCGACCGCCAATCGGCGGCGCAGTTCGAGAATCAAGCCGGGAATGTCGATCTTGCCGGGGCAGACCTGCGTGCAGTTGCCGCACTGGATGCACAGACTCTGGATTTCGTCGGAAGCCTTCAGCGCGTCGAACCACGCGGTGAGGATCGTTCCGATACCGCCGGTGTAGACCTTGCCGAAGACGTGGCCGCCGACCAGTCGAAAGACGGGGCAGACGTTCAGACAAGACGCGCAGCGGATGCATTGCAGCGCCTGCTTGAATTTCGGATCGCGCGACATCTCGGTGCGGCGGTTGTCCATCAGGATGACGTGCAGCTGCTTGGGCGTGCCGTCGGTGTTGGGCACCGGGCCGCTGATCATCGTGACGTAGCTGGTGAGCAGTTGCGCGGTGGCGCTGCGCGGCAGCGCGGTAAGCACAGGCACGACGTCGGCGAAGTCGGACATCAGCTTCTCGATGCCGACGATAGCGACATGAATTTTGGGCAGCGTGGTCACCAGGCGCGCGTTGCCCTCGTTGGTGATGATGATCAGCGTCCCGGTTTCGGCGACCGCGATGTTTGCGCCGGTGATGCCCATCCCGGCGCTGAGGAATTTATCGCGCAGCTTGCCGCGCGCGAACTTCACCAGCTTCGGAATGTCGGGCGCCTGACCCTGCTCAACTTTGTCGCTGAAGACGTCGGCGACCTCTTCTTTGGTCATGTGAATGGCGGGCATGACCATGTGCGAGGGCGTCTGGCCCGCGAGCTGGATGATCCACTCGCCGAGACCGGTTTCGCGCACCTCGATGCCGGCGCCTTCCAGATGCTGGTTGAGGTGAATTTCCTCCGACGCCATCGACTTCGACTTCACGATGGTCTTCACGCCGTTCTGCCGCGCGAGGTTGAGGATGTATTCGCGGACTTTGGCCGGATCGTCGGTGCGGAAGACCTTGGCGCCGCGCGCTTCGATCTGCGCGGTGAAGCGCTCGGCGAGCTCGTCGAGATGCGAGGCGGCGTAGCCCTTGCGCTCGGCGATCTGCGTGCGCACGGCCTCGAAGTCGATGCCTTCGTACGCCTTTTCGCGGCTCACGCGATAGGCCTCGGAGAAGCGGCCCAGCGCGCCGGTGAGGTTCGGGTTGTTGAGCGCGGTGTTAATGGAGTCGCGAAATTGCTTGCGCATCAGTTCACCCCCGCGATGTCGTCGACGAAGACGATGATGAGTTTTTCGGGGCCATGCACGCCGATGGTGAGCACGCGCTCGATGTCGGCGGTGCGGCTGGGCCCGGTGATGAACGAAATGTAGTTGCTCTGCTCGGGTCGGATCTTGCTGAAGACCGCAGGCATGTCGGGGAGCAGGCGGCTGGTCTCGACGATGGCGATATAGATGTTGGGCAGCGTGGAGGCCAGGCGGCGCTCGACGGGCGCGGCATCCTGCACCAGCGAGCCGGTCGAGGCCATCGCCCAGTCGAGCTGGCTGATGCCGACCTTAGCGGCGGCAGCGCTTTCGCGCGTGACCTCGAAGCTGAGCCCGGGCAGGCGTTGCGCGAGCTGCGCTTTATTGAGCACGCGAAGAAAAGGGCAGTCGGCCCAGACGGCGCCCGAGCCGGGTTCGTTGCTGATGCCAGCCGCGAGCAGGTAGTCGAGGATGAACTGCAGCGCGGCGGCGGTATGCGGGAAGCGGTGGACTTCGGCGCTGACCGCCTCGGCGCGGAGCTTGAATTGGTCGAAGATGGCCGGCATGCGTGGACCTCGGGTTTTCGCTGTTCGCTGTTCACTCTTCGCCATTCGCCAGAGCGCCCAGAGAACATTCTGGCGAAAGGCGAATAGCGAACGGCGACCCCTCAGCATGACAGGCGGGCCGAACAGGACGCTGTGATGGGTGTCGCCGGGGGTTGTGAGCGGATCACAGGAAAGAAAGTTTCGAGTTTCGAGTTTCGAGTTTCAAGTTTCCAGTTTCCAGTTTCGAGGGTCGAGTTTTCACATTTTTCGCATTTCGAGAGGGCGACGGAGAAGACTCGCCGTTTGTGCGGCCGCCGAGGATTGCCGCGATTGGAAGATTGTCATCACGAGCGAAGCGAGGGATCTGCTTTCCGCCACTAGGGGCAGACAGCAGATCCCTCGCTTCGCTCGTGATGACAATCTTCTCCTCCGCGCACCCCTTGGCTTGCACTCGCACACCCTGCACTCGTGCACCCGGCACTCGCTCACTTTTGGCTTCAACTTGCACCGCGCCGCTGGCTCTTACGTCTCTCGTGATGACAATCTTCTACTGCGCACACCCTTGCTTGCACTCGCACACCCTTGCTTGCATTCGCTCATCCTTGGGCTTGCACTCGCATACCCCGAATAAAGCGACCCGCCGGGCTAAAAGCCCGGCGGGATCGCGTATACGGATTCGACGCGGCGCTGAAGCGCCGCATTACCGAAACTGCCTCAATGCACCATCAGGCTGGTAAACGGCGCGACGTAGGCCATCAGGTAGACGAGAATGCCCACCAGAACGGCGAGCGTGATGCTGTGCCAGAAGACGTAGCGCAGGATGCTGCCTTCGTGTCCGTACCACTGGGTTGCGGTCGAGGCCACGACGATGCTTTGCGCATCGATCATCTTGCCCATGACGCCGCCGGCGCTGTTGGCCGCGGCCATCAGCGTGGGCGAGACGTTCACCTGCTGCGCCGTAATCTTCTGCAGGCTGCCGAAGAGCACGTTGGACGAAGTGTCCGAGCCCGTAAGCGCGACACCCAGCCAGCCGAGCAGCGTGCCAAAGAACGGGTAAAGATGTCCGGTGCGGGCGAACGCCAGGCCCATGGTCGCATCGAGGCCGGCATAGCGCGTCATGTAGCCGATGGCGAGCATGGCGGCGATAGTCAGCAGCGAGAAGCGCACCTTCATGATGGTTCGCCCATAGATCACGAAAATTTTCGGGATGCTGAGTCCCATGATCAGGCCGGAGATGATGGCGGCGACCAGAATGCCGGAGCCGGTAGCGCTCACCCAGTTCAGGCCGAAAACCGCGGGCTCCTTCGTCGCCTTAGGAACGACGGGCGGAACCCGTTGCACGTAGTTGTGCAGCGCCGTCACCGGGAACTGCGGGTTGGTGATCTTGCTGGGCGGCGTCGACCAGTGAGACATTGAGGTGAAGACCTTCTCCGGCGTGTTCATCACGTTCTTGCCGGTCTGCGTGCCCCAGAGGAAAACGGTGAGGCTGAGGATGATCCACGGCACCCAGGCGCGCGCGACTTCCCCCCGGCTGTGGCCATGCACGGCGCGGCTCTCGGTCTTGGCTTCTTCGCCCTCGAAGGTCCAAATCTTTTTCGGATGCCAGATGAAGAGGAAGGCGACGAGGCAGATCATGGAGATGACCGATGCGCCGATATTGGCCAGCCACGGACCGTGCAGGTTGGAGATGAGCACTTCGGGGATGGCGAAGCTGACGCCGGCAACCAGGATGGCGGGCCAGACTTCCACCATCCCTTGCCAGCCGGCGAAGGCGATGATGAGCCAGAAGGGCACGAGCACGCAGAAGGGCGCCAGGATGCGGCCGGTGATTGCGCCCAGCAGTGTCTCGCTGTAACCGGTGACTTTGGCCAGCGCGATGATGGGCGTGGCCAGCGCGCCGAAGGCGACGGGCGCGGTGTTGGCGATCAGCGACAGGCCGGAAGCCTGCAGCGGACGGAATCCGAGGCCAATGAGGATGGCGGCGGTGACGGCGACGGGCGTGCCGAATCCCGAGGCGCCCTCAAAGAACGCGCCGAAGCAGAAGGCGATAAGCAGCAGTTGCAGGCGGCGGTCCTGGGTGATGCCGGTCATGGAGTGCTGCAGCACGGTGAAGCGGCCGGTCTCACAGGTGAGCTGGTACATGAAGATGACGTTGAGGACGATCCAGCCAATGGGAAACAGGCCATAGCCTGCGCCCAGCACGGCGGTCGCGCCCGCCAGTCGCGCCGGCATGTGGAAGGCGAAGATGGCCACCAGCAGCGCAGTGCCCAAGCCCATCAGCGCAGCGTAGTGCGCCTTGGCATGGCCCAGTGCCAGGCTGCCCAGCAGCACCACGACCGGCAGCGCGGCGATCAGCGTGGAGGGGAACCAGTGTCCGGTGGGATCGTATTGCTGCGACCAGGGTGCCGTGAGCGAGGGGATTTTCAGGATTACGGTGGCGGCGATGGCCGCGAGGACGACGAAAAATATCGACGTCAGCGGTTTCGCGGCAGGCGGCGCGGGAGGCGCTGGCTTTGCCGGCGGAGGCGCTGTCGCGATCGGCGGAGGAGCTAGTGTGGTCGCCATAAGAAAACTTCACCTTGCCTGCCGGGAGTGCAGGCCTTTCGTGGAATTAATCGATAACTGGGTAGAACTCGTTTCAAACCGCCTGCTCTAGCAACACGCGAGCTGTCAGCTTCAAGGTAGATGGGAGCGCCGGAAATCCGGCGTGACGGGGATCACAAACCTATGTTCGGTTTTCGGCGCTTTGCCGCCATCTCTGCGAGCGGCTGCCGTCGATTGGGACTCGGCGAAGGGGGTCTTGATTGGCGGGGGCGGAAGGCGCCCGGCGCGGTTTCCTAACGCGATGTGCGACGGATCTCAGCTTGCAAAACAAAAACAGCGACCGAGGAGAACTCGGTCGCTGCGGTTAGAGTGGCTCGCCGATGGTTATCGAACCGCCTCAGGCTGCTCGGTCGGGGGCAGGTGTCCGCCGCTGAGTTGCACTGCATTCGGCGGAACAACGGTGCGGTACTGGCGCACGGCGCGGGGGTTGATCGCGCTGGGGCTTTCGTTGCCGTTCGTGCTAACGGCGTTGCCGCTGACAACCGGAGGAACGTTGATGGTGCTGAAGCGCTCAGCGCGGGGCGAAACCGCAGCCGGTGCCGCGTCATCGCTGTCGATGAACCGCTCAGCCGACGGTGAAATCGCAGTTGGGGCCACGTTGCGCAGAGTCTGGTGGTTTTCGACGAGAGGCTCGGAGTCGGCAGCGATCGGCGTCGCCACGAAGCCGGTGTTGATGGGAGCGATACCGTAGAAGCCGACCAGCTTGCCGGCGTCGTTGATGCCGTTGACCAGGGTGGTACCGAAGCCGTTCGGCTCATCCACGCTCACGAAGGTCGCGGTGCCGATGGAGTACACGAAGCCGTGCGTCAGGCGGGAGGCATCCATGTAGGCGCCCACTACCTGACCGCGGTTGTTCAGGCCGAGGGCCTGGGTGAAGGTGCTGCCGGGAAAGTTCAGCGGCATGAAGACGCCATGATTCAGCAGCCAGCCGTGATTGATGCCGTTGCCGTCGATGAAGAAGCCGCACACCATGCCGGAGTTGTTGATGCCGGTGGCCTGCGCTCCGCCCACCGCGCCGGGGATGGTGAGCACGTGAAACACGCCGCCCACTTCGTCGTAGATGTACGGGATGTCAGGCGTGGAGTTGTTGATGGACGCGCTGTAATAGCCGGCCGCTTCGTAGTAGTCGTTCTGGCTGAGGAGCTGGTTGAAGGACGTGCTGGTCGGCGCGCCCGGGAAGTCTACGGTGGTGAACTGGCCGCTGGAGGTGCGGAAGAAGCCGTGCGTCTTGCCGGCGTTGTCGACGTAGAAGCCCGCGGTGGTCAGGGTGTTGTTAATGCCGATCACCTGGGTCATCACCGAGTTGGGGAAGTTTTCGGTCGTGAAGGCGTTGGGCAGGGTCAGCGTGAAGCCCTGGTTCTGCTGGAAGTTGTGGTATCCGGCGATGACATCGCTGTTGTTGATGCCCAACAACTGGGTGAAGGAGACGTTCGGGTCTCCGAACGAGACTCGTTCGAAACTGTAGCTCTGGGCGAACAAGGAAGCGCAGCACAGCAGCGCGAATACCATTGCAAGGAAAGTGCGTTTCATGGAAATTCTCCTCGTATGAAAGTTGGCGGCTCAGCCGCAACGGTTTGAATTAGGAAGCAGCGTGCGGTAGGAGCCTCCCGCATTCGCCTCCACTGACATATGTGACATTGGGGGGCGAATTCCCTCATGCGCGCGAAGTTTTTTTGGAGATGGGCGGGTTTTGAGACGGAATGACTGAACAGGCTGTTGAAAAACTCGTGCCAGGTCTGGCACGGGTAGAGCTGGCCTTCAGGCCAGCGTCCAAGCCCTTTGTTTCTGTTCCCGAGCCGGCTCAGCCGGCGGCAGACGTCATGCGAACTTCAGCAGCCTGGTGAAACGCTTGGAAAGGCAACTTCCTCGCGAGCTAAAGCTCGCTCGGAAAGACAAAATTAAACGGCATAAACGCTGTCCTGAGGGCCAGCACTACCGTGACAGTTTCCGGCAACGAGTTTTTAGCAGCCTGTGAAGTCGTGCCCCGATACGCAGCACTGAAGCGAGTCCGATTTCAGGCGGGTGAACTCTCGTATGGAGACGCCAGGCATCGGCAGTCGCAAAGCTGCGGTATAATCGCCGGAAAAAGGCGCTATTCGACGGCTCGAAAGTCGCGCGCTCCGTTACATTTTCGTGCTGACGGTCCGTTCAGGTTCTCAGTGCTGGGATCGTGGGGCCAGCAGACATTCCATGGCAGAAGAAACGCGCACTTCGCCCGACCGGCAGGATGTGACCCGGCTGCTCCGCCAGTGGCGGGGCGGCGACCGGGAAGCGCTGGACCTGCTGATGCCGATCGTGTACGACGAATTACGGCGGCTGGCCAAACGCTGCCTATACGCCGAACGGCCGGGCCACACGCTGCGCGCCACCGCACTGGTTCACGAAGCCTACCTTCGCCTGATGGATGCCGACATCGGATGGCAGGACCGGGCGCACTTCTACGCCGTCGCCGCCCGGGTGCTGCGGCGTGTGCTGGTGGAGTATGCGCGCAGCCACACTCGACAGAAACGCGGCGGTGGCGAGGAGCTCGTGCCGCTGGATGAAGCTGTGCTGGTGGGGCCGCAGGCGGCCTCCATCGTGCTCGACCTCGATGAAGCGCTGCAGAAGCTGGCGGCGTTCGATGCGCGTAAGAGCGAAATCATCCAACTGCTGTTCTTCGGCGGCATGACTTACGAGGAGACCGCCGCCGCACTCGATATCTCTCCGGCAACCGTCCACCGCGAACTGAAGCTGGCCAAGGCCTGGCTCCATCAGGAGCTGGCGGAAAGCCGGCCGTAGGAGCCGCCGCGATGGAGCCTGCCGGTCAGTGGCGCCGCATCGAAGAGCTGTTCCACGCTGCGCTCGAGCTGGAGCCCGCGGAGCGCGCGGCGTTTCTGGAGCGGGAATGCGGCGGCGACGCCGAGCTGCGCAAACGGGTGGAGGCCCTGCTGGAGTCGTCCGCAGAGCCGCTAGATTTTCTGCCGCAGGCGGTGCGCAGGGTAGTGCGACAGATGCAGGGAGACGCCAGCGACGGCATGACTCCCAGCGGCGCATCGTCGTCGAGCCGCGGCCCGTTCATCGCGGCGGGCAGGCAGCTGGCGCATTACAAGGTTGTTTCCATGCTGGGCGCCGGCGGCATGGGCGAGGTGTATCTCGCCGAAGACCTGCGGCTGCGCCGCAAAGTCGCGCTGAAGATGCTGGCGCCCAAGCTGATAGGCGATAAGGACGGCTTCCACCGCTTCGAGCAGGAGGCCTATGCGGCCTCGGCGCTGAACCACCCCAACATTCTCACCATTTACGAATTCGGCGAGGCCGACGGGCTGCGCTACATCGCCTCCGAGTACGTCGAGGGCATGACGCTGCGCCACCGCATCGAGGGCGCCAAGCTCGAGCTGAACACGGTGATCGATATTGCCATCCAGATGGCGAGCGCGTTGGCGGCGGCGCATGCGTCGGGCATCGTGCATCGCGATATCAAGCCGGAAAACGTGATCGTCCGCAACGACGGGATCGTGAAGGTGCTGGATTTCGGCATCGCCAAGCTGAACCCCATCAACATTGCCTCGGAGGTGCGCGCGACGGTTTCGGCGCGCGGGGTGTTCACCACCGAGCCGGGGATTGTGCGCGGCACCGCCAAGTATATGTCGCCCGAGCAGGCGCGCGGCATGGCGGTAGACGGCCGCACCGACATCTTCAGCCTGGGCGCGGTGATGTACGAGATGCTGACGCGGCACGCGGCCTTCGCCGGCGACACGGCCAGTGACGTGATTGCCGAAATCCTGAAGACCGACCCTATACCGCCGGCGGAGTTTTCCCCCGAGGTGCCGCCGGAGATCGAACGCATCCTCGGCAAGGCGCTGCGCAAGGACCGCGAGACCCGATATCAGTCCGTGGGCGACATGCTGATCGACCTGCAGGATTTCAAGAAAGAGTCGGAGTTCCAGGCCAAGCTGCAGTCGCCGGCAGCGGGACGGCAGGCGCGCACAGACTGGAAGACGCAGCGCGCCCTGACACCGGCGGCGGGAGAGGCCCCCGCCCACCGTACCCGCTTGGCGTGCCTGCTCGCGGCGCTGGCGGCCGTCCTGATCGTTATCGGCTACTTCGGATACCGGCACTGGCGCCCCGCGCCAAGCGCGAAGACGCCACGCAGCCTGGCGGTGCTGCCCTTCCGCAACATCGATGGCGATCCCAAGACCGACTTCCTCGGCTTCTCCCTCGCCGACGAGATCATCACCAAACTCGACTACGTGAACTCGCTGACCGTCCGCCCGTCGTCTTCCATCGACAAGTATCGCGACCAGGTTGTCGATCCGAAAAAAGTTGCGGCGGAGCTGAATGTGGACACGCTGCTGACAGGCACTTTTCTGCGCGACGGCGACGATTTGCGGATCACCGCGCAACTGGTTGACGTAAAGCCCGACAAGATCCTGTGGCGCGAATCCATCGACATGAAGTACGACAAGCTGCTCACGGTGCAAGACCAGGTGGCGCAGCAGATCATCAAGCAACTGGAGCTGAACCTTTCGCCGTCGGAGGCGGCCAAGCTGAAGCCCTCCGAGCCGATCGACAATGCCGCCTACGAAGACTATCTGCGCGGCATCGACTATTACTCGTTGAACGATTTTCCGGCAGCCATCGACATGCTGGAGAAAGCCACGGCGCTGGCGCCCAACTACGCGCCGGCCTGGGCGCATCTGGGGCGCGCGTACACCACCAGCGGATCACTGCAATACGGCGGGCGGGAGCAGTACGGCAAGGCGCAGGCCGCCTACGAGAAAGCCATCGCGCTCAATCCGGCGCTGGTGGACGCGCGTATTTATCTGGCGAACCTGCTGACCGATACCGGCCGGGTGGAGCAGGCCGTGCCGCTGCTGCGCTCGGTGTTGAAAGACAGCCCCAACAACGCTGAGGCCCACTGGGAGCTTGGCTACGCCTATCGCTTTGCGGGGATGCTGAAGGAGTCGGTGGCGGAGTGCGAGAAGGCGCGCCAGAACAATCCGCAGGTGAAGATCAGCAGCTCGGCGATCAACGGATATCTCTACCTCGGCGAGTACGACAAGTTTCTGCAGAGCCTGCCGGCGAATGGGGCGGCGTACATCGTCTTCTATCGCGGACTGGCGGAATACTACATCGGCAATCGCGAACAGGCGGCGAAGGACTTCGACGACGCCTATGCCAAAAATCCTTCTCTGCTGCCCGTCGATGTTGGACGGGCGCTCAGCTCTGCCATCCGGCACGACAATGCGACCGGGATCAAGTTCCTGGGACAGACGGAGGACAAGATTGAAGAGCGCGGCGTGGCCGACCCGGAAGGTATCTACAAAGTGGCGCAGGCCTACGCCGTGCTGGGCGATAAGCCTGCCGCTCTACATATGCTGCGGCATAGCATCGACGGCGGCTTTTTTTGCTATCCCTACTTCGTCCGCGACCCGCTGATGGAGAGCCTGCACGGCGAGCCTGAATTCCAGCAACTGATGCAGCAGGCGCTGCGCCGGCATGAGCAGTTCAAGAAAGTGGTTGGGGATAGTGGTTAAGGGATCCTGAGCTAGGGGATTCATAGGCAATCTCTGATGAGCGTTTCCCGCTCTCCTGCTATCACCGCTCGTGATGCAGCCGCCGCCATATTTCGGGGAAGAATTCGTTAAAGGAGTCGGAGATGAAGCGGGCGCCAAAGCCTTCGCCGCTGCGCACCATCGCGTGCTGCCAATCGGCCTCGCTGTGCGCGCGCCAGGAGTTGGAGGCGAAGTTGTTGGCGAAGATGGCGACGTAGCGGGCGTAGGCAGGGTGGCGCTCGCCGTCGGAGCGATAGGCCCGGAAGGTGAGATCGGCGATGTTGCGCAGCCGCGCCCCTACGGGCAAACCCACAGTATGGTGGTATCGCGGATCTTCACCCCATGCCGCACCGAGGCTGGCTTCGATGGCATTTCCGGTGGAGACGCCGGTAAGCCGCATACCATAGCGTTTAGCGAAGCCTTCCCAGTGCGGACCATACTCGTGCGGACTGTTGGTGGCGGTGCCGAAGCCCGCCGAGAAAACGCCTCCCAGCAGGCTCTTGGGTCCGGCCGTCGCCCGCGTGAACCATACCAGGCGCTGCTGCGGGGTGACGGGCTGGTAATCGCTGGGCCGCGCCGGAACCACGGGGACGTGGTGGGCAAAGACCGTCGACAAGTCCTGCTTGACTTTGGGAGCGGAATTGTCATGCGACTGGGCGCGCGCCGGGCTGAACAGCAGCGTAACGCAAAACACCAGCGCAAGCGGCAATGCCGGGTTCAACCGCCTGCTCGTTGCGCCCACTTGTACTCCCTGAGATAAGAATTCGTCACTCTGTTCGACGATGAGGTGCTCGTTGCGGTTGTGTGGTGTATAGCCGGCTCGGGAGTTATAACAAGGGCGTAGACGCTAGCCTGAGGGTCAGCTCTACCGATGCTTGCTCTAAGGCCAGCTTTACCGTTCTTGCTTTGGTGATACGGATGACTTTAGCCATACGGATAAAAGATAAAGAACAGCAGCGAAAGCGCGGTCAGCACGAGCAGGCCGGGGCGCAGTTGCCGCCATTTGCCCGCCACTGCCTTGCAAACAGGATAGAGCACGAACCCGGCGCAGATCCCTATCGCGATATTAAAAGTGAATGACATTAATGTAACCACCGCGAAGGCGGGCACCGACTCCGAGTAATCCGTGAAATCAATTCGCACGATGGGCGCCAGCATGAAAAGTCCCACGATGATCAGCGCCGGGCCATAGGCGATGGAAGGGATGGCGGCCACAGCCGGCGCAAAAAACAGCGTGAGCAGAAAGCAGGTGCCGGTCACGAGGGCGGTCAACCCGGTGCGGCCTCCCGCCTCGATCCCGGTTGCCGACTCGATGAAGGCGCCTGCGGTGGTCGTGCCCAGCACGGGAGCAACGCAGGTGGAGATGGCGTCCACCAGCATGGGGCGCTCGATCTGCGGTAGGTGGCCGTCCTGATCGAGGAAGCCGGCACGTGCCGACAGCCCGATCAGCGTCCCCATGGTGTCGACGAACGCCATAATAAAGACGGTCAGCACGACCGGGAAGCTGCGCCAGGCTAGGGCGCCGCGGAAGTCCAGGCGCCAGAGGAGCGGGGCGAGCGCCGGAGGCATGCTGACCAGGCGTCCAGGCGTGGGGGTGACCCTGGCCAGATGAGCGACGACCGCGGTGACCAGGATGCCAATCAGGATCGCGCCCGGTATTTTGCGGATGACCAGCACCGCCAGCAGCAGGAAGCCGAAGATCGCTATCAGGACCGGCGGCGAGGTCAGCGGACCAGGTTTGACTGGCGCTCCCGGCACTCCCAGCTTCACCAGCCCGGATTCGTTCAGCCCTATAAACGTAAGGAAGAGCCCCATGCCCACGGCAAAGCTGTAGCGCAACGAGCTGGGTATGGCTTCGACCACCCAGCGCCGCAAATGGGTCACGGTCATGACGATAAAGAGCAAGCCGGCCAGGAAGACGGCACCCAGGGCGGTCGGCCACGGGATGCCCAGCACCTTGCAGACGGTATAGGCGATGAAGGCGTTTTCGCCCATGTAGGGCGCGATGGCGAACGGCCGGTTGGCGTAAAACGCCATCAGGTAGCAGCCGAAAGCCGATACCAGTACGGTGGCCACAAATGACGGGCCTTCAGGGACACCGGCGGCGGAGAGAATCGCCGGATTCACCACCACGATATAAGACATCGTGGTGAAGGTGGTCAGGCCGGCGACTACCTCGCGCGACGGCGAGGTGCCATAGCGGTCGAAAGCGAATAGCCGGGTGAGTCCAGGCAAACGGCGCTCCAAGTTCAGTGCTTCGAAGCATCTGGGATGATATCTCAAGCCGTTTGCCGGACAGCGGGACGCGGCCCCTACGCAGCGACTTGGCATCCCGCCGGTCACGTGTTTTTCCCCGGAACCGCAACTCTCTGCACTTGCCGTTTACGATGTCACGGGTAAGTGAATGAATCTATTACCGCGTGAACTGGAAGCAAACGTGCGATTCCGGACAGTGAGTTAGGCCAACTCACAACTCCGGAGGAGATATGAAAGCAAAAACCCTGCTGGTCGTTGTCGCCATGGCAGTTTTGGTATGCGCGCCAGCGGCCTTTGCCCAGAACCTGGTGACCAATGGCGGGTTCGAGACGGGCGATTTCACGGGATGGAACGAAGTGGGGAACTTTGAGTTCTCGCAGGTCGTAAGCGGGCCCTTCGTTAGCTTCACCGGCGCCCAGGAAGGCAGCTTCTACGCCACCTTTGGGCCGGTAGGCAGCCAAGGCGGAATCAGCCAGTCCTTCAGCGACACCGCTGGCGGCTCCTACCTGTTCAGCTTCTGGCTAAACGCGGTAGGCGACGATCCCAGCAGCGTCACCGTAATGTGGGACGGAACCACAGTACTGTCGCAGACTGACCCGAACACCGGCAATGTCTGGACGAATTTCACCTTCAACGAGACCGGCACCGGCCACGACACGATTACGTTCCTCTTCCAGGACGATCCGGCGTACATCGCTCTGGACAATGTCTCGGTTACACCGAGCGGCGGAACAACCTCCGTGCCGGAACCGAGCAGCTTGCTGCTGATGGGCTCTGGCGCCCTGGCGCTGGCTGGCGTAATTCGCCGCAAGTTCCGTGGCTAGCACTTAGCGAGAGCGGCACTTGCTTACGTGAATCTTAGGGGCACCCAACCAGGTGCCCCTCGTTTTTTTTTGCTCGCGCCGCTCGGCCTGAAGAAGGGCTGATCTCCTCATCTGCCGGTTTGCATCGGGTCTGCCCCTCAATCATGCGTAACGAGAATTCGGTCGTGGTGGCAGTTTGGAATTCTTAGCGGTGGAAGAGCCGGGGTTCAGTCCGGCGAACCACGGGCCATTGACGGCGGCTTTAGCCGCGGCAACTCCATCCGTCGTTCCTCTCGGCACGGCTGAAGTCGTGCTCTTTCAACCGCTGCGATTTCAAACTGACCCACTACCCAGACTCGACACGCGCGTGTCAGGCGCGGCTCAGGTACACTCTCGTCTTGCGATGAGCTGTGGTTTCCGGTATGAGTGACGGCAACATGGGCCCCAGGCTTGAGCGGCTTCTCCCTCCGGCGTTGCGGGAAGCGGTACTGGTGCTCGCGTTGATTGCCGCCACCACGGCCACATACTCGATCGTCAACCGTAATCCCTTCATCTTTCTCGACGACTACGGCTACGTCGTCACTAATTCCCACATCCAGCAACTGAATTGGGAGACTGTGAAGTGGGCGTTCACCACCTACCGCGCCGCCAACTGGCATCCGTTGACCTGGCTATCGCATGCGCTGGACTGGCATCTGTTTGGGCTCGATGCCGGCCGCCATCATGAAACCAACCTGCTGCTGCATGTGCTGAACGTCGTCACTCTTTTCTGGATACTGTCGCAGGCGACCCGGCGTCGCGGGCGCAGCTTCATGGTCGCAGCCCTGTTTGCGCTTCACCCCATTAACGTGGAGTCGGTGGCCTGGGTGGCCGAGCGCAAAAACCTGTTGAGCATGTTCTTCTTTCTGCTGGCGCTGGGAGCTTACTACACGTATGCGCGTAAGCCGCGCGTTACAACGTATCTGGTCGTCGCCGGTCTGTACGCGCT
>Ga0070741_10005651_pt1 | contig 27549 bp, 23 predicted proteins | sample Coa_R1_4_FD_66440 | JGI IMG/M metagenome (GOLD analysis project Ga0070741, IMG submission 66440) | Surface soil microbial communities from Centralia Pennsylvania, which are recovering from an underground coalmine fire - Coalmine... | ecosystem: Environmental > Terrestrial > Soil > Unclassified ...
GGGATGAACTTCTTCTTCTGCTCCTCGGTGCCGAAGTCGCGGAACATCAGGACGGTGGGATGGTTGCCGACGATGGAGCTTTCGTTCTGGAGGTCGTTATGGAGCCCGAGGCCCTTGGCGGCCAGGTATTCGCGGATTATCGCCATCCCGAGGTTTGTGCCGTCGCGTCCGCCGTACTCCCTGGGCAGGGCGTAGCGGTAGTGGCCCGCGCGATCGGCGCGCCGGCGCATCTCGGCCAGCAGTTCCTCCCATTCCTTGCGCGGGAGGCCGTCATTTTCGAAGTCGGTCCGGGCCCATTCGCGGCGATGGTCGAAGAAGCGGATGTTGTCGTTTTCGCGTTCGAGCGGCCTGATCTCGCGCTCGATGAAGTCGTCGAGTTCTTTCAGATAGGCCTTGATATCGGCCGGAATTTCGAAGTCCACGGTTTACTCTCTCCTTTTTCTCTGCACGAGCTAAACGAGCGTTTAACAAAAGGCCAAATTGAACGAAAGCGCAAGAGTTTCCCCATTCCGGACGCGTGCTAAAGTGACACGCCGGGAGATTCATCCATGCCTTATCAGACCATCCTCTACGATGTCGCCGACAACGTTCTAACCATCACTCTCAATCGCCCCGAGCGGCTCAACGCCTTCACGGGGGAGATGATGGCGGAGATGATCGATGCGTTCGACCGGGCGGACAAGGACGACTCCGTCCGCGCCGTCATCGTGACCGGCGCGGGCCGGGGTTTCTGCGCGGGCGCGGATCTGTCAGCGGGCGCCAACACCTTCAACTACGAGGCGCGCGACGACCGCCCCGATCGCAAGCCGGTCCGCAACCCGGACGGATCGGTGAACCTGAGCGATGAATCGATTCGCGACGGCGGCGGACGGCTCACCTTGCGCATCTTCGAATGCCTCAAGCCCGTGATTGCCGCGGTCAACGGACCGGCGGTCGGTGTGGGCGTCACGATGCAGCTTCCGATGGACATCAGGCTCGCGTCTGAAAACGCGCGTTTCGGCTTCGTCTTCTCGCGCCGCGGGCTGGTGCCGGAGGCGTGTTCGAGCTGGTTCCTGCCGCGAATCGTGGGAATCTCGCAGGCGCTCGAATGGGCCTTCAGCGGCAGAGTGTTCTCCGCACGGGAGGCGCTCGAAGGCGGACTGGTCAGCGAAGTCCTCAAGCCCGAGGAGCTTTTGCCGGCGGCGCGGGCGCTGGCGCATGAGATCGCCGACAACACCTCCCAGGTTTCCGTCGCGCTCATCCGGCAGATGTTCTGGAAGATGCTCGGCGCGGACCATCCGATGGAGGCGCACAAGATCGACAGCCGCGGAATTTTCGTGCGCGGCTCATCGGCCGACGCGAAGGAGGGCGTGATGTCGTTTTTGGAGAAGCGGCCGCCCAATTTCACCGACCGCGTGTCCACCGGGATGCCGCCGTATTTCCCGTGGTGGACCGAGCGAAAGTACTCCTGACCGGCGCCGCCCCGGCGCGAGCCTCGGTCGTCATCGAACACGCGCGGGGCGCCCATCAAGGAGCGCCCCGCGCGGCTTTGCCTTCACTTCGGTGCCGACAGCACTCCTACCGCCTAGTCATCACCGCCGCCGCCTTCGGAACCTTCCTGCTCAATGCGGCTGGCGGCCACGGTGCCGTCAGGCTGCGTGACGCCGCGGATTTCCGCATCGCCCGGGGCGAGGTCGCCGCATGCGGCGCTGTGATTGTCGCCGACCTTGATGACGGTGGTGTCGCCGATGGTGACGGTCACGGATCCGCCCTCGTGCTCTGGCGTGAAATCCAGCGACGGCGGAGTGGCGGCGCAATTGGTCGAATTGATCGTGCCTTCGGACTCGAACTCGTTCTCGCGTACTTCGATCTTCGCCGCGTTGACGCTGCCATCGGGCTGAGCGGCGCCTTCGACCTTCACGTTTGCTCCCACCGGGATGTCGGAGCAGGCGGCGGAGGATTGCTTGTCGGAATCCTCGAGTTCGATCTTCGTTGAATCCGCGATATTCACGGTCACGACCGTGCCGTCGGAGCGCTGCACGGCGATCGAGGCGGGGCAATTCGCCGATTGAACCACGCCGTGGAAAGACACTTCGCCGTCGTGCTCGTCCTCGCCCGGATTGACCTCCACCTCGGTCGCATCGATTCCGCCGCTTCCGTTGCGCATCCCCTCGGCCTTGGCGGGTGCGTTGACGAACCCGGCCAGGGTGGCGCAATCGGCGATCGCCGTGTCGGACGCCTCGTCAATGATGTGTGCGACCGCGGCATCGAAGGACATCGTGAGCGCGGCGCCGCCGTCGCCGGGAGTAATCGTGAGGGTGTTGGGCGCCGCGTTGCAATCAACGGCGGAGAGGATGCCCTTCACCTCGACGTCCTCTTCGTCGGGATCGGCGGATCCGTCGTCGTGAAGCGCCACGTTCTGAAGCGACACGCGGCTTCCGGGCGGCACGTTGACCGTCGTCGTGAAACTCTTCTTTCCGTTCTTGAACCTGAGCGTGTGACTGCCGGAAAGGCGTTTTCCGGACAGGCTGAAGAAGCCGCTGGAATTGGTCCGCGTCGACATCCCCGCGCCGACCACGGTCACCTTCACCTTCGGCGCTCCTGTCACGGAACCGGAGATGGTCGAGACGGGCTTGCGCGCGCGTTTCTGGCGCGCGGCGGCGGCTTGCGGCGCCGCGCACACCGCGATTGCGGCCAGCGCCGCGATCGCGCGCACCATCAGCGCACTCAGGCGCCGATCGTGCCACTTTCGTTTCCCCGCGGTTTCACTGTCCATTTCTGCTCCTCCCCGTGTTGAATCGCGCGATTTTGAGGGACGCGATCCACTACCTGAAGGCATCTGTAGTGAACGCATGCCACGTCATCAATTGATTTTTTTGTCAGTGAGCGGCTTGGGTCGTGAACGGGAGGATAAGCGCGTCGCGACGCACCACGCATTCGCTTCGACGCTCTTGTCCGATGTTGGCGCAGGTTGATGATGCGAAGCGCGCAGCGCTTCACATGGCAAGTCGAGATCGCGTCCGATAGTCGAGCGGCCCCGCCCGCGCGATTGCGTATCGGGCGGGGCGCTCGCTGAGGGGCCTCAGACGATCTGTCCCGCTCTCGCCTCGGTGTAGGCGCCGGATTCGACCGCGATCGCTCCGTTGACGATCACCAGGTCGATTCCGCGGGCATGGCGGATGTAGCGATTGCCGCCGCCCGGGAAATCGCTTACGAACCGCTCTTCGCCGCGCGAGATGGTCTGCGGATCGAATATCGTGAGGTCGGCGGCCGCACCCTGGGCGATTCGTCCGCGGTTTCGGATTCCCCAGGCGTCGGCGGGCTCGGCGGTCAGGCGATGCACCGCGCGCTCCAGGCTCATCGCGCCGAACTCTCTTACGAAGCGGGCAAACAGATCGGTGGTGTCGCCCGCGCCGCAGAACTGCGAGACGTGCGCGCCAGCATCGGACGCCCCGATGTGAATCGAAGGATGGTCGAGGATGCGGGCGACGATTGCCGGATCGCCGTGGATGATCTCGTTGATTCGGAACTCGGTGCGAAGCTCGTCGGCAACCGCGATATCCAGCATCGCGGCCGGGATGCTCTTGCCCTGCTCCCGGGCGATCTCGGCGAGACGGCGGCCCTGGTAGTCGCGATTCGACGGATTGTAAACCTCGCCCACGATCGCGGCTCTCAGCAGCGGCAGGATGGTGCGCTCGGCGTCCTTCACCAGCCTGTCGCGCGCGGCAGGGTCGGCGAAGCAGGCGATCCGCTCGGGAAGCTCGTGCTGCATGATCGCGTTCCATGACGGAACGCCGTAGAGCAGGAACGAGGTCTCGGAAAGGCGGATATTGATGTTGAACGCGCGCGGCATCGATTGCCCGAACACCCTTGCTCCGCGCGCCCGCTGCTGGTCGAGCTTCTCAAGGTTGCGCTTGTAGTTGTCGGGCTGCGCGGGACTGTAAACGATCGGCGCGATCGTGCAGAAGATGCCGGTGGCGAGGCTCAACTCCCCGAGCTCCTCGATGTTCTTTAGCTGCTGCTCGGGGTCGATGAAGAACGGAACGGTCTGCAGGGTGCCCCGCCCGCTCTTCGCCATCGCCTTGCACAACGCGAGCTTCTCGCGCATGTCCGCGAAGCGGCTCGGGACCGGGCGGAGGTTTTCGTCGATGTCAACGTAGGAGGTGGAAAGGCCGATGGCGCCGGCGGCCATCGCCTGCTCCATCACCTCGCACATCCGCGCGATCTCCTCGTCCGTCGCGACCCGCTCCTGGCTCGCCGGACCCATCACGTAGTACCGAAGCGCGGAATGCCCGACCAGCGCACCGACGTTGATGCCGAGGCCGGGGCGGATGAAGTCGAGATACTCGCCGAAGCTCTCCCAACTGAACGGGACGCCCGCGTCGAACGTGGGCTCCTTGATGTCCTCGATCTTGCCGAACATCCTGATGAGCTTGCGGCTGGCCTCCTTGCGCACGGGCGCAAGGCTGAGCGAACAGTTACCGACCACGACCGTCGTGACCCCGTGCTCAAGGCTCGGCGTGGCGAGCCGATCCCAGCATAGCTGGGGATCGTAATGGGTATGGACGTCGATGAAGCCGGGGCTTAGCACGTGCCCGCGGGCGTCGATCTCACGATCGGCGCGTCCTTCGAAAGCGCCGACCGCCGCTATCTTTCCCGCACTCACGGCGACATCGCCCTTAAACGGCGGCGCGCCGGTTCCATCCACGATCGTTGCGTTGCGAATGGCAAGTTCTGGCTGACTCATCCGGTTTGTTCTCCCGATTGGGCCCTTTTCATGGGCGTCTGCGGTCCGCGATGCGGCTGCGGGCTGTTTCACCTGGCGAAGCGGCGCCTTAACCAATCGACCATTATTCGATTGACCTCGTTGGGAAACTCCTGCTGCACCCAGTGCCCGGCCTTCTCGATATTGTGCATCTCGAGATCCGAGCACATCGACGGCATCCCCGCCGCCATCTCGGGCCTGAGCGCGACGTCCCAGGCCGCCGTGATCATCAGGCACGGCATCGAAAGCTTCACGGTGCCGATCTCAGGATGCTCGCGGGCGTTGCGGTCGATATTGCGGTACCAGTTGATTCCGCCGCGAAAGCCGGTTTTCTCGAAGGCCCGCACGTAAACCTCGAGCTCTTCGGGGGTGACGATGAGCGGAGTGGCGGGCTCGAACTCGTCGATGCGCCGGAAGGGGTTCATGTCCAGCTTCCCGTCCGCCATCATCCGCCGCGCCGCCTCCATCGGATCGACCGGCGCGCGCATCAGGCGGTCGAAGATAAGCCGCGCCCTGGGATCCATCACCGCCTCGGCCTTGCCCGGCTCCTGGAACCAGAGGATATAGAAGCGGTCGTCCTCTCCACCCACCAACAGCCGCATCCGCGACGTCTCGGGCATCGCGATGTACGGCGTGCAGACGCCGATCACACCGGCGGTCCGCTCCGGGTACATCACCGGCATCGCCCATGCGACGAATCCGCCCCAATCATGGCCGGCGAAGATCGCGCGCTCGATTCCCAGCGTATCGAGCAGGCCGACGAGATCGCCGGTCAGTTCGGTGATTCCGTAGTCGGAGACGGCGGGCGGCGCGCTCGAATCGCCGTAGCCGCGCTGGTCGGGCGCGATCGCGCGAAAACCCGCGGCCGCGACGGCGGGAAGCTGGTAGCGCCACGAGTAGGCCAGTTCGGGAAATCCATGGCAGAAAACCACCGCAGGACCGCTGCCCATCTCGTGGACCGCAAGGGAGATGGGAGGCTGATTGGCGCGGGCGGGCAGGTTGACTGCGCGTGCTTTGGGCCAGTTCAGCTCGGGCATATTCGATTCCTCCCCGGGAATTCTCCGATTATTCCATCGCCCCTCGCAAAGCGATCGGCTTCACGCTGAAGCCTTCTGCCTGGCGGCCTGTTCGGCGAAGTGCTTCTTGACGGTTTCGGTGGCCGCCTGGATCGCCTTTCCGATGAGCTCCTGGTTGTGGTCGGTGTACCACTGAAGCGATTCGGCGCGGGCCGTGTTGGAGCCGTTGAAGCGCGGCAGAACGTGGCGCGCGAACAACTCGTACGACCGCCTGGTCGCATCGAAGTTCGCCCAGTTGTGCGCCAGCATCAGGAAGCATCCGAAGCCTCCGGACTGCTTCTCCAGCCGCTCGATCATCGCGATCGCGTCGTCGGGAGTGCCGATCACCGCGCGCCCCGACTCCACCATCGCGCGCGCCGGATCCTTCGCCGAAAGATCGTCGCCGCTTGCGGTGGGATTGATTCGGCTGAAGTAGTCGACCCACTTGGTCAATCCGAAGCCGACGTCGCGCATCGCCTGCTCGCGGCTTTCCGCCAGGTGCATCGGCGCGACGAGGCGGAGCACCGATCGGTCCATCGTGCGGCCGTGCTCGCGGGCCACATCGCACGCGACCTGCCAGTTGGTGCCAAGCACGTCGTAGCCGCCCTGCTGCGATGCCGCCACGCACAGCATCCCGAGTCCGTAGCGTCCGGCGAGCTTTCCGCCCGAAGGGGTGAAGGTGCTCGCGACGGCGAATTCGGGCAGCGGGCGCGAGTAGGGCAGAAGCTGGCATCGCGCTTCCTTGAGCGTGTACCACTCGGTCTGTTCGGTGACCACCTCGCCCGAAAGCAGCCTCAGGATAACGTCGAGCGACTCGGCCATCCGGTCGCGCTGCTTCGGCACCGGCACCCCCATCATCTCCGCATCGGAAGGCAGAAGGCCGGGGCCGACTCCGAACATCGCGCGCCCGCGGGTCATATGGTCGAGCTGCGCAACTCGATTCGCGACCATCAGCGGATGATGGTACGGCAGGGAGATGACTCCGGTGCCAAGGCGGATTCGCTCCGTCCGTTCCGCGGCCGCGGCGATCATCAGCTCGGGCGACGCGATGATCTCATAGCCGGCCGAGTGATGCTCTCCGATCCAGGCTTCATCGAAGCCGAGGCGATCGAGATGCTCGATCAACTGGATATCGCGGCGGAGCGCGAGGGTGGGATCTTCGTCAACGGGATGAAACGGCGCCATGAAGATGCCGCATCGCATTCGGTTCGGTCTGATTTCGGTCATTCACTGCTCCTTCAATTGGCAATCGTTGCCGGAGGATACGGAGGGATATCTTCGGGATCGGGGGCGGGCCTTGCGGGCCGGCTCAGGATCTCGTTGACGGCCGCAAGGAACGCCTCGTCGGTTGCGAGCGACTCGGGCGGCCGGTTGAGGTTCAGCACGTTGAAGAGCGCATCGGCGATGACCGGATTTCCGCCGCCCTCGCGCATGATGCGTTCCCACGCGGCGCCGCCGAGCGGATCGCCGCCGGAAGCGTCCGCCGCCTCGGCTCCCTGGTCGCGCTTCAGCGCCTCCCGGTCGCGCGCGACCGAGAGCGTCCATGGCTGGCGCAGGAACTCCGCCTGGCGCTTGAAGAAGGCGGAGGGAAAAGCCGGGTCGGCGCTGTCCATCTCGGAAAGCATCGCCCGCAGGATCTGCGCGCATACCGACGCGCTCGTCATCCCCTGCCCGTAAACCGGATTGAATCCGCATACCGCGTCCGCAAGGCTCAGGAACCCCGCCGGTCCCCTCCAGTTCTCGTAATGCCGCCATACGTTCTGCATGCCGCGGCGATGGAATATCGGAGAGATGGGCTTGGAGATCGCGACGGCTTCGGCCACGATCGGCGAGCGCAGCCGCGCGCAGAGCGCGGCGAACGACTCGTGATCGGCGGGCAGCGTCCTGCCGCCCCACGAGGCCAGAGTCAGCAGAAAACGATCGCCCTCGATCGGCAGGATGAGGGCAAAGTAATAGTCCTCGGGCCGCCTGGGTTTGGCGGGAGGGTTGATGAAAATTCCTTTCCACCACCACCCGGACGGGATCTGGCCGGCCGGCGGCGCCTGGTACCAGCAGGTGCTGTAGCCCGCGTCCGCGTCGACCTCCTCGCGCTCGACGGGCGCAAAGCCGTACGCCTCGAGCCATTGCGGCGCGCGCGACGCGCGCCCGCTGCAATCGACGATCAGCGCTCCCTCGACTCGGCTCTCCGAGCCGTCGGCGAGCTTGCGGATTTTCACGGCGGCCATCCGCGAGCGATCCGGAGAAAGTTCGAAGCCGGCGGCCTCGGTTGCTTCGATCACCGAAATCCGGGGGTTGTTCATGATTCGCTCGCGGATGACCTTTTCGATGAGGAGCCGGCTTGCGAAGAGCATCTGATGGCCGGTGTGGCGGCGCGGCGCCCATCCGTCGGGCTGCAGCGTGGCGAGATCCAGGCCTGCATCGAAATCGAGAGCCCCTCGCTCGCGCAGGGTGTCATCGAGTCCGGGAAAGAGGGAATTGAGTTCGCGCCGTCCCCGATCGAGCATCGCGTGCGGATGGCGGCTTTGGGGGACGCCCTTGCGATGAACGGCGTCGCGCGGCAGGTCGTCGCGTTCGATGATCAGGACCCGTTCGAAATGGTCGGCGAGCACGCGCGCCGCGCACATCCCGCCGATCCCGCCGCCGATTACGACGGCGTGTCTTGCTGCCATGTACTGCTACCTCGCTTTTGAGCGGATGAAATCAAACGGAATCGGCGCCGGCGGGCGCAGGCCCCGCCGGCATTCGTTTGGACATTTTCTCTTGACACGATTCGGATTGCGCGCAAGGCGGCGGCCCCGAGTCCCCTCACTTGCTAATCACCGTGGTCCGCATGCGGGAAGACCCGTCCTCGCGCGACTCGATCATCGCGCGGCCGCCGCGGCCTCCGCCTGGATCGCCTTGACGCCCGGGTTGAGCTTGGGCATCACGTACCTGCCGATCAGGTCGATGGTCTGCATGACCTTTTCGTGGGGAACCGAGGCAACCTGCACGAGCATCAGCAGCAGATCGACGCCCGCCGACTCGTACATCTTCGCGACCTTCAGACAGTCCTCGGGATCGCCGACCATCACCGCGCCGGCCTGGATGCGCTTGTCGAGTTCGGCGATGGACAGCCGATAGTCGCCGAGCGCGACCGCCGCCTCCGCCATCTTCTTGTAGTACTCGTAGCCCTTGACCTCGCGTTTGGCGAAGGGCGTGAAAAGCTCGGCCCCCTTGCGGGTCGTGAAATCGATCGCATCCTTGCCAAGCTGCATCGCCTCCTCGCGGGTCGGCGCGCAGATGCATACGGTGGCGGCGGCGGTGCGGTTGTTGACGAACGATCCGACCGGCTCGCAGTTCTTGAGCGCGTTCTTGTAGGTCTCGACCAGTTTCTCGAGCACGCCGGGCTCCGAGATTCCGAATCCGAGCGCCCCGATCCCCTTGTGGCCGGCGACCTCCCACGTGGTCGGCTGGGTCGCGGCGACCCAGATCGGCGGATGGGGTTTCTGGACGGGCTTGGGGATCACCTCGCGCTCCGGCATCTTGAAGTACTTGCCGTCCCACGAGAAGGTCTGCTGCGTCCACATCTTCGGGATCGCCGTCACCGCCTCTTCCCACATCGGCCGCGAATCCTCGGGATGAACCTGGAAGCCGTCCAGCTCCGCCTCCGTGATCGAGCGGCCGGTGCCGAATTCCACGCGGCCGTTTGACATGATGTCAAGCACAGCGATCCGCTCCGCCACGCGCGCCGGATGGTTGAACGGAATCGGAAGCAGGCAGACGCCGTGCCCCAGCCGAATCCGCGAGGTCGCCTGGCTCAGGGCTCCGTACCAGACCTCGGGAGCCGACGAATACGACCATTCGGTCAGGAAGTGATGCTCGACCGTCCACACCGAGTGATAGCCGAGCCGGTCGGCGAGCTTAACCTGCTCGGTCGCCTGGTGATAGATGTCGTACATGAAGCCTTCGTAGTGAGGACGGCTTCGCTGGATTTCGTACTGCAGCGCAAATTCCATTTTCGTCAGTCTCCTTCCGCCTCCGGATGGACCGGGCGCCCGGGCGATTCCTGAAGAGCCGGCGCCGCCAGGTGGGACAGGTTCCGGCGGCGCCGGCAGGGGTAAATGGTCATTTACTTCCGCTTCCCGAAGGTTAGTAAATGACCGTTTACTTGTCAATCGGAAAAAAGCATGATGAGAACGCGATCGGTTGAGATGAGCACTCGGAAGGCTTTTTCGCGCCAGCCCGCCGCGGGCGATGCGCCGGGCGTCAGATGGCGCAGGCCGGGGAAACCGGCGCGCCTCGCAGGCGCCTGCGCGGAAAGCTCCGAATCCACCCGCGAGCGAATCCTGACCTCCGCCGCGCGCCTGTTCGCCGAACGCGGCTTCGAGGGCGCCTCGATGCCCGCGATCGCCAAGGCCAGCGGCATCACCGCCGGAGCGATCTACAAACACTTCAAGGGTAAGGGCGAACTCCTGCTCGAAGTGGTCGTAAGATCGTTTCTCTCAAGTCCGCTTTTCGCGCAGGCTCCGGAGAATGACGACGTGGTGGCGGCGCTGCCCCGGCTTGCCGCCGCCTACACCGACCCCGAGCAGAAGCTGGTGCGCCAGCTTTCGATCGAGGTGCACTCCGCGGCAACCCGCGACATCAAGGTCAGGCAGGTGCTCTTCCAATCGAACCGGCTCACGATCGCGCGAATCTCGAGCAGCATCGCGCAGGCGCAGAAGGAAGGCAGGATCGATCCGCGCCTTAACCCCGAGCAAGCGGCGCGCGCCTTCTGCGTGATGATCATGGGGCTCGTGCACATGGAAACGCTGATGCCCGATCTGGTGGGCGACGCACAGTGGCGCGAATTCGTTCGCGATCGGGTGGCGACCCTCATCGGCGCGCGCTAGCCCGAAATGCCCCTCCTAAGCCGCTCATCGTAGTACGCCGCAAGCTTCTCCAGGACCGGACCGACTTCGCCCGTAATCGAAGATCCGTGCATCACGGCGATCGTCCGCGGTTTGAGCGCGGCGATCCGGCGCACCGTTGCCGCCGTTTCGGGCGTGATCGCGGTGGCGCGGAATTTCTCTTCGGCATCAAGCGCGGCGGCAAGGATGTCGCCGCGGGCGATGGCGGGTCCGTCACCGAACTGGAACAGAAGATCGCTGCTGAACAGCGTGCCGGTGGTTTCCTCGAAGATCAGGCCTGCATCCCAGCAATGCGGAACGTGCGGAGTGTCGAGCCTCCGCACGCGGCGTCCGCCCAGATCGATCACTTCGTCGTCGGCGAGCGCGCGCGGCGGGCGGAGGGCGCTGTCGTTAAGCCAGATGTTGCATCCGATTCTGCCGTGCGCCGCAACCGCGTTGGGCGCGGCGGAAAGCCATTCGTTGAGCGATCCGCACTCGTCCGATTCGACGTGGCTGAAGGTTATCCACCTAAGGCGCGCGAGAGCGACTATCCTCGCCGCCGCGGCCGAGACGGACGGGAACAGCGAGCGCTGTCCGCAGTGAAACAGCATCGGCTCGTCAGCATCGATGAGGAACTGGTTGAAGTTGATTCCGGCGGGCGGGGCGACGTCGGGCACGAAGGTTGACAGCCGGTAGATTCGGTCCGCGATTTCATCGATTCGGGTCTCCATCGCAAACTCCCTTCGGCGCGCGGCCTCTGAAATACATACAGTCTGTATGTTTATGGTCCCGCCGGGCCTTCCCGGTCAAGCGCCGCCGCCGCATTCGCGCCCGCGGGGCGGAAAGCCGCGGTGGATAGCGCCGCATTTCCTGCTTTGACAGCAACCGGCGGTTCGGCGACACTGAATTTGTCGAGGCCATCATCGTCCCGCGGCTTCGATCTCCCCAACCAAACCCGGCCCGCGAGGCCCCGAAATTCCCGATGTTTGCCATTCATCACATCGATTGCGCCCTTTTTGTCGTTTCCCCAGTTCGCCCATCCCGCGGGCGGCAAAGCGGCGGTCTCGATGCCTTTTAAAACGATACGAGGAGGTTCCTCGCGCTATGCTGACGGTCACCATCCAAGCTGTGGCGCTGTTGAATGCGGCAAAGGCCGCGCAGGGAGCCGCGCCCGACTCAGGCATCCGCATCCGCCGGGGCGTGATCGAGCAGGCCGGAGAGCGCGCCGTCGCGATAGGCTTCAGTATCAGCGACGCACCCGATCCGGGCGACGAAACGGTCGAGCAGCACGGTCTGCGGATCTTCATCGAAGACTCGCTCGTCCAGGCGCTCGATGGGCGCACGCTGGATGTCTGGAACGAGGGGGATGAAGGTCCGGAACTCATCTTCCGCTGACGCTTTGCGCCGCCTTTTGCGATCGCGCGCCGTGTCGCGACCGGCGCGGCGCGAGATGGCAGGTCATTTTGCGGGCCGCTTCAGCACGTAGCGGGCGGCCGCCGCCGGTTCGTCCGTGATAAAAAGGACGTCCCTTCGGTCGGCCAGCTCGCGCAGAAGCGGATAGACCGGCGCGCTCACCTCATATTGCCGCTTCCCGAGAAAGACCATCAGATTCAGGTCCGCGGGCGAAGGGAAATGGCTTTCCTCAGCGGTCAGAAAGATCTCTTCGCGAGTGCCGGCACCGCCCGGCGAGAATATGATTCCGCCGCGCGAGGTAGCGATGAGCTGGGATTCGCGGATACACCTGTCGAAATAGCGGGCGATGCGGGTGGCAAAGGGATTTATCGACTCGGTCCCGTAAAACCAGGTGGAGACCGCGAGACTTTCCGCGCCGCCGGGAAATCGGTTCTTTACTTCCATCGCCGCACCCCGATAACGCGCATCGTCGCCCGATGGCGCGGATGCAAGAATCGCGAGTGCCGCATCCAGCGCGGATCGATCGCGTGAGGAAAGATAAGCGCCGAGATTCGCCGCCTCCATCATTCCCTGCCCTCCGCCCGAGATCACGACCCTCCCCTCCTTAGCGATCAGATACGCGGTTTCGGCGGTCCTGCGATACCATGGGTCGTCCCTTCGAGTGCGGCGCGATCCCATTATTCCCACGAACCTTGGTTTGCCCCGCTTCGCGACGAACCGTTCGAGCGCATCATCGATGGAATCATCGTGGATGCGGCGGGCGAGCGCCTCGATGACATCCGGAGAGAAGCGTCCCTTGGAGAGGTAGTCGCAGTAGATCTCCTGGTCGAGCGTGACGCCGGATGATCCGGGGCGCTCGAGTTCTTCGAAGGTGTAAAGCGTCGTGCGATAGGGATCGTAGGGCAGACCGGCGAAGGGCGGCAGTATCGATGCGCCCTTCTCTCTGAGAATCGCTTCAGCCTCGCGCCCCCGAAAGCGGCATCCGAGGAAATAGCTGTCGCCGATCTCCGCCTCCCGCCAGTACGCCGCATCGAATTCCGACAAATCCACCCCCTTGATCGCCGTCATCCGCAGCGAGCGCCCGGCGGCGCGCACCTGCTCGAGCGTGCGAAGCTCGACGATTCGCCCGGACGCCGGCGCGGGCGGGCATGTGGATTCATCGGCGCCCGCCACGGCGGGAAGCATCCGGCCTGCGACAAGTCCGAGACCCGCCGCGGCGCTCCGAGCGATGAAGGCGCGGCGGGCGAGCGTCCGGCGACCGGCTTCACGGCGCGTGAACATGGCCGATATCCTGCGCCGGGAGCGGGGAAAAATCGATGCCGCCGAAGCCGTCCAACGCCATATTCGGAGCTTGCCGAGGCGGCCCCGATTCTGAAATAAGCATGGTAGCCGCCTGAACGCAGCTTACCGGCCGGGACGCTTGTTGCCCGGCCCCGGGGACCGGCCCGGAAGGGAGTGAGCGATGTACGATCTAGTCATTCGCAATGGAACAGTGGTCGATGGAAGCGGGATGCCGCGGTATCGCGCCGATATCGCGATCGCCGGCGATCGGATCGCGGCGATCGGAAAGGTCCGCGACTCCGCCCGCGAAACCATCGATGCCGACGGACACGTGGTCGCACCGGGCCTGATCGATGCGCACACGCACATGGACGCGCAGGTGTTCTGGGATGCCCTTGGAACCTGCTCGTGCTGGCACGGCGTCACCAGCGTCGTGATGGGCAATTGCGGGTTCTCGCTCGCCCCCTGCGGCGAAAAGGACAAGCTGCTCGTGATGCGCAATCTCGAGCGCGCCGAAGACATCTCGCCCGACGCGATGGAGGCCGGAATCAAGTGGTCGTGGACCACCTTCGCCGAATACCTCGATGCGGTCGATCGGCAGCCCAAAGGCATCAACTATGCCGCCTACATGGGGCATTCCGCCCTCAGGACCTACGTGATGGGCCAGCGGGCGTTCGAGGAACAGGCCACCACCGAGGACCTGCAGATGATGCGCGAGGAGCTGCGCGACGCCATCCGCGCGGGCGCGATCGGATTCACCACCTCGCGCACCAGCAACCATCAGACGCCCGACGGCAAACCCGTCGCCAGCCGAATCGCAAACTGGGACGAGGTTCGCCATCTGGTGGGCGTGATGGGCGAGCTGGGCGCCGGAATCTTCGAGATCGCAGGCGAGGACACCGGGGCGGAGGGACCGCGCCTCGACGACTACCTGGCCAGGCTGAAGGCTCTTGCGGTTGACACCTCGGTTCCGGTGACCTTCGGGATGTTCAGTTCGAGAAGGGCGCCCAACTACTGGCGGCGCTATTTCCAGCTCGCCGATGAAACCGCGGCGGCGGGCGGCCGCATGTTTATCCAGGTCCACAGCCGATCCCTCAACGTCCTTCTGTCGTTCGAAACGGTGATGCCGTTCGATCGGATTCCCGCGTGGAAGGAGATTCGCAGGCTGCCGCTCGCCGACCAGGAGGCGGCGCTGCGCAATCCGGAAACTCGCCGGCGCCTGGTGCAGGCCGCCCGCGAACAATCGCGCGAAGGCGACCGCGGCGTCGGCGCCGAACCCCGCTTCGCCAACTTCAAGTGGATCTTTCCCCTGCTCCGCCCCGTGCCGCCCCATCGCTCGATCGCCGAGATCGCGGATGCCGAGGGCAAGGATCCCGTCGATGTGATGATCGATCTGGCGCTGGAGAAGAATCTCAAGCTGTTTTTCATGCAGACCCTGGTCAACGAGGACCAGGATCACGTGCTGGAGATGATGAAGAATCCGCGCTCGGTCGTGACGTTCTCGGATTCGGGCGCGCACGTCTCCCAGATCATGGACTCGTCGCTGCAAACGCACGTGCTCAGCTACTGGGTGCGCGAAAAACAGGCGCTCACGCTCGAGCAGGCGATCAGGCTGATGAGCTTCGTGCCGGCCTATCACTGGGGATTGCGCGGGCGCGGGATGCTGCGTGAAGGCAACTATGCCGACGTGATCGTTTTCGACCCGAATCGGGTCACGCCGCAACTGCCGGTGCTGGCGCACGATTTGCCCGCAGGAGCGCGCCGCCTCAAGCAGAAGTGCGACGGGATGCTCGCGACGGTGGTAAACGGCCGGGTGGTGCTTAAGAACAACGAGCACACCGGAGCGCTGCCGGGAAAACTGCTCCGCGGCCCGCTCGCCTCGTAGCCACCCCTTTTGCTGGAACATCGGCCCCGTCCGCTTCCGGCGGGCGGGGCCTTTTTGTCTCTGGCACGCCTCTCATCAATCGTCGGCGCTTTGAGCAAGCTCGACGCGCGGCGGGTAGTTCGTGCCGCGACTTTGTAATTCTTACAAGCGCAGGCCCGCGCAAATCACGTAAATCGCGGCAATTCCGACTGGCCCGACATCTGCTATCCACGTGCGGGCCGCGATGGGCGCTTGCGAGTCCGGGAAAAGCGGGATGCGTCGGGGCTAAAGCGCCTGTCACCCGCACGGGGAAAAGGAAGGAGAGGTTTCGATGGGTTCCATTCGAAGAATTGCCGCCGCGCTCCTTGCGCTCGCGGCTCTGATAGCCGTTTCCGCCTGCTCCGGACAGCCGCTCTCAACGCGCGAGAAAGGCACCCTCGGTGGCGGAGCACTCGGAGCAGGCACCGGCGCCATCATCGGCGCCGCCGTGGGAGCGCCGGGAGCGGGCGCCGCGATCGGCGGAGCGCTTGGAGCAGGCACCGGCTTCGTGGTCGGCAACGAGCTTCAGAACCACGAGGTTCGCCAATCGCACCTGCAGTCCCAGATGTCCATGCAGCAGCGCGAGATCGAAAACCAGCGCCGCGAAATCCAGGCATTAAAGCAACAGCAGGAGATGGAGTGATCCATCGCGCGGTCCTCCTCCGCATCCATGTGCGGAGGAGGACTAAAACGTCTGCCTTTCCCATTCCGGATCAATCAAAATTGAAGATTATCGAGCCGGGCTCCGTGCGGACGTGCCGGGAGTCCCCTACTCGTCGTCGTCAGCCGAATGCGCCGGCAAAGACGGAGCAAGCCGCTTGAAGTAGATGATCTCCGGATCGTTCTGATCGAGGTTTTCGATCGTGCCGCTTGGAACGAAGCCCAGGCTTTCGAACAGGCCGCGGGCGGCGGTGTTCGATTGATTCGTCGAGGTGAACAGCTTTTCGGTCGGAGCATCCAGCTCCGCCGCGCGCATCAGCGCGGTCGCGATTCCGCGCCGGCGGAATTCCGGATGAACCATCAGCAGCTCGACGAAGCCGTGCCCGAAGAAGTTATGGCCGGTGATGACGAAGCCGCGCACGGCGCCGTCCACTCGCGCAACCGCGCATCGCGATTCACCCAGCGCACGGCCGATCAGGCTTCGGCGCGCAGGCGCCCGGCGCACGGTTTCGTCCAGGGCACAAATGTGCTCAAAATCCTGACTCGTGGCCCGCTCGATTATCACCATCGAAAGACGATAAACCCCGGGGAGCGCAGACTTCCATGCCAGATCAAAATTCGGCCGACCCGTTGATTGTCAAGCACGAGCCGCCGCTCGGATGGCTCATCCTCAACCGCCCGCAGGTGCGCAACGCGCTCAATCTTAGGACCTGGCAGCGAATCCCGGAAGCGATCGGCGAACTCGCGCGCGATGCGTCCGTGCGGGTGATCGTGATGACCGGTTCGACGCCGGAAGCATTCATCTCCGGCGCCGATATCTCGGAGTTCCCCGCGATGAGGGCGGATGCGGCACAGGCGCGCCTCTATCGCGACGCGCCCAATCGCGCGATCAACGCGATGCTCGAATGCCCCAAGCCGATTATCGCGATGATCTCGGGCGTGTGCATCGGCGGAGGCGTGCAGGTCGCCCTCGCCTGCGACATCAGGATTGCCGCCCGCGGCACGCGGATGGGAATTCCCGCGGCGCGGCTCGGACTCGCCTATCCTCTCGAGGGCGTCATCGCCCTGACCCATACCGTCGGACACGCCAACGCCCGCGACATCCTGTTCTCCGCGCGGCTCTTCGACGCCGATGAAGCTTATGCGATGGGATTGGTGAACCGGGTCGTCGAGCCCGCCGAACTCGAAGCCCAAGTGCGCGAGTATGCGACCCGGATGGCCACCAACGCTCCGCTCACGATCGAAGCCGCCAAGGCCGCCATCCGCGAGGGCCTCAAGGATGCCGCCAAACGCGATATCGACGGCGTCTCGGAACTCGTCGCGATGTGCTTCAACAGCGAGGATTACAAGGAAGGTGTGCGCGCGTTCATGGAAAAGCGCCGCCCCGCCTTCCGCGGCCGGTAGGACGAGGCATCGCGACGGCCGGCGCCGGTCTGTTATGCGCGTGAAAAAAGCAGTCGTGATTGCTTGCAACAGTCGGGATTGATGGTAATATCGGCCTTCCCGAAAGGAACTCATCCACCCCATGTCCACCCTGCAGGAAGAGCGAAGCGCCGAAACCCGCAAGCGGCTGATGGAAGCGACGGTCGCCTGCCTTCACGAGCGCGGTTATGCGCGGACGACCACCGTCGAAATCGCAGCGCGCGCGGGAGTGTCGCGGGGCGCCCAGCTTCATCATTTCCCCACCAAGGACGAACTGGTCGTCAGGGCGCTCGAGTATGTCTTCGATCTTCGGGTGAGCGAACTGAGGTCGCTTTCGGCCGAGCTTCCCGCCGGGAATCCGGAGAGCAGGCTGTGCGCGCTGATTGATCTTTTGTGGCCGATCTTCAAGGGACCGACCTTTTACGCGTGGCTTGAGCTGGTCGTGGCAAGCCGCACCGATCCGGCATTGAGAGAGCCGGTCCGGTCAGCGGGAAATCAACTTCACGAACGGGTAAAGCGCGGGCTCGCCGAGATTCTGCAGTGGCCCGCGGGCGCGGACGACGAGCTGGACGCGCTCATCGGCCTGATTTTCGGCCAGCTGGAATCGCTCGCCCTCGAGCGCGAATTGTACGCGCAGGACGGCCAGGACCCTCCGCAGTTCATCCGCTCGATCGCCTGTATCAAGCGGCTGGCGTGCACGATTCTGGCGTCCGTGCGGGGCTCGGATGCACGAGGCTAGCAACGAGGAGATCGTAAAATGGATACCACATCGCCCGTTACGTCGTCCGTCGATTTCTACTTCAACCCGTGGGATGAAAACTTCCGCGCGAATCCTTATCCGCATTACAAGGCGCTGCTTTCGGGTCCGCCGCGGATCCTGAATCTTGGGATCGAAGCCGCGCTGATCGCGCGCTATGAGGACGTCAGGGCGGTGCTGCTGGACCACGCGAATTTCAGCAGCGTGCAGCTCAAGAACCCTGCTCTCGACGAACAAGGCAATCTCTTCGGCGACACTCCGACGGTGCTCTTCAGCGATCCCCCGGTGCATACCCGCCTTCGCCGCCTGGTCTCACGCGATTTCACGCCGCGAAGAATCCGCGAGATGGAGCCGCGAATCCGGGAGATGACCGCGCAACTGCTCGACGCCGCCGCGCGGAGGGGAAGGCTCGAAGTGATGGCGGACGTGGCCAACGCGCTCCCCGTTATGGTTATCGCGGAGATGCTCGGCGTGCCCCGCGAGCAATACCAGACCTTCAAGCGATGGTCGGACAAGGTGATCGAGTCCGACAACGTCCCGCCCGGATTCCCGATGCCGGACGAGATCAAGACCGCCTTCTCCGAATTGCAACAGTATTTCGCCAACGAGATCGAAAGGCGCCGCGCCAATCCCGGCCCGGACCTTGTCAGCGCGCTCGTGGCCGCCCATGAACACGACAGCGAGAACCTGAGCGCCGATGAGCTGCTGCAATTCCTCGTCCTTCTCCTTCTCGCCGGCAATGAAACCACCACCAACCTTATCGGCAACGGGATGCTCGCCCTCGGACGGCATCCGGACCAGATGGCGATGCTGCGGGCGAAGCCCGAGCTGATGCCGCGTGCGGTCGAGGAGATGCTGCGTTACGACGGGCCGGTGCAATCCACGGGCAGGACGGTGGTGCGGGACACGATGGTGGGCGGGACGATGTTGAAGGCGAACTCGATGGCGTTCGTGATCCTTGCGGCCGCCAACCGCGATCCCGCGCACTTCAGCGATCCCGAACAATTCGACATCACACGCGACCCGAACGATCACGTGGCCTTCGGCGAGGGTATCCATTTCTGCCTCGGAGCGGGGCTTGCGCGGCTCGAAGGCTCGATAGCAATCGGCATGATGCTCTCGAAATTCCCGCGGCTGCGGCTCGCAAACCCCGAAGCGCCGCTCACCTACAAGGGCTCCTACTTCCTGAGAGGGTTGTCGCGGCTGGAGATGGCAATCGACTGACACGCGCTCGGCGTCGGAAACCGGCTGCACGCAGCGCCTCGACTGCGGGTTCCGCGCGGATTTTGAAGGAAAAAGCATCCCCGACGATGGCATCGCGCTTGCCTTAGGCCGATCGGGCCCCGCAGCGCGGGAAATCGGAATGGCTGAACCGGCTCTCAAGATAGACGTCGCGCCGCAATCGCGGGCCGGCGATCGAACTTCCCGCGAACGCACCGTCGGAATCGACTATCTTCGCACCTTTATCGTGCTGCTCGTGGTGTTCCATCACTCGGTGCTCGCCTACGTTACCTTCGGCCGTTTCGACCGGGTGCACTACCTGTGGTCCACGGCGCCGATCCTCGATGAGCGGCGATGGGCAGGATTCGACCTGGTCGTGATCTTCAACGACGTATTCTTCATGTCGCTGATGTTCCTGGTTTCGGGGCTTTTCGTTTGGTCCAGTCTCGAGCGCAAGGCGGCGCGAACGTTCATGCGCGACCGCCTCGTGCGGCTTGGAATTCCCTTCCCCGTCGTGGTCGCCTCCTTGATGCCGCTCGCCTTCTATCCGTCCTACAGGATGACGGGGGCGGATATCGGATTGACGGCTTACTGGCGTCAGTGCCTGTCGTGGAGCGGATGGCCGTCGGGGCCGGCGTGGTTCGTGTGGGTGCTGCTTGTGTTCGACGCGGCGGCTGCCGTTGTGTGGAAGATCGCGCCAGGAGCGGGCGCGGCGCTCCGCGCGCACGGAACCGCGATTTTTGCCTCATCCCTGCGATCGTTCGCCGCGCTCGCCGCGGTCTCGACGGTCGCATACATGCCGATGCTGCTGATCTACGGGCGGTGGCATTGGTTTGCGCTGGGGCCGTTCGCGGTGCAGGCGAGCCGGGTCGGACTGTACGCCGTCTGGTTTGGGGCAGGCGTGGCGGCCGGCGCGGCAGGTCTCGACCGCGGGATCTTCTCATCCCGGGGCCCGCTTGCGCGCCGATGGCTTCGATGGGCGATTGCGGCGATGGCGTTTTTCGTGCTCGTGGTCGCGATGGAACTGAAGCCGCCGCCGCTTGCGGTGTACGCGGCGGGCTTCGCGGCTGCGTGCGCGGCGATGGGACTTGCGATGACGGCGCTGTTCCTGCGCTTCGCATCCGCGCGGACCCCATCGCTGGAAAGCCTCAACGCCTGTTCCTACGGGATCTATCTGATTCACTATCCGTTCGTGATCTGGCTCCAGTGGGCGATGCTGGATGCCGATGTAACGCCGATTTTGAAGGCTGTGTTCGTCTTTGCCGCGGCGCTCGCGCTCAGTTGGGGCGCGGTGGCGGCGCTTCGGCGCGTGCCGATGGTGGCGAAGGCAATCTAGCGCGGCCGGGAGCCGGAAAATGGAAACCACAGGCGGAATCTACTTCAATCCGTGGGACACGTCGTTCCGCGACAACCCCTATCCGTATTACAAGACGCTGCTCGAAGGGCCGCCGCGCACGCTCGACCTGTTCGGGCAGACGGTGGTGATCGCGGCGCGCTACGCGGATGTGGTCGCGGTCCTGCGCGACCATCCCCGCTTCTCCAGCGTGCAGCGAATAAACCCGGAAATTCGCCGGCGCGGTTTGTTCCGCGGCGCGGCGACGATGCTCTTTTCCGATCCGCCGGTGCATACCCGTCTGCGCCGCCTTGTCTCGCGCGATTTCACGCCGCGCCGAATCCGCGAACTGGAACCGCGCATCCGCGCGATCACGACCGGCCTGCTCAACGACGTCGCGCGCCGCGGCGCGTTCGACGTGATGGCGGATCTGGCGAACGCGCTTCCCGTGATGGTCATCGCCGAGATCCTCGGAGTGCCGCCCGATCGATACCAGACCTTCAAGCAATGGTCGGATATCGTGGTCGCCGGAGGAAACACGCTTCCCGGCCAGCCGATGCCCGAAGATGTCGCGGCGGTGATCGACGAGATCAGATCGTACTTCTCGCGCGAGATCGAGAAGCGGCGCGCGCAGCCGGGCAACGATCTGATAAGCGCTCTGGTCGCCGCCCATGACGACAACGAGGCGATGACCGCCGATGAGCTTCTGGCGTTCGTGATCCTGCTGCTGCTTGCGGGCAACGAAACCACGACCAATCTCATCGGCAACGGAATGCTCGCCCTGGGGCGCCATCCCGATCAAATGGATCTGCTGCGCAGAACGCCCGAGCTTACGCCGCGCGCGATCGAGGAGATGCTGCGGTATGACGGCCCAGTGCAGGCGACGTCGCGCCGCGCACTCGGCGACGCCGAGGTGGGAGGAACGCCGGTTGCCGCGGGCGCGGAATGCTTCGTGCTGCTCGCGGCCGCGAATCACGACCCCGCGCAATTCCCCGATCCCGACCGCTTCGATATCACCCGCGAACCTCGCGACCACGTCGCATTCGGCGAGGGAATTCATTTCTGCGTCGGCGCGCCGCTCGCCAGGCTCGAGGGCGCGATCGCCGTCGGGGAGACGCTGAGGCGATTCCCGGCGCTTCGGCTCGCCGATCCCGAGGCGCCGCTTGTCTACAAGGGTTCGTATTTTCTGCGCGGACTCGACTCTCTGAAGATGGCCATCGAGTAGACGGCATGGATCAGAGCGACGATGTCTCGGATACGATGAGCGAGAGCAAATCCGCGACGATGCCGATGGCGGCGCCGGCCGATGAGGAGCGCTTCAGCGTTCACCTGGGGCTTTTCGGGCGCACGCCGGAGTTCACGCGCCGCCAATGGCGGGTGTTTCTAATCTCGATTACGGCGGGTTTCTTCGACCAATACGACCGGGCGCTGCTGAGCCTTGCGCTCACCCAGATCCAGAAGGGTCTTCGGATCGCCGAGAATCAGGTCGGCGTTCTGCTTTCGTACGTGAAGCTTGGATACCTGCTGTCGTTCCTGATCACTCCGCTGGCCGACGTGCTGGGCCGCAAGCGCCTGTTGGTTTACACGATCTTCGGCTACACGATCTTCACCGGACTGAGTTCCATCGCTCCGGACCAGACGACCTTCTTCACCTTCCAGGTGCTCGCGCGCGGGTTTGCGGGCGCGGAGGCGACGATCGCGCTGGTGATCCTGGTGGAGGAGGTCGATGCGGGGGTGAGGGGATGGACGATCGGGCTGTTGGGCGCGCTCAGCTCGGTCGGCTACGGGATCGCCGCGCTCGCCTTCGGGACGATCAACGTGATCCCGTACGGATGGCGCGGGCTGTATGCGCTCGCGCTGATTCCGCTGGTGATCATCATCCCGCTTCGCCGCTCGCTCCCCGAAAGCCATCGCTTCGAGGAAACCAGCCATACCGAGAGCCATCCGACGCGCGTGCTTCAGCCGGTGATGGCGCTGTTTCGCGCGTACCCGGGGCGGCTTGCGATGCTGCTTGCCACGACGTTCCTGGCCAACATGGGAGGAAACGCGGCCGGATTCTTCTTTCCGAAGTATCTGCAGGAAGTGCACAACTACACGCCTGCGAACGTGACGGTGCTGTTCTTCGTCGCGGGCGGAGTGGGAATATTGGGAAATATCGTGGTGGGGCGGCTCAGCGACAGCCTGGGGCGCCGCCAGATGGGATCGCTGTGCTTCCTGCTCGCGCCGCTCACGACGGTGTGGATCTACAACACCGCGGGCAACAGCGTGATCGCGGCGTGGGTAATGGAGCTTTTCTTCGACACCGCCGCAAGCACGATCTTCTCTGCCTATGGCGCGGAACTGTTCCCAACTTCCCATCGCTCGACCGCCGGAAGCGCGCTTACGGTTGCGGGAACCACCGGGGGCGCGATGGGCTTCGGGCTTGAGAGCGTGCTTTACAGCTACACGCACTCCCATTGGAGCGCGGTCACCTACCTCACGGTGTTCTGGATGATCGCCCCCTTTATCATGTATTTCGGATTTCCCGAGACCGCCGGGCTCGAGCTCGAGACCATCTCTCCCGAGCATCGCGCGGCGCGGGAAGCTCTGCAGGGATGAAACCAAAGGCGTGGGCGCTCGGGCTTGGATTGATTCTGGCGGCCCTCACGATGGCGGCCGCATGCGCGCGCGACCCGGCCGTCGAGATCCTCGCCCCGAACGGGCATCGCCGCGCCCGGGTCGAGGTCGAAATCGCGGACACTCCCGCCCGCCGTGAGACCGGCCTGATGTATCGCGACCGGCTGGCGCCGGATTCCGGGATGATTTTCATTTTCAGGGCTCCGGGGCGGCTGCAATTCTGGATGAAAAACACCAGGATTCCGCTCGACATGATTTTCGCGGACGGGGATGGGAAAATCGTCGGGATAGTTGCGGATGCGGAGCCGTTCAACGAGACGCCGCGCGGCGCGGATTCAGACGCGCAGTACGTGCTGGAAGTGAACGGCGGATTCGCCGCCGCCCATCATATCTCGCCCGGCGACCGGATGATCTTTCACGGATTCGCCGCGCGCGCATCGAACTAGGCCCGAAACGCCGCTACTTTCGAGCACGCGGCAAAGGGGAAGGCGTCTACCGGCCTCGCGATCCAACTGCTTTAACCGCAATTGAACATGCGGTATTTATTCGGCGGCGACTCGCGTTGCACGGCCGGGCAACCGCGCCGTATGATCTTCTGTTGCCCGGAAACACAGGATGGGACTTAAGGAAAACATCGAGCGAATAAAGGAACTGTCGCGCCAGGCCGAACTGGGCGGCGGCGAGGACAGACTCAAGCGTCAGCGCCAGAACGGCAGGATGACCGCGCGGGAGCGAATCGAGTTTCTGCTCGATCGCGATTCCTTCGTCGAACTGGACAAGTTCAAGACTCACCGTATCGCGGACTTTGACGTCAAGAAGATTCCCGGCGACGGCGTTGTGACCGGCTACGGCACCATCGACGGCCGCCGCGTATGCATCTTCTCGCAGGACTTCACCGTCTTCGGGGGCAGCCTTTCCGGCGCATACGCCGAGAAGATGTGCAAGGTGATGGACCTTGCGACCAAAACCGGATGCCCCGTGATCGGGCTTAATGACGGCGCCGGCGCGCGCATCCAGGAGGGCGTGGTCTCCCTGGCCGGCTATGCCGACATCTTCCTGCGCAACGTGCTCGCCTCGGGCGTGGTTCCCCAGATTTCGGTGATCATGGGACCGGCCGCCGGCGGCGCGGTCTATTCGCCCGCGATGACGGATTTCATCGTGATGGTCCGCGACACGTCCTACATGTTCATCACCGGCCCCGACGTCATCAAGGCGGCCACCCACGAGGACGTCACGATGCAGGAGCTCGGGGGCGCTGATACCCACTCGCAGAAGTCCGGCGTGTGCCACCTCGAAGCCGACGACGACCAGGGAGCGTTGATGCTGGTGCGGGAGATGCTCTCGTACATGCCGTCGAACAACGTCGACGATCCCCCCTTTGTGCCGACCACCGACGACCCCAACCGGCGCGACGAAGAGCTGGATTCGATCGTTCCGGAAAACCCGAACAAGCCCTACGACATGGGCGAGATAATCAGGCGCGTGGTCGATGAAGGCCATTTCCTGGAGATTCAGAAGGACTTCGGCAAGAACATCCTGATCGGATTCGCGCGTCTGGGCGGCTATTCGGTCGGGGTGGTGGCGAATCAGCCCGCCTACCTCGCCGGGGCGCTCGATATCGACGCTTCGGTGAAGGCGGCCCGTTTCGTCAGGTTCTGCGACGCCTTCAATATTCCGCTGGTGACGTTCGTGGACGTGCCGGGGTTTCTGCCCGGGACCGACCAGGAGTTCGGCGGGATTATCCGTCATGGCGCCAAGCTCCTGTACGCGTTCTGCGAGGCCACGGTTCCCAAGGTTACCGTGATCACGCGCAAGGCCTACGGCGGCGCGTACGACGTGATGTCGTCGAAGCACATCCGCGGCGACCTGAACTTCGCCTATCCGACCGCGGAGATTGCGGTGATGGGTCCGGAGCAGGCGATCAACATCCTGTTCCGCAGCGAACTGGCGAATGCGAAGGACGTGGCGGCGGAGCGGGCGCGGCTTGCCGACGACTATCGGCGCAAGTTCGCCAACCCGTTCAAAGCGGCGGAACTCGGCTACGTGGACGAGGTCCTGATGCCGCGCGATACGCGTCCGCGCCTGATATCGGCGCTCAAGGCGCTCGAGAACAAACGCGACCGCAATCCGCCGCGCAAGCACGGGAATATCCCGCTGTGATCGATGCCGCTTTCTCATCGATGCCGCGTTCGCCGTCGAGTCGGGCCCGCGCGGCGGGAACTGACAGTACCCGCAGAGTCCTGGAGAGGGGATGTTTAAGAGAATCCTGATTGCCAACCGCGGCGAGATTGCGGTCCGGGTAATTCGCGCCTGCCGCGACCTCGGCATCGAATCGGTCGCCGTATATTCGGAAGCCGATCGTGGCGCGCTCCACGTGCGCGAGGCGGACCATGCCGTCCTGGTCGGACCGCCGCCCGCGGCCGAAAGCTATCTGAAAACCGACCGCATCCTTGAAGCGGCCCGCCGCACGGGGGCCGACGCGGTTCATCCCGGCTACGGATTCTTTTCCGAGAACGCCGCCTTTGCCCGCGCCGTCGAGGAAGCGGGGCTGGTATGGATCGGACCGCCGCCCGAGGCGATCGAGAGGATGGGCGACAAGGTCGAGGCGCGCAAGCTGATGGCGGCGGCGGGAGTGCCGGTCGTGCCCGGCTCTCCCGGAACTCTCGAAACCGAGTCCGAAGTCCGCACCATCGCAAAGAAAATCGGCTTCCCCATCATGATCAAGGCCGCGGCCGGCGGAGGCGGCAAGGGCCTGCGCCTGGTCGAGAGCGACAAAGACCTCGGCTCGGTGGTCCGGACGGTGTCGAGCGAGGCAAAGTCGTCGTTCGGCGACGGCCGCTTTTACGTGGAAAAGTTCATCCCCAATCCCCGGCATATCGAGATGCAGGTGATGGCGGATCGGCAGGGCAACACGGTGCACGTGTTCGAACGCGAATGTTCGATTCAGCGGCGCAACCAGAAGGTCGTCGAGGAGTCACCCTCGCCGTTCGTGACGCCGGAGATGCGCGCGCGGATGGGCGAGGTGGCGGTGCGCGCGGCCCGGGCGGTCAGGTACTACAGCGCCGGCACGATCGAATTCCTCGCCGACGCCGACCACAACTTCTATTTCCTCGAAATGAATACCCGCATCCAGGTCGAGCACCCGGTGACCGAGATGGTGACGGGGATCGACCTGGTCAGAACGCAGATAGAGATCGCCGCCGGGCATACGCTGCCCTTCAAGCAGAGCGACATCCGGCAGCACGGATGGGCGATCGAATGCCGCATCTACGCGGAGGACCCGGCGGCTGGATTTGTCCCGGCTCCGGGGCGAATCGAGACGCTCAGGCTGCCCGACGGTCCGGGGATCCGCAACGATGCGGGCGTGTATTCGGGCGCGGAAGTGCCGATCTTCTATGATCCCATGATCTCGAAGCTGGCGGCGTGGGGATCGGATCGCCGCCAGGCGATCGACCGGATGCGCCGGGCGCTCGGAGAATTCGTGATCGCCGGCGACCTCCGCACCAACCTGTCGTTCCATCGATGGTTGATGAACCATCCGGATTTTCTCGCGGGCAACTTCGACACCGGCTTCATCGCACGTGAATTCCGGCCCTCGGCGGCGGAGCCCGACGGGGATCAGGCGCGGATTGCGGCGATGGTGCTGGCGGCGATTGCGACGCAGCGCGGCCCCAACCATCAGAACGGCGCGCCGCAGGGACCGGCCCGCGAGCGCCCATCCGCATGGCGGACGCTCGGCCGAATCGACATGCTGAGGAGATAAAAGAAGTCCGCGATGCGTTACGTGGCGACAATCGACGGTTCCGAACGCGAATTCGAGGTTGAGGAACTCTCGGCCCACAGCTATTCAATCCGCTTCGGCGAGCATCACTTCGAAGCCGACCTCAGGCGGGTCGGCCCGTCCTCGGTATCGGTGATCCTGGACAATCGATCCTTCGACTTCGACCTGGTGCGCGAGGGAGATGAGATCGTGGTCGCATCGCGAATCGGCGCGACGCGGCTTACGCTGGTCGATGCGGCACGCCACGCGATGCGATCGCGGCGGGCGCCCCGCCAGGTCAGCGGGCGCGTGGAGATAAAGGCGGCGATGCCGGGGCGGGTGGTCAACGTCCTGGTTGCCGCGGGCGACGAGGTCAACGCCGACCAGGGCGTGATCATCGTGGAAGCCATGAAAATGGAAAACGAGCTTAAGAGCCCGAAGGCTGGTAAGGTGCTGGAAGTGAAGGTGGTGGCCGGGCAGACCGTGGAAAAGGGCGAACTGCTGCTGGTAATCGAG